>Ga0182745_1000282_pt1 | contig 61853 bp, 50 predicted proteins | sample eDN3rd30CKraftBY_FD_128523 | JGI IMG/M metagenome (GOLD analysis project Ga0182745, IMG submission 128523) | Enriched backyard soil microbial communities from Emeryville, California, USA - eDNA 3rd pass 30_C Kraft BY (version 2) (version 2) | ecosystem: Environmental > Terrestrial > Soil >... | reverse complement strand
CTTCACCTGGAGCGCGGCGGACATGTCGCCCACTTCGTCCAGGAAGAAGGTGCCCCCGTCGGCGACCTCGAAGAGCCCCTTCTTGTCCCGGAGCGCGCCGGTGAAGGCGCCGCGCGTGTGGCCGAAGAGGGCGCTCTCCAGCAGGTTGTCGTTGAAGGCGGAGCAGTTCTGCACCACGAAGGGCTGCTGCGCGCGCGGGCCGCTGTGGTGGATGGCCCGGGCCACCAGCTCCTTGCCGGTGCCCGACTCGCCGTTGATGAGGACGGTGGAGTCCGAGTTGGCCACCTTCTCCATCAGCCGGAACACCTCCATCATGGGGCCGGAGCGCCCGATGATCTTCTCGAAGCGGTAGCGGTCGCTCAGCTCATCGGTGAGGGCAGGGGTGTCCCCAACCTGCCGCGAGGCCACCGCCTCGTGGTTCGCGATCTCGTTGGCCGCGCACTCGAGCAGGTCGGACAGCTTGCTCAGCTCGGCGCCGTCGAGCATGGGGACCTGCTCGGCCAGCCCCTCCAGGTCCACCTGCGGCGGGGAGAACGGGCGCGCCTTCGACGCGAGCAGCTCCGCCTCGCGTGCGTCGAGCGGCTGGCGGGCGAATCCCTCGACGAAGAGGATGCCCTCGTATTCGTTGGCGATGTAGAGCGGGGCGCCCACGATGCTGAAGTTGAGGTGGCACTCGTGGATGAGCGAGCGGCGCAGCTGCTTGTTCGCCTTGAACTTCTCGTTGAGCACCCGGACGGACTGACCGCAGCGCCGCAAGCCCTCTCTAGACGTCAGGGCGAGCCGGCACAGCGGATTGGGTGGAGGGGTGATGTCGCCGTGCTGCCACGCGTGCACCACGCCGTGGCGATCCGCGAACGAGAGCTCCACCTGCCACCACTTGCGGATGACATCCCTGAGCATGATGATGGTGTGCAGGTTCAGATGCTTCCCGTAGTCCATCCCCACCTCCGTCGCGTCTCCCCACGCTCCGGTGCAGGGGACGCCGGGCCTGGCGGCAGCCAGATTCCCGGCCTCTCATACCTCATGAATGGGCATTATCCGCACCCCTCTCTCCCGTGACTACCTCCTCTTACACGCGCGGCGAATCCGGGCATGGCCACGCACATGACCGGTGCGACGGACATGGCCACTCTCATCACGGCCATGGGCACGGGCACAGGCACGGTCCCCGGAAGGGCGGACTGGCGGAGGAGCGCAAGCGGGACAAGCAACGGCTCGTGTTCGCCCTGGTCCTGACGGCCACCATCGCGCTGGCGGAGGCGGTGGGCGGCTGGCTGACGAACTCGCTGGCCCTGATGTCCGACGCGGGCCACATGTTGACGGACGTGTCCGCGCTGGCGCTGAGCCTGGTGGCGCTGTGGTTCGCGGGCAAGCCGGCGGACGTGAAGAAGACGTACGGCTACTACCGGATGGAGATCCTCAGCGCGCTGCTCAACGGCGTGCTGCTGCTGGGCATCACCGTCGTCATCCTCTACGAAGCCTGGGAGCGCGTCCGCTCGCCGGCGAAGGTGGACCTGGGGCCCATGGCCATCGTGGCCTCGGTGGGGCTGGTGGCCAACCTGGGGGCGCTGGCGTTCCTGCACCGCTCCCACTCCATGAACGTGCGCGGCGCGTTCCTCCACGTGCTGGGGGACACGCTGTCCTCGGTGGGCGTGCTCCTGGGCGCGGGCATCATGGCGTACACGGGCTGGTACGTGGTGGACCCCATCATCTCGGTCGTCATCTCCGTCGTCATCGTGGTGGGCGCGGTGCGCCTGGTGCGTGACGCGGTGGATGTGCTGATGGAGGCGGTGCCCGCCCACGTGGACCTGGCGCAGATCAAGGAGCTGATGCTGCGGGCGCAGGGCGTGACGGCGGTGCACGACCTGCACGTGTGGACCATCTCCAGCGGCGTCTACGCGCTGTCCGCGCACCTGGTGGTGCAGGACCCCATGGTCTGCAACAACGACGAGATTCTCTCCGCGGTGAAGCACGACCTGTTCGACCGCTTCGGAATCGACCACACCACGATTCAAATCGAGAGCGAGACCTACGCCCACCTGGGCGAGGTCCACTGACGGTCCCCCGGCCAGGGGGCCGGGGCCTGCCCGGGGGCGTGCCCCACCGGACGCTCCAGGCAGCTTCGCCTTGCCTCGGGCGGCGCGGGCGGATGATTCTCCGCGCTCCATGAACCAGCTGGACAAGGTGCTGACGTATCGGCCGGGGAACACGGTGGCCCGGGTAGGACACGGCTCGCGCGTGCCGCTGCTCAACCCCAGGGAGCTGCTGCGCGCCCTGGCGCGGGCCCCCGTGGCGCTGCCGTGTCTTCCGGTGCAGGCGAAGGGCGCCCTGCCCGGGCTGCTGCGCGCGGCCCGCTCGGAAGACGCCGTGCTGGGGCTGGCCTGCCCACATCCCCTGGCTGACCGGGGGGCGCCCGAGCGCTTCGTGCTGGCGGCGCATCAGGCGGCGGCCGACGCCGAGCACGCGCGGCCCCTGTTCCTCCAGGCGGGCCCCATCCGCGTGGCCCGCGCGGACGCGGACGCGCTGGACGCCCTGCGGGACGGCATCTACCGGGTGGTGGACGCGGGCTTCTCGCTGGTGTCGCTGGACCTGTCCCGGGTGGACTCCTACGCGGCGGTGGAGGCGGTGAATGCGCTGGCGGCCCCGGTGACGGAGCGCGAGCTGGCGCTGGAGCTGACGGGGCCGGCGCCCACCAGCGGGCTGGTGGATGCGTACCGGACGCTGCTGGAGGGCCTCAAGCAGTGGCACGTGCCGGTGGACTTCATCCGGGTGCCGGAGGCGGCGCTCGGCGCGGGCGAGGCCGACGTGGGCCTGCTGCGGACCCTGGTGGACCTGGCCGCGGAGTACGGCACCCACCTGTCGGTGGGGGAGGCGGGAGCGCTGGGGCTCGGCGGGCTCCCTACCTACGTGGCCTCGGGAGTCCGGAAGGTGGACTGTGTGGGCGGCTTCGAGCGGCTGGCGCTGGGCGCCTGGCCCGCGGACGTCCGCGCCGGGGTGGAGGAGCGGGCCGTGGCCGCCGGGCTCCCCCCGGGGCAGCTCCTGGGCGTGCTGGAGGAGCAGCTCCCGCCGCTGGACGACGCCGCGCGAGAGAAGCTGGAGGCCCTGTCCTTCATGGAGGCCACCGAGGCCCTGGCCGCGCTCGGCGCGACCCGCACGGGACAGGCGTCGCTGCGTTTCCTGGCGGAGATGCGGGGCGACTGAGGCCGGAGCCGGTGTAGAAGGGCCCCATGCGAATCGTCGCAGGCACCGCGAAGGGCCGGGCCCTGGCCGGCCCCAAGGCCTCGTCGCGGCACATCCGTCCCACGGCCGACCGCGTCCGGGAGACGCTCTTCAACGTGCTGGGCCAGTTCCTGGACGGCCAGCGCGTGCTGGACCTCTATGCGGGCACCGGCGCGCTCGGGCTGGAGGCCGTGTCGCGCGGCGCGGGCCAGGCGGTGCTGGTGGACCAGGACCGCGAGGCGCTCGCCCTGTGCCGGCAGAACGCGGAGTCCGTGGGGCTCGCGGGGCAGGTGGAGATTCTCGCCGCCCCGGTGACGCGGGCGCTGGAGACGCTGAAGCGGCGCGGGGGGCGCTACGAGCTCGTCTTCGCGGACCCACCCTATGCGGCGCGCGTGGTGGAGGCGGTGCTGGATGGCCTTCTGGCGGCCGGGCTCCTGGCGCCCTCGGCCATGGTGGTGGTGGAGCACGACAAGCGCGAGGCCTCACCCGAGGCCCACGCCGGGCTTATCCGGGAAGACCAGCGCCGCTTCGGAGACACGCTGGTGAGCTTCTATCGGGCGCCGTGAGCAGTCCTTGACCGGCTGTCGGGGGCATCCGAGACTTCCGGGCGCATGCCGGTCGCCATCTATCCTGGTTCCTTTGATCCGCTCACCAACGGGCACCTGAGCCTGATTCAGCGCAGCCTGAAGATGTTCGATCGGCTCATCGTCGCCATCGCGGTGAACCCGAAGAAGACACCCTTGTTCTCCGAGGAAGAGCGCCGCACGTTGATTCGGGACGCCATCCAGGACGACCGGGTCGAGGTGGACGCCTTCCACGGCCTGCTCGTGGACTACGTCCGCCGCCGCAACGTGGGGGTCATCGTCCGCGGGCTGCGGGCCGTGTCGGACTTCGAGTTCGAGTTCCAGCTCGCGAACATGAACCGGAAGCTGGCGCCGGACGTGGAGACCGTCTTCATGATGACGGGGGAGGACTACTTCTACATCTCCTCGAACCTCGTCCGGGAGGTGGCCTCCTTTGGCGGGGACGTCACGGGGTTGGTGCCCCCCAACGTGAACGAAGGTTTGAAGGCGAAGTTTGCTGGACGGAAGTAGCAGGGCTGGCCACTTGTCCGGCGCGGTTCTCCGCGTTAGGCAGGGGACATGAAACTTGCTCGCCGGCTCCAGGCCATCAAGCCGTCTCCGACGCTCGCTCTCAACTCGCGCGCCAAGGCGCTCGCCGCCAAGGGTGTGGACGTGGTGGTCCTGGCCGCGGGAGAGCCCGACTTCGACACCCCGGAGTACGTGAAGCAGGCCGCGGTGGACGCACTGCGGACGGGCTTCACCAAGTACACCGCCACCAACGGCATCCTCGAGCTGCGCGAGGCCATCTGCGCCAAGCTCGAGCGGGACAACGGGCTGCGCTACACGCCGGACCAAGTGCTCGTCACGTCGGGTGGCAAGCAGGGCCTCTATAACTTCTGCCAGGCGGTGCTGGACGAGGGCGACGAGGTCATCATCTTCGCGCCCTTCTGGGTGAGCTACCCGGACATGGTGCGGCTGGCGGGCGCCACGCCCGTCATCGTCCCCACCCGCGAGGAGGACGGCTTCGCGCCGGACCCGGACGCCATCCGCCGCGCGCTCTCGCCGCGCACGCGCGCCGTCATCATCAACAGCCCGGGCAATCCCACGGGCGCGGTGTACTCGCGCGCCGCGCTGGAGCGCATCGCCGAGGTGCTGCGCCCGCACGACTGCCTCATCGTCACGGACGACATCTACGAGAAGCTGCTCTACACCGACGAGCGCCTGGGCATCAGCGACGTGGCGCCGGATTTGGTGCCGCGGCTGGTGGTCGCCAACGGCATGAGCAAGGCGTACTCCATGACGGGGTGGCGCATGGGCTACATCGCGGGCCCCAAGCCGCTCGTGTCCGCCATGCAGATGGTCCAGGACCAGTCCACCTCCAACGCGTCGTCCATTAGCCAGAAGGCCGCGCTGGCGGCGCTGAAGGGGCCGCCGGACACCATCACCGCCATGGTGAAGGAGTACCGCGCGCGCCGTGACTTCTTCGTGGCGGGGCTGAACGCGCTGGACGGCGTGCGCTGCCGGATGCCCGAGGGCGCCTTCTACGCGTTCGCGGACGTGCGGGGCCTGCTGGGCCGCTCGTACAAGGGCAAGCCGGTGACGTCGTCGATGCAGCTCTCGGAGATCCTCCTGGACGACTTCCAGGTGGCCGCGGTGCCCGGCGAGCCCTTCGGCGTGGAGGGCTACGTGCGGATGAGCTTCGTCACCTCCATGGAGGTGTTGCAGAAGGGCCTGACCCGCCTGGAGGCGCTGGTCAAGGCCCTGACCTGAATCGCTCAGTCCGTGTAGGCGAACGCGCGGAACTCGTCGCGGTATCGCCGGTACACGAGGACGGCGGCGCGGCCCGAGAGGTTGCCCACCGCCGTCCAGATCTCCTTGGGGTTGCGCAGGTCCAGCCCCAGGCGCGCCGGGGCCTTGCCGTACTTCTTCTCCATGGCGTCCAGCGGCATCACCTCGATGTCATAGAGCGTGACGAGGTCCGTGCGCTTCAGCCGGAGCTGCCTCACCCAGGCGGCCACCAGCTCCTCGGGCGTGGCGTAGCGTTCGGACTCCAGGCTGAAGGGATAGAGCACCTCGTTGGAGGCGGTGCGCACGTCGCCGGTCAGCAGGTTCTGGAAGAGGAAGCGGGCGTCTGCCTGGATGTCGCGGCGGATCTGCTCCTCGGGTGACAGGGCCGGCGTGTCCGGGACGGGCTCGCGCTTCAAATCGAGGATTCCGGGCGGAAGGCCCGCTGGAGGCGATCCGGCAGGGGGCGGTGTGGGCGCCTCCGCCGCGCGAGGAGGTGGTGCGGCCTGCTTCCGGGGCGCGGGTGCCGCGGTCTTCCGGGCGGGCGCCGCTCCGGCCGCCGGCGGCGCAGCGGCGGACTCGGCCTCCCGAGGCGAGGCCTCGGGCTCGGTCGCGGTAGGCGCCGCTGCCGGGGCTGGAGGCGGGGCCTCGACCTTGGCGGCTCCCTCCGCGGCAGGGGCGGGCGCCTCGGGCGGGGCACCCTCGGGCGCGGGGGCGGCGTCCTGGGCGAGGGCGGGAGTAGCGAGCGAGACGAGCAGTGCCAGGGACCAGTGGCGCATGGGACCTCCGTGGGCGGCGGAGCCTATCAGAGGACCGCGCCGGGGCATGGCATGCGTGCGAGCAGGCGGCCTCAACACAGTCCTCGCATGTGGGAACGGACGTTGGTATGGGGGCGCCCCGATGCCCAAGCGTACCGATATCCGCAAGGTTCTTGTGATTGGCTCGGGTCCGATTGTCATCGGGCAGGCCGTCGAGTTCGACTACTCCGGTACTCAAGCCATCAAGGCGCTCCGGGACGAAGGCGTGGAGGTGGTGCTGCTCAACAGCAACCCCGCCACCGTGATGACGGACCCTGAGTTCGCGCATCGCACCTACATCGAGCCGATCACCGTGGAGGCGGCGGAGCGCATCCTCGCCTCGGAGCGTCCAGACTCGCTCCTTCCCACCATGGGTGGGCAGACGGCGCTCAACCTCGCCAAGGCCCTGGCGGAGCGGGGCATCCTGGAGAAGTACGGCGTGCGCCTCATCGGCGCGTCCCTGGAGGCCATCAACAAGGCCGAGGACCGCCAGCTCTTCAAGGCGGCCATGCAGAAGATCGGCGTGGCGCTGCCCAAGAGCGGGTACGCGACGACGCTGGACCAGGCGATGAAGCTGGTGGAGGACATCGGCTTCCCGGCCATCATCCGGCCGTCCTTCACCCTGGGCGGCACCGGCGGCGGCATCGCGTACAACCGCGAGGAGTTCGAGGCCATCTGCCGCTCCGGCCTCAAGGCCAGCCCCACCAGCACCATCCTGGTGGAGGAGAGCGTGCTGGGCTGGAAGGAGTACGAGCTGGAGGTGGTCCGCGACACGGCGGACAACGTCATCATCGTCTGCTCCATCGAGAACCTGGACCCCATGGGCGTCCACACGGGTGACTCCATCACCGTGGCGCCCGCGCAGACGCTGACCGACCGCGAGTACCAGCGGATGCGGCAGGCCTCGCTGGCCATCATCCGGGAGATCGGCGTCGACACCGGCGGCTCCAACATCCAGTTCGGCATCCACCCGAAGGACGGCCGCATGGTCGTCATCGAGATGAACCCGCGCGTGTCGCGCTCCAGCGCGCTGGCGTCGAAGGCGACGGGCTACCCCATCGCGAAGGTCGCCGCGAAGCTGGCGCTGGGCTACACGCTGGACGAGCTGCGCAACGACATCACCCGCGACACGCCGGCCTCGTTCGAGCCGACGCTGGACTACGTGGTGGTGAAGGTGCCGCGCTTCAACTTCGAGAAGTTCCCGCACGCGGACCGGACGCTGACCACGAGCATGCGCTCGGTGGGCGAGGTGATGGCCATTGGCCGCACCTTCCCCGAGGCGTACATGAAGGCGCTGCGCTCCATGGAGCTGGGCCGCGTGGGCCTGGAGTCCCCGGAGCTGCCCACGGAGAAGGAGGAGCGCGAGAAGGTGCTCCGCGAGGCGCTGCGCATCCCCCGCCCGGAGCGCCCCTGGTACGTGGCCCAGGCGTTCCGCGAGGGCCTGACGGTGGAGGACGTTCACGCGCTGTCGGCCATCGACCCCTGGTTCCTGCGCTACATCCAGATGCTGGTGAACGAGGCGCAGGCGCTCCAGGAGTATGGCCGCCTGGACCAGCTCCCGGACGAAGTGCTCCGGCAGGCGAAGGCCCACGGCTTCTCCGACAAGTACCTGGGCCGGCTGCTCGGCTACCCGGCGGAGGAGGTGCGGGCGCACCGGCACGCGCGCAACATCCGGCCCGTCTTCAAGCGGGTGGACACCTGCGCCGCGGAGTTCGAGGCGTACACGCCCTACCTGTACTCCACCTACGAGGAGGAGGACGAGGCGCCTCCCTCGGACCGGCAGAAGGTGCTCATCCTGGGCAGCGGCCCCATCCGCATCGGCCAGGGCATCGAGTTCGACTACGCGTGCGTCCACGCCGCCTTCGCGCTGCGCGAGGCCGGGTACGAGACGGTGATGGTCAACTGCAACCCGGAGACGGTGTCCACCGACTACGACACGTCGGACCGCCTCTACTTCGAGCCGCTGACCATCGAGGACGTGCTCGAGGTGTCCCAGCGCGAGAAGCCGGTGGGCGCCATCGTCCAGTTCGGCGGGCAGACGCCGCTGCGCATCTCCGTGCCGCTGGAGAAGGCGGGCCTCCCCATCCTGGGCACGTCGCCGGACGCCATCGACCGCGCGGAGGACCGGGAGCGCTTCGCCGCGCTCATCGAGAAGCTGGGCCTGAAGCAGCCGGAGAACGGCGTCGCGCGCAGCCACGCGGAGGCCTTCAAGGTGGCCGAGCGCATCGGCTACCCCGTCATGGTGCGCCCGTCCTACGTGCTGGGCGGCCGGGCCATGGAGACCGTCTACGACGTGGCCAGCCTGGAGCGGTACATGCGCGAGGCGGTGAGCGCGTCGCCCGAGCACCCGGTGCTCATCGACCGCTTCCTGAAGGAAGCCATCGAGGTGGACCTGGACCTGGTGGCGGACCGCACCGGTGCGGTGATGATTGGCGGCGTGCTGGAGCACATCCAGGAGGCGGGCGTGCACTCCGGTGACGCCGCGGCCACGCTGCCGCCGCACTCGCTGTCGCCGGACCTGGTGGAGCGGATGAAGGACCAGGCCATCGCCCTGGCGCGGGAGCTGGGCGTGGTGGGCCTGATGAACGTGCAGTTCGCCATCCAGGGGAAGACCATCTACATCCTGGAAGTGAATCCGCGCGCGAGCCGCACGGTGCCCTTCATCTCCAAGGCCACCGGCGTGGCGATGGCGAAGATCGCCGCGCTCTGCATGGTGGGCAAGACGCTCCAGGAGCTGGGCGTCACGCAGGAGCCGGAGTTCAAGCACGTGGCGGTGAAGGAGAGCGTGTTCCCGTTCGCGCGCTTCGCGGGCGTGGACGTCATCCTCGGGCCGGAGATGAAGTCCACGGGCGAGGTGATGGGGCTAGCCAGCGACTACGCGTCCGCCTTCGCCAAGAGCCAGCTCGCCGCGGGGGTGAAGCTGCCTCAGAGCGGCAAGGTGTTCATCTCCGTCAAGGACGACGACAAGCCGGCGGTGGTGGACCTGGCCCGGCGTCTGCGGACCATGGGCTACTCGCTGGTCGCCACCGGCGGCACCCATGCCTATCTGGCCACGAAGGGGATCGAGACGCAGGTGGTCCAGAAGGTGACGGAGGGCCGCCCGAACATCGTCGACAAGATTGTCGATGGTGAAATCGTGCTGGTCATCAACACCACCTTCGGCAAGCAGGAGATTACCGACAGCTTCTCCATCCGCCGCGAGTCGCTGATGCACTCGGTCCCGTACTACACGACGGTGCAGGCGGCGCGCATGGCGGTGGGCGCGCTGGAATCGCTCAAGCGCGCGGAGCTGGAAGTGAAGCCGCTCCAGGAGTACCTGGGCATCAGCGCGGCGCCAACGGGCGCCCGGAGCTGACGGCTCAACCCTGGTGGATGTGAGGCGCGCGGCCCCGCTCCCCCTGGGAGTGGGGCCGTTTGCGTGTCCTGGCGCCTACGCCGGGGCGCCTTCCACGAAGCCGCGCCAGTTGCGCATGTAGTTCACGAAGGCGTCCGACAGCCCCTCGGCGTGGAGCGTGGCGGGGGACAGCGGGGGCACCTGGAGGGCTTCGCCGCGCTGGACGCGCCGGGGCCAGTCGTGGTTCGCGATGGCCGCGCGCCCCACGGCGACGGCGTCCGCGCCGCGCGCGAGCTGGGCCTCCGCCTCCTCGCGCGTGCGCACCTCGCCCGCGACCACGATGCGCATGTCCGGGCCCACGGCCTGCCGGAAGAGGGGCGTCGCGTGCTGGTCCGGGCGCTTCTGGGTGTTGAGGGCCGCCTTCCACAGGGAGAGGTGGAGGACGTCCACGCCCTCGCTCGCGAGCATCCGGGCGACCTCCAGCGACTCGTCCAGGTCGATGCCCCGGGCCTGCCTCGCGTCCTCCGGGGACAGCCGCACGGAGAGCACCAGCGACGGCGCCGCGCGCCGCACCGCGCGGACCGTCTCCTGGAGCAGGCGCCAGCGATTCTGCAGGGAGCCGCCCCAGCGGTCCTGCCGGCGGTTGAAGACGGTGCTCAGGAACTGCGACAGGAGATAGCCGTGCGCGCCATGGAGCTCCACGGCGTCGAAGCCCGCCTCGGCGCAGCGGCGCGCCGCGTCCGCGAAGGCCTGGATGGTGCGCTCGATGTCCGCCTCGGTGCCCTCGCGGCAGTGGAGGCCCTCCTCGGCATAGGCGCTGGCGCTCCACGCCTCGCGCTGGCTGACCTCCGGGTTGGCGCGCACGCCACCATGGAAGAGCTGGGCGGCGAGCAACGCGCCCCCTTCATGGACGCGCGAGGCGAGGCGCTTCAAGCCGGGCACCATCGCGTCGTCGTGCACGCCCAGCTCGCCCGGCCACGCCTTGCCGTCCTGGGCGACATAGGCGGCGCAGGTCTCCACCATGCCGAAGCCCCCGTCGGCGCGCATCGCGAGAAAACGCAGCTCCGCGTCGGAGAGCGTGCCATCCGGGTGGCTCTGCGTGTTCGTCAGGGGCGCCAGCCAGATGCGGTTGGGCGCGATGACGTTCTTCCTCAGCTCGAGGGGGGCAAAGAGGTCTGTCATGTCGGCAGCTCGCTTTCGGCGTGTGTGAGTCAATCTTCGACCGTTACGGGGGCCAGCTCCGAGCCGAAGGGGCGTACCCAAGCGTAGGTGTAGCCGTGGCTGGCGAGCATGGGCGCGAGGCTATAATCCGGGCGTCACGGTTCCGCACGGAACGACGCGCAAGCTGGACGTCCGCGGACCCTGACGGCTACCTTTCGCGCCGAGTCGTTCCCTCCATCCCCCTTGCATCCACCTCCGTGAACGAGGAGAGCCCCTCATGCAGTCCCAGGCTGTGCCCGACTTCGATATTTCTTCCGTGGACGTGGAAGGCTTTCTTCGCGAGCTGAAGGCGCTGCGCGAGCAGGTGGATGCCTCGCTTGGCGAGGCGGATGCGGCGCATCTGCGGAAGATTGAGCGTTGGGGGCGGGCGGCGACGCTGCTGGGCGCGGCCACCTGCTGGATTGGACCGAACCCGCTCAGCGCGGCCGCGCTCGGCCTGGGGCGCTCCACGCGCTGGTTGCTGATGCACCACGTGGGGCACCGGGGGTACGACCGGGTTCCTGGCATGCCGGTGTCGCGCACGGGCAAGGGCTTCGCGAAGGGGCTCCGGCGTTACGTCGACTGGCTGGACTGGATGTTGCCGGAGGCCTGGGTGTTCGAGCACAACGTGCTCCACCACTCGCACACCGGGGAGGACGCGGACCCGGACCTCCTGGAGCGCAACGCGGAGGGCTCCCTGCGCAACCCGGAGCGGCCGCTGGCGCTCCGGTATGCCCAGCTCGCGCTGCTCGCGCTGACGTGGCGGGCCAGCTACTACGCGCCCGAGACGCTCAGCTCGCTGCGCCGCAAGGGCCGGCGCCAGGGTGGAGCGCTGACGCGTGAGGAGCAGAAGGAGCTGCTGCTGCGGTGCTACCTGCCGTACTCGGCCGTACAGTTCGGTCTCTTCCCGGCGCTCTACCTCGTGCTGGGGCCGTGGGCGTCGTTCAGCGCGTTCTGCAACTCGGTGATGGCGGACATCTTCACCAGCCTGCACACGTTCCTGGTGGTGGGCCCCAACCATACGGGGGAGGACCTCTATCGCTTCGACTCGAAGCCGGAGAGCCGTGGGGAGCGCTACGTGCAGCAGGTGATTGGCAGCGCGAACTACCGGACGGGCGGAGACCTGAATGACTTCGCGCACCTGTGGCTGAACTACCAGATCGAGCACCACATCTGGCCGGACCTGCCCATGCTGAAGTACCGCGAGGTGCAGCCGCGGGTGAAGGCGCTCTGCGAGAAGTACGGCATCCCCTACGTCCAGGAGAGTGTCTGGACCCGCGCGAAGAAGATGGTGGACGTCGTGGTGGGCAAGCGCTCCATGCGGAGGCTCGCCCCGAAGCGGCAGGCCGCGGTGCCAGTCGCGGCGCCCGCTGCCTGAGGCTCAGCGCTCCGGCGGCGTGACGTAGGCCGGCCTATGCACGCCGCTGGCGTGAGGATGCCGTGGCTCGCTCCAGCCTCTTCTGGGCAGGTGGTGCTGGGGCGTCGTGCCGGACGGCCTCGACGTCGACCACGCGGGCACCGTCCGGGGGCACGGGGGGGCCGAGCGTCACCACGAGCGTGCGATGGGCTTCCTCCAGCCGCTTGTGCAGCGTGGAGAAGACCTGCTGCGCGGTGCCGGGCATGTCCTCCGTGTAGGTGAAGTACCAGCGCAGCTCGTCCAGGCGGCCATAGAAGTGGTCCACCACCGCCTGCTCCTGCTCGGGCAGATGGATGAGCTGGTCGAACGCGCCGTTGGCATAGCGCGAGGCGATGGTGCCCAGCAGGGGCTCACGGCTGCGTAGCCGGGAGAAGAGGGCGAACATCTCATCCCGGCGCGCGTCGAGCCGGCGCATGATGCCCGCGGCGTCCATCGCGAGCAGGTTTCGGACTCGGGACGCCATCTCCTCGGCCTTCTTGCGACGAGCCATGGCGCGCCAGCCTAGCACCCTCAATAGACGCGCAGCAGGCGGGCCTGACAGACGAACCGCGGATTGCGGAAGTCGATGACGTCGACCTCCCCCGTGGTCTCCTCGAAGCGGCCCGCGAGGATGCCCGCGGCGCTCGCCGCCGCGATGTACCAGGCGTCCTGCCCCTTCAGCTCCTTGAGCTTGCGCAGGTACACGGCGCGGCCCTCCACGGCCCAGCGCGTGTGGATTCCATCCTCCCGAACGCCCCGAGCACCCTCGGGAGGTGACGCGAGCTTCGCGAGTGAGGCGGGCACGGCGTTCAGGACATAGGCGTCGTAGGCCGGATTCCCGCTTCGCGTGAGGAGCTTCGCGTCGCGCAAGGAGCCGTCCGCGTTCTGCACCAGCTCCAGGGTGACGACGAGCTTCGAGCCGCCGCCCGTGGCGAGGTGCTGGAGCTCCTGGCCTGCCTGGACGAAGAGCCGCGGCCGCTCCATGGAGTCATCGCCCTCGCGTTTCTGCAGGTCGTAGAGCCGTTCCGCCTGCGTGAGGGCCTTGGAGGGAGGCCCGCCGCCCGGGTTGCCGGTCGCGCCAAAGCGGCCTGCCTGACCGGCCCAGGCGGACTGCGCCTGGTTCAGCAGGCTGGTGCCCGGAAACACCGGCGCGTCTTCGAGGCCCTTCTCGAGCGCCTCGCGGAGCCGGCGGAGGGGCCCGCGTCGCCGGGGCGCGAGGTTCGTCCACTCGGCGTTCTGGGCCCGCTCGGAGGCGCTCCTCCAGGCACCAGGAAGGAGGGCAGTGAGCCCAACGTGTCGCCCGGCGAGGGCGCGCGGCGCGGGGCGTCCGGGGCAGCGGCCACGCTTCCTCCGCCCGGCTCACCTGGGGAGGGCCGGGCCTCTCTGGACTCCGCCCCTCTCCGCTGAGCCTCGAGCACCGCGCTCTCCACGGCGCCCGACACAATGACTCACCGCGACACGATATTCCTTTCGCCCGGACACCTTGCCACGTCGGGTAGGGTTGCGTTCGCGAGGCCACGATGAGCGCAGACCCCAATTTCGGACGTTCAATGGTGCGGGACCTGCTTGGGAGACCGAGCGGATGAGGACAGCACATCGGGTGCCGATACCCGACACCCTCCGGCGGCTGGTCGCGGAGACGTGGGCTTTCCGCCGGCAGGAGGAGCTGGTCGCGGGGCTGCGTTTTGCCCGGCTGGCGGATGCACTCGAACGCCTGGAGACACCCGCGGAGCTGGTGGACCTCGCGCGGCGGGCGGCGATGGACGAGCAGCGCCATGCGGGCATGTGCGAGTTGATGGCGCGCGCCTATGGTCAGGACGGACTGGCGTCCGCCCAGGTCGAGGCACGGGAGACCGCGCCACCGGAGCTGGGGTTCCGGGAGCAGGTGCTCTACGACGTCGTCGCCGCCTGCTGCATCTCGGAGACTGAGAGCACGGCTGGGCTCACGGCGCTCCTGTCCGTGGAGGGACCTCCGCGCGTGCGTGCGGTCTTGCGGGACATCCTCCGCGACGAGGTCGCGCACAGCCGCCTGGGGTGGGCCTACCTGGCGCATGCCTCCAGGGAGGGCGGGGCCGCGTTCCTGGCGCCGCTGTTGCCCGTGATGCTGGATGAGAGCGTGTCACCGAGGCTCTTCGCCCAGGGCACGCCGGAGACCGAGAGCCCCATCCTCCTGGCGCATGGCGTCCTGCCAACCGCGCGCAAGCTGGAGGTCTTCATCCAGGCCCTGCATGACGTCGTCTTTCCAGGATTGGAGCGTTGCGGCGTCGACACGTCCCACGGCCGGCGGTGGATCGAGCGACAGCGGGCGCCCGGCGTGTAGCGAGCCCTGCTACCGTGCCCGGCATGGTGCTCAAGATTGTCCAGGCAGGCGACCCCGTGCTGCGGCGGAAGGCGCGCGACCTCACGCCGGAAGAGATTGCCAGTCTGGAGATTCAGCGGCTCATCGAGTTGATGCGCGACACGATGCGGGACGCGCCCGGCGTCGGCCTGGCGGCGCCGCAGGTGGGCGTCGGCCTGCGGCTGGTGGTGGTGGAGGACCGGGCCGAGTATCACGCGGCGCTCTCCGGCCAGGAGCTGGCGGCGCGCGAGCGGGCACCCGTTCCATTCCAGGTCCTCATCAACCCGAGGCTGGTGGTGGAGGACGCGACGCCCGCGGAGTTCCACGAGGGCTGCCTCAGCGTGAGCGGCTTCGCGGCCCTGGTGCCGCGGGCCCGTGCCGTGCGCGTGGAGGCCTTGGACGAGCACGGGCAACCCGTGACGGTGCGAGCGCGCGGCTGGTATGCGCGAATCCTCCAGCACGAGCTGGACCACCTGGACGGCACGCTCTACCTGGACCGGATGGAGTCGCGCAGCTTCACCACCGCGGAGAACCATCGCCGGCACCACGCGGGCCGCGGCACCGCGGAGCTTCGCGCCGAGCTGGGACTGCCCGAGACGAAGGCGTAGGGCGCGGAGGAGCCTCCGTTCAGCCTTCGCGGCCGTGCGCCGCCGCCTTCAGTTGTGCGGTGTCGACGCGGACGAAGATGGAGTCGCCCAGCGCGGTCAGCGTCTCGCCAGCGTAGACCTCGCACACGACCCGGCTCTTGCGGCCCACCTCTCCCTCGACGCGCGCGCGGAGGGTGAGCGGCACGCCCATGGGCGTGGGCTTGATGAACTTCACGCCGAGGCTCCCCGTGACACATTCGATGGGGGGCTGGCTCCCAGGCGCGCGGCCCTCGGCGCGGTAGTGGTAGGCCATGGCCGTCCAGTTGGAGTGGCAGTCCACCAGCATGGCAATCAGGCCGCCGTAGACAAGCTCGGGCCAGCCGCTGTACTGGGGCTCGGGCGTGTGGCGTGACATGACGTGGATGCCGTCCTCATGCCAGTAGCTCTTGAGGTGCAGGCCGTGCGGGTTCTTCCCGCCGCAGCCATAACAGATGCCTTCTGGTGCGACGATTTCCTGGAGAGAGTCGGTTTCCATGAGGGACCCTGCCTGAAGTGAAGGCGTGACGCGCGCATCCTGGCGCAGCGGAGGGGATTCGTCTCGCCCGACGTGCAGCTGGTGTGAATCCTCCACAGGGGATACTGGCTCTCACGGTGCAATGAACTCCGACATCCTCGCTCCGCTCCTCGGCGGGGCGCTCATCGGGTTGAGCGCTTCGCTGCTCCTCTTGTCCCACGGCCGCGTCGCCGGCATCAGCGGTGTCGTGGGTTCGCTGCTGATGCCCGTGCGCGGTGACGTCTCGTGGCGCTTGCAGTTCTTTGGTGGCCTGCTGGCGGGCGGCTTGCTGCTCGTGTGGCTGCGCCCCCAGTCCTTCGCGGCACCGTCCTCCCTGAGCCTGGGCGGCGTGGCGATGCTGGTCGGGGCCGGCCTGCTGGTTGGCGTGGGCTCGCGGCTGGGCAATGGCTGCACCAGCGGACACGGCGTGTGCGGCATCAGCCGAGGTTCGCTCCGCTCCATCGTGGCCACGCTCACGTTCATGGCCACGGGCGTCCTCACCGTCTACGTGGTCCGCCACGTCCTCTAGGCCCTCCACCATGCGTCCTTCTTTCAGCGCGTTCTTCAGTGGCCTCCTCTTCGCCGTCGGCCTGGGGCTCAGCGGCATGACGGACCCGGCCAACGTCCTGGGCTTCCTCGATATCGCGGGGGACTGGGACTACCGGCTGGCCTTCGTGATGGGAGGCGCCATCGCCGTGCACGCCACGCTGCGGCCGCTCATCCGCCGACGGGCGAAGCCCCTGTTCGCCGCCGCGTTTCCCTCCAGCCATGCCAGCCGCGTGGACGCAAAGCTCGTCGCGGGCGCGGCCGTGTTCGGAGTGGGGTGGGGACTGGGCGGCTATTGCCCCGGGCCGGCGCTGACCTCGTTCGCCACCGGGGCGGTCCCGCTGCTCATCTTTGTCCCGGCGATGTTCGCTGGCATGTACCTGGTCCAGTGGGGGCAGGCGCGCACGCGGGAGAAGGCCGAGCGCCCAGGGCTGGGCATCACGCCTTCGACGTGACGGACGCGCTATCCCACATCTGAATGGCGCCACCGGCCCCCCGGTCCGCGTCGATGAATCCGTGGGATGCCTTCGTGGCTCTCACGGGGAGGACCTCATTCCCTGCGGCAAGGCGCCGCCGGGAGACCCAGGAGCCGTTCGATGAAGGCGTTGTATGTGGTCGCAGCCCTGTTCCTCGCCGCCTGTGCGCAACAGCGCCCTGTTCGTGACGAGGCACATCGGTTGGTGGCAGCCGGCGCGTTGCTGGTGGATGTCCGGACGCCGCAGGAGTTCGCCGCCGGTCACCTGCCGGGAGCGGTGAACATCCCGGTAGAGGAGCTGTCCGAGCGGCTCGGCGAGCTGGAGGCGCCGGAGCAGCCCGTGGTCGTCTATTGCCGCAGTGGTGCGCGGAGCAGCCGGGCCGAGCGCCTGTTGCAGGAGCGAGGCTTCCAGCAGGTGGTCAACCTCGGGCCCATGTCGACGTGGGAGTGAGCGGGGGCGGCCCAGCGCCGGATGCCCGCCTGCGTCAGTTCGAGGGCCCTGGCATCTCGCCGGGGCGCTGGAACCCGCTCTCTCAGGAAGGCATCCTGGCGTTCCAGCGTTCTCCTCGGGAGGGTGGAACGTGAGAGAGGAGGCCTTCGGGGTGAGCGCGTCGCGAACGGACAAGCAACTGGTCGAGGCAGCGCGTGCGGGCGATGCGCGGGCGCTGGAGGAGGTCCTCGCTCGCCATGAGAAGCAGGTGTACCGCTACGGCCTGCGCATGTGTGGCTCGGAGGAGGACGCCAAGGAGGTGCTTCAGGAGACGCTGATTGCGGCGTTCCGAGGCATTCATGCCTTCCGAGGCGACGCCGGGCTGTCCACCTGGCTCTTCCAGATTGCGCGGACGCACTGCTTCCGCCAGCGTCGTCGCCGGGTCGGGGCGCCGGAGACCTTCCAGTCCCTTGACGCCTCGGCGGTGGCGCAGGTTGCCGCCGAGGACGCGGCGCCGGACATGGTCTCCCAGGCGCGGCAGATGGGGGAGGTCCTGCAAGCGGCCATCCTCGCGTTGCCGGAGGCCCAGCGTGAGGTGCTCATCCTCCGGGACGTGGAGGGACTCACGGCCGAGGAGGCCGCGCGGGTGGTGGGCATCGAGGTCCGGGCCTTGAAGAGCCGGCTCCATCGCGCGCGGCTCCAGCTTCGAGAGCACCTCTCCACGCTGATGGGGGACCACGCCGGGGACTCGGCGGTCGGCTGCAATGCGCTGGCGCAGGAACTGTCGGCGTTCGCGGAGCGGGACGTGGACCAGGCCACGTGTGTTCGCCTGGAGGACCACCTGTCGCGCTGCCCGCGCTGTGCCGAGGCTTGCGATGCGCTCAAGCGCACGGTCTCCCTGTGCCGGCGGATTCCCGGCGATGCGGTCCCCGCTCCCGTGCGGTCAGCGGTGCGTCAGGCCCTGGCTCGCGCGCTGGCGGCGTGACGTGTGAGGCACCTGGCGCACAGCCGCCACGCGCTGGGGTAGTGTCCGCGGGGATGAAGGCCGCGGACACCCGAAGGATGGAATCCTGACGATGCTCACCGAAGTGCAGGCGGGCCCGTACACCGTTCGCGGAATCTCCGTGGGTGGCGTCTACACGTCGCTCCAGGTTCCCGAGCTGGATGTGGTGCTCGACGTGGGGCTTCCCATCCGCTCCTTCTGCGGCTCCGACCGCATCTTCCTCAGCCACGCGCATCCGGACCATGCCAGCGGCCTGGGCTCACTGCTGGGCGTCCGCAGGCTCATTGGCAAGGCGGCGCCCCGGGTGTTCCTGCCCGCGGAAGTCGAGGCGAATGTCCTGGAGGCGCTCGCGGTGCTGACGCGCCTGCACCACACCTCGATGGAGGTGCACACCGTGCCGATGCGGCCGGGAGACGTCGAGCCGCTGGGGCAGGGCCTCTTCGTGCGTGCGTTCCGAACGCACCACCCGGTGCCGTCGCTGGGCTACCAGTTCTTCCGCCGCGTCTCCAAGCTCCGTCCCGAGTTCCAGTCGCTCCCACCGCAGGACATCGCGCGGCGGAGGCAGGCGGGGGAGGACCTCTTCGATGCCGTCGAGCGGTTGGAGCTGGCCTATGCGACCGACACTGTGTCCCGCGTCCTGGAGACCGAGCCGAGCCTCTTCGACTCGCGCGTGCTGATTCTCGAGTGCACCTTCGTCGACGCCCGGCACACAGTGGAGGACGCGCAGGCGCGGGCCCATCTCCACCTGGACGAGCTCATCGCGCGGGCGGACCAGTTTCGCAACGAGGCGCTCGTCCTCATGCACTTCAGCCAGGCCGTCGCGCCGGAGACGGTCCATGCCACGCTTCGGGCGAGGCTCCCTCCCGCGTTGTCCGAGCGCGTCCGTATCTTCGCGCCCGACACGGGCCGCTGGTTCGGCTGAGCCCGGCAACGTGGAGAAGGCTTCGGCGGGCCCGCTATTGGATTGCACGTGACTCACGACTCGCCACGCCGGTTTTGTTAAAGCGCGGTTCATGAGCATGGCAAGGCCCAGACACGTCCTCGTCGCTGGAGCTGGAATTGGTGGGCTCACGCTGGCTTGCGCGCTGCGGCGCGCGGGCCACACCGTCACGGTGTTCGAGCGCTTCGAGACCTTGCGGTGGGTCGGCGCGGGCCTCACGGTCCAGATGAACGCGACGGCGGCCCTGCGCCGCATCGGCCTGTGTGACGAGGTCGCGCAGGCGGGGGCATGCCCCACGGACAGCGCTATCTTGAAGCCCTCGGGCTCGGCGCTCACGCGGCTTCCCGTGGCGCGGATTCAGGAGGAGCTGGGACTGCCCCTGGTGTGCATCCACCGGGCGCGGCTCCAGGCCGTGCTGCTGGCCCATGCCGGGGAGGAGAACGTTCGTCTTGGGCACACCGTGACGGCCTTCCATGACGACGGACAGGGCGTGACGGTGCGGCTGTCGGACGGCACCACCGTGGCGGGCGACGTGTTGGTGGGGGCGGACGGGCTGCGCTCGGTGGTGCGCGGGGCCCTGTTGGGCGACGCGCCGCTGCGCTACTCGGGCTACACGAGCTGGCGGGGAGTCTGCCCGGAGGTCCCGAGCGCGACGCCGGGCCTCATCTCAGAGACGTGGGGGGCAGGGGCTCGCTTCGGGGTGGTGCCCATCGGCTTCGGGCAGACGTACTGGTTCGCCACGCAGAATGCTCCGGCCGGGGGGCAGGACGCTCCCGGCGAGGTGCGCGCCCGGTTGCAGTCCCTCTTCGCCGGTTGGCATGCGCCCATCGCGGACCTCATCGCGGTGACGGACGAGGCGAACATCATCCGCACGGACATCCATGACCGGCCTCCCGTGGATCGCTGGAGCCGAGGCCGGGTGGCGTTGCTGGGGGATGCCGCGCACCCGATGACACCGAACCTGGGGCAGGGTGGGTGTCAGGCCATCGAGGACGCCGTCGCGCTGGCGGAGTGCCTCACCGCGGAGGGCTCCGTGGAGTCTGCGCTGGCGGCCTATGAGGCGCGACGCAGGGAGCGGGCGAATGCGTTCGTCACCCGTTCCTGGAGCCTGGGCCGCGTGGCCCAGTGGGAGAACGCGGCGGCGCGATTCGCGCGGGATATGCTCTTCCAGCTCATGCCAGGCGGGCTCGCCGCCCGGCAGCTCCGGGACCTGGTTCGCGACGCCACTTGAGCGGCGGGGGGCTTTGGAAGCGGTGCCCCCGCATCCGCTCAGAGCCCGGCCACCTTGGCCGCGCTCGTCACGACGTAGTCCATTGCCAGCTCCTGCTGTGAGCGCTGCGCCGCGGTCAGCTCGAAGCGGACGATGCCATCCTCGCTCACACGCGCCGGCGCGGGCCTCGTGCTCTCCCGAAGCAGCTGCACCTCCACCGACTCCACCTCGGAGACGGGAATCCGCTCCTCGATGGCCACGGGCATGGGCCGCGCGCCCATATTGGAGAGGAACAGCCGCACCTTGTGCGTCGTCACCTTGCGCCCGGTGAGTCGGCTGGTCTCCCGGGTCTGGTCCTCCGTGCGCGCCACGCGCAGCGCGTCCTCGCTGCCGAAGCCCAGCTTCACGCGCTCGCCCTTGCCGGTGAAGCGCAGCTGCGCGCGCCCCACGTAGCCGCTGGTGCGCACCAGATTCACGGGCCCCGCGAGCAGCACCGTGGGGCCCACGTTGTCGAAGTGGGCGACCCGGTGCACCAGGGGCGACTGCTCGGGGCAGGCCACCAGCTCCGAGGTCGCTGGCGCGGTGAACTGGAAGAGCGGCACGCGGTAGGGCTCTCCGTCCGGAGGCACCGTGGCCCGGTGTGGCGCAGCCACCGTCAAGGGCTCGCCTCCGTCGTCCATGCCGGGCAGGGCGTCGTCGCGCCGGGCCGCACCGGGCTCTCCCGTGGTCTGGATGACCTCCTCGCGGATGGCCACCTCCACCACCTGCTTCTCGCGCTCCGTCTTGTCGCGGAGCCACAGCCGGTCCTCCTGGAGCCGGGGTGGCGTGGCGCCCAGGGTGGGGCGAGCGGTAGAGAAGGCCAGCTCCACGTCCTTCCATTCCTCCTCGGTGCGCTGCCACACGACGGCCTCGCACTCCAGGGCCACGGCTTCGCCAGGGCCGACGCGGGACAGCGTGGCCCTGTAGGACGGACGCCACGCCGCGCAGGGAACCAGATAGGTGATGGACAGGGTCGCGGGGCCTCCCGTGGGATGCCCCACCTCCAGCTCGGCCTGGACATCGAGCTTCGGCGGGGGCTCCGGCTCGGCGTAGGGCTGTGAGGCTCGGACTTCTTCGAGCTGCTTCCTCAGGGATGCCGTCTGCCGGGCGTTGTCGTGGCGTGCCGCGTCGACGGACGCTTCCTCGCGCCGAAGCGCCTCCAACTGCTCCCGCCATGACTCCGGATGCGCCTGCCCCGCGCCGGTCTGCTCGGAGACGGCGCGATAGACGTCCGCGCGCGCGGCCTCGAGCAGCCGTGCGCGCGTCTCCAGTCGCGCCGCGTCTGCCTCGAAGCGCCGGAGGTCCTGCTCCAACTCGGTGGCGCGCCGGCTCACCTCCGTGCGGTGCTCGCGCTGGGCTTCGGCAGGGACGGGCCGGGCCGTTCGCCGGATGCGAGCCTGGGAGATGGTGCCGCCCGCCACCTTCGCCTGGAGCGAGCGGTCCACGGCGAGCGGGGACAGCCCTTGAATGAGCAGCCGCTGGGTGCCCACGGACAGTGGGACTTCACCGCGCCGCTCGACGAGCGCCCGGTCCTCCAGGACAGTGACCTTGACCACGGGCAGCGTGAATGGGGTGCCCATCATGTCCTCCGATTGCCGCCCCCGAGCATCTTGTTGCCGGGAATCTTGACGGTCCATGTCGCCTTCAGCGTCTGCGCCTCACCGGGCTGGAGCACCACGCGCCACGCGCGCTCACCCTCCACCTTCAGCTCACCGGGCAATGGCGAGCGCTTCTGCCATAGCGGGGCCACCTCGACCTCCTCCACCTTGATGTCCTTCTCCGCGCTGGGCGGCACCGTGGGGACGCGCTCACACACCTCGACGAGGACGCGGTTGGACAAGCGGTTCGCCAGCTCCACCGAGACGTGGTGCGTGAGCATCGTCGAGCCGCCGAACATGCCGCCCGTGGCCTCGTCGAAGCGCGTGTTGCGCGCGACCTTGATGGACTCCTCCACGCCCAGCCCCAGCCGTTGGGTCGAGCCGGGGGCCATGGTGGGCAGCGGGGACGTCATCAGGAACTCATTCTCCAGCGTGACGTCCACGGGGCCGGCCAGCAATGGATACGGGGTCCGGTTCTCCACGCGCACGGTGCGGAATGCGCGCGGCTCCACGGAGGGGACGCAGACGTACTCGGCGGACAATCCCACCGGCACGGACAGCACCGGCACGGTGTGCCATGCCGAGTCGGCGGGCACGTCCACGCGCGCCTCGATGTCGAAGCGCGCATCGAAGTGCTGGGCCGAGGCGCGGGGCGGCTGCGACCACGCAGGGGTGGGGACTGCCCAGATGGAGGAGGTCTCCGTTTCGCTCACGGCGATGAGCGCGGTGATGTCGACCTGCACGTGGAGCGCCGCCAGGGCCCGCAGCTCCCGGGTGACTTGAGCGGGGCGGGGGCGGAGCCGCCCGCGGGTTCCGGGCTCGTCGGCGGGGGAGAGCGCCAGCCGGTCGTAGTCCAGCAACGCGTCGGAAGGCTCGGGCTTCGCTCGGGCACGCTCCTCGGCGCCATCACCTCCACCTCCGAGTGCGCCCCCCTCCACCTCGAGGTGCTCCTCGTCATCGAGGAAGGACGCCTCGGGCTCGTCCGCAAGCTCCATGGGCTTGGATGGCTTGCTGGCGCGAGGCATCATGGGCGGTCCTCCACGGGACCGGGTCTTCTCCATGAGAGGAGCCGCGGAGGAGGGCCGAGGCCGGGCCGCTCCACCCGGAGGCGGAGGCGGCGCGTACCCCGCGAAGGCCATGTCAGCCTCCGGCGCAGGGGCCTCCGCGAGCTCCTCGATAGCGGAGCCGTCCCTCGCGAGCGGGGGCCCGCCGGTCGTCGCTGCGGAGGCGTCAATGGCGGGAGCCGGAGCTGGCGTGCGCGTCGCGTCATAGCCCGCGAACAGCTCATCCAACCCAGGAGGGGGCTCGCGCCAACCCGAGCGCGCCGGGGGCGGCTGGTGCCGGCCGATGCGCAGGGCCTTCAGCTCCGGCACCTCGGCGTTCCGGGCGAGGTCCGCGGTGGACACGGACAGCCTCACGCCCGTCCAGTCCTCACCCGTGCGCTGGAGCACGGAGGCCCGCATGCGCAGCGCCCCCTCTTCGAGCGTCCGGGGCAGGCGCAAGTCATACGTAGGGACCCAGCGCGCGCCCTGGACGGCGTAGTCGAGCGCGAGCTGTGCGCCCTGGTCCGCGGGGAGGGGACCGGAGAGCGTCAGGACGACCGCGCGATAGACGCGGGCCCGCTGGCCGCGCACGGCGGAGGAGGCTTCGGCCACACGGCTGCGGCGCAGCGCGACCTCGGCCTCGGCGTCACGTTGCTGGCGCTCCAGGTCGAGCCGCCGCGCGTGGAGCGTGGTTAGCTCCGCGTCCACGAAGGACATGAGCGAGAGCATCGCCGCCACGGGGGCTTCCCGGGGCTCGTTCGCGTCCTTCTTCCGGGGCGGAAACCCGGGCGCCAGTCGCGACAGGTCCGCCAGCTCCCGCTCCAGCCGCGAATGGCGCGCGCGGAGGTCGGCGAGGCGGCCCTGCGCCTCCTCCAGCGCGCGGTGCTCCGCGGGCACGTCGACCTCGGGGGGGAGCTGGACGTCATAGGTGGGGCGGAGGTCGCGCACGGTGAGCCCGGCGGGGCCGCGGAGCACGGACGCCCGGAGCGAGCCCGGCTGCAAGGACAACGGCAGGCCGTTGAGCCGTACCTGCGCGGGGAGGCTTCCTCCAGCCGGTGGAATCACGGCGAGGCGCGTGCAGAGCGCCCCCGCCGCGTGGACGGTGACTGCATCGAGGTTGGATGAGACGACGAGCATGCGCCCCTTCTCTCCCTGTGCGTGGGCGCTCACCGTAATCGATATGTCCGATTGAAATCAGTCCCCCCCATCGCGAGGCCCCAACCCAGGGGGTCGGGATGCCCTGAAGTCTGATTGACGCGCCGCGCCGGGCGCGCCCGCTCCCTGGCGAATGGATCAGCTCTTCTCCGTACTGGCTACGGGGGGCGACTCGGGCCGGGGGCGTTTCAACGGGCGGCCCATGCAGTCGCGGCCCGGCGCGGGCTCGCGGACGGAGCGCGGCTGATACTCCCAATGCCACGGCTCCGAGCGCACCGTCCGCTTGAATCCGAAGCGGCACGCGTTCGACACCAGCCACTCATACGTGGGCGTCTTGGCGCCGCCGATGACCAGGTCCACCGCGAGCCCGCGCTGGTGATTGGAGCGGCCCGGCTTCGCGGCCTGGGGACCCTGGCCATTGCGATACCGCTCGTAGAGCCGCCGTTGCTTCGCGTGCGAGCGATAGCCGCTGCGGACCCAGAGGTAGATGTTCTTGGTGCGCGCCTCGGCCTTCATCTGCTGGTACGCAGCCGCGGCGTCATGTTGCAGCAGTTGCCCGTTCTTGAGACGGACGAGCCTCGCGCCCTTCGCCTCGGTCCGCCGGGGCCTCGCTTCATCGGCGAGGGCGTGGGGCGCGAAGAGCCACAGGAAGAGGAAGACACCCCAACGGAGCAGCGCGAGCGACATGTCTGGACGCCGGCCGAATGGCCGGAACCGGAACTTTCGCGCGTCCGCTCCGGGAGGCAAGCAGACGGGGGGGCAGGCGCCTGTTCAGAAAAGACGCAGTTGTGCGTCCGCGGGCTTCGCCGCGCGAGGGGGCAGGGGCTGGAAGCCGTGCGCGCGTGCCCACTCCTCCGTGGGGCCCGTCCAGTGGTGGCTGTCCATTCGGACGTGGCCATGGTCATCGAATGTGACGCCTTCGGCCTCCAGCGCTCCGCGCTGTCCGAAGCCGGAGGTGCTGATGCCACCGGTCCGGTTGATGACGCGCTGCCACGGGACGCGGTCCGCGCGAGCCCCCAGCGCCCCCAGCGCATGGCCCACGACGCGGGCATCACAACCCTCACCGACGATGGTGGCGATGTCCCCGTAGGTGGCCACCTGGCCGTGCGGCACCTGACAGGTGACGGTGTAGATGCGCTCGTAATAGTCGCGCTCGTCGCGGGTGGGCGTGGACATGGTGTGCTCCAAAGGTGAGGACATGTTGCTGGGCCCGCAAGCCGGCCGGGTCCATCCGCCGCGACGCCTCACCCACTGCGCGAGCCCAGCCCGGTGGCTTCACCGACGCGCAGGCGCTCGTGCAGGGTGCTGGTGAGCAGGTACCAGAACTGCACGTTGCCCACGCTCAAGATGTCCCCGTCGCGCAGCACCGCTTCGCGGCCACCCAGGGAGTGGGCGTTGAGGAAGGTGCCGTTGGTGGAGCCCAGGTCCTGGACCGTGCAGCGCTGCTCGGCCTCGTTCCAGCGCAGCTCCGCGTGCATCTTGGACACCGACGCATCATCGACCACGAGGTCGCAGTCCATGCGGCGGCCGATCCGCAGCCGGTCGGTGGCGTTCAGGGGCGGGAGCGTCGCCACGCGCAGGTGCTCGAACTCGAACAGCAGGGTGAGCATGCCCTGCTCGATCTCCGCGGGCGTCGCCATGCGGGTGGGTGCGAGCACCGCGGCCGAGGCCTCGGAGGGGGGGCGCTGGATGAGCGCGAAGGGCCCCAGCTGACGCTGGAAGGCACTGGAGGGCAGGGCGGCGCCGAGCGCGCGCAGTTCCTGGACGGACAGCACGGGGGCAGACTAGCGGGTCACCCGGCGCGCGCCCAGTGCATCTCCCGTTCCGTGTACGGGTTTCATTGACCAACTTGTCAGGGCGTCCCTACACTGGGCTTTTGGTCGGTCATGGGGGGGCGGGCTCCGCGAGGAGCACGTGCCCCCAACGTCTTTTGAACCTGGGAGTGGTGGAAGGAGCTGTGTCGATGAGCAGCGGGAGCGGCAACATCCCGATGACCCCGTCGGGACTGCGCAAGCTGAAGGAGGAGTTGAAGCAGCTTCAGTCCGTCGAGCGGGGGAAGATCTCGCGCGAGATCGAGGTCGCGCGCGCCCATGGCGACCTGCGCGAGAACGCCGAGTACCATGCGGCGAAGGAGAAGCAGTCGCACATCGAGGGGCGCATCCTGACCCTCAACGACTGGATTGCCCGCGCGGAGGTCATCGATCCGGCCAAGCTGGGCGGTGACAAGGTCGTCTTCGGCGCGACGGTGGACCTGATCGATACGGAGACGGACAAGCCGGTGACCTACCGCCTCGTTGGCGAGATCGAGGCCGACCTGAAGAAGCGGTGGATCGCCGTCACCTCGCCGGTGGCGCGTGCGCTCATCGGCAAGAAGGTGGGTGACATCGCCACGGTGCAGAGCCCGGGCGGGGTGCGCGAGCTGGAGGTCCAGGAGATTCGCTTCGAGGACCCGCAGGACGAGGCCCCCGCGAGCGAGGCCTGAGCCTGGGGAGAGCCAGCAGGTCGCCGGGGGAGCGGGCCAGGGCTCGCTTCCCCGGTCTCGTTTTGTGGGAGACGTCATCCCCGTTCCGTAGGATGTACGGCGGAACCCCCGCGTGAACCATCCGCTCGCCAGCCTCGTTGGACCTCTCCGGTATGCGTGTCAGCGCGACTTCGCGATGCTCGCCACCGTGAAGTCGTTGCGCCCGGTGCTGGAGCGCGCGCTCGCCGGAGCCAGCGGCGTGGACGCCAAGGCCCTGGCGCACCTGCAGGCCGCGCTGCCCTACGTGGACCATCCCGTGCCCGAGCGCCGCAAGGCCGCGCTCCGGCGCGTCGTGGCGGGCTTGAAGCTCAGCGGGGTGGAGCTGCCGGCCGAGCTGCTCGGTATGCCGATGGAGGGCGAGCCGGTGGCTCGGCCCCGTCCCACGCCGGCGCAGGACGTTTCGGCCGTTACGGAGGCCACGCCTCCGGGCTATGTGCCGCCCTGGAAGTCCACGGCTCCGGTGCCTCCACCACGCGGGCCCCTCGGGGCGGACCAGGCGCGCGGCCCAGCGGGCTCACCGCAGGCGCGGCCTCCCGTCGTCGCCCCCGGTGCATCGCGAGGCAACCTCACGGCGCGGAGTGGGGCCGCATGGGAAGGCGAGCCCCGGGATGCAGCGGCTGGTGGGAGCGGTGCGCATCGCGCCACGGGGAACGTGTTGGGCTCCGAAGGAACCCTGGGCGCGCGAACGGCGCCAGCCCTCGGCGGTCCCGGTGGGGCCCGGGGCCGTCCGGGCTCCAGCGCGCCCAGTGTGGGGCCGGCCCGTGGGGCTCCGGGGAGCCGGCAGGGCACGCTCGATACCGGGCCTGACACCGCCCCCGGGGCGAAGACGCGCAAGGAGAAGGCGCAGCGCAAGAAGAAGCGGGCGGTGGCCGCGGAGGCCTCGCGGTCCGAGGCCAAGCTCCTCTCCATCGCGCCGCGCTCCGGGCCGCTGTCCTCACCGCTGAAGACGCTGGGCAAGCGGCTGGGGCCACGGCTCGTCTCCACGCTCGACAAGAAGGGGCTGCGCCGCATGGGCGACATCCTCTTCATGCTGCCGCGCTGCTACGAGGACCGCCGCCGTTTGCGCACCATCGCGGAGCTGGAGCCCGGCGAGCGCGGCGTCACCGTGGGGGTCGTGAAGGTCGCGGACTTCGTGGCGGGGCGCCAGGGCCGCAGGATGTTCCGGGCCGTCGTGGGCGACCGCTCGGGGAGCATCGCCGCCACGTACTTCAACGCGGGGCCGTGGCTGAAGAGCCGGTTCACCGTGGGCAAGCGCATCGTCCTCTCCGGCGAGGTCCGCGCCACCATGTCGGGGCGGGAGATGGCCCACCCGGAGATAGAGCCCGCGGAGGACATCGAGTCCACGACGTCGGTCCACTTCAACCGCATCGTCCCCGTGTACCCGGGCTTCGAGCGTGGCGAGCAGCGCTCCTTCCGTGAGCTGACGGCCCGGGTGGGGGAGCAGTACGCGCACGAGCTGGACGACCCGCTACCCGAGGAGCTGCGGCGCCGCATGGACCTGATGGGGCTGCCGGACGCGCTGCGCTACATCCACTTCCCGCCGGGAGACGCGGACCTGGAGGCGCTCGACGCGCACCAGAGCCCCGCGCACCGGCGGCTCGCGTTCGACGAGCTGTTCTTCCTCCAGCTCGGCATGGCGCTCAAGCGGCAGGGCGTGAAGGCGGAGGTCGGCATCGCCTTCGACGTGTCGGAGCCCCGGCTGGAGATGGCCCGCGCGGCGCTGCCGTTCCAGCTCACCGGCGCGCAGGCGCGGGTGGTGGAGGAGCTCTGCCGGGACATGGCGCGTCCGGAGCCCATGAACCGGCTGGTGCAGGGCGACGTGGGCAGCGGCAAGACGGCGGTGGCCATGGTCTCCGCCCTCATCGCATTGCAGGCCGGCTACCAGGTGGCCGTCATGGCTCCCACGGAGATCCTCGCGGAGCAGCACGAGCGCAACTTCCGCAAGGTGATGGAGCCGCTGGGATACCGGGTGGGGCTGGTGAGCGCGGCGGGCACGGCGAAGTCCAAGCGCCAGGTGCGGGAGGCCGTGGCGAGGGGCGATATCCATCTGGCCGTCGGCACGCATGCGCTGCTCCAGGACGACGTGTCCTTCGACCGCCTGGGCTTCGTGGTGATCGACGAGCAGCACCGCTTCGGTGTACTCCAGCGTCATACGCTGATGAGCAAGGGGCCCAAGCCGGACGTGCTGGTGATGACGGCCACGCCCATTCCCCGCACGCTGGCCATGACGCTGTACGGCGACCTGGACCTGTCCGTCATCGACCAGCTTCCGCCGGGGCGCACGCCCATCCGCACGCGGGTCTTCAACGACAAGCAGCGCGCGCTCGTCTACGAGTCGGTGGGCGCGGAGCTGACCAAGGGCCACCAGGCCTACGTCGTCTATCCGCTGGTGGAGGAGTCGGAGAAGCTGGACCTGGAGGACGCCACGCGCGGCGTGGAGAAGCTGCGCAAGGTGTTCCCCGACGCGAAGGTGGGGCTGCTGCACGGCCGGATGAAGGCGGACGAGAAGGATGCCGTCATGGAGGACTTCCGGGAGAAGCGCCTCCACCTGCTCGTGTGCACCACCGTGGTCGAGGTGGGCGTGGACGTGCCCAACGCCTCGGTGATGGTGGTGGAGTCCGCCGAGCGCTTCGGGCTGTCCCAGCTGCACCAGTTGCGGGGCCGCGTGGGGCGCGGCGCGGCGGCGAGCTTCTGCCACCTGGTGGCGGGGAATGCGCGCTCCTGGGAGTCCGCGGAGCGCCTGACGGTGATGGAGCAGAGCAGCGACGGCTTCGTCATCGCGGAGAAGGACCTGGAGATTCGAGGTCCGGGAGAATTCCTGGGCACGCGGCAGAGTGGCCTGCCCGAGCTGGCGGTGGCCAACCTGGCGCGGGACGGGGACCTGCTCTCCATGGCGCAGTCGGAGGCCCGGCGCATCCTGGAGAAGGACCCGGAGATGAAGGCGAAGGAGAACCAGGGCCTCGTGAAGGCGCTCGACGAGCGGTGGGAAGGTCGGCTCGCGCTCGCGCGGGTGGGGTAGCTCGCTCGCGGCCGTGTCCCGGGGGCCCTTCGTGGCTAGGGTTGGGGCATGGGCGACTGGGGACGCGCTGACTATCTGGCACGGCATGGCATCCGGGATCAGCGGGTCCTGGACGCGATGGCGAGGTTGAACCGGGCCGACTTCGTCCCGGTGGAGCAGCGGGACGAGGCCGCCGCGGACGTGCCGTTGCCCATTGGCCATGGGCAGACCATCAGCCAGCCGTATGTCGTCGCGTTGATGACCGAGGCACTCCAACTCGACGGGACGGAGCGCGTGCTGGAGATTGGCACGGGCTCCGGCTATCAGACGGCGGTCCTGGCCGAGCTGTGCCGCGAGGTCTTCACGGTGGAGATTGTCCCCGAGCTGGCGTGCTCGGCGGAGGAGGTGCTGCGCCGGCAGGGCCTTCTGAATGTGCACTTCCGGGAGGGGGATGGCGCAGTGGGGTGGCCGGAGGAGGCGCCCTTCGATGCCATCCTCGCCGCGGCGGCGCCCCAGGACGTGCCCCTGCAGCTGCTTGCTCAGCTCAAGCCGGGCGGGCGCATGCTGATTCCGGTGGGACCCCAGGGGGGCACCCAGCAGCTGTTGCGCATCCAGCGCTCGCTCCGCCCCGGTGAGGTGCCGCGCGTGGAGTCCTTGCTGTCCGTCCGCTTCGTTCCCATGACGGGACAGGCCCGCTCACAGGGCTGACCGGAGCTCGGGGTGGGGCTGACCCGGTGAGGCAGCGGACACGCGGACTGGCCGCTTGCTCGCCATGGGCGCTGGGGCCCGCTAACGTTCGCACATCATGATTATCTGTCCGCTCTGCGACCACGTTCAGCCCGAAGGGACGGAGTGCGACGTCTGTGGCAAGCGCTTCCCTCCGCCCGTGGTCGCCGCGCCGCCCATCGCGACACTGCCGGAGCTGGAGGTGACGCCGCACGCAGGGGGCAGGGCGCCGGTGAATGTCGCGGTGCTGCCGGACCTGGACCTGACGCGGCTGCGCTCCGGCCCGGACCTCCCGGTGCAGCGGGTGCCCGACCTTCAATTGACGCGCGCCAGGGACCTGGGCCCGGTGCCCGTGGCGCCCATGCCCGAGCTGGACACGGGCCGGGCGCCGGACGACGGTGTGCGCACCGCGGCGCCCCTGGGCGCGGTCGTCTGCCGTTACTGCCGCAACACCCAGGCGACCGGGATGCTCTGCGACAACTGCGGAATGCGGCTGCCCCGGCCGCGTCCCGCCGCGGCGGCCGCGCCCGCCAATCCCTCCGGTGACGATGGAGGGTGGCGGGCTTGCGCGTCGTGCCATACACCCGTGCGGCCCGGGAAGGCCTGCTCGGAGTGCGGCACGAGGGCACCGGAGGACGAATGAGTCAGGCGCAGTCATCGGAGTTCCGCGCGAAGTACGCCTGTAGCGAGGGCTGTGACTTCCGCGCCTCGCTCCTGGAGGTGGTGTACCGATGCCCGCGCTGCGGTGGCCTGCTGGAGGTCGCGCACGACGTGGCGGCGCTGCGCACCGTGCCCGCCGCGGAGTGGAAGCGCCGGTTCGAGATGCGCTTCGGCTCCGCGCGGCTGCCGGATGGGTCGGGCGTCTGGGGCAAGCGCGAGTGGGCCTATCCCCAGCTCCCCACGGAGGACATCGTGTCCCTCGGCGAGGGACGCGTGCCGCTCAAGCCCCTGCCGCGCATGGCGGCGGAGCTGGGGCTGGCCGCGCTCGACCTGAAGGAGTGCGGCGTCTCGCCCACCGGCAGCTTCAAGGACTGGGGCATGACGGTCCTCGTGTCCGCGGTGAAGCACATGCGCGCCCGGGGTGTGCCGCTGCGCGCGGTGGCGTGCGCCTCTACGGGTGACACGTCGGCGGCGCTCTCCGCCTACTGCGCGGCGGCGGGGATTCCGGCGGTGGTGTTCCTGCCGCGCGACAAGGTGTCGCTCGCGCAGCTCGTGCAGCCCATCGCCAACGGCGCGCGGGTGCTGTCGCTGGACACGGACTTCGATGGCTGCATGAAGCTGGTGCAGGCGGTGACGGCGGACACGGGGCTGTACCTGGCCAACTCGATGAACTCGCTGCGCATCGAGGGCCAGAAGATGGTCGCCGTGGAGCTCTGCCAGGACCTGGGCTGGGAGCCGCCCGACTGGGTGGTGATTCCCGGCGGCAACCTGGGGAACGCCAGCGCCCTGGGCAAGGGCTTCGAGCTGATGTTCACGCTGGGCCTCATCTCCCGCAGGCCGCGCATCGCGGTGGCGCAGGCGCAGCGCGCCAACCCGCTGGCGCGCTCGTTCCGCGGCGGCTTCCAGGAGCTGGTGCCGCAGCGCGCGGAGCCCACGCTGGCGTCCGCCATCCAGATTGGAAACCCGGTGTCCTTCAAGCGGGCCGTGAAGGTGCTCAAGGCCTTCGACGGCGTGGTGGAGGACGCCACGGAGTCCGAGCTGGCCAACGCGGCGGCGCGCGCGGACCGGGAGGGCACCTTCGCCTGCCCGCACACCGGCGTGGCGCTGGCGGCGCTGGAGAAGCTGGTGGCGCAGGGGGTGATTGCCCGGGGCTCGCGCGTGGCGGTCATCTCCACCGCGCACGGCCTGAAGTTCGCCGACTTCAAGGTGGGCTACCACCGGGGCGCGCTGGCGGATGTGCGCAGCCAGCTCGCCAACCCGCCCGTGGAGCTGCCGGCGACGCTGGACGCGGTGAAGGGCGCGCTGGCGGACCTGGGCTGACGCTGCCCGGCCCGCCCGCGGTGGGGCGCGTCAGTCCGGCTGGAGGGGGACGCGCTTCTCGATGGTGAGGCCGAAGCCGGAGAGCCCCCGGTAGGTGATGTCCGAGTTGGTCATCACCTGCAGCGTGCGCACGCCCAGGTCGTTGAGGATCTGGCAGCCCATGCCCAGGTCTCGCGACTCCTGGGGGCCCCGCGCCGGGCCGCTGCTGCCGTCGGTGTTGCGCTTGTGCTGGATGCCGAAGTCGTCGCCGTGCATGCCCGGCAGGTAGACGAGCACGCCGCAGCCCTCGCGGGCGATGCGCGCCAGCGCCTGGTCCAGCAGCACGTTGCAGTTGCACGTCGGCGAGCCGAACACGTCGCCCATGGCACACGCCGCGTGCAGGCGGACCAGGGTGCTGGGGCGCGAGGTCGGGTCGCCCTTCATCAGCACCAGGGACTTCACCCCGTCAGGGAGCCACGAGTACGTGAGCGCCGTGAAGTCGCCGTAGCGGGTGCTGACGGTGTGCTGGCCGGGCTCGCGGCGCACCAGCCGGTCCTTGCGGCGGCGGTACTCGATGAGGTCCGCGATGGTGATGAGCGACAGCTTGTGCTCGCGGGCGAAGAGCTTGAGGTCCGGCATCCGCATCATGGTGCCGTCGTCCTTCACCAGCTCACAGAGGATGCCGGAGGGCGCCAGGCCCGCGAGGCGGGACAGGTCGACGGTGGCCTCGGTGTGGCCGGCCCGCCGGAGGACGCCGCCCTCGCGGTAGCGGAGGGGGAAGATGTGGCCCGGGCGCAGGAAGTCGTCCGCCGTGCTGGTGGGGTCCACCAGGGCGCGGATGGTCTTCGCGCGGTCCGCCGCGGAGACGCCCGTGTGGGTGCCGTGGCGGTAGTCCACGGAGACGGTGAAGGCGGTGCGGTGGGATTCGGTGTTGTCCGACACCATCTGCGGCAGGCGGAGCTCGTCCAGCCGCTCCGCCAGCATGGGCATGCAGACGATGCCGCTGGTGTGGCGCACCATGAAGGCGAGGTGCTCGGCCGTCACCTTCTCCGCGGCCATGATGAGGTCACCCTCGTTCTCACGGTCCTCGTCGTCGGCGACGATGACGAACTTGCCTTCTTGGATGTCGCGGATGGCATCGTCGATGGAGGAGAGCTCGCTGTCGTGACTCATGGAGGGGCGGGTCCGGGCGGAGGGCTGCATGAGCCGCGCATGTAGCGTGGGCGCTCGTGGCTCGCAAGCCAACCGGTCTGGGGGCGTGTGTGGGAATGATGGCGTGGATGAGGCAGGCAGGGGGCCAGGAGGGGCTGCGGGCCCGCCGGGGACGGGGCGTTGACTCGACGCAACGGGAGCCCTGATGTAGGGTCTTCGGCGCCGTGATGACTTCCAATCCCCAGGAACTCCGGGCTCGGCTCGACCAGCTCCAGGCCCGTCTTTCTACCCGTGAGAGCACCACGCGCTTCGCCCGCGCGGGCGTGTCCACGGTCGTCGCCCTCCTGGTCGGGGGGGCGGCGGGCAAGCTCTTCTACGACTCCATCCGGACGCCCGTGCTGGCCTGGGCGGCGGCCCTGCTGTCGCTGGGGCTGCTGGTGTATGCCGTCATCAGCTACCGGGCGGGCCGGAAGTTCCTGGTGGACGAGCTGAAGCAGTACGAGTCGATGCTGGCCCTGCGCAGCGAGCTGCGGCTGGACGACCCCGCGGCGTTGCTTCCCCGGTGAGCGCCGCTCGGAAGAAGGCGAAGGGCGCCGCGCGCGGCACGGGGCGGTTCATCGTCCTGGAGGGACTGGATGGCGCTGGCACCACCACGCAGGTGGAGCGGCTGGCCGCGGCCCTGCGCGCGGAGGGGCACCCGGTCCTGACGACGCGGGAGCCCTCGGACGGCCCCGTCGGAACGATGATTCGTCAAGCGCTGGCGGGCAGGCTGGGGCTCCCCGGAGGTGCCGGGCCCCTGGCGCCGGAGACGCTGGCGCTGCTCTTCGCCGCGGACCGGACGGACCACCTCACGGCGCGGGTGCTCCCGGCGCTGGCGGCGGGCCAGATTGTCCTCTGTGACCGCTACGTCCTGTCGTCCCTGGCCTACCAGGGGGCGACGCTGCCCATGGACTGGGTGGAGGCGGTGAATGCGTGCGCGGTATCGCCGGACCTGACGCTCTTCGTGGGCGTGGCGCCCGAGGTGGCCGCCCGGCGGCGCAAGGCGCGGGGCGGGGCAGCGGAGCTCTTCGAGGCGGACGAGGCCCAGCGGCGGATCGCGAAGCAGTACGTGGCCGCCATCCGCCGCCGTGAGAAGCACGAGCGCATCATCCATATCGACGGTGAGCAGGGCATCGACGCGGTGACGGCCGCTTCGCTGGCGGAGGTTCGCAAGCTGCTGAGCCGCAAGCGCTGACGCGTGTGGCACACCTGGAGCGATGGCGCGCCGGGTCGCCGCCGGTGCGCTCGTGCGGCCGCTGGCGGGCTCCCCGGCTGCCTCCATCCCACACGGTTTCGGTTAGACTCTCGTCTCTTATGGAGCGGACCGGCGCAGCGGCAGTCATCATCGGCAACGAGGTCCTGACGGCGAAGGTCCAGGACCTGAACGGGCCGCACCTCATCAAGCGCTTGCGCGAGGTGGGCATCCCGCTGCTGTCCGTCGAGACGGTCCTCGACGAAGTGGATGCCATCGTGGACGCGGTGGCCCGTGCCCGGCGCAAGGCCCGCTACGTCTTCACCAGCGGTGGCATCGGGCCGACCCATGACGATGTCACCGTGCGCGCGGTGGCCATGGCGATGGGCCGCAGGGTGGTGCGCCTCCCGGAGATGCTGGACCTCATCCTGTCCCGCGCCTCGGAGCGGCCGGTGACGCCCGAAGGGCTGCGGCTCGCGGATGCCCCCGAGGGCGCCGTGCTGCTGGCCCAGGCCGACACCTGGTTCCCCGTGCTCAGCGTGGACGAGGTCTTCCTGCTCCCAGGAGTGCCGCAGCTCTTCCGTGCGCAGCTGGAGACGGTGCTCTCGCGCCTGAGCGGCTCGCCGGTCGCGGTGAGCTGCCTCTACCTGGGCCTGGGGGAGAGTGAGATCGCCGCGGTGCTGGACCGGGTGGCGCTCGACATGCCGCACGTGGCCATCGGCTCGTACCCGGAGTTCGACCCGGCCAAGGACTACCGGGTGAAGGTGACGGTGGAGTCCGCCCTGCGCGGGCCCGTGGACGACGCCCTGGAGCGCATCGTCACGGGCCTCCCGTCGGGCGCGGTGGTGCGGCGGGAGTAGGGCCCGCCCCGCCCCGGCTCCGCTACAGCCCCAGGCCCAGCCGCTGACGCAGCCGGAAGAAGTCGTCCGTGAAGGTCCACGCCAGAATCGTGCGCAGGCGCTCGCCCTCGCGCACGGCCTGGAGCATGGGCTCGGGCGTGTCCAGCCGGGCCCCCGCGAAGTTCGGGTCCTCGCGCAGCACCATGCCCAGGCCCACCGCCACGTCGCCACAGATCAGCAAGCCCGCACGGTCCGCCGAGTAGTCGATGGCCTCCAGCCATGGCGCCAGCTCGACCTTCTGCGCGTCCGCCAGCGACATCGCCGGGGCCTCCAGCGCCTTGAGCGCCTTGCGCGGGAAGGCCCGCTTGAGCTGCTTCACCGACTCGTCGTTGCGCCGGCCCAGGGCGCTGAACTGTGGCGCGTGGATGCGGATGGCGCTGCCGAAGAGGTCCGCCGTCTCGCCCTGCGACAGCTTCTCCAGCACCGCGGCCTTGTTGAGCAGGCCCAGCGCCGCGCGGCCCAGGAGGAACTTCTGCTCGCGCGCGTTGAAGCGCCGCACCACGTCCTGGCCAATGCAGATGGACATGGGCTCGGTGGTCTCCAGCACCGTGAGCCCGCGCCGCGCCTGGTAGGCCTCGAAGCTCTCCACGCCGAACACCTGCGCCACGGCGCGGATGGCCTTGTGCACCGCCGAGTCCGGCTTCAACCGGTCCGCCTTGGGGTTGACGCCGACGATGTCGAAGTTCGGCGGGTACACCTTCTCCAGGTGCTCGCCCATCGCGCGGAGCACCTCCAGCAGCGGGCTCCGGGCGCCCGGGTGCAGCAGCACGGCGTCCACGTCCGTCTGCGTCAGCGCCTCGCGGGCCTCCTGCGCCAGCCGCGTGCGGGCCTCCATGTAGAAGGCCAGCTCCACCTCGTTGGCCGAGCGGAGGAAGTGCAGCACCGCCGCCGCGCAGAACGCCTTGTCGAGCTGCTTCAGGCCCTCCCAGAGCTTGAACAGCGCGTGCAGGCTGTCCACCCGCGTCGGGTCCTGGCGAAGAATCTGCCGGTGCTCTTCGATGGCCAGGGGCACCGACGACGAGTCCCGCGCGTACAGGTCCGCGAGCACCGCGCGTGCCTGGAGGTTGGCGCCGTCTCCGTCCACCACCTGCCGGTACAGCGCGGTGGCGCGAGCGGGCTCGGACAGGGGCCCGGCGTACAGGTCGGCGGCCCGCATCCGGAGCGTCGCGGCGCGCGTCGGGTCCACGGGGAGCTGGCCCGTGGCCTGCGCCTCGAGGAGCTGCGCCAGCTCGGGCAGGTTGCGCGCGCGCTCGTAGAGCACCACCAGCCGGTCCACCAGAGCGGGGTTGCCCGGAGACAGCTCCAGCGCCCGCCGGTAGAGCGGCGTGGCCGCGCCCGCGTCGCCCAGGCCTTCGTCATAGGTGCGCGCCAGCTCCAGCGTGAAGCGCGCCCGGGGCTCCGGGGGCAGCTCCTGCTGGAGCAGCTTGTGCAGGCAGTCCACCGCGCCCGCCCAGTTGCGCGCCTGCGAGTGGAGCCCGGCCAGCCGCTCCAGGGCCTCCTGGTGGCGGGGCAGGGTGGCCAGCACCGTCTGGAAGTGCGCGGCGGCGCGGCTCGGCTCGTTGAGCTGCGTCGCATACAGGTTGCCCAGCGTCAGGTGGAACTGGGCCAGCGTGCGCGGGTCACCGCCCAGTTGCACGCGCTGGCCCAGCATGGCCGCGGCCTCGGCGTACTGGCGGTCCTCCAGCAGCAGGGCGCCGCGCATCTCCAGCGCATCCGGGTGGCCCGGCTGCGCGGACAGCGCCTTCTCCAGCAGGGCGAGGGCCCTGACCCGGTCATTCAACGCGCCGTGGTGCAGGCGCGCGGCGCTGACGAAGGCCGTGGCCGCCGCGAGCCCGTCGCGCTGCGCCAGCTTCGCCTCGGCGCGCCGCTCATGGAGCGCCGCCAGGTCCGCGGAGCCGCCGCGCTGGGCGAGCAGCTCCTCCAGGCCCGCCTGCGCGCCCGCGTGCAGCGGATCCCGATCCAACGCCAGCCGGTACAGCGCCGCCCCGCCGTCGGGGTCATTCAGCCGGTGGACGGCCAGCTTCGCCGCGCCGATGAACGCGTCGATGGCGCCGCGAGGGTCCTTGCTCGCGTGGGCCTCCGCCTCCAGGGCGCCGCGGGCCGCCGTGAAGTCCCCCCGCTTGAGGGCCACGCGGCGCTTGCCCTGCAACGCGGGGAGGCACTGCGGCTGAAGCTCCAGGGCCTGGTGGTAGAGGGCCGCGGCGCGCTCCAGGTCATTGAAGCGCGTGTCCGCCAGCTCGGCGGTCCGCAGCAGCATCTCCAGGGCCTCGTCGACGTCCTGCGCGGCGGCCAGCCGCATGGTGTAGAGGCGCGCCAGTCCCGCGGCGTCGCCGGCGTGCCGCAGGCCGCGCTCCAGCACGAAGGCCAGCCGCGCGTCGCCCGGGTCCGCCTCGAAGGCGCGCTTGTAGGCCTCCAGCGTGCCCTCCGCGGGGCTCCGGTCCAGGTCCACCGCCGCGGACAGCCGCAGCGCGGTGGCCAGCCGTGGGTCGGTGACGCGCTCGGCGATGCGCTGGCGCAGCTCGGCGCGGCGCGGCCGGTCCGAGGCGCGGATGCGCTCCAGCAGCGTGAGGGCGGTGAGGTTGCCAGCGTCCAGCGTCAGCACGGCCTCGCAGCACTGGGCCGCGCGTGACGGCTCCTGGAAGCGGTCCAGGTACAGCCGCGCCAGCTTCAGGTAGGCCGTCACCTTCGCCGCGGGCGTGCCTCCCACCTGCGTCTCGCGGTCGAGGATGCCGACCAGCTCCTTCACGTTGTCCTGCGCCAGGTACAGCCGCTCCAGCGCGCGCAGGGTGGCGGCGTGGCCCGGCGTCAGGCGCAGCACCTCCTGATACGTGTCGATGGCCAGCTCCGGGCGCAGGAGCTGCTCCTCCCAGATGGCCGCGGCCTGATAGAGCGCGTTGGCCCGCTCCAGCGGATCAGTGCGGTTGGCGGCCTCGGCGCGGAGCACCTCGACCAGGCTCTCCCACGCGGCCTGCGCGCGGTAGATGCGAGCCAGCGCCCGCAGCGCCGGGAAGTAGCTGGGCGCCAGCATCAGCGCCTCGCTGTAGGACGCGATGGCCTCGTTGTCCTGGTTCAGCCGCTGCTCGTACAGCTCGCCAATCTTGTAGATGAGCGCGGCGGCCTGCTCGGTGGAGGGAGAGCTCTCCGACTCCGCCCGGTACATGTCGACCAGCTTCTCCCAGCGGCCATCCTGTGCGTACAGCCGGCCCAGCGCCTTGAGCGCGGGCAGGTAGGACGGGGACAGCGCCAGCACGCGCTCATAGGCGGCGATGGCGCCCGGCCGGTCCTTGAGGTGCTCGTCGAGGATCTCCGCGTTGCGGTGCAGCAGCGACAGCACCTGCTTGGTGTCACCCGCGAGCGACGCCTCCAGGTCGTGCGTGTCCAGCAGCTCGCGGTAGCGTCCGGCCCGCTCGTACAGGCGCGCGAGGTTGCGGATGGTGGGCAGGTGGTCCGACGCCAGGTCGAGGATGCGCTTCATGCACTCGACGGCGTGGTCCAGGTCGCTCAGCCGGTCCTCGTACACCACCGCCATCTTGTTCAGCGTGGTGATGAGCTGGTCCCGGTCGCTCGTCTGGATCAGGTCCTGCTCGTACATGGCCACCAGCTCGGCGAAGCGGCCCTGCCGCTCGTAGAGCCGGGTGAGGGCCTTCTGCGCGGGGAGGTAGCCGGGCTGGAGCTGGAGGCAGGTGTTGTAGCGGGTGATGGCCTCTTCCTGCCGGCCCAGCCGCTCCTCCAGGATTTCGGCCGCCTTGTACATGCGCGCGGCCTTCTGCTTCGCGTCCTCGGCGGCGGCGACCTCCGCGTCGAAGACGCCGACCAGCCCCTCCCAGTTCTGCATGCGGTAGTACAGCTTGCCCAGGCCCGCGAGGGCCGCCGCGTGACCGGGGATGCGCGCGACGATGGCCTGGTACCGCGCCGCCGCGTCCGCCTCGCGCTTGAGGACCTCCTCGTACAGCGCGGCCAGCCGCAGGTTGGTGGCCACCAGCTCGCTCTCATCGTTGAGCGAGCCCACGCGCGCCAGCAGCACGTCGGCCAGCTCCTCGAAGCGGCCCTGCGTCTCGTAGATGCCGGCCAGCTCGCTCAGCACCAGCGGCTCGTTGGGCGCCACCTGCCGCGCGGCGAGCAGCGCGGCCAGCGCGTCGTCCTTGCGGCCGTTGCGCTCGTACACCTTGGCGATCTGGAGGTATGCCGGGGCGGCCTGCGCGCCCAGGGCCGAGGCCTCGGCGCCCAGCGCGGCGAGCAGCTCGTCCACGCGGCCCTCCCGCTCGGCCAGCCGCTTCATCGCGGCGAGGAGCTGGAGGTCCGACCGGTCCAGCGCGAAGGCCTCGCGGAACAGGGCAGCGGCGGCGTCCTTCTGTTTCAGGCGCTCGTCGAGCAGCAGGCCGGCGGCGGTGAGGTAGTGCGCGCGCAGCGACGGCTGCAGCACGGCGGCGGCAAGCAGCCGGTAGACCTCCACCAGCGCCGGAGCATCGTTGCGCGCGGCGTAGACGGACTCGAGCTGGGTCAGCACGACGACATCGGTCGGCCGGCGATCCAGGCACTGGCGCAGGCAGGCGGCGGACTCCTCGTCACGAGACAGCCGCTCCTGGAGGATGATGCCCTTCTCGAAGAGCAACGCGGCCTGGTGGCGCGTGTCCTCGGTGGCGGCGAGCTCCGCGTCCATCAGCTGCAACACCATCTGCCAGTTCCCCACGTCCGAGAAGAGGCGGCGGGCGGCGCGGATGTTGACGAGGTAGCGCGGCGCCAGCTTGTACGCGTTCTGGAACGCGACGGCGGCGTTGCGAGGATTCTTGAGCGGCTCCTCCCACAGCAGGCCCACCTCGTGGAAGAGCTGCGCCGCCGTGTGCGGCTCCGAGCCGCTGAGGGCCTTGGCCTCACGCTCCAACGAGGCGATGCGCTCGCGGGCCTCGTCCTCGGCGCGCGTGTTGGCGGTGGCCGTGGGCAGGTGGGGCGCGGCCTGGGCCAGCGTCTCCGTGGCCGGAGCGTTCGGGCCCACGGACGCGCCAGACACGGGCAGGGGGGCCACGGGAACTGTGGTCCTCGGGACGTCGTTGCGCTCGCTCATGGAAGGCCGGCTCCGAATGGCCAGGGCGGGGGAGGAGGGACTGGCCGTCGGCGGTCGTAACACGCGCTTGGCCGGTCCCTCAACTTCCCGTCTTTCCTGGCGATTTGGGTGCCAGCCACCCCAGGGGCCGGGCGGGCGGGCCCCTGCGGAACGCGGCGGGTTTTCCGGTGCTCAGGTGCCTCGGTCCCGGCTGGCGCCTCGCGTGTCGGCGCGGTGGGCACGCCACTCCTCGCGGCTCTGTCCCCAGACGTCGATGCGCAGCGCTTCGTGCGGCGGCGGAAGCTGTCCCGGGCCTCTCAGGTGTGAGCCGAGCCGGAGCGCGACCTGCTGGGACGCCGTGTTCTCCGGCGCGATGCAGTGGATGACCTCGGTCCACCCGAGCTGATCGAAGGCCCAGTCGATGGTGGCCGCCGCCGCCTCGGTGGCATAGCCCCGTCCCCAGTAGGCCGGGAGCAGGCCCCAACCGACCTCCGTCCCCGGCCAGCCATCCGGCTGCCAGGGGCCGACTCGGCCGACCCAGGCGCCCGTGGACTTCTCCAGGACGGAGAACATCGCGAAGCCGTGGAGCGCCCAGGCACCCGCCATCACGCAGAGGCTCCGCCACGTGGTCGAGCGCGGTTGGGCGCCTCCGATGAAGCGCGCCGATGCCGGATCGGCCATCAGTGACGCGAAGCCATCCAGGTCTTCGGCCACCGGCGGCCGGAGGATGAGGCGCGGTGTTTCAATCAGGGGGACAGGGGATGCCACGGGTGACCTCCAGGAAGTGACTCCTCACGGGGCGTCGCGCCAGGCGGCCATGGTGGAGGCCGCCTGGCGGGAACTGCGGTTGCGTCAGAAGAGGAGGGGTGTGGTTGGCACCCCCCCCACGCAGGGCTCACCAGATGCGGACGCGCTGGTCGGGGCCGAGGTAGAGCGACTGCCCGGGCTGGACGCCGAAGGCGTTGTACCAGGCGTCGAGGTTGCGCACGGTGGCGGCCCGGTACTGTCCGGGGGAGTGCCCGTCCGTCATCAGGATGCGGCGCAGGAACGGCTCGCGGTACTTGCTCCGCCACACCTGTCCGAAGCCGAGGAAGAAGCGCTGGTCTCCGGTGAACCCGTCGATGACGGGGGCCGGCTTTCCGCCCAGGGACAGCTGGTAGGCGTCGTAGGCGACCGCGACGCCCGCCATGTCCGCGATGTTCTCTCCCAGCGTCAGCTCGCCATTCACCGCGAGGTCCGGCAGCGGGCGGTAGGCGTCGTACTGGGCGGCCAGCGCCTTGCCCGCGGCCTGGAACTTCGCCTCGTCCGCCTGCGTCCACCAGTTCTCCAGCTTGCCGCGCGCGTCGAACTTGGCGCCCACGTCATCGAAGCTGTGGACGATTTCATGGCCGATGACGGCGCCGATGCCGCCGTAGTTGACGGCCGGGTCCGCGTTCGCGTCGAAGAAGGGAGGCTGGAGGATGGCGGCTGGGAAGATGATGGAGTTCTGCTGTGGCGAGTTCAGCGCGTTCACCAGCTGCGGCACCATGTACCACTCCTGGCGGTCCACGGGCTTGCCCAGCTTGCCGACGTTGCGGTGGTACTCGAAGAGGCTGGCGCGCTCCGCGTTGCCATAGGTGTCCCCGCGAACGACTTCGAGCCCCGAGTAGTCACGCCACCGCTCCGGGTGCCCGATGCTGGCCTGGAGCGTGGACACCTTCTCCTTCGCGCGGGCCTTCGTCTCCGGCGACATCCACGTCAGCGCGTCGATGCGCTTGTCGAACGCGGTGATGATGTTGCGGACCATGGCGTCCGCCTCCGCCTTCACCTCCGGCGGGAAGTGCTTCGCCACGTACAGCTTGCCCACGGCCTCGCCCATGGCGTGGTTGGTGAAGTCCACGCCGCGCTTCCAGCGCTCGCGCTGGCTGGGCGTGCCGGTGAGCGTCTTGCCGTTGAAGGCGAAGCTCTCGTCCACGAACGCCTTCGGCAGGTACGGCGCCGCCCGGGCCACGGCATGGAAGGCCAGGTAGTCCTTCCACGTCTGGAGAGGCTCGCTCTGAGCCAGCTTCGACAGGCCCGTGAGCGCGCTCGGCTGCCAGACGATGAAGTGCGCCTGCTCGCCCAGGCCGGCGGCCTTGAAGAAGTCGTCCCAGGCCAGGCCCGGCGCGCGCTTCGCGAACTCCGCGCGGGGCCAGGGGTTGTTCGCCTTGGAGATGTCGCGCGTGTCCACCTGCGACCAGTGCGCCTGCGCCATCTTCCGCTCCAGCGCGAAGACGCGGCCCGCGCGGGCCTCCACGTCGTCGAAGCCGGCCAGCTTCAGCAGGGTGGCGATGTGCGCCTGGTAGTGCTTGCGGAGCTCCGCGAAGCGGGGGTTGTCCACCAGGTAGTAGTCGCGGTCGGGCAGCCAGAGACCCCCCTGCAGCAGGTAGGGGGCGTAGCGCGACGGCTCATTCAGGTCCTCGGCGACCCAGAGGCCGAAGAGCCGGTCCGTGGTGACGTCGCCCATGTTGAGCGCGTCCACGTCCGAGCGCAGGGTCGCGCCCAGCATCGTGGCCAGCTGGCGGCGCTGGCTGATGGCGGCGATGCGGTCCAGCTCCGGCTTGAGCGGCGCGATGCCCCTGGCCTCGATGCCGGCCTCATCCATGAAGCTGGCGAAGAGGTCGCCCACCTTGCGCTCCTCGCTCCCCTCGGGCGCCTGGAGCGAGGCCTCGATGAGCTGGCGGTTGCGTTGGTCCGCCTGCTCCGCCAGCGTCGTGAACATGCTGTAGCTGGAGCGGTCCGGCGGAATCTCCGTCCGCTGGACCCAGGTCCCGTTGGCGAAGCCGTAGAAGTCGTCTCCCGGCGCGACGTTGTGGCCCATGCCGTCGAGGTCGAACCCGAACGTCCCATAGGTGGGCTTCGGCCTGGGCGCCGCCGGCGGCGCTTCGGGCGCGGGGACGGGCGCTTCCACCTTCTCGGCGGAGGTGGAGGCGGCGCAGGACGTCAGCAGTGCGGAAGCGCAAGCGGAGACCAGCACATGCCTGGCGCCGGTGAGACGTCGATAGAGGTGTGTCACGGGTGGCTCCTGGAACAGGGGTGTGCCGAACCGCCGTGGCGGCGTGTCGCCGTCAACGGCCAAGGGCCGGGATATAGACGGTCTGGCGCACGAAGGCGCGGCTGGAACAGCGGATTCGTCCATTTCATCCCGGGCAGGCGCACCTTCCGCCTGGACCCGCTCTCCCTCCGATGCCGGACGGGCGGGCCATACCCGAGGTCCGCGTGACGGACGCCTAGCTTTCTCCTGAGCCGGCGCCGCGTCGTGGTCGCGCTCCCGCATCCAGGAGGCTCTCATGCGTTTGATGTTCCGGATGACTCCCGTGCTGTTGGCGCTGGCGGTGGCGGCCTGCTCGGGCATCCGCGTCAATACCAACTACGACCCGACGGCGGTCGAGCGCATCGAGCGCTTCAAGCGCTACGCCTGGCTGCCGCAGCCCCAGGGAAAGGACCCTCGCGTCTACAACGACATCATCGACGTGCGGGTGCGCATGGCGGTGGACCGGGAGCTCCAGGCCCGCGGCTATCAGCGCGTGGACATGAATGACGACCCGGACTTCCTCGTGGGGTGGCAGGGCGCCGTCAACACCAAGCTGTCCGTCGAATCGGTGGACTCCTTCTATGGCTATCCCTGGGGGCCTTACTGGAGTCCGTGGAGCGCCTTCTACGGGCCCTACGGCTATCCCTATGGCGTGGGAGGGCCGCGCACCTACGTGCGGGAATACGAGGTGGGCACGCTCATCCTCGACGGGGTGGACGCCCATGCGCAGCGGCTGGTCTGGCGTGGCACGGCCCAGGCCGAGCTCCACCGGAACCTGTCGCCGGATGCGCTCCAGAAGAAGATCAACGACGCCGTCCACAAGATGCTGTCGCACTTCCCGCCCAGCCCGGAGAAGTGAATGGGGGCTGCGCGAACAGTGGAGGCGCAGCGGTGCTGCCGCCACGGTCCGCGAGCGAGTGCTGACGCCGCCGTCAGCGCTCTCCCGAAAGAGGCCGGGGAGGGGCGCGACGCATGGGCTGGGGGCGTACACGACCGATGGGCGCAGCGCCAGCCGAGAGCGCCACGCCCATCTTTGCTGCTCCGGCCCTACTCGTTCTTCAGGTCTCCAGCGCACACCGAGCCGAACGAGAGGTGCCTCTGCTCTCTCCTCCCGCTCGCCTCGGGCCCGCTTGCTTTCCAGCCTGAGCGAGAGTCACGAATCTCGGTTTAGGGGCGAGCGTCGCAATCAATCCATGAGCAGTTCCATCTGTATGCAGTGGCGAAGTGATATCCATCGCCGTCTCCATCGATGACATCCCAATGATGGTTGCGCAGATAGTATTCCCGAGTGCCGCAGGCCTGCCAGCTGGGGCAAGGCGCGTAGGTCCCACTGGACTGGAAGAACCACCAGTGCTCTCCCGCGAAGATCGGCCAGACTTCTCTGAGGACATTGTCGTATGAGCGCCGCATCGTCACATTCCCCCGGTAGGGGGCGATCTCGGCGAAGGAGGTCTTGGCGTTCGAAGCCGTCCCCCCGTTGCCGGTTCTGTTGGGCAAGCAGTCGGAGCGGTCTCCGCTCTTGAAGCAAACGGTATCTCTCCAGCGTTGGCCATCGGTCCCTGTCCAGGATTGGGTGAAGGATGGGAGGTCGTCTCCGGGAGACGCCACGCCGCCATGATCCAAGGCAAATCCTTCCGAGGATGCCATGCCGTGGGTTGCTTCGCCCTGGGCGAGCATGATGGAGGAACCGGCACTCGCTCTCCGCTCTTCGGCGAGGAGCAGGGCTCCTGGCGGCGTGGCGCCTCCCGTGATGCGTCGATAGAGTTCGACGGCGGAGTGTCCTGCAACATCCGTGTCCCGAAGGAGGCGGCCATCCTCAACGGGACCGCGCTCCACGATGAGGATGCCCCCAGACTGCGGATCGTAGAAGTCGACGAAGTGCTCCGGTGCGATCTCGACGCGCGCAGCCAGGTTGTTCAATTCATCGAGCTTCGGGCGCAGCTTCCGCACAGCCTCTCGAGTGGCCTCCGGATCCATCTCGTAGAGCCGGTCGAGCTGCTGAAGGGTCACTTGCGCTTCAGCTAATGAGGTGGGCGCGAGGTTGATGTGGGCTTGCGCCCCTTCTGGCGTGTCGTTGCAGCCCGTCGACACCACGGCAACCGTCAGCAGAGACCCCAACCAGGATGGGAAATTGCTCGTCATTGTGTGTCCTTCAAGACTTCGATTTGGAGACAACGCACCGCTATTGGGCCTGTGACCTCGTGCGCATTGTGCTCATCCTGAGTGCAAAGGTTCTGCGTCCGGAGGGGCCGCGTAGATGGTCTGGCAGGAGCGAGAATCCGGTCAACTCCTTGTGCGTGATGTGTGTGTTTATCGAAGCCCTGGGTTCGATAGTCGACAGTCGCGAAACCGCCCGAAGTGGACGAGGGTGGGGCGGATGGGAAATCAGGCCGCCGCGTGCAGTCACACGACTGTCCTCAGCAACTCATGCCGGATTGATTCAGCAGCCGCCCGTCGAAAGGACCGAGTTTTTCCGCTCGGTCATTGAAGTCCGCCGAGGGATCACGGCGTGGCCTACGGGGTTTCTTCGACTTCTCGTCGTTTGTGGATGTCCCGTATTCCTTCCATCACATCTTGCATGTCGGTAGGGCAGCAGCGCGGCGTCTCCTCTGGCCGACGGGACGGCGCTCCGTCGGCTTCTTCGGCGGGCGCGGGGTGCCAGGGACATCCGAGGAGGGCGGCTTGGAGGAGTTACTCGAATTGAGATTCAGCCGATCCTTCAACTGCCGGTCCACCTCTCGCAGTTGTCGGTTCTCATCCTCCAGGTGCGCGATGCATGGGGAGCGCTACGGATCCCAAACGGGCTTTTCGAGGTCTGCGTTGTCCTCGATGACGGCCTGGAAATGCTTGAGCTCGTCGAGGTTGCGCATGCCCACGCGAATTTCAAATGATGAATCATTGGGGCGTCGATAGAGTCGAGCGGCGGCGTCGTCGCGCTCGAAAAGCAAACTGTGGCGTGGGTAGGGAAGTTGGGTGAATCCCAGCTTCGCAAGGATGCGGGCCAGGTCCTCTGTTGTGACCGTCTGCTGTCCCTTTCCGCGGAGGTATCGGGCATGATGGGGGAAGTTCGGCATGTGGATGTATTCCATCGCCCAGAGGAAAAGCATTTCCCGGAAGCTCACGAAGTCTCGGTGCTGCTGTTTCCAGGATTCTTCACCAAATGACATGCGTACCACCTGGCAGTCGCCATCCTCTGAAGGGGATTCCAAATCGAGCCAATAGGGGGTGGGGGCCAAGGGATCAGGATCCCCAAAAACAAAGAGAAACCGCCTTGGAGGTAGTTCGCTTGGAGGAGAGAGTCGGTAGAGTTCGGCAACATCCAGGAGGGGGTCGTATGAGCGTACATGTGCCAGGAGCGGACCGCCATTGACCCCCATGTTCCGGGCGAAATCCCGGTAGGGGCCTGGAAGTGGACGGCCGAAGGCTTCTTCCAGTTCATCGATAAGCCAGTCTGGGTATCCTTCGATTCGGTCTCGATAGCCGGGAGAGAATCGCTCAAGAAACACTAGAAGTTCGTTCATGACTCAGATGCATTCCTTGTGATTGTTGCAGAGCATCTCTGGAGTGAGCTTCTTGCATGTGTCGCAGGAAGGGACTGAGTTGCCATGGCCGAACTCTTCCTTGACCTGCCTCGTTCCCTTCTCATCTGTTCGGCTATATTCCACAGTCACTGTGAAGGCGAGAATAGGTGAGAAGTAGCGCTCCGATATTGCACGAAGCTTGTGTCCCATGTCTCCTCCTGCCTGAAAAAGCTTGGGCGCGGCGCACTCCCATTTGTCGCGGCCCAGGTACTGAAGCCCGGTTATTTGCCGTTCGCTAGCCTGGAAGCCTTCCACTAGCTTGAATGGTGTAGATGCCACGGCCTCGCGGAAGCCGGGGGAGAACTTGCCTGAACAAGATGTCAACATTTTCGGGTTCTGGGGGCATTTGCAGATGCAGGAGCCGATCATGTACCCTTCAACAAACGTATTGTACCGTTCGTCATGGCGCAGTACTGGCTGCATGCTCTTGAGTCGAACATTGATGGAATCCATCTCCTGCTGGAAGGCTCTGATCGACTTCAGTTCTTCGACCCTCTTTTCTTTCAGCTCACCTTCCGCAGCTTTGAGTTCGCTCTGGATGCGAGCGAGGTCGATCTTGATTGTTGCAGTGTTGTTTGCGTCTTGAGTCTTGAGCTTTGTGAGGAGTTGTTCTCGCTCTTGTGCCTTCGGTGCCAGCAGCTTGTTTGCGTCCCTGGCTGCTTGAAGCGATTTCTGTTCGGCGACTTTTCTGGCCTCTCTCAACTGAAGGTACTTCTCGATGAGGGGACGTTGCTCATGGAGTCTCTTCAGGAGTTCAGCGAAAATCGCCTCCACATGTGCTACGGCATCAGGTGTCTCCATGACGCGATGGTCATCCACCGGCTTGTCGCATGCCGTGCACTGCGTGTCGTCCCCGTAGGCCAGCCCTGTGCCCCCCGCTGAGATGAACGTGGTGTTGAATGTGTTCCCATTGTGGAGGGTGACGTCGAGGAAGCGCACGACACCCTTGCCCTCCACCTTCACGTCCACGCTGCCGCTGCCCCAGGCCATCTTCCCTTTGAATTTGGAGGAGATGAGGCCGCCCGCTGTCCCCGGCTCGTCTCCGGAGCTGATGCTCAACTCAGAGTCTGTCAGCGCCACCGGGTGGCCGCCGATGGTGACGCTCTTGCTGCCCTTGGTGAGCATGGCGTCCTGGGCCGAGTTGACGAAGGGTGTGGGCACTGGCCCGCCTGGCGTCGGCACCTTGCAGACGTCGGGGGCGGCCGAGGTGTGCGTGTTACCACTTCCTTTGTGAATGACGGAACGGCCGTTGGCGAAGACCTTGCTCATGTTTCCTCCTCGCTACTTCGAAGCATCTCCACGTCGCAGGCATCATTTCGCCCTCCGTCGGCGTCCCCATCATCCGCTTCCGATTTAGCCGCCGCTGCCAAGGGACGCCTCGCGCTTGCGTCGTTCGCGCTCGTGGCGCTGCTGGCGTGATCGGGCCGTCATCTCGGTGATGCGCAGGATGCGCTCCTTCATCTGCTGCACCATCACGCCCCGGCTCAGCATCGCGTGCGACAACAGCAGCGGGGCACACCGGGTCAACGCCAGCACCAGGGCGAGCCTCCCGGCGGCCAGACGGCACGTCGTGCGCATCGCTCGCCCGTCATGATGTGCGTCTTGATGCAGCCTTGACGCACCCATGACGCGGCGACCGAATCTTGGCAACGCACGGGAGGCAGGGCATGCCTCGGGCCTTCAGCCCTGCCTATCGCCGTGCGGAATCAAAGGCAGTACCGGGCGAAGGTCGGGTCGCTGCAGAGCTTCTGGACGGCCGCAAGGTCGCAGGTGTCCGCACCAGGAATGACGTTGCAGGGATTGCCGATGCCGGGGCCGAAGTCGGTGCAGATGAACTCGATGCGCTTGCCATACCGCCAGGTGACGGCCACGGTGTTGTTGTCGTACTGGCCATTGACGACGCAGCGGTCCTGCGTGCCCGAGCGGTCCACGGTGTAGACGCCGTGGGAGAGGCCCCCGGGGCACTCCACCGTGCAGCTCGTCGGCGGCTTCGGCGGGAGGAAGCCATACATGAAGGTGTTGGGCTGGCCCGTGGCGGCGGCGAAGGTTCCGGTGGGCGCGCCCGTGGGGCTCAGCGGGTCGCCGGTGCCGTTCCAGTTCCCCTTCGCGAGCGAGTACGTGCTCACGCCCGCTGCCGTGAGGGCGCCGAGCGCGTCGGCCTGACTGCCGGCCGCGCCGTAGAAGGTGCGGAAGGAGCGGACCTCGCCCACGGCGAGCGAGCCCAGCCGGAAGTCGAACTGCGCGCCGAGGTCGCCCGGGCCCAGGTTGGTGAAGTCTCCCGTGCCGCCCATGAAGGAGATGTTGGGCGCCAGCGGGTCCAGCGAGGTGAAGTTGTTGTCCACCGCGCCCACCACCCAGGGGTTGCCCGCGGTGCCGGCGATGGTGACGTACTCGGAGAAGGTGTTGGGGAGGATGTCGTAGTCGATGCCGCGCGTGTAGCGCAGGTCGGAGACGAAGGCGGTGCCGATGTTCTCGATGAGGACGTCCACCTGGTACAGGAAGCTGGACACCGGGGACGGCATGTAGAGGTGCGTCACCCGGAAGGTGTCACCCACGCGGACCACGGACATGGTGGAGATGGGCGAGGGGGCGTTGATCTCCACCGTCACGTTGGAGGCGCCACAGCCCGCGGAGGTGTAGCCGGAGATGCCCAGGTCGGCGCTCGCGACGCCCCAGCCCTCGCAAGGGCTCCCGGGTGCGGCGGCCTCGCCGTTCGTGGGCAGGTAGCGCAGGCCAATCCACCGGGTGCCGTGGGTGCCGCTGGAGACGGCGTTCGTGGGGCAGGGGATGTTCAGGTGTCCCTCACCGGCGACGCCGAGCCGGACGACCCCGTTGTCGATCATCCCAGGACAATCGGGCAGGGGCGGAGGGAGGAAGGAGGGGGCGCCGCGAGCGTGCTCGGCCTGCCGCAGGGCCCAGGCATTCTGGGGATGGAGCCGCGCCTTCGCTTCGGAGCCGGCGACGGACTCCGGTTCGGTGGCCAGCGCTGCTCCGCTCCATGAGAGCGCACAGAGCAACGCGGTGTGAAACAGACGCTGAGGGTTCATCGACGCACGCATCCAGGTTCTCCGGTGCCCGGGAGGTCCGGGCAGTGAGGGGCGACATCCGGCCCGCTTTGCCGTCACGGAGTCAGACCTGGGGGCGCTGCGACTGGAGGCGGCGTCAGGTAAACCCGTGGCGCTCCCAGCCTAGTCAGTTACGCAGCGTATGTGTGTGCTGTTCCCCATGTCTCAGTGACCCCCGGTGTACCGACCCCGCTCCGGCGCGCTTGAAGGCGCGCTCCAAGCCAGGGGGAGCGTGCAGCGGGGGCGCACTTTCGCCTGGAGCGCGACGCCCGAGTGCTCTCCCCGCACTCGGGGGCCGGGGGACTTGTCCGGCGGAATGGGCTATGGACTGTGTGGAATTCTCCGTTGAGGGCATCCTCGACGTCCCACCTGACCCGAGCCCGGACCAAGCCGACCTTCGTCCCCATGAATCGCCGACCCGAGTTCGACAGCCTGCGCGGCGTACTGCTCGTCCTCATGACGCTGACGCACCTGCCGACCCGTCTGAATGCGTACAGCAATCAGCCCTTTGGCTTCGTGTCCGCCGCCGAGGGGTTCGTCTTCCTGTCCGCGTTTCTCGTCGGCGTGGTGTACGCCCGGAAGGCCGAGGACGCGGATCCGAACGTGCTGTGGCGCAGCCTCTGGCAGCGGGCGCTCAGGGTGTACGGCTACCACGTTGCGTTGTTGGCGTTCGCGTTCGCCGTCATCGGGACGCTGGGCATGACGGGGCAGCGTCCCGCCATCCACAACCTGCTGGCCTTCTTCCATGAGGACCCGGTCACCGCGCTCTGGAGCAGCCTGTTCCTGCTCTACTGTCCGCCGCTGCTCGACATCCTCCCGCTCTATGTCGTGCTGTTGCTGCTGACGCCGTGGATCCTGCTGGGGGCCCGCAGGATGGGGTGGACGAAGGTGCTGTGTGTGAGCGCGGTCGTCTGGCTGTCGGCGCAGCTCGGCTTGAAGCGCGCGCTCTATGACTTGCTGTCGCTCGTTCCCGTGCTGCCGTGGCCGCCGCTGCGCTTCGAGCTGTCGGGGGCCTTCGACCTGTTCGCCTGGCAGTTCCTCTGGGTGCTCGGGGTGTGGCTGGGGGGGAGCCGGGCCACGGCGCCGGAGAAGCGCGAGGCCGTCTCGCCCGTGCTGCTCACGGGAGCGCTGGTGGTGAGCGTCGCGCTGCTGCTGCTGCGCTACCAGGTGGGCATCTTCAACATCGACTTCGGCGTGTACGGCGCGCTCATCGACAAGTGGACGCTGGCGCCGGTGCGGCTGTTGAACTTCCTGGCCGTGGCGCTGCTGGTCAGCTGGCTGAGCCCCAAGGTGTTCCGCTGGCTGCGGCCTCGCGTGCTCGAGGCGCTGGGGCGCGCGTCCCTGCCCGTGTTCTCCGTGCACCTCGTGCTGTGCCTCTTGAGCCTGGCGCTGCTCAACGAGAACGAGGACCCGTTGGCGGACTGGGAAGAGCTCGCCGTGCTGGTGGCGACCTTCTCCGTGATGCTCCTGGTGGCGTGCCGGCAGACGACAGGCTTGCGCAACAGCCAGCCTCAATGAGGCGTCCCCGGGCTTTCTGAGAGTTTTCTCAGGATGCCCTCAAGCGGTCCGCGCGCCCCCTCTCTAGGGTGCGCCCGCATGTGGGTGCTTCTCGTCTCGCTCCTCGCCGCGGCCCCTGAGCCCGACTCCCAGCCCCTCTCGTTCGCGGAGGCCCAGGCCCTGGCCGCGAAGTCCGCGCTGCCCGCCAGCCTGGCGCGGGCCGTGGAGACGCGGCGCGTCTGGGATGAGCGGCTGCCGTCGCTCGCGGCCAATCCGACCCTCAGCGTGATGCCCGGGCGGCGCGCCCAGCCGGAAGGCCCGGGGTTCGAGCTGACGGTGACCGTGGAGCAGCCCTTCTTCCTGTCGAACCTGGCGGGCGCCCAGCGAGATGCCGCGCGGGCCGAGACGCGCGCCCTGGAGAAGGAGGCCGTGGCGGCGCTGTTGGACCGCCGGCTGGAGGTCGCGCGGGCCTGGCTGGCGCTGTGGGCCGCGCAGCAGGCAGCAGCCTCGGCCGCGCAAGAGGCGGCGCTGGCCCAGTCTCTCCGGACGTCCGTGGCGGACGCGCTGGCCCTGGGCGGCGCCACCCGCCTGGAGCTGGCGGAGGCGGAGGGATACGAGGCGGAGGCGCGGCTGGCGCAGCTGTCCCGGGAGGCCGAGGTGACGCATGCGCGCCTCTCCCTGGCGGTGCTCCTGGGGCGTCCGCCCGACGCGGAGCTGGTGGTCGCGGAGGCGCTTCCCGAGGTGGCGCTGCCTCCCTCCGAGGAGGAGCCGCGGTGGCTGGCGCGTGCCGCCGAATTGCCGGAGGCGGAGGCGCGGCGGCTGCTGGGTGTGGCCGAGCGGGCGCGCGCGGCGGAGGTCCGGGCGGGGAGGGGCTGGCAGGTGACGGTGGGCGCTCAGGGCGTGCGCGAGTACTACGGCGGCATCAGCGGGCTCGTGATGGTGGGCGTGACGCCGCCCGTGTTCGACTCCGGCCAGCGTGAGCGAGGCGCGATGCTCGCCGCCGCCGAGCGCCTGGAGGGTGAGGCCCGGGAAGCGGCGGTGCGCGCCGCCGCGGAGCTGGCGCTGGCCTTCCACGAGCGCGAGCACACCGACGCCCAGCTTTCCCTCGTCGAGAAGTCCCTGCTCCCAACGGCGGAGGAGGCGGCGCGGCTGGCCGAGGTCCTCCTGCGCGCGGGGCAGAGCACGCTGCCCGACGTCCTTCGCGCCCGCCGCGCCCGTGCCGCCGCCAGCGCGCGGCTCGCCTCTGCCCGCGGCGAGGCGTCGCTCGCCGCCGCGCGGCTCCACCTCCTGCTTTCCGCCCTGCCATGACGCTCTTCGTCCGACGCCTCGTCACCGTGCCGTTGCTCGTCCTGGGCACGGCCTGCACCTCGAATCCTCCCGCTTCGCAGGCCCCGGCCGCCGAGCCCCCCGCGCGCGCCTCCGCCCCCTCCGCGTGGGTTCCGGTGCGGGCCGCGTCCCGCGTCTCGCTGGCGGAGGCGCCCGCGGTGGCGCTGTCCGCGCCGGACACCACCGCGGCCCTCACGGCGCCATTCCGTGCCCGCGTGCAGCAGGTGCGCGCCCGCCCCGGCCAGCAGGTCCAGCAGGGGGAGCCGCTGGTCGAGGTGCTGATGCCGGAGGTGGTGGAAGCCGCGGGGGCCGCCAGCGCGGCATCGCTTCGCCTGGAGGCCTACGCGCGGCAGGTGGAGCGCCTGGAAGCGCTGCATGCCCAGGGGCTGGCGAAGCTGCCCGAGCTGGCCGATGCGCAGACGCAGCATGCGGAGGCGCGCGCGGCGCTGGTCGCGGCGCACGCCGTCCTGCGGGTGGCGGGCATCGCGCCCGGTGAGGCACGCTCGGTGGTCGAGCGCGGCACCGTCTGGCTCAAGAGCCCCATTGCCGGCGTCGTCACCGAGGTGCGCGCGGTGCTCGGAGAGATTCAGCCCGAGGCCAGCGCCGCCCTGGTGCGCGTGGTGGCGGACGGCCCGGCACGGCTGGAGGCCCGCCTGTCCACGCGTCCGCCGGAGGGCGCCACCTTCGCCTTCGTCGCGTCCCTGGGCGCGCCCGTCCCCGTGCGGCTGGTGGGGCAGTCGCCCCAGGTGGACGCGGCGGACGGCACATGGCGCGCGTGGTTCGAGCCGGAGGAGGGCGTCCGGCTTCGCGCGGGGCAGGGAGGCCGGCTGAGAATCCACGCCTCCGCCGGGGAGGACACCGTGCTGGTGCCCGCGCGCGCCCTGGCGTTCGAGAACGAGCGTACCCTGGTCTTCACGCGCGGCGGGGACGGGCAGGCGGTGCGGCGCGAGGTGGAGGTGCTCGCCACCTCGGGCGCCGAGGCGCTGGTGAAGGGCGCGCTGTCGCCCCGGGATTCCGTGGCCGCTGACGGCGCGGTGCTGCTCCTGGAGGCGCAAGAGGGCTCGGGTGGGAATGAGGTGGCGCCGTGATTGAAGCCCTCGTCCGCTGGTCGGTGCGGCATCGGGGTTGGGTCCTGGCCCTGACGGGAATGCTCGCGCTGGCGGGCGTGGTGGTGTCGCTCCAGCTGGAGCTGGACGCGATGCCGGACATCACCACCAACCAGGTGCTGGTCCTCACGCGCGCGCCCGGCCTCACGCCCGAGGAGGTGGAGCGGCTGGTGACGCGGCCCGTGGAGGTGGCCCTGGGGGGCATGCCCGGGCTGGAGGAGCAGCGCAGCCTGTCACGCTACGGCCTCTCCTCCGTGACGGCCGTGTTCGATGACGGCGTGGATCCATACCGGGCCCGGCAGCTGGTGCAGGAGCGCCTCAACGTACTGGGCTCGGCGCTGCCGCCGGGCGTCGATCCGCCGGAGCTGGGACCACTCACTGGCGGCCTGGGGGAGGTGTTCCACTTCACGCTGTCGTCGCCGGAGCGCACCGCGGCGCAGCTGCTCGAACTCACGCAGCTTCGCGTGGCGCCCCGGCTGCGCACGGTGCCGGGCGTGGTGGAGGTCAACAGTTGGGGTGGACAGCAGCGCACGCTGGAGGTGCGCGCGGACGCGGTGCGGCTCGCCCAGCGTGGGGTGACGCTCGCGCAGCTTCGCGACGCCCTGGAGCGCGCCACCGGCAGCGCCCCGGGCGCGAGCCTTCCGGTGGGCGAGCGCCATGTCCTGATTCGCGCGGTGGCTCGGCCCCGCGCCCCGGCCGACCTGGCCGAGGCGCTCATTCCCCGGGCCGGGGCCCCGGCCGTGCGTTTGGGGGACGTGGCCGAGGTGACGGAAGGCGCGCTGCCGCGCATTGGCAGCGCCACCTCCAACGGACGCGGCGAAACGGTTTACGTCATGGTGCAGATGCTGCGGGACGCGAACGCGCTCGCGGTGACGGGGGACATCTCCGCCGCGCTGCCCGACGTGCGGACCCTGCTGCCGGAGGACGTGCGCCTGGACGTCGTCTATGACCGCGCCACGCTGGTGCGCGGCACGGTGCGCACGGTGGCCAAGAATCTGCTGGAGGGCGGCCTGCTGGTGGTCGGCGTGCTCTTCCTGCTGCTGGGCAGCGTGCGGGCCGGCCTGCTCGTCGCCTCGGCCATTCCGCTCTCCATGCTGGGCGCCACCGCCGCCATGGTGGCGCTCGACATCCCCGGCAACCTGATGAGCCTGGGGGCCATCGACTTCGGCCTGCTCGTCGACGGCGCGGTGGTGATGGTGGAGGGCCTGTTCCACCGGCTGGCGCACCTGTCACCCGAGGAGAGGAAGCGCGAGCCCCGGGAGCATGTGGAGGAGACGGCCGTGGGTCTGGCCCGTCCCGTCTTCTTCTCCGTGCTCATCATCCTGTTGGTGTACCTGCCCATCCTGTCGCTGCGCGGCGTGGACGGGAAGATGTTCCGGCCCATGGCAATGACGGTCGTCTTCGCGCTGGCCACCGCGCTACTGCTGTCCTTGACCTTCATCCCCGCCGCGGCGAGCTGGCTGATTCGCCCCGAGCACGTCCCAGCGCGCGAGCCGCTGCTGGTGCGCTGGTTCGAGCGGCTCTACGCGCCGGTGCTGGGCCGGAGCGTGCGCTCGCGCGTGCCGGTGGCGGCCGTGGGCTTGTTCCTGCTGGCCATCGGTGGGTGGTTCTTCGCTCGCGCGGGGACGGAGTTCACGCCGCAGCTGGATGAAGGGGACATGGTCATCCAGACGACGCGGGCCCCTGACATCAGCCTGGAGGCCGCGGTGAGCGAGGCGGGCCGGCTGGAGCGTGCGCTGCTCGAAGGGATTCCGGAGGTGCGGCAGGTCGTCTCGCGCGTGGGCAGCCCCGCGGTGGCCACCGACATCATGGGCCTGGAGATGGCGGACGTCTTCGTGTCACTGGCGCCCCGCGATGCATGGCGGCCGGGCCTCACCCGAGAGTCGCTCATCCAGGAGATGGAGCAGGTGCTCGAGGCGCGCGCGCCGGGCGGCGAGCCGGCCTTCACGCAGCCCATCCAGATGCGCTTCAACGAGCTGCTGGGCGGCGCGGTGACGGACGTGGCGCTCAGCATCTACGGCGAGGACCTGGGGGAGCTGAGCCGGCTGGCGCGCAAGGCCGCGGCGATGCTGAGCGACGAGCCCGGCGCGGTGGACGTGCGCGTGCTCGCGCCACCGGAGGTGCCGCTCTTGGAGGTGGCGCCCCGTCCCTTGGACTCGACCCGCGCGGGCCTGGGCGTGGTGGACGTGCTCGAAGTGGTGCGCGCGGTGCGCAACGGCGTGGAGGTGGGGGCCACCTGGGACGGCGCGGTGCGCGTGCCCATCGTCCTGCGCTTGATGGGAGCGCAGGACGCCTTCTCGCTCGCCGAGCTGCCGATTCCCACCGAGGCGGGGGGACTGGTGCCGCTCTCCCATGTGGCGGACGTGCGGCTGACGTCCTCGCCTGGCCTGGTGAGCCGGGAAGGGGGCGAGCGCCGGCTAGTGGTGGGCTTCAACGTGCGCGGCGCGGACCTGGGCACGGTGGTCTCGCGGGCGCGGACCCGGGTGGAGCAATCGCTTGCCCTGCCCGATGGCTACCGGCTGACCTGGGGCGGCCAATACGAGACCTTGACCGAGGCTCGGCAAAGGCTTTCGCTGGTGCTCCCCGCCGTGGGCCTGCTCATCTTCGCCGTGCTCCTCTTCGCCTTCCACCGCCTGCGCCCCGCGCTGGCCATCTTCGCCAACGTCCCGTTCGCGTGTGTCGGCGGGATGATGGCGCTCGCTGCGCGGGACCTGCCCGTCTCCATCTCCGCGGCGGTGGGCTTCATCGCGCTGTCCGGCATCGCGGTGCTCAACGGCGTGGTGCTGATGTCGCGGGAGCAGCGGCTGGAGCAGGAGGGCCACACGTCCGCCGAGGCGGTGGTGCTGGCCGCGCGCGAGCGGGCCCGGCCGGTGCTCATGACGGCCCTGGTCGCGGCGCTGGGCTTCATCCCGATGATGCTCGCCCAGGGCGTGGGGGCCGAGGTGCAGCGCCCTCTGGCCACGGTGGTCGTGGGCGGGCTCGTCACCTCCACGCTGCTCACGCTCGTCATCCTGCCCACGCTCTACCCGTGGTTCGCGGGCGAGCGCCGCGCCGGAGCTGGTGCATGATGGCGCGGAGGAGGGCGGTGCCGTGAGGCTGTTGCTGGTGGAGGACGAGGAGCGGATGGCCAGCCTGCTTCGCCGAGGGCTCGGCGAGGAGGGCCACCTCGTGGACACCTGCCGCACGGCGGAGGACGCCCTCGAACAGGCGGGAGGAGTGGACTACGACGCCATCATTCTCGACTGGGCGTTGCCGGGCATGGACGGCGTGGCCCTGCTGCGGCGCTGGCGGGAGCGCGGCCTGACGACGCCCGTCCTCATGCTCACCGCGCGGGGCACGGTGGGGGAGCGGGTGACGGGCCTGCGCGCCGGCGCGGATGACTACCTCGTGAAGCCCTTCGCCTTCGAGGAGCTGCTCGCGCGGCTGGAGGCGCTCCATCGCCGCTCCGAGGGGCACGCGCAGGCGTGGACGGTGGGGCCCGTCCACATCGACGCGCGGCGGCGGATGCTGACGTGTGGAGACCGGGAGGTCACGCTCACCGGCCGCGAGTTCGCCCTGTTGGGCGAGCTGGCCTCCCGCGCCGGCGAGGTCCACACCCGCTCCAGCCTGCTGGCGAAGGTGTGGGGCCCGAGCTTCGACGGTCCGCCCAACATCGTCGACGTGTACGTGGGCTACGTGCGCGCGAAGCTCGCGGAGGTGCGGGCGGACAGCGTCACCGTGCAGGCAGTGCGCGGGGTGGGCTTCCGGCTGGTGGTCGAGGGCTCGCGGTGAGGCTGGTCCGCCGGTTGTGGCTGTGGGGCGCGGTGGTGCCCGTGGTGGCGGTGGCCGCCGCGCTGGGCGTGGCGGTCCAGGTGTGCCGCGTGGTGCTGGAGCGCGCGCTGGACGAGGCGCTGCTGTCCCAGGCCGCGGCGGAGAGCGTCAGCCTCTTCGACGCCCCGGATGGGCGCCCGCACCTGCACGTGGAGCCCTCCCCGCTGGCCGGGGAGGTGCGCTCCTTCGTGCCGGCCACACGCCTGTACGGGCCGGACGGGACGCTGCTCGGCGTCTTCCCTCCGGAGTCTCCCACCCTGTCCGAGCGCGTGCTGCCAGAGGCTGGACCCACGTCGAGACTGGAGACCCGGACGGTGGGCTCCCGGCAGCGGGTCCGGGTGCTGACGGTCCAGGTCCGCTCGCCCCAGGGCGTGCCCCATGTGCTCCAGCTCGCGGCGTCCCTGGACACGGTGGAACAGGCGGTGGGCATCTTCGCCTCGGTCTCCACGGTGCTGGCCCTGCTGTTGGGCGGGGTGCTGCTTGGCATCCAGGGGTGGCAGGCCAAGGGGCTCACCCGGCGCCTTCACGGTATCGCGGAGCAGGTGGCCCGCTCCCGGGATGGCGGAATGGTGGCGCCGGTGGCCGACGGTGAGCCTCGGGACGAAATCACGGAGGTGCGACAGGCGTTGACCGACGCCGCGCTGCGGGTACGTGCCGCGCGCGAGGGCCAGGAGCGCCTCATCGCTCGCGCTGCGCACGAGCTGCGCACGCCCCTGGCGCTCATGCGCACCGGCCTGGACCTGGCGCTTCGGCGCGAGCGTGGCGCGGACGAGCTGCGCACGGTGCTGGAGGAGAACCGGCGGGAGGTGGATCGGCTGGCCAGCGTCGCGGATGCGCTGCTGGAGCTGTCCGCCGCGGCGGGCGCGGCGCTCGACGTGCAGGACGGCGACCTGCGTGTCCTGCTCGATGATGCCGCGGCGGGCGCCCGGGCGGAGGCGGCTCTGCGCGGAGTGGCGCTGGAGGTCGAGGGCCCCGGCGAAGCGCCGTGCCGGTTGGATGCGATGGCGGTCCGCCGGGCCGTGGACAACCTGCTGGCGAACGCGCTCCGTTATGCGCCGCGAGGCTCGACGGTGCGGCTGGCGCTCGCGCGCCGTGACGAGCAGTGGGAGGTCGCCGTGCAGGACGAAGGCAGGGGCATCCCCGAGAGCCACCGCGAGGACGTCTTCACGCCCTTCCATCGCCTGGAGCGGGATGCGGGGGGCGTGGGCTTGGGATTGAGCCTCGTGCGCGAGGTGGCGCGCGGCCATGGCGGAGATGCGCGCGTCGCGCCGTGTGCGGGCCCCGGCGCCCGGCTGGTGCTGACGCTGCCCCTGCGCTGATGCGGGGCGCGGCGTCCACGACATGGGGCCGCGGAGGTCGTGGTGGCCCTCCTTTCGACCGCGACCTTCCTCGCGGAAGCGCTGGCCAGAACCACCCGCGGCGGCGGGCGGCGCCTCCGAGCCACGGCCCGGAGGCCGCCGGGCCCGGAGGCGTGCTCCGCGCGCTCAGCGAGCCTGCGCGGCGGCGGCGACCGTCAGGCCTTCCGCCTTGAGCGTCTGGCTGGCCATGGAGGACATGCTCTCCGCCAGCGTCTGGACGGAGCGGGTGGCCTCCTGCGTCTCCTGCACCGTCTTCAGCGTGCGCTGCATCTGCCCGGACAGCTCCTGGATGGCCTGGGCCATCTGATGCGTGCCCGCGTCCTGGGCGCTGACGGCGGCGGTGATCTGCCGGACGCTGGAGCTGGTGTCGCTGATCATGTCGGCCAGCTGCTGGAACTGGGCGCTGGAGGTGCGCACGGCGTCGAGGCTCTGCTTGACGCGCTCGTCGCCCTTCTCGCTGGAGCGGGCCGCCTCGCGCATGCTGTTGCTGACGCCGTCGAGCACCTCGCGGATGCGGTGCGTGGCCTGGATGGACTGGTCCGCGAGGCCGCGCATCTCCCGCGCCACCACGCCGAAGCCCCGGCCGCTCTCTCCGCTGCGCGCCGCCTCGATGGCCGCGTTGATGGCCAGCATGTTGGACTGGTCCGCGAGGTCCTTCACGGAGTCGACGATGCCGGACACCTCGCGCGTGCGCTCGTCGAGCGCGAGGATGCGGCGGGCCATGTCGGAGACCTCGTTGCGGATGGCCGCGAGGTCCGACAGCGTGCGCTCCAGCGCCGCCGTGCCCTCGCGCCCCACCTGCTCGGCGGTCTCCGCCGACGCGGCGAGCGCGCTGGCCTTCTCCGCCGTCATCTGCGAGCCGCGGCGGATCTCCTTGACCGTCTGCTCGGCCTCCTGGAGCGCGACAGCCTGGCGGCTCACGCCCTCGGTCTGCTCGTCGCTGGATGCGCGGAGCTGCTGCACCACCGTGGCGAGCTCGCCGGCGCCGTTGCCCATGCGCTCGGCCAGCGTGCGCACCTCCTGGGCACGGGCCTCCAACTGGTGGGTGTGGGCTTCCAGCGTGCGCACGACCTGGATGGAGCGGCGCGTGACGATGCCCAGCAGGGACAGCGTCAGCGTGACGTAACCCCAGTGCGTGACGTTGCCGAGCGACCAGCCCACCATTCCGATGACGGGGAGGATGGTGATGACGATGGACAGCACCAGGCCCGCGAAGCCGCCCACGAAGAGGCGCGCGTCGGGGTTGCCCATCCACGCCTGGACGATGGCCACCGCGAGCACCACGATGAGGGTGATGACCGCCAGGGGCAGGAAGGGCACGAGGATGCGCTGGCCGATGCCCAGGTCCATCAGCGAGGCCAGGGCACAGACGCCCGCCACGGGCGAGAACACCATCGTCGCCCGCTGGAACCAGCCGCGCCGGTTGTCGAGCAACGCATCCGACACGAACTCCATCAGGCCGGCGACGAGCAGGAAGATGCCCACCGTCGTGGCCAGCGTCGCGGGGCCCGACGAGCCCCACAGCGCCATGGGCATGCCGCTCAGTCCCAGGAGGATGGCGCCGCCGCTGCCCGCGGAGACGGACAGACCCGCCAGCATCCGCCGCCGCCAGTGCAGCGCGAACGCACCGCCCGCGCCGAGCGACACCGCGAAGAGGAGGCAGCCGACGACGAAGGCCGCCTGGCCCTGGCGCGTGACGAAGACGAGCAGGTCATACCGCGCGCCCACCTGCGCGGCCTGGAACACGCCGATGTTGGGGTTGTTGGACTGGATGCGCAGGAGCACGCGCTTGCCCATGACGTCCCGCGGAAGCGGGATCAGGTGCCAGGAGAGGTTCTCACTGATCTCGTGCGTGTTCGTGCGCAGCTTGCCGTTCGTGTAGATGTGCTTGCCATCCACGTACGCTTCGACGGCGTGGGTGACCTCTCCCAGGTACAGCGCGGGCTCGGTCCAGCCGCCTTCCGGAACCGGGATGCTGAGCCACATGAACGTGTGGTCTCCGCGGCCCTCGGGCGTCGTCAGCGCGGGGGTGGGGCGCCAGTCTTTCGAATCCCCTGACTCCTTTGCCCAGAGGAAGGTGCCGTCCGCGGCGACGGGGGAGTCACCCCACCGGAAGCGCCAGCCGTCGAGCACATTGACGGGGGAGCCCGCCTCCGCCGCGTGGGCCGTGGAGGTCAGGGCGAACATCAGCAGAAGCGCGCAACCCAGCAGGGAACGCGTGGGCGCAACGAACGCACGCACGGAGCAGAAGCGGAAGCCAGCCATGGAGTACGCATGGTCATCCGCCCGGGCACCGGATGTAAATGGGTCTTCCCGACCT
>Ga0182745_1000281_pt1 | contig 61961 bp, 44 predicted proteins | sample eDN3rd30CKraftBY_FD_128523 | JGI IMG/M metagenome (GOLD analysis project Ga0182745, IMG submission 128523) | Enriched backyard soil microbial communities from Emeryville, California, USA - eDNA 3rd pass 30_C Kraft BY (version 2) (version 2) | ecosystem: Environmental > Terrestrial > Soil >... | reverse complement strand
GGCTCCCAATGGTATGGAAGCACGGAGCAATCAACAACTCGGGATTGGCTGGAAAACGATAAATTCTGGGGTCGCAGGGGCAGAGCCCCTGCTTAGCAGGCCACTAGAATGCCGGAAGAGCCCGAAAATTAGAGCGCTCCGTCTCTATCCTGTAGAACGACACACCTATAGCGAAGAGGCCGCGGTTGTTGGTCTTTAGGGTTTATGCAAGATTCTGTGACACTCGCTTCGAGGCGTCAATTGCTTTCATGAGCTAGATGCAGGTCTACTGCCATTTAGCTCTACGATGTGTGTGTTGCAGATGTTTCAGGAGTGGGCAATCAGGGGTATGCATCCTATGCAGAGACGTGAGTTTGTATCGAGAATCATGGCAGCAAGCGCTACCGTATTTGTTGGTCAACAAGTGATGGCGGCGGCGACTCCGGCGAAGGCAAAGAATGTGGTGTTCGTACACGGGCTGTTTGCCGACGGTTCGTGCTGGACGGAAGTGATTGCCCGGCTTCAGGCCCGGGGACTGCGCTGTACGTCGGTGCAGAATCCACTCACCACGCTACCTGATGCGGTCGAGGCGGCACGTAAGGTGCTGGATCGGCAGGACGGTCCAACGGTGTTTGTTGGACATTCTTTCTCTGGAATGATTCTTTCGGAATTGGGAGAACATCCCAAGGTTTCGTCATTGGTGTATGTAGCCGCACGCGCTCCGGAGGCGGGTGAGGACTACGCGGCCCTAGCGAGCAAGTTTCCAGCGCCCCCGGCATCCCGTGGAATCGTGTTTGATGGTGACGAAGGCCGTCTTAGCGAAGAAACGTTCCTTCGCGACTTCGCCGGAGATCTGCCAGAGGCGAAGGCGCGCGTGTTGTGCGCCGTCCAGCAACCATTTCACCGCGCGTTGCTCACGGGCCGAACTACCCGCACCGCCTGGCGGGAGAAGCCCACCTATTATGCGGTTTCCACTGAAGATCGAACTATCAACCCAGATCTACAACGATTCATGGCAAAGCGAATGAATGCCAAGACGATTGAGATAAAGGCCAGCCATCTATCGTTGATCTCGCAACCGGATACGATCTCGCAGTTGGTTCTGGACGCCAGCGGAGTCTAGTGGATGCCATCTTCGCGGGGCCTCGACTGTGGGGGGGCGGGTATAGGGACAATGATTAGTGGAGCGGGCCGCCTGCTGATAGGCATCAAAGCAGTAGTTCTTTTCGTTTCTTTTCTATCAGCTTGGTGAAGTTTCGTTTTGCACGGTGAACCGTAGAGATCCGGTTCAGTTCCGTCGAGAATGACGCTTCCATGCCTGCGCGTTTCATTGCAGTCGCTGCGTTCACCAGAAGCGCCACAGCCTCTTCATACCGTCCACCACCGCGAGCAATGGAGTCTTTCGCAACACGCAAATACACTGCGGCGGCATCCGACGGATGGTTGATCTCCCGATGTGTAGCTACTTCAAGCCATAGGCGGTCCGAACATCCTCCGGTCGTGGCTTCGTGCCACGCCTGATCTGGATTCTTTTCATAGAGGAAGATCTCAACCAGCGTCGAGTGACTCTCCGCTTTGTTCCACCATGCATTGTTGCTCTGGCTACGAATGTACTTACGTAGGTACTGCAAAGCGCGCTCCCGCCACAATGTCCATGCATTGGCTCGTTCCGCATGAGTCTGTAACTGCTCGTAGGTGTTGAGGTAAGGGTGCTCAACGAACTCTTCCCAGATCAGTTCTAGGGCATCGTCATGACGGTTTCTTTGGTGATAGACCTCAGCGAGAAATTTCCTCAACCGGACGTCAGTGCGTACCGGAAAGGCCTTGCGTCCATCTTCGGCCCATTGCATAGCCGCATCGAAGTCACCAACTTCTTGGAACACCTGTGCAATGCGTAGATATCCGTAGCTACTTGATAGGTCACGGCTCATGATCGAGATACGTTCTTGTAATCCGCCGAACGATTTGGCTAGGGCCTCCATGATGTAGGTGATGCGGAAGTCGTCACCAAATCTGGAAGACGGGTCTCCGGGTCCACGAATGGGGACCTTGCTCCACGCCGTTTCGGCAAGCTTTCGGTACGCGGCCAGCCCCTTCTTTCCAAGAACCTTCTGGTACGTTACCGCTGCGCCAAGCAACATATCGAGGTTGTTATGCAGTTCCCAGTCAAGAAGGCGTCTGGCCAGATCGATGGGATCTGGTTTAGCCTTACGGCAAGCCGACAAATGCAGCGTGGCGAGACGGTCCAAAAGATCGCAGAGGTGTCCGTCCGAATCATCAACCATCTCAGTAAATGCGTCCAGCGCTGAGATGCCGTGTTCGCATAGCTGCATCGCGGTCGTGGCATGTCCATCCTCCAGTACCCGCTCCATCGCATCGATCACGGAGTGTAAGGATTTCGCCCAACCTGCAGCTTCCGCATAGGGAATATAGTCGGTGTAATCAAGCGCATCATCGAATGCCCTTTTCACAGCAACGAATGTGTATTCCGGACCCACACGCCGAGACGCATAGAGCAGAATGCGTTTTTCCACCCAATCGTTTTCTTTTGCCCAGGCGAGGACAAGGTCCAGAATATTCTCTTTGGTGTCTTCGCGGAGCGTCTTCACGGCATCGAGATAGGAAAGCCTTTTGGATTTTCCGTTTTTCCTGGAGGCTGATTCTCGATATTTTGCCCTCCAGGTCAACGCCGTCGCTACGCAGTGTTTACAGAACTCCCCTTGACGCCCGATGGGGCAGGTGCAGGAATAGACGATGGCGCCTTTCTCAACACGAATCGTTACGCGATACCGCAAAGTTCCCTGAATGGCGGCCTCGACGTGCTCATCGTCGGCTTCCAGGATGGACGCTTGTTCATCGGAAACGTAATTCTGTCCTCTAGCGTAATATTGAGGCCCGGCCAACCGGCGGATACTTTTGTCTGTCAGCAGGTCACGAAGCGTCATCTCCATAGAGCTATTATCAACGCCTGCAATGTGACAACTCAGATTGGTTGCGGCAGAAAGTGCCGCAGCTTTAGCAAAGTTTCTTTGAAGTCGGAGCAATCGAGGGGATAGTGTGTGGTCGACCTTGGCATGGTTTTCTTCGTGGTCTTCGTGCGTTGTTGTATATTTCCGTAGAGTTCCGCAATCTGCTTCTCGCGGCATCAGGAAGAGACCGGGCATGGTATCTGCATATGGAGAGCTTGGGGTTTGAAGAAAGAATACCTACCTAAACAATCCTTTGGGTACCCGTTGGATTCGTGTTGGCACATCACAGGAAAACGCATCCCGTTCCCGTTCTCTCTGGTTGCCGCCGTATTGTTCCTTCTGCTGATGCCCATCGGAGCACTTGTCTACGGTCCATTCACCGCACTTCACATGCGCAGAGTCAAACGTCGGGAACGAATCTTCGCAGCCCAGATGCAGGAGATCGGACGTTTGATTTCCTGGGAGGATGCGGTGGCGCAGATCGAGGGGGGGCGGGGAAGCTTGGTTTCGGAGTATGCCAGCCTAGGAGGGCCGCATCGAGTTTGGTGGACAGCAGATGATGTTGTCTCCAGCAGTCCCTTCGCGCCTTGCTTTGTCCCATTCCCTTACGTAGAGGACGACGGCTTTGATGACTTCTATGTATGGTGTGCGGACAAGTACATGGACCCGAAAACCGGTGGCGCCAAACTTGTGGATACCGAGGCTACGGACGGGAATGGCATCCAGGCAACGCTAGACGCCTACATGCAGAAGCAAAGGTGCGTATCCATCGGGCCGGTGTGAGGTGCGTCTGGGATGCTCTGTCTAGGCGGAAGGGTCCTTTTCTATCGCGGCCTCTGCGGCATCCGCCAACAGGACCCTTAGCGCCGCGATTCCTTCGTCCCCCATCGCCGCCAAAAACTGCCGTTGCGCTTTCTCCCAGCAAGGGTAGGCTTCGTTCAATTTTCCGTGTCCCGCTTTGCTCAGACGGACGGCGTGTTCCCGACGGTCAGCGCCTGGTTCGATGTGCAAAAAGCCGGCCCGTTCCAGTGGCTGCAGGTTACGGGTCAGGGTAGTGCGATCCATTCCCAAACGGGCGGCCAGCGCGGTGCGGCTCAACTGTTCGGCCCTGCCTATGTTGACCAGGATGGCGTACTGCGTGACGGTCAGGCCCGCGACGGCCAGATGCTGGTCATAGAACGCGGTGACGGCGCGTGTGGTCTTCCGAATCTGGGTACAGGCACAGATGCCCAATTCGGGTGTTCGCCAAGCCTCGCCGCCCGTTGCTCTGTTCACTCTTGGCATGACGCTCCTGCTACCGGCAACATCGTAGTTGTTCGCATTGCGTGCATATACACGTATTCATGCTACACTCCCATTCATGTCGTCGCAATCACCCACTCGGCGCATTCATTATGCGTGGATTATCGCTGCGGTCACTTTTCTGGTCCTGTTGATGACTGCGGGGATAAGGGCGACGCCGAGCGTACTCTTCATCCCTCTGGAGACCGAGTTTGGGTGGTCACGTACGTCCATCTCTGCGGCTGTTGCGATCAATATCGCGCTCTTCGGGTTCATTGGGCCTTTTGCGGCCTCGCTGATCGATCGTTGGGGGCTGCGCCGTGTCGTCTCCCTTGCACTGATTGTCTTGGCCGTCGGCGTGGCGGCATCGACGCAGATGCAGACAGAGTGGCAGATGATTCTGCTGTGGGGGTTCGTGGTTGGATCGGGCACCGGGTTCACCGCGATGGTTCTTGCCGCGATTGTGGCCAACCGTTGGTTTGAGGAGCGTCGTGGTCTTGTCGTCGGGGCGCTTTCCGCCGCGAACGCCACCGGACAACTGCTGTTCCTGCCGGTGTTGGCTGCGGGCATCCACGACTACGGCTGGCGGGCTGGTACTTGGGGCGTCGCCTCCGTTGCCGTCGTTATTGCCGTTGTCGCGCTGATCTGGATGCGGGACCAACCGAAAGACTTGGGCTTGCAGCCTTATGGTCACAAGGAAGGGAACCCGATTCCGGCGAAGTCGCCGTATTCCCCGATTGCCGCGCTGCGCTGGGCGAGTAAGAAGCCCGCGTTCTGGGTGTTGGCAGGGAGCTTTTTCGTCTGCGGCGCAAGCACCAACGGACTCATCGGCACCCACCTGATTCCGGCTTGCCATGACTACGGCATCAACGAAGTGCGTGCTGCCGGCCTGCTCGCCGTCATGGGCATTTTCGACATTCTGGGCACGACTGCGTCTGGCTGGTTGACGGACCGGTTTCCGGCACATCGTCTGCTTTTCGCCTACTATGCGCTGCGTGGGTTATCCTTGCTGTTTTTGCCCATAACCCTTTCGCAAGGGGGCGCCGCTTTGGCCTGGTTTGCCATTTTTTATGGTTTGGATTGGATCGCCACCGTGCCCCCTACTGTGAGGTTGACCGCGGATTGCTTCGGACGGGAAAATACCGGAGTCATTTACGGTTGGATTGGGGCCGCGCACCAGCTTGGGGCTTCCCTGGCCGCGCTGGGAGCCGGTTATTTGCGTACGCAAGAAGGCACCTACCAAAGCGCCTTCTGGATTTCCGGCTCCATCTGCTTCCTGACCGCATTCATCTTCTTGCGGATGGGCCATGGAGCGCTGCGTCGCCGATGGCAGGCTGAGGAAGCAACGGTGATTGTCTAGGTACAAGTGTGAAATGGAGAGGGAGATCTGCCCAGATCAGACCTGGAGAAGGCAGATTTCCGAGACTTTGCGGCATTTCGACCGCAACTTCCTTTACTATGACGGGTTAGAAGCAGTGTGACAGCGCCGATGGCACTTGAGGCAGACAGCCAACTGATGTTGCGAGTGCAGGAAGGGGACGAAGAGAGCTTCGCCACTCTGCTGCAGCGGTTCCGTGTGCCCATCTGGCAGTTTTTGCATCGCATGGTGCAGAATCAGGCGGTTGCCGAAGAGTTGGCGCAGGAAGTCTTTTTGCGTGTGTACCGCTCTCGCGCTACTTATGAACCTTCGGCCAAGTTCAGTACTTGGTTGTATCGGATCGCGACGCATCTGGCGCTGAATCACCTGCGGGATTCGAAGAATGATCGCGGAAACATCAGTGCCGACGAACAGACGGATGAGCAGGCACCTCTGCAATTGGCGTCGAAAGATCCGTCCATCGAAGATCGTCTGTTACGGGCCGCGCGTGCGGAACGCATCCGGGGCGCCATTGATGCTTTGCCGGAAAAGCAGCGGCTCGCGGTGATTCTGCATAAATATCAGGAACTGGATTACCGGCAGATCGGGGATTTGATCGGCGCGTCAGAATCCGCCGTCAAAAGCCTGTTGTTTCGGGCTTATGACACGCTACGTACACGTTTGGCTGACTTGGCTCCGACAAATGCGACCAAGTTGGCTGGCTGAGGAACCGGGAAAGGAGAGATGCCATGACAAACGAAAATCAAAAGCAACCGCTCCCCGGCGACGCCTCCATGCCAGGGAAACCCGTTACGCCAAGCGGACAAGAGGATCTGGCTAGGGCGCTTCCAGCAGAACGGGGGGATTCCCTGTTGGATGATGATCCGCTGTGGCGCATGCTCGACGATTGGGACGTTTCCGCCCCAACGGCCGCGTTTGATGCGCAGGTGATGGCTCGTGTGCGACAGGAAGCGGACGCGGAGCCCAGGACGAAGGCTGCCGCCGCAGGGTCCACAGGTTGGACATCCTGGTTCACCGGTCACTGGTGGGCCACGGGCGCGGCGCTTGCTTCCGTGTTGCTGGCGATTGTGTTGTTTCAACGGCCAGCCCAGGATATTTCGGAACTAACCTTTCCGACCGACATGACCATGGAGATATCGGCCCAGCAGGTGGATACGACCTTGGAAGATTTGGAGATTTTGGAAGAACTCTACGGTTTTGCGCCGGTGGAAGAACTGCAGCGAAATCCCCTGTAGGCCAAATCCCTATAGGCCAGTGTTCGGCAATCTGTGCAGGAAGCGGTCCAAGGGAATGAAGAGCAGGTACAACGGAGAGACCCCCGAGCCGTAAAGCCGGGCAGCGAGAATCAGAGAGAATCGAAAGCACCTATGCGGAACCAATGGCACATCCCGAGCCCCATCGTCACGCTAGCGATGGGCTTGCGTGTCTGCGCGCCTGCTCTATTGCTGGCTGGGCTACTGGCTGTTCCGCAACCGGAAATGCTGGCGCAAGCAGCTACGGGCGCGGCGCAGGGTGTGGAGAGCCAGAAGAGTGCGGATGCCGCTGGCAAACGAACCGATGAAGCAAGCGGGCAACGGCGGCGTCAGCGGCAGGAGATGCTGCAGTTCCGCATTCTGGACCGTTTGTCGCGGATGGCTCCGGCAGATCGCGAACGTTTGCTTTCCCGCATGCCCGAGGGGCGTCGCCGTCGTGTGGAAGCCAACCTGAAGCGCCTGGAGGCCATGTCTCCGGAGCAGCGGGAGAAACTGGCCCAACAACTGCGAAGCTTTCGGGCGATGTCCCCGGAAAGACGTCAGCGTTTGCGCGACCTTACGCGGGAACTGGGCGCATTGCCGCAGGAGCGGCGTGGTGTCGTGCGTAACGAGTTTGTGAAACTGCAGCGCATGCCAGAAGACGAACGTATCCCTTACGTGGAGTCGGATACCTTTGAAAAGGGATTCAGTCTGGCAGAGAGGGAACTGATTCTGAATCTTGTCGAAATCGCCCCGGAGCCTCCCCACGGCGCACCTTTCGGGCCAGGCTCGCGCGGACGAGGGAATGGCGGGCCTCCGGGATCTCAGCCCGCCATTCCTTGAGTGTTCTAGGCTGGGTAAAAGTTCTTTTCCCAGGCGTGTTTCTTCAACAGATCGAGCGTTGCTTGCGGTAGTGGCCCCTGTTCGCTGAGGGCGCAGTTGGCTTCCACATTGCGGATCCTGCGCATACCGGGAATGACGGTAGAGACAGCCGGGTGAGACAAACAGTAGCGTAGCGCGACTTCCGCCAACGGTTGTGTAACACCGGCAGCTTCCAAATCCGCCACCAGCGGTGTGACGTGTTCCACCACCTGCTTTTTGTGGTCGCCACGGAAATAAGCTGCGCGGAACTCACCGGGTGCGAATTGGGTGTCTTCGGTGATGCTTCCGGTCAATGCTCCTTCATCCAGCGGCACACGGGCAATGACGCCGATATTCTTCTGCTGGCAGATGGGGAAGAGCGCGCGTTCCGGGCTCTGGTCGAAAACGTTGTAGATGACCTGAACCGTATCGATCAATCCGGTCTCAATGGCGCTGATGGCGCTATCCGGCTGGTGGTCGTTGATGGAGATGCCGAAGTAGCGCACTTTTCCCGAAGCCTTCAGGTCTTCGATGGCGCGTTTCCAATCATCGCGTTCCACCCAATCCGGGTGCCACACGTGGAACTGTTGCAGGTCGATCTGTTCGCAGCCCAGGTTGCGCAAGCTTTGCTCTGTGCAGGCTACGGCATACTCATAGGGGAAGGTCTCGTCGATGGGAATTCCCGGACGTGCGGGCCAAAGTTGGTTCTTCGGGGGGATCTTGGTCGCCACTGCCACCGAAGCGCCTAGCTCCCGTAGCACCTGTCCCACAATCCGTTCACTGTGGCCTTCGCCATAAGCCAGAGCCGTATCGATGAAGTTCAGCCCGAGTTCAATGGAGCGTTTCAGCGCCGCGACGGATTCATCATCCTGGCCGCCCACCCACTGAATGCCACCGATGCCCCAGGCTCCGTAACCAATTTCACTGACATCCAAGCCAGTTCGTCCAAACTTGCGGTATTGCATAGCGCTCTCATTATACGAGGCGCTGTTGCTGGCGCTTCAAGACCTTCACGATTGCCTTACTGGCGCGGTTGCCTTATTGGCCCAGGTCGTGACAAATGTGGCATTCCGCGGAGGCTTTCGTCTCCTTGTGGCAATCCACGCAGAACTTCATGCGCATCACCGGTTCACCTACCACCTGATGCGCGGCCTCCACATTGCCGTGGCAGGTACCGCAACCAGCCTTCGCATCGGCGTGTACCTGATGGCTGAAGATCACGAAATCAGGGATATGAAAGGCTCGCTTTGTGGGGAATGTGGTCTGCGCGGCCCCAAACTTTGTATGGCACACTACGCAGCTTTCCGCCGCAGGGAAACGCGCGCTTTCTCCGGTTTCCGCACCCGTGTGGCACTTGGTGCACTTCATCTTCAAGGGAGCATGCGTCAGATGGCTGAACTGCGAGGGCGTCTGTTCTGTTGCTGCATCCTGAGCCGAGGCAATCTGCTCGCCGCGAAACCCCAGCATGGCCAGCACGATCAAAATCGGCAGCAGACCGGCGAGGTGTGAGAGCCGAAATACCTTGCGGCTGGTATCTACAAACGGCATCCGCATCGTTCCCTATTCCTCCGGCAGCGCATACGCAATTAGGGCGTCCGAGAAGGTGGAGTTGTACTTATTGCCACCACCGGCTGCAATCACCACAAACTGCTTCCCGCTCTTTTTGCCGACGAAGCTCATCGGGTTCGCGTGGGCGCTGGCCGGGAGTTTGGTTTCCCAAAGCATCTTGCCCGTGTCCTTATCGAAGGCCCGGAAGCGACTATCATTGGTGGCTCCAATGAAGACCAGACCACCCGCCGTCACCATAGATCCACCCATGCTGGGGGAACCCGTCGGCGGCAGACCTTTTTCCGAAAGTTCGTCCGTCACACCGAGTGTTACCCGCCAACGGAACTCGCCGGTATTCATGTCGATAGCCGTCAAATGCCCCCACGGCGGAGCCTGACAGGGCCACAGCCGATCGTCCCAAAAGCGGGCTCCATTTGTGCGTAAACCCGCCCGCGCATAAGGCAGCTTGGCGCTTTCCCGCGCCTTACGCATGAACGAGATCATGCCGACATCGGCGCTGTTGACGTAAAGCGTTTGGGTGGTGGGGTCGAAGGAAGCGCCACCCCAGTTGGTGCCTCCGTTGGTGCCAGGGAAAAGCACCGTTGGTTTGGTCTGAATGGGCGTATAGAGCTCTCCAAACACTGCGTCCTTGATGAGATCTTCACAGAAGGCACGATGCTTCGGATCGATATTCGCCAAGTCTTCCGGTTTGACGGATTGTCTGGAAAATGGAGCCGGCTTTGTCGGAATGGGTTGCGTCGACCAAGGCTTCTCGCCAGGGGCCGCGTTCTGCGGCACGGGACGTTCTTCAATGGGGAACAACGGTTCCCCGGTCTCGCGATGGAAGACGAACGTGAAGCCCGTCTTCGTAACCTGCGCCACGGCGGGAATGGTCTTGCCGTCGCGAATCACCTCGATCAGGTTCGGCTGAGCGGGAAGGTCATAGTCCCAGATATTGTGGTGCACGGTCTGGAAGTGCCACTTGCGCTTGCCCGTGCGGGCATCCAGCGCGACCACGGAATCGCCAAAAAGATTCTCTCCCTCACGATCACCGCCATAGTAATCGTAGGAGGGCGATGTCAGTGGCAGAAACACCAAACCGCGTTCGGTGTCGACACTCATGATGCTCCAGGCATTGGCGCCGCCACGGTCCTTCCAGCTATCACCCTTCCAGGTTTCCACGCCGAACTCGCCCTCACGAGGCACCACATGGAAGCGCCACACCTCTTTGCCCGTACGCACGTCAAAGGCGCGGATGTCACCGGAAGGCGCCTGGGGCTCGCCATCCGAGGTCCACGCGCCGCAGATTACCAGGTTGCCGAAGATGCTTGGCGGCGAGGTCATGCCATAGGCGCGGCCAGGGAATTTATCAATCATGCCAGCAGTAAGGTCAATGGACCCGTTCTGCCCGAAGGCAGTGTCTAGCTTTCCGGTAGCGGCGTCGATGGAATACAGGCGACCTTCGATGGTGCCGTAGAGCAGACGCTTGGCATCCCCACTTTCCCACCAGGCGGCGCCACGATGGATGAAGAGCGTGTAGGACCTTTCCTTATCAATTTTGGGGTCGAAGGCCCAGAGTTCCTTACCGGTCTCGGCATCCAGCGCCACCAGACGGTTGAAGGCGGTCGTCACATACATCCGGTCGCCAATGACGAGAGGCGTCACCTCAAAGGCGCTTCTCACCGGGTATTTCGACCCATCGCTGATATCGCCGGAGTGCCAAGTCCAGGCTGGCTTTAGTTTTGCGACGTTTTCCTTACTGATCTGCTTGGCGGTGCTGTACTTCATGCCTCCCTCATCGCCACCCCAGGATTGCCAGTCCTGGGCGAGGGCTAGAGGTGTCAGCGAAGCCAAGAAAGCCGCTAGGGGCAGCACTGGAACGAAGTTAAACCAGCGACGGTAGCGCATGGTTGGTTATTTTAGTGCACGAACCGGTATAGGTTGCCATACGAATAGGTGGAATCCGGTAGCGTTTGGACTCTGATCCGGCCAAGTTTCTACAGATACCTTCATGGAAGGCGTTTCTGTCGGTATCGGGGAGCACCGCGTTCTCAAACAGTGCATTTTGTGGTGGCGATCAGGAAATCTTATTGGTCGGAGGCTGTCAGTTCGATAAAATAGATAAACAGGTATGAATATACCGCTAGAAAGGAGCGATGCTTGCATCGCCTTGTCCTAAACCCAAACCGCTCGCTACGGCTGTTTCGTTGTGTACATGTAGTCGTTGTCGTCTGTGTGGCGTCCATTTGTCTGTATGCCGCCGAAGGCGCTCCAGACAAGGGGCAGAGTGTCGAACCCGTCCGAAGCCGTAAGCCGGTGCAAACAACAATCAAGCTCAATACGGGCGTCAATGAGACCTTCCAACTGACGCTCGGCGGACTCTTCACGGATGGCGTCAACCAGCAAAGCGGCGCTACGGTGGACTTCAAAAACCTCATCTCCAACGACAGCACTCTCCGCGTTGCTGGCCTTCTCCATCTGGATACAGCGGACCTAAATAAAGACTGGATAGGCTCGGTGAACTACCTGCAGCCAATTCTGAAATGGGAAACCGGAAGCCTGCAAACCAATGTTGGTTTTCATGTGTGGCATTTTCCTTCGGTTCTGCAGGGTAAAACGGACACGGTGGTGGATAGCGGTCTCATCCTTACGCAGACCCGCGTGATTCCCCTGGTGGTGGATGCCAATGTGAAGACCTTATCGAGTGCAGAAGTCCGCAGGGGCGTCGGCGGCCAGATCTACTATTTTCGCGCCATCAGTCCCCGAGCGTTATACCGGAAGGGCTCCCGGTCCTTCACTCTGCTGCATGGACCCTCTTACACGTATTCGAACCGCTTCTACGGAACCCGCGGCCATCGGGTATTCCGTTACGAAATCGGCGCTGCCTACCAGGCGGGCCCTTGGGGCGTGGATACCGTTTTCCGCCCGCAGTGGGCGTTGCAGAAGGGCATTCGAGAAAATCGCTTCTGGGGCGTGAACGTTTCCTACACCTTCCAGCCCTGATGCGGGTGACTGGGTTGCGGCTTCCTGATCCTGGGATTTTGAAGAATGCGCCGTATCGATCAGAGCACTACAGTACAATTCCCTCTTTCTGGCAGACTTCCTGAACGAAACGGGGCACAGCCTGATGTAGCACTCGTAATTGTTCGTGAAGCGTACGTCCAATATCGGTGGCTTGATTTTCCAGAACGTCCAGCATCAAAGCGGGTTGATCCCGGTACAGACTTTTAAGAAGTCGACTCGGTCCAACTGCTGTCAGTCGCCAGGGCATGGTGGAATGCACCGGGAAATCTCGAAGGTTGTAGGTGACAACCACCGTGGCTTTGGCATGCACCGCAGCCGCGAGCACATGGCGATCCTTCCGATCATTTTGCATGAGCGGGATCAGATGTGCGTAATCTTCCACCCATGCCTCGGGGAAGTGTTCGCGCAATTGCGTTTCAAGCCACACAGTCCGTTCGGCCGCAATCCCAAGCTTGCTTTCCAGGGTCCTTTTCACTTCATTGATGATGTCGATTGACCAGAGAGGGCGATAGGCGGCGTACTCTGCCAGCCGCAGTAAGGTGTCGCGTACCGATGCCTGGACCAGGACATTCGCATCAAGTAAAGCCAAAGGTAGGTCGGACAACAAGCTTGGTTGGGACAACGCCTTTCCTACTACTCGTCCTGTGCGGTCTCAGGCACCAGCACCGTATCGTAAATGCCCGCCTCAACATCCGCCCGCGCGAGTTCTTGTACGGCTCGATGGCGAGCCTGATCCCGATTGGCTTTGTAAGAGAGAAGGTCAGAGAGGTAAACCCGGCGATGGGAGCCAACCCGATGAAACGGGATTTTGCGATCTTCCAGCAGACGAATCAGGAAAGGCCGCGAGAGCCCCAAGAGGTTCGCAGCTCGTTGTGTGGTCAACTCATGATTCTCTGCGACGACGGACACCCTCTTACCTGCTTCCATGTTTTGCACAATCTCAGAGAGTAGTGTGCGAATTGCAAGAGGAATCTCCACCGATTCACCGTCTTTTCCCATGATGCGCGCAGGTCCATGTTGAACCAATTGACGAAGTGTACGAAGTTGCGCCGGATCTTGGTCGGTCGGTGGTGGTGTATCGTGAGCAGGCATTCGAGGGCTCCACTCGTAGTATCTCATAAACGAAATAAACGAAAGGCCAGGTGCTGAGCCTCAATACTCTGCCCAGGGGATGGATGCATCGCCGACCGACTTTCGTAATAAAGACGCCCTCAATTGAGGGCGTTCGGGGGCTAGGTTGATTGACGAGCCGTTCAGGCGTGGCTGGCGCCTAATAGTCCGGTTGCCCGACTTGACGCTACAGCGCCGCCAAGCGGGCCAACGAGCGGTCCCGGCCCACGGCGGTAAACACGGCGAAGGCGCTGGGGCCCACCGTCTGTCCTGTGAGCGCGGCGCGGCTGCCATTGATCAGCACGCCAGCCTTCAGGCCTTCGGCTTCCGCCACGGCGCGCAGTTCTGCTTCAATGTGGGCTTCGCTGAAATCCTCAGTCGCCGCTAGGCGTTCGCCTAACTTGCGCAGGGCGTTCCGGGCTCCGGGCACTTCCAGCTTCTCTGCGGCTTCGGCAGTAGTTTCGTATTCGTCCCCGAAGTAGGCTTTGCCTTTTTCCGGGAAGTCCGTCAGCACGGTGTAGCGGCTGCGGATGATATCCACGGTTTGGGCAAATAGAGCCTCGTCCGCAGGCACAGGCACCCCGGCGCGTTCCAGTTCGGCGCGCACTAACGGCGCCAGATCAGCGACAGGCATGCTGCGCAGATGCTGCGAGTTCAGCCACATCGCCTTCGGGTCAATGGGGTCGGCATCGCTGAAGTTGACCGTGGCGTTGCTGCGGTTGATGCCTTCGAAGCTGAATTTCTCCTGGATTTCCGCAATGCTCATGAATTCCTGATTGTTCTTCGGGTTCCATCCCAATAGACACAGGAAGTTTGTATAGGCCTGCGGCACAAAGCCAGCATCGCGGTAGGTGGTGACACTGACCACCGGGCCGTGCTTACGCTTGGACAGCTTGGCGCCATCGGGCGCAATCAGCAGGGGAAGGTGCGCAAACTCTGGAATTTCACCACCTAACGCCTCAAAGATCAGAATGTGCTTGAAGGTGTTAGAGAGGTGATCTTGACCGCGGATGATATGCGAAATCTTTAGATCCAGGTCATCTGCGCAGGATGCCATGTGATAAGTGGGCAGACCGTTGCTGCGCAGCAACGCGAAGTCCTCAATATCATCGGCCTTCTTCGCCTGTTTACGGTAGACCAGATCCTTGAAGCCCACCCAACGGTTTTCATCGCGGGGCACGCGGTAGCGCAGCACGAAAGATTCGCCAGCATCCGCACGGCGTTGGCTTTCTTCGGGCGAGAGAGCGCGCATCACGGGGTCGCCCAGCCAGGGACCACTCGCCGGGTCACGCTCTTCTTCCGTGTCCTGCTGGGGTGTAAAATCCCGGTAAGCGAGGCCCTTTTCAAAGATCTTCCAGGCCATCTGCTGGTGTAACGCAATCCGTTCGGACTGGGCATACTGTTCATCCCAGTTCAGCCCGAGCCAATTCAGGCCATCAAAGATGGACTTCATGGACGCTTCGGTGTTCCGCTCCACGTCCGTATCGTCGATCCGCAGCACCAACGTGCCGCCTTGTTTTCGGGCGTATAGCCAGTTAAAGATGAAGGTGCGAGCACTCCCAATATGCAAATAGCCGGTGGGAGACGGAGCGAAACGGACACGACACATAAGCTTCCATTTTACCGCAGCCCCTACCGTTCACCCCGCAGAAACTGAAGCTCTCTCCTCAACCCCTACTCGGAACACAATAGAAACCCCATCTGTCGGACAATAGAGGCAATCGCGGATGTCCCCATACCCTGCCATTCAGGCTGAGTCACTCAGCAAAACCTACTTCTTCCCGTGGAGCCGCCGTCGCGTGGAAGCCCTGCGCGACCTGACGCTGAGCATACCCGCGGGCAATTCTTTCGGTTTACTTGGGCCCAACGGAGCAGGGAAAACCACGTTTCTGAAGATTCTGTTGGGCATGGCGACGCCTTCTTCGGGGTCAGCGCACTTGCTGGGGCAGCCGGTGGGTCAGTTTGCGGCTCGCGAACGTGTAGGTTATCTGCCGGAAGGTGGCAGCCTACCGGGTTATCACACCGGAAGGTCGTTCCTACGTCTGCACGCTCGCTTGGCGGGACTATCCGGTACGTCGATGGAATCTCGCATCGATGCTGTATTGGAAATGGTATCGATGCGCGAATGGCAGACGGTGCGTCTCGACCGCTACTCCAAGGGCATGGCGCAACGCCTCGGTTTGGCTCAAGCCCTTCTCGGCGATCCTCAGTTGCTGGTGCTGGATGAACCCACCGATGGCGTCGACCCCGTGGGTCGCGCGCTGCTGCGGGATGTGCTGGAGGGCCTAAACCAACAAGGCGTCACCATCTTCGTGAATTCGCACATTTTGGCGGAGGTCGAGCTGTTCTGCCGACGCGTGGCGATTCTTCACCAGGGTCGTCTTGCGCTGCAAGGCGACGTGGCAGATCTGGTGCAGCAGGCGGGCTACCGTTTGCAGTGGACCTCTCCGCATTCCGGCGTTATACCCACCCCGCTGCCTACCGTCGGGGACCATCCATCACAAGAGCCGCCACAATGGGACGAGGATCGCCAGCTTTGGAGCGTGGAGCTTCCTGATACGGTCGCCCTGAACCAGGCCATCGATGTACTGCGTCAGCAGGGAGCTCTTATCGAAAGTGTGGAGCGAGCCCATGCCTCCCTGGAGCAGGTATTCTTGCGAACCATCAGAGGTGTTGAGGAGGCCCGCAATGCCTAACGTAGTGCCGAATGAGACGCACCCCGGCTCAAAGGGAAGGGTCACCACCAGCGGTGTAGCCTCCAACCAGCTCCGCAGCTTTGTCGCTCTGGTTATCGACACACTACAGGAAGCGATAGCGCGCCGCATGATCTGGGGTGTCTATGGAGCCAGCGTTGCCATCCTGCTCTTCCTGGCCTTCATTCTGGAAATCGATCTGGTTCTGGGCGCCAAAAGCACCATCAACCTCTTCGGTCAGGAGGCCATGGGCACCGAAGATCTGGAACGCCTCAACACCTTCATCAGTCTGGTGCAGGGTGCGATTGCCGCGTTTCTCTATGCTGTCTCGGTCTTTGTTGCCATCTTCCTGGGGGCCGGCCTCAGCAGCACGATCTTGGAAAGAGGCAGGCTGGATGCCTTGCTGGCTCGGCCCATACCGCGGGTGCAACTATTGCTGGCGCGCTATACGGGTATCCTTCTGATTGCCTGCACCAATGTGGTTCTGCTGATTGTGGCCAGTTGGCTGATTCTCGGCTGGAAGTCGGAATTCTGGAATACCGGGTTTCTTTCCGCCATCCCCATCACCTGCTTTATGATTGCGTCGCTGCTATCCCTGGTGATGTTGGTAGTGGTGCTCACGGGCAACGGCGCAATCGCCATGATCGCGAGCTTTGTCGTCATCGTGTTCAGCCCCATTCTGGCGCAGAATGAACTGGCCATCCGGTTGCTGCCTTCCGGTTTTGCGCGTGGCGTTTGGCACACGCTGTATTTACTGGCGCCGAAAGTTTTCGAACTTGGTTCGTTGTTGGTGGGGCGCATTGGGGGAGCGACGACATTTCAGTGGCAGCCGGTGTTGAGCTCCGCTCTGTTCGCCGCCATTGCTCTGGCCCTAGCCCTGTGGCGCTTCAGCAAAACGGATCGCTAAGGCCATAGGATTTCCGGTTCGTCGCCCAGTGATTAGACGCCACCAGCTAGAACGGTTGCTGATATTCGGCGGTCGTTGTACCGGGGCCGGTTAACGGACGCCTCGGACCCATCGTGATCTGGTCCAGTTTGTATTCCACCTCGAGCAACTTGGCACGGATGTCAGTGTTTTCTTTCCGTAGGTTCTGCAGCACAAACAGCATGTAGATACCGCCGATAAACCAAAGCATGTAAAGCAGGGTGAATACAAGCGAAAGCGTTGACATCGGTTTTGTGTCCTGGCAGCCGATTGTAGCAAATGTGAAATCTATTTCTGTGGTCCCTGAAGCGACGGAGAAGGCCTGTCTGCGGCGGGTACCCCACAAACGGGGGTGGTCATTCCGCCGCCAACTGCCGAATCAATTTTGATACCCCACCGGCGATCTGGAATGAGGCTAGCGCCTCTTCTTCTGTGGCCATTGCCAAGCCACAAGACGCCGTAACCATAGCTTGCTTGGCCGCCAGCCTCGGGTCTTCCATCTGAGAGATGGTGTTGACCCAACGATCGAAAAGATCTTCCGCGCGAATCCCTTCCAGAGAACCCAGTGTGGGAACGATGCCGTAGGCAACCATACCGCCGTCAGCCAGAAAATCGGGAAACTCCGGCATTGCCACAAACTCTTCCAACCACTGATGAGAATCAAAGGAAAGAATATCGGGTTGTGCGCGGAACATGAGGTCAAAGGGGTTCCGCGCGCAGCAGTGTAATCCCGCGAGTGCCCCACTTTTTCGAATGCGCTCGAAGATCAACTCCAGGGCGGGGATAGGGTCGTGCGAGGCGGCGGAAGGATGCAGGGAGAGAGCCGGTTCATCCACAAATAGCAACACGCGGTGCCCGCGTCGCACCAGCCTTCCAATTTGCCATTGGGCAATGCGCGCGACGTATTCGGTGACCGCTTCAAACAGAACGTGGCTCGTCAGAAATGGTTGTTCGCCCGCATAGAGGTAAGTACATAGTGATAGCGGACCCGTTACCTGGCCCTTCACTGCCATGGCGCTGGGAAAGAGTCCCCCGGCGATAGCGGATTCGAATGCACTGAAGCCCACAGCATGTGCGCTATCCAACATCCCGATGGCGCTTTCCAAACGGTGTGCCACGGTATTTAAGTGGTTTGGTTGGATACGGAAGCCCAGACCATTCGCACGGGGCTCCATCAGGTCCTCGAGTAGACCCATGCCCTGCCGGATCATGGTCTCTTTTTCGTCGCGTTGGGGAAGTTGCGGCCAGAACGGCAACTCAGGGGAGGCCTCGGCAATCATGCGAATCGCATGTGCGGGGTCCTTCATGGGGAGACTGCCAAGGCCGGTGACTGCGCCGGAGAGAGGTACTGCTGAAACTGCCACTATCTTCCTACTCAAACTGCGGAGGGGAGAAAGACTGGCAGCAGCGGGGCGCCAAACCTATCCCATCCCTCGAGGATTCGGTGTTCTACCCACACCAACGTGGTGCGGAACCATCAGCAGGTTTCGGACTGGCGAGCGCCCAGAGTGCTCGTATAACCGTTGCGGGACAGCTCCAGATTTCCACTGGATTCCCTGCGTTCTACGTGCCTTTGAAGCTGCCGGAGAACCGATGGTGCCTATCAGGCTAACACAGCATTTCTCCTCATCCGGGGAATTTTCTTCACTCGCGGTAGCGAGACGCCTTCCATCGTTTCCGGTCGTAGGTTGTCCTTGCGATTCCATGCTGGCGCCAGCACTAGCATGGCCCGCGAGCACCGCCGAAATCGAAAATTGTACGGATGGGTAGACTTTACGGATTGACGAGGTCTAGAAAAGTTGACACCATATCTAGTAGTCACGGTGCACCCGATCACTAGATAAGGTGCTAATAGGGAATTCGGTTCGATTGCCTCTTAGGTAATCGTTGATGCCGAAGCTGCCCCCGCAACTGTGAGCGGTGAGTGTTTGCTCCTCTGATGTCACTGAGATCCAAGGATCTTGGGAAGGCAGAGCAAACGCATTGACCCGCGAGCCAGGAGACCTGCCGCGACTAAACTCGTTTCCTCGGGCGGGGTGCCCCGTTGGATCGTACGCTTCGGAAGACTCTTCTTTCTTCCTGCCTGCGCGCGTTTCCGCATCGCTCCTGTCCGATCAACCTTCGAGGTGCGATGCTGATGCCGATTGCCTTTCTCGCTGAATCTGAAAGTCCTCTCTCATCCCATATTGGTGATTCCACCAGGGGGCGAACTCGTGTCGCCACCGATACTGCTGGCCACCGCGTGATTCGTCGTAACGGCGCCGTCACGCCTTTCGATCCGTCAAAAATCTCAGTCGCTTTGACCAAAGCTTTCCTTGCAGTGGAAGGCACTTCCGCGGCTGCTTCCCGGCGTGTGCACGATGTGGTTGCGACTCTTACCAATCAGATCGCGAATGCGCTTACCCGTCACGCTTCGGCTCCATGCACTTTCCATATCGAGGAAATCCAAGACCAGGTGGAATTAGCTCTAATGCGCGGAGAGCATCATCGCGTTGCGCGTGCATATGTGCTCTATCGTGAAGACCGCAAGCGTGAGCGCGCTAGCAAACATCCCGCCGAAGCTGCCGCGAAGACTGTCGTGGCCCTGCGGGTCAAACAGGCAGACGGGTCGTTGCAGCCGTTTGATGCGGCGCTGCTTGCCGATGTGATCCGGGAATCCTGCGAGGGCTTGAATGACGTAGATCCTCTACTGGTCATCCAGGAAACGATGAGGAATCTCTATGATGGCATCACTGAAAAGGAAATGGCGTTAGCTCCGATTCTAGCGGCGCGTACTCTGATTGAACGTGAGCCCGACTATTCCAAAGTCACCGCACGGTTGCTACTCGACAAAGCTCGTGGCGAAGCCCTCTCCTTTCTTGCGGGCAGAAGCATTCGCGCCACGCACGCTGTGATGGCTAAGGGTTACGCAGATTACTTTCGAGGTTTCGTGAAAGCGGGTATCGATAAAGGGTTGCTAGACCCAGAACTGTCGAGTTTCGATCTGGATCGAATTGCTGCGGCTATTCAGCCGAACCGGGATCTGCAGTTCGATTATCTGGGCTTGCAAACCCTCTACGATCGGTATTTCCTCCATCATCGCGGCGTTCGTTTCGAGCTCCCGCAAGCGTTCTTCATGCGTGTCGCCATGGGGCTCGCCACGCGAGAGATTGACAGGGAAGAGAAGGCTATTGAGTTCTACAACCTCATCTCGTCCTTCGATTTCATGTGCTCCACGCCCACCCTCTTTAACTCCGGCACGTTGCGACCACAGCTGTCTTCGTGTTTTCTAACCACCATTCCAGACGAGCTTGATGGCATCTTCAAGTGCGTGAAGGACAACGCGCTGTTGGCCAAGTACTCTGGCGGGCTCGGCAATGATTGGAGCCGTGTTCGCGGGTTAGGTGCGCACATTCGTGGAACCAACGGGGAGAGCCAGGGCGTCGTTCCTTTTCTAAAAGTCGCCAACGATACTGCTATTGCGGTGAATCAGGGGGGAAAGCGCAAAGGAGCCGTCTGCGCTTACCTCGAGACCTGGCATATCGACATCGAAGAGTTTCTGGAGCTGCGGAAAAATACGGGCGATGATCGCCGGCGCACCCACGACATGAATACGGCAAACTGGGTGCCAGACCTGTTCATGGAGCGCGTGGAAGCAGACGGGACCTGGACACTCTTTTCGCCTGACGAGACACCCGACCTGCACGAACTCTACGGGCATGCCTTTCGCACTGCCTATGAAGCTTATGAGCGCAGAGCAGAGAACGGCGAGATTCGTGTTTCCAAGCGACTGCGCGCGGTCGATCTCTGGCGGCGTATGCTGACCATGCTCTTTGAAACCGGGCATCCCTGGATTACCTTCAAAGACCCCTGCAACCTGCGCTCCCCCCAACAGCACGCGGGAGTCGTACACTCGTCGAACCTCTGTACGGAAATCACGCTGAACACCTCAAACGATGAGGTGGCTGTGTGCAACCTCGGCTCGGTGAACCTGCCCGCACACATTACAGAAGCTGGGCTTGATCACGAGCACTTGCAACGCACGGTGCGCACCGCCATGCGCATGCTCGATAACGTCATCGATATCAACTTCTACACCATTGCGGAAGCGCGCCGGGCTAATCTACGGCATCGGCCAGTGGGTTTGGGTCTGATGGGATTCCAGGATGCTCTCTACACACTGCGCATTCCCTATGCATCCGAAGAGGCCGTGCGATTCGCAGGCCAGAGCATGGAAGTGATTTCTTACCATGCCATCAATGCATCGGTAGATTTGGCTGAGGAGCGCGGGCGCTACGCCACGTTTGAAGGTTCACTTTGGTCGCAAGGCATTCTTCCCATGGATTCCTTGAACCTTCTCGCGGAAGCGCGAGCCGATGAATCGCTGCGGGAATGCAATCCAACGCTGGATTGGGAACCCTTGCGGGAACGTGTACGAACCATTGGCATGCGCAATTCCAATTGCATGGCGATCGCTCCTACGGCGACCATTTCCAACATCTGTGGCGTTTCGCAATCCATCGAACCGGCCTATCAGAACCTCTTTGTGAAGTCGAATATGTCTGGAGATTTCACCGTAGTCAACGCTTCCCTGGTTCATGATTTGAAGGCGCTCGACCTTTGGGATGAAGTGATGGCTGCTGACTTGAAGTATTTCGATGGAAGTCTGGGCCTGGTCGACCGTGTGCCTGATCATCTGAAGGCTCTGTACGCCACCGCCTTCGAAGTTGACTCATCCTGGCTCGTGCGCGCCGCCAGCCTTCGTCAGCAATGGATCGATCAAGCGCAGTCTCTGAATCTCTATATCAACAATCCTTCGGGCAGGGCCTTAGATCAGCTCTATCGCCATGCTTGGAAGGCTGGGTTGAAGACCACCTACTACTTGCGGTCACGTTCCGCCACACACGTGGAGAAGTCCACGTTACAAGGGACTGACGGCAGACTGAATGCGGTTCCCGTGGCGGCGACGACGGATGCCATGTCTGCGGTCTTGATGACCAACCCCACGTCAGCTCCGCAGTCTCAGCCTTTGCAGTGCCGTCTCGATGACCCGACTTGCGAAGCCTGCCAATAGGTGCGCTGCTGATGTCTCTGAGGCTGTGGCCTCTGTCCATAGAAGGAGTAAGAAATGTATTTGGATTGGTCTGATGCGCCAGCCTCTGCGGAATCGACAAGTTCCGGTGTATCCGCTGTCATGGAGACGAACAAAAAGGGCGCTTCCGAGACCGCTAGAACTCCCGTATTTCAGCGGGAGCCGCCTCCTGTCGCTACGGTTGCCCACGCAACCCCCTCTGCAGTGATGGATAGCGAGCTAGCGGAGTCAGTCAGCGGACTTGGTTCCATTGATCGAGCGGGCGGCCGCGTCACCGTCAGCGCCAAACGCATGATCAATGCCCGGGCGGACGTCAACCAGTTGCTTCCCCTGAAATACTCCTGGGCCTGGGAGAAATATCTCTCGGGGTGCAACAACCATTGGATGCCCACGGAAGTTGCCATGCAGGCCGATATCGCTCTATGGAAATCCAGTGACGGTCTGACGGACGATGAACGTCGCATGCTGAAGCGCAATCTCGGGTTCTTTGCCGCGTCGGAGTCCCTGGTTGCCAACAACATTGTGCTGGCGATCTATCGTCATCTGTCCAACCCGGAATGTCGCCAATACCTGCTGCGGCAGGCCTTTGAAGAGGCCGTTCACACGCACACCTTTCAATACATCGTCGAAAGTCTTGGTCTGGACGAAGGCGAGTTGTTCAACATGTATCGCGAGGTTCCGTCAATCACGGACAAAGCGGCCTGGGCTCTAAAATACACGCAACACCTGGACGACCCCGGCTTCCGTACCGGCACTCCCGAGACAGATCAGGCATTCCTTCGTGATCTGGTTGCCTTCTATGTAGTTTTCGAAGGTATGTGGTTCTATACCGGCTTCGCGCAAATCTTATCGTTGGGTCGCCGCAACAAAATGGTGGGCATTGCGGAGCAGTATCAGTACATCCTGCGGGACGAGAGCATCCATCTGAATTTCGGCATCGACGTCATCAACCAGATCAAGATCGAAAACCCACATCTTTGGACGGAGCCATTCCAGCAGGAGCTTCGTGGAATGCTGCGTGAGGCAGCGATTCTGGAAGCCTCCTATGGCCGGGACACGATGCCGCGTGGGTTTCTGGGATTGAACGCAGCTCTATGCGAGGAGTATATGCACTTCATTGCCAATCGGCGTTGCGGGCAGCTAGGGCTTGCTCCCGTTTTCCCGGAGACCGCAAATCCCTTCCCCTGGATGTCGGAAGCCATGGACCTGAAGAAGGAGAAGAATTTCTTTGAGACGCGCGTGATCGAATACCAGAACGGTGGCGCGCTCCGCTGGGAATAGAAGATGGTAGCCTTCACCGGGATAAGCGTCTCTGCAGGCTGCTCGCTGATAGATAGCGGACGATAGATAGAAATGGGAGACAGCAGAAAGTAGAAGTTCACAACGTAAGAAGGGGCTGGGAGGCCTCGGGTTTACCCCGAAACCTCCCAGCCCCTCGTAGCTAGTGCAGGAACTTGCGCGAACGCAGCAAGCGCCTAAACGCTGACTACCGGGCTTGGGCTGTCGCGGATGATTTCATAAGCATGCGCGCGCATGCGTCCGAAGATGCCGGATGCGGTGCCGCGCCCAATTACCAGCAGATCGGCCGCCCGTTCCTTGGCCAAGCCACAGATTCCATCTGCCGGATCCCCGCCAAGAATTACGATTTCAGCCTCTACGCCTTCCTTGGCCAAGAGTTTCTGCAGATCCGCTTCCACCATCTTGCGCACTTGGACTTCCCAGTCCTTTTCGAAGTATTCCCCAGGAACGTGTTCCAGGCTCGGCACGGCGTGTACGACCACCAGTTTGGCGCCAACTTCTCGCACCGCGTTCGCTGCCCAGTGCACCACACGCTCGCTGGCTTCGCCGAGGTCAACGGCACACAGAATGGTGTCGATTCTCTTTTCCACGACGGCGTTTTCCATGTGGACGCCGGTCCATACGGGCACATCGGCATCGTGCAACACCTTGGCGGTGGTGGAACCGAGAATGAAGCGACGGAAGGGGCCGTAGCCGTGGGTGGGCATCAGAATGGCGCTGACGTTGGCTTCATGCGCCTTTTCGACGATGCGCGTTGCTGGGTCGCCTTCCATCAACACCACTTCCAAATTGACGTCACGCAGGTGTTCAGTTGCGAACTCGCGCAGTTGGCGCTCGGCTTGCTTTTTGCGTTCGATGACCAGTTCATGCAGGGCAACGCCGCTGAATTCCATGCTCGCGAATTCGTACGGAACATCCTCTAGCACGTGCAGCAGAATGATCTTGGAGTTCGCCCGTCCGGCAAGGAACTTGGCGTATTCCGCGCTTGATTGGCACTTGTCCGAAAAGTTGATCGGTAAAAGTATTGATTGCAGCGAGAACATGGTGGCCTCCTTCGCGGACTTCGAAACTTCGGTAGCCTCGTTACAACTCCATTTTACAATAAAAAAGTCTATGGAGTCCCAAATTAAAACTATCAAAACACCCTCTTCCATGCCTAGTCCGGGCAGTGCATGACCCACGTTCTTTCCTGAGTCTGGCTTCGTTTCGTCGTGGGGGCATCGATAGTTCCTCAAAGGCGCCTGGGCCATGAATAGCAGCGGTTGTGTCTCGGCCTTCGTGTTCTTCACGCGAGATCTATGGAGCGAGGCAAAAGTTTTTTTGCGTTGGTTGACGAAATTAGGTTGGTTTCCGCGCCGGATTAAGTAACGGAAGCGTCTTGCGACTTGCCGCCTGATCTCTGGGGTTGCTTTTGCACAATCAGTGGTAAGGCATGGGGCTTCCGGTGAATTCCGTTCCCGAGGGACTATGCGACCAAACCGGCAACCAACCAGAATCCTCTGCCTTCTGCTGCTTCTATTCGGAGCCATGGGGGCGCCACTGTATGGACAGCAGTCAATGGGCAAGACGTTTCAGGGATTGGCCATCGATCCCTTCGACGCCAACGTCCTGGCAGGCTACACCCGTATCCGCGACATCAAAGTCACAAACGCGGCAAACTACGGCGCCTATACATCCACTCTTTACTTTTCACAGGACGGGGGAGAGAACTGGGTTGCTCGCCGCACTCCCTTCGGTTTTACCGAGGTGATGGAACTCCGTTGGGATGCCCGTAACCGAGGCGTGCTCTATGCACTGACAAATGCCGCGACGAACACTGTTTGGCGCAGCAGCGACAGCGGCATTACCTGGGCTGCGGCCTCGAATGGTATCGGCTCCAGGCCAATGGCTTATCCCTATGCGCTTCATTCCGACGCCGACGAGAATCTGTTGTTGCTGCAGTTGGGAGTCGTGCTGTACAAATCCACAGACCGAGGCGCCAACTGGACGAAGCAGGCGGACATCCCCTGTTCCTTCCGGATGGAGGTGAACGTCAATGACCCTAGCCGAATTTACTGCGCTGTCGGCGTGGGTGACCAGATCGCGCGCAGCACCAACCAGGGAAGTTCCTGGCAGACCGGCGCCAGAATCCCCGTTTCGGGAATTAACTACAGTGCGGTCTATTCCGCACGAGTGCTTAGCGATCCGCAGAGCCCAGACACCCTCATCATCAGTTTGTTCGGACAGGGCAACTCTCTGCAGCGGGACGCAGTATATCGCTCCACCAATGGCGGCGCGAGCGCTACGGTTGTTCCAGGAATGCCTGGGCTAAATCGCATCCACCCTTCCACGGACCGCGGGCTCATTCTGGTTACCGGTTCTGGGAATACGTTTAAAAAAACGACAAACTTCGGGCAATCCTGGTCGGATTTACCGGTCGTGAGTGGGATTGACACCAGCCGCAACGATTACATTGTCTTCGCTCCCTCTAACAACAACCTCGGCTGGATGCTGAGCCCACGGCTTCATACGACGGATGGCGCCCAGACCTTTGCAAGCATCACGAGCCAGGTGGAAGTGATCCCCGTCATTTCTTTCACGCAGCCCATTTCCCAAACCTTGCGCCGGGGAACGTCCTACCGGATGCAGGTTTCCCTTCTGGATTCAGACCGGCAAGCGATGACGCCGAACGCGGGCAAACCGCTAACCAACTCTCCGTGGCTCAACTGGTTGGGTGGCAATACCTTTTTGCTGAGCGGCAGTACGGTGGACGTTGGCGAATATACCGGAACCTACCGTCTGGGCCACCCCTCTCAGCAAATCGATGTGGCGTTCAAGTTGAAGGTAACGGCGGCAGCTGAGCCCCTGGTTAAGCTACAAACGCAGACCGTCTATGGGAATGGGAATAGCTACGCTAACGAGGTCGTCAGCAGTGAGGGCCCACTGCCTAGTCAGGGACAACTGGCCACTCAGGTTCCCTTTGCATGTTGCGGAGCAATTGCGGTAGGTTCCGATGGATCGATCTACAAGGCGACACGTACGCGTATTTTGAGGGTTGCCGCTGACGGCATCGTCTCCAGTTTTGCAGGCACCGGCGCGGAAGCTCCCTTTGCTTCCGCCGATTCCGAGAAGGGCAAACTTGCCGTGGAGGCCAAATTCCGTAACATCGCGGCCCTCGTCTGGACTACCGCCGGGTTGGTGTTTTCTGACAGCAGCACGTCCCAGATCTGGAGAGTCGGCGCTGATGGCCGCCTGACGAACCTCTACAACGGGAACGCCAGCGGAAACGCGTTCATGAATATTGAAGGCAGTATAGCCGTCACAGCCAGTAACACCATCTACTTCGCAGGAAGCCAGGGCCTTTATCGCGTTGGCGCCGGGGCGAAGAGCGAGCAACTCTTCTTGAATAGCACCGTGCACCCGGGAGTGGGAAGCATCACCGGGCTGGTGGCGGAACCGAGCGGCTCTTTGGTCGTCACCTACAAGACGGCGATTTATCGTCGCGACTCTTTCGGGGACGTGTATTTGATAGCCGGCGCCCCTGGCAAGATCGGGTTCTTGGGTGATGGAGGATATGCGGTCTCCAGGACAGTCATGATGGTGGCAGCCGAGGCGGGCCCCGGACCTACCACGCCAACGACACCCACCAATCCAACACCAGGCTCCATCCAAGGGGAGAGTCTTTTGCATTCAGCGTCCAGCCCCACGCTGGATTCCCAGGGGAACATCTACTTCATCGACAACTATCGCGTGCGTGTGCTGACCGTTGATTGGCGAATCGATACCGTGGTCGGTGACGGAGATTCGGATCCGGTGCTGAGCGAGAATTCCGTCGCGACCAGTGCCTCCACGGGCGCACTCTACGGGGTTGCCAGCAACAGCGTCGGAAACCTCTTCGTGTCCACCAGCCATCGCGTGTACCGTACACGAGGACAGGGGGTAACGCCAACGCCGGTGCCCAATGACGGCGGCGCCGTCAGTCTGGCGGCAGGCTCCCCGTCGGTCGCTCCCGGAGCCATTTTCTCCATCTACGGTACAAATCTGAGCGGCGTAACCGGGACCGCACCGCGCGTTCCACTACCTACCACCATGGGGGGCGTGCAGGTATTGGTGAATGGTAAGGCCGTGCCTCTGTTCTATGTTTCAGCGCTTCAAATCAACGCACAAATGCCCGCCGATACGGCTCCGGGGCAGGCCCAGGTTGCGGTACTTCGCGACGGAAGGAGCAGCGGGAACATTTCCATTGAAGTGATAGCCGCCGCGCCGGACATTCTGGTCTATGACAGCAATCGAGTCGTGGCTCTGGATGAGAGCTATCGCCTGGTGGGGCCAGACAATCCCGCCAAGCCGGGCAAATATCTGCTGGTCTATCTGACGGGTATTGGTCCCGTTGACCCCATGGTTGCGGTGGGTCAGGCGGCCTCCGGAGATGCGCTTTCCCACGCCACGCTGGATTCCAGCGCCACCCTCGGCGGGCAATCGGCGACCATCAGCTTCTTGGGGCTGGCTCCGAACTTCGTCGGTTTGGCGCAGGCCAATATACAGGTTCCAGAGAACCTGCCAGCGGGCAACCACGAACTGGTGCTGACTGTCGGTGGAAAACCCAGCAACAAGGTGATGGTGCTGGTACAGCCCTAAATGCCGATACGGGGCTAAACGACGGGTTTGCCGTCACGACAATCGCAAGTCTGGAGGAAGGTCCGGAGCCTTCCGGCCTTCCTCCAGATTTGGTTCTTCCCGATGCCCCTCACCCGCACGCGTCTCTCCCGCCAGACCTCCGCTTCCTTCAACGACGACTTGCCGACTTTCCTCAAACCCGTCCGGACCAGTTGTTGCTTTCCCACAATCTCAAGTGATCTCGTTGAATTCATGTACTTAGCTGGATAGAATAGCCAAAACTCACTGGATAGCCGGTTACGCAATTTGGGGGCTGAATGCGAAGGGGCTTGTTGCTTACTTGGGGTGTCGTCTTATGGATGACGCTTGCGCCACGTGCGGCCATGGCTGCCGCGGACTACGAATCGACTGTCGCACCGATTCTGAAGAAAAATTGTGTCCCTTGCCATTCCACCGCCAACGCCCAAGGCAAGCTTGCGTTGGATTCTCTCGAAGCTATCCAGCGCGGTGGTGTCTCCGGCCCCTCCCTGGTCCCCGGCAAGAGTTCCGAGAGTGGTATCTATCAGCGGCTGGTAGTTGAAGACCGTACGCTGCGTATGCCCTTTGGCGGCAAAGCGTTGGCTCCTGAGTTGATCGCAGTGATTCGCGACTGGGTGGATGGCCAGGATGCGGCGGCGCCCGCGCCGGAGGCCATTCCCACCACGATCGACTTTCACCGGGATGTGGAGCCCATTCTCAAATCCAATTGTTACGGCTGCCATTCCGGTGGCAAAGCCCAATCCCAATTGCGTCTGGATGCTGGCAAGGCCGCGCTGCGTGGTGGTCTTGGCGGTAAGGTCATCAATCCCGGTGATGCCAAGGGCAGTCGCCTGATCCATCGGGTGAAAGGTATGGGCGGCGAGCAGCGCATGCCATTGCGCAAGGCGCCGCTGGACGACCGGCAGATCGCAATTCTGGAACGCTGGATCGATGCGGGCGCGGTGTGGCCGGGCGCGGACCAAGCTGCGGACGATGAGGAACTGGAACTGCACTGGAGCTACAAGGCTCCGCATCGTCCCAAGACGCCTACGGTTCAGAAAGCGGATTGGGCACGGAACGACATTGACCGGTTCATTCTGGCTCGATTGGAGAAAGAAGGGCTGTCCCCTTCCCAGCGCGCTTCCACGGAAATGCTCATCCGGCGCCTTAGCCTGGATTTGACGGGTCTACCTCCGACACCTGCCGAAGTGGGTGCCTTTTTGAAGGACGACAGTGAACAAGCTTACGAGAAGTTGGTAGATCGTCTGCTGGCCTCCCCGCACTATGGCGAGCGCTGGGCGCGTCCGTGGCTAGATTGGGCTCGGTACGCTGATTCCAATGGCTTTGAAAAGGACCTGCCTCGCGAAATGTGGAAGTATCGCGATTGGGTGATCGAAGCCCTCAATCAGAACATGACCTTTGACCAGTTCACCATCGAGCAACTGGCCGGGGACATGCTGCCGAAGCCCGCGCAAAGCCAATTGATCGCCACGGGCTTCAATCGCAACACGATGCACAACGAAGAGGGTGGCGTCGATCCGGCCGAAGCGCATCACGATGTGCTGGTCGATCGAGTCAACACTACGGCCACCCTTTGGCTAGGCTCCACGCTGGCCTGCGCGCAGTGCCACAACCACAAGTTCGATCCGTTTACGCAGAAAGAGTATTACCAGTTCTACGCATTCTTCAACAATCCCACTTACGATGTGATTCACGTGGGAGACAGCTCCACCCGGTTCGTCGAGAAATCCATCGACCTGCCCACCGATGCGCAGGAAGCGTCCCGCAAACATCTGCAGGAACAGATAACCGACTTGCAGAAGGTTACGTCCACGGAAACCGATGCCCTGCGTGATGCGCGTCGCGTTTGGGAGAAAGAACAGAAGCAGGCTTTTGACCGTTGGAAACGGGTACAACCCGAGAAGTTGGAATCCCTCGGCGGTAGCACGATGACCGCGCAGCCTGATCGCAGTGTACTCGTCAGTGGCGCCAACGAACATGGCGACACCTACATCGTGGAAGGCCCTGCTCCGCAGGGCGACTTCAATGCCGTCCTGTTGGAAGCCCTTCCGGACGAGAGTCTCCCACGCGGTGGACCGGGTCGCGATCTGTACGGCAACTTCGTGCTCACCGAACTTTCCGTCGAATGGAATCCGACGGGGAAGGCGGATGGGTGGAAGCCTCTTCGCTGGACCTACGCGGTATCCGACAACGGCAACATCGCAGGTTTCTACCAAAGGCCCCCGGAAGACCCATCAAAAGCGATGAAGCGTCCGGACTCCCGTGGCGAGGAGCAACTGTGGACTGTCGATGCTTCGCGCGAAGACAAGCGCGTAGCCCGACGGCTGGTCATTCCTCTCGATGCGAAGGTTGCCAACGTTTCCAATGCGCGGCTGCGCTTCACGTTCCTGTTTGCCTCGCCTTTTGGAAAGCAGGGCATCGGACGTTTCCGCCTGGGCGTATCGCAGGAAGAAGACCCGCACTTTATCACCCAGGTTCGTTCGCAGGTTCGGCACAATTTAGATCTGGCCGAGAGCGCGCGTACGGAGGAACAGCAAAAAGAGATTCGTTCGACCTTCCTGAGCAATACGCCGCTGCTGAAAGACGAACGCCAGGCGCTACGCAAGTTGCGGGATGAGATGAGCGACTTGGGCATAGCCACGGCCAAGGTAATGCAGGACGAGGGCAGCTTTGCTCAGTTGTCGGCTCCCATGCGCGTGCGCGGCAGTTTCCTGAGCCCCGGAGAGACGGTATATGCCAATGTGCCCAAGGTGTTTCCGCCTTTGCCCGAAGACGCAATCCCGAACCGTCTCGGTTTGGCAAAGTGGTTGGTTAGCAAGCAGAACCCGCTGACCTCTCGTGTGATGGTCAACCGCATGTGGGAGACCTATTTCGGTAAAGGTATTGTGGAAACCAGCGAAGACTTCGGCAGCCAAGGCGCTCTGCCTTCACATGCGGAACTGCTGGATTGGTTGGCTGTGGAGTTTATGGACAGCGGGTGGAACCTGAAGCACATGCACAAGCTGATTGTGATGTCTGCAACCTATCAGCAGGATTCCAAGGTGGAGCCGCAGGTTCTGGAAAATGATCCCTACAATCGTTTGCTGGCGCGTGGCCCACGTTTTCGTATGGAAGCCGAAATGATTCGCGATGTGGCCTTGGCGGCGAGCGGCTTGCTGAGCTCGAAAATTGGCGGACCCAGTGTGTATCCCTACCAGCCGGAAGGCATCTGGGATGTCCCCTACAGTTCCGTGAAGTGGGAACAGAGCGAGGGTGAAGATCAGTTTCGTCGCGGCATCTATACCTTCGTACGGCGCTCATCTGCCTACCCCAGCATGGCAACCTTTGATGCGCCAAGTCGGGAGGTTTGCACTATCCGACGCGTCTCGACAAATACGCCGCTACAGGCGTTGAACGGCTTGAATGATCCGGCATTCTTTGATGCCGCGCGCGCTCTGGCGGCGCGTGTAATCCGGGAAGGTGGCTCCGCTCCGCGGCAGCGAGCGGACTACGCGTTCCGATTGCTAACCTCCCGGTCGGCTCCGCAAGGTTATTTGGATGAAATCACGGCCTGGTACGAGCGAGAGATCGCGAGGCTGAAGCGCGAAGGCCAGACGGCCAAGCAGATTCATGGTGCGCCCGTCGCGCTACACGCCGAAGCATCGAAGGCATCCAGTCCGGAATTGGCAGCTTGGACCCTGGTGGCTAACGTCCTTCTCAACATGGACGAAGCCATCACAAAGGAATAGCGGGATGAAGAAGGACCTCGGGAAGGGAAGCAGTATGCAGGATAGAGCAAGGAACGAAGCACTCCGAGCCATGACCCGCCGCCATTTCTTTGGCCAAACCGCACAGTTTGGTCTTGGCACGGCGGCGCTGGCGGCCCTGGGCAATCCCGAACTGTTTGCGTCCACGGCGGCTTCCCATGGGCCGCACCACAAGCCAAAGGCTAAGAGCATCATCTTTTTGTTCATGGCAGGTGCTCCGTCGCAGCTGGACATGTTCGACCACAAGCCGATGCTGAACCAGTATGACGGTCAGCCTGTTCCGGAAGAGGTCACCAAAGGAGAGCGCTTCGCGTTTATCAAAGGTACCCCGCGTCTGCTTGGGTCACCGCATACCTTCCAGCGATACGGCCAGTCCGGCGCCGAGCTTTCCAATCTGGTGCCCCATACGGCGCGCATCGCCGATGACATCGCCATTGTTAAGAGTCTCTGGACCACTCAGTTCAACCACGCCCCTGCCCAAATCTTCATGAATAGCGGCCATCAGATCCCTGGTCGGCCCAGCATGGGGAGCTGGCTGCAATATGGTTTGGGTAGCGAAAACGCAGATCTTCCCGGCTTCGTGGTTCTGCTGAGCGGTAAGAACCAGCCAGATGGCGGCAAGAGCTGCTGGGGGAGCGGTTTTCTCCCCACGGTCTACCAGGGTGTGGAATTCCGCCGGGAAGGCGACCCTGTACTCTTTCTTTCAGACCCCGAGGGCATTGACCGGGAACGCCGTCGGCGAACTCTCGATCTGCTGAAGAATCTGAACGAACAGCACCTTGCCGAGGCAGGTGACCCCGAAATCGCCACCCGAATCAATTCCTATGAACTCGCCTATCGCATGCAGTCGAGCGTTCCGGAATTGACAGATATTTCGGGTGAACCCGATAACATCCGGGAAATGTATGGCGTGACGCCGGGCAAACCATCCTTTGCGAACAACTGCCTGCTGGCGCGTCGCATGGTAGAACGCGGTGTTCGCTTCGTGCAGTTATATCACCGCGGTTGGGATACGCACGGATCCTCCAATAATGAGGACATCGTCAACAAGCTGTCCTGGCTTTGCCGGGAAACAGATCGTGCTGCCGCGGCCCTGGTGCAGGATCTGAAGCAGCGCGGCCTGCTGGATTCCACCATCGTCGTCTGGGGCGGGGAATTTGGGCGCACGCCGATGAACGAAGCACGTGGCGGTTCCAAGTTCCTGGGACGCGATCACCATCCCCGCGCCTTCACGATGTGGATGGCGGGTGGCGGCATCAAACCCGGCGTCACGGTGGGCAAGACCGACGATATCGGCTATAACATCGTGGAGGATCCGTATAGCGTCCACGATCTGCACGCCACTCTGATGCATTTGATGGGGATCGATCACAAACGGTTGACCTATAAATTCCAGGGCAGGGAATTCCGGTTAACGGATGTGCATGGAGAACTGATTCACAAAATCATGGCTTAGTGGCCATGATTACTAGCATGAGGCCTAGACCCGGCGCGAGACCCGGCGATGATTGTCGGCTAACCCGGCTATCGAGCGTCGAGGGACTCGCTTGCGAAGACAGAAATCATACTCTGTCCTTCTTGTTGTTTATCCTGGCAAGTCAGCTTAACGCGAAGATCAGCGCCTGTTGGGGTCGCAATCTGCTAGCGGCTTAGGGACAATAGGAGTTTCCGAACTCTGTTGTTCCCGCAGCTCCGCCTTGGCATCCCGTTGCCCCGTTTCATCGTTGCAGTAAGTTAATGATCGGACGACTGTTACGGTCGGTAACTTCTGTCGGAAGGCGGCAGTCTTTTCATGTTCCGGGCTATTCCCGATTCGGCGAGGTGTGTCTTTGTCTCGAAAGTTGCTGATTCTCCTGGCGTCCGTGGTGCCACTGCTGGCTCTTTCCGCCTGTTCTGGGTCCAGCTCCCAGGCCAAGGTAAAAGAGGCAGGGGCTAAGGATGAACGTCCGCACACCGTGAAGACCGCAGTTGTCCGCCAAGGGGAAATCAGCCGAACAGTGGATGTGAATGGCACCCTTGCCGCCCAGGATGAAGTTGCGGTCGCGTTCAAAGTTTCTGGCCGCATCGATCGGATGAACGTGGATCTCGGCGATCAGATCAATGCAGGGCAGGTGATTGCCAGTGTTGATAAAACCGATTTTCGCCTAGCTGTCGATCAGGCAGAGGCGGCGCTACAGCAGGCTCGCGCCAGACTGGGCCTTCCGGTAGAAGGTGCGGATGATCGTGTCAACCTGGAAGGCACGCCGCTCGTGCAACAAGCAAAGGCCACCCTGGAAGAAGCCCGTCTCAGCCGCGACCGCGCGAAGCAGATGATGGAGCAGAAGCTGATCGCCCGTGCAGACTCGGACACCGCGGAAGCGAATTTTCAGATTGCTGACGGCCGTTACCATGACGCGTTGGAAGAAATTCGCAACCGGCAAGCCACTTTGCTGCAACGCAAAACGGAACTGGAACAGGCGAAACAGATGCTGAGCGACGCCGATCTGAAGGCTCCCATCACGGGGGCGGTGCTGCAGCGCGGTGGCTCGGTGGGGCAATACGTGGCCCCCGGCACGGCCGTGGTCACGCTCGTCCGTATGCATCCGCTTCGCTTGCAGCTTCCCGTTCCCGAGCGCGCTGCCTCCGGAGTGCGCGTCGGACAATCCATTGAACTGTCTCTGGAAAATGACAATACGGTTTATTCTGGACGAGTCACTCGGTTGTCCCCGGCGATTGATCCGGTAAATCGCACTTTGATGGTGGAAGCCAGCATTCCCAACGAAGGCGGCCGTCTGAAGCCGGGCACCTTCGTACGTGCATCCCTGGTGACGCAGCGGGGCGACGAGGCGTTGTTCATCCCCTCTGAAGCTTTGGTTGTTTTCGCGGGTATCGAAAAGGTCTTCCTCGTAAAGGACGGCAAAAGTGCCGAACGTTTGATCCGCACGGGTCGCCGTAGCGGCGATCAGGTGGAAGTGGTGGACGGACTCAGCGCGGGGGACCGCGTAGTGATCCAGCCGGGCAGCCTTGTTGGCGGTGTGCCGGTAACGGTCGAATCGGAATAGGAGTTCGCATCCATGCAGAAGCTCGCTGAAATCTGTATCCGCCGACCGATCTTTGCGGCCATGATCATTCTGGCCCTGGTCGTTGTCGGCACCGCCAGTTATTTCCGGTTGGGTCTAGATCGGTTCCCGCAGGTAGATTTGCCCACGGTTTCGGTGCGCACCAGCCTTCCCGGCGCTTCCAGTGAGGAGATGGAATCTCTCGTCTCCGACATCATTGAGGAAAGCGTCAACACGGTCGAGGGCATTCAGGAAATTCGTTCCATCAACTCAAGCGGCACTTCGCTGGTGATGGTGACCTTTGACCTTCGCCGCAACGTGGATGTGGCGGCGCAGGACGTTCGGGATCGTGTCGCTGCTGTGGCTCGACAGCTTCCGCAAGATATCGAACCGCCGATTATCGCGAAGTTCAACAACGAGAATACGCCGGTCATTACCTTGGCGCTTTCGGGCGACCGCACTACCCGAGAGCTGACGGAAATTGCGGACAAAGTGGTGAAGCCGCAGTTGGAACGCAGCATGGGCGTTGGCGAGTTACAGATCGTCGGCGGTATGAATCGCGCCATCAGTGTGTGGGCGGATGCCGAGCGTCTTCAGGCCTATCGTATTTCCATTCAGGATGTTCTGAGCGCGTTGCAGCGGCAGAATTCTAATATTCCGGGCGGGAATGTCACCAGCAGTATCCGGGAAGAGTCCATACGCACCATTGGCCGTTTAGAGAACCCAAAAGACTTCAACCAGTTGGTCATCAAAACGGTCAACGGGGCTCCTATTCGCATCGAAGACATCGGCTATGCCGAAGACGGCACCGTGGAACAACGTTCGATGGCGCGCCTAAATGGCAAGCCCACGGTCGTGTTGGGAATCCGCCGCCAGTCCGGCTCAAATACCGTGGCCACCATTGATGCGGTGAAGGCCAACATGGAACGCGTACAGGCGCAACTGCCTACTGACGTGCGGATGGAAGTGATTCAGGACCAGTCTCGCTTTATCCACGCGGCCCTTCACGAAATCAATGTCCACCTGGTGCTGGGCAGTATCTTTGCCTGTTTGGTAGTGATGGCGTTTATGCGGAGTTGGCGCAGTACGCTGATTGCCGGTATCGCGATTCCCACCAGCGTCATTTCCACATTCGGCATCATGGCGGCCTTGGGCTTCACGCTGAATAGCGTCACGATGTTGGCTCTCGTATTGATGGTGGGCATCGTGATTGACGATGCCATCGTGGTGTTGGAGAACATCTTCCGCTTTGTCGAAGAAAAGAAGATGAGCCCGATGCAGGCCGCCAAGGAAGCTACTGCCGACATTGGTCTGGCCGTTTTGGCAACCACGCTCAGCCTGGTAGTTATTTTCGTTCCCGTTTCGTTCATGTCGAGCATTTCGGGACGCTTCCTCTATCAGTTCGGTATCACTTCCGCAGTCGCCATCATGGTGAGCTTGCTGGTGTCGTTCTCTCTGACGCCGATGATGAGCGCACGCCTGTTGCGGCGAGAAGACGCCGGCGGCCACGGTGGCAGCGATGAGCATGGCCATGAGTCTTCTCGAGCAGGATTTTATGGCTATATTGATCGGGGCTACACCTCGATGCTGCACTTTGTGATGCGCCACAGAGTCGCCGTGGCGGGTTTGGCCGTCGCCGTCATTTTGTCTTCCGTTCCGCTCTACCAGATCGTTCGCCAGGAGTTTCTGCCTAGCGACGTGGATGAGAACGAATTCGAAATCCAGGTGACAGCCCCAGAAACCGCCAGCATTACAGCGATGTCTGCAGCGATGGCGGATGTGGAGCGCGACCTGCTGGCCCTGCCTTCGGTTGAGGCTGTGCTTTCGGAAATCGGCGGCAGTTTCATGGCCCGTGTGAACACGGCGCGGGTGTATGTTCGCATCGCTCCGATTGAAACACGAACCTTCAGTTTGGAACGCTTTTTCAAGGGCCTACTGAACGGAGATCCCGGTGAGGCATTTCGGAATAACTACGACCAACGCTCCGTGATGATGGAGGTTCGTGGCGTATTTCGGAAGTACAAGGACATTCGCGCCCAGGTTCGTAACTTCCCCTCGTTCAATATTGGTGGCGGCAACTACGACATTGATTTTGTTATCCGCGGTCCGGTGCTGGAAGACCTTGCTGCCTACGCAGAGCAGTTGCGCGAGCGGGCAAACGAACTTGGCGGCATTTTGGACGCGGATACCACGCTGAAGCTTGATCGCCCTGAACTGCGTGTGGAAATCGACCGCAAGCGTGCTGCGGACTTAGGTGTGGAAGTCGCTGACATTGCCCAGGCTCTGCGCACCATGGTGGGTGGCGACCTTCGCGTTACCCGCTATCGTGACCCCTCCGTGAACGAAGATTATGACGTGCAACTGCGGTTGATCGATAAATATCGCGACCGTGTGGACGTCATCAGTAGGCTTTACGTGCCGCGCACGAACGGGCAGTTGGTGCGTTTGGACAACTTGGTTCAAATCGTGCCGTCCACGATTCCCAGCCGTATTGATCGCCTCGATCGCCAACGGCAGGTGAGCGTCCGCGCCGGCGTCGGTAAGGGTTATGCCTTGGCCGATCGTCTCGAAGCGCTTAAGCAGGCTGCCGACGAAATGGAAATGCCGCCAGCCTACACCACCACCGTTTCGGGCAAGGGCCGTGAGCTGGAACAAACGGGCCGTGAGTTTTTGATTGCCTTCGGTCTATCCGTGATCTTCATGTACATGGTGCTGGCGTCGCAGTTCGATAGCCTGATTCACCCCTTCACGATTCTGCTGTCGTTGCCCTTGTCGGTGCCCTTCGCCCTGTACTCCTTGTGGGCCACGGACAATACCCTAAACCTCTATTCGGCGCTCGGCATGTTGGTTCTGTTTGGTGTGGTGAAGAAGAACTCCATTTTGCAGATCGACCACATGAACAGCTTGCGTGAAAAGGGTTACAACCGATACGAGGCCATCATTCAAGGCAACCGGGATCGGCTTCGTCCGATTCTGATGACGACCTTGGCGCTGGTTGCTGGTATGTTGCCCTTGGCTTTGGGAACTGGCCCGGGTTCCGAAGAACGTCGAGCCATTGCGGTGGTGGTCATTGGCGGCCAGAGCTTGTCTCTGTTGCTGACCCTGCTGGTAACGCCCGTCGCTTACTCGCTCTTTGATGACATCGCGGGTAGCCCTGTCTGGAAGCGCTGGTTTGGGAAGAAGGAAGAAGAGGACGACGCTGAGCATCTTCCGTCATCGGCCGCAGCACGCACGTCGTCGCCCGGCGCTTAATCTCAAGGGTTGAAGTCGCTCTTGGCAATCGACGGTTCGCCGTGTAGAGAACCAGAAAGAGGGTGGTCCCCAGGACCACCCTCTTTCGTCTCCATTGTTTCTTCCCGCCTGTGCCGATCAGAAATCGAGAAAACTGAGCGGTCTCCGACGTCGAGCCCGTTCGCCCCATAGCGGCCGTCTCAATCTTTATGACTACCGGGTGGCGGATGAAGGAAACGAGACCCGCCAGCGCAACGTCTGCAACGCCATGAAGGCGAGCTTACTGCTGTTTCTGTTGCTAAGCGCGCTTTCCCTTTCCGCACGTAACTCTCCGGTAGACCTTCTTTTCCTGCTGGACGCCAGCAAGGGCATGTACGATGTTATGCCCGCAATCACCACTGGCAGCCGTCTCGCCGCTCTGGAGCTTCAGCCCGGCGACCGGACGGCGCTGATGACCTACTCTTCCAGCACGAAGTTGCGGCTTCCCTGGACTGCGGACATGCAGGAAATCGATGTGGCTTGGCAACAAGCAACACGACGCTGGTACCGGTTCTCTGACGAACGCCATCTGCACGATGCGCTGCTTTCCGCAATTGCCTTCTTTCCGAATAACGCGGAACCCGAGCGGCGGCGCATAATTGTCGCGATTACGAACGATGTCGATGACGGATCCAAACGTGATGCGGAGTCGTGGCTTCGTCAAGCCAAGGCGAACCATATCGAAGTCTGGGTAGTGCTGCTAGACAACCCCATTTCTCCATTGGACCCTGTTCCTGGCCGGATACGCATGCCAGCCTATCCGGACCAGGAACAGGTGGCCGCACAATTGCTTCCGTTTGTAAAAGAAACCGGAGGACAAGTGAAGATCCGGCCGGCAAACGGATACACACTACGGCAAACTGTCGCCTTGTGTAAGGACGCCGTATGCACGGGCAACTGTAAGGACAAGAAATGACCTACTGGATGCGAGCGTTGCTTTTACTGCTTCCCGCCGCTCTGCTGCTGGCGCAACCCAACCCGGAACACTATTCTGCGGACGCACAACTGGTACTTGTGGATGTACAGGTGATGGATGATGCTTCCCCAGGACAAGTGGCGGAGTTGCTTAGCCGCAAGGATTTTGAGATCTACGACAACGGTGTTCGCCGTGAAGTGGAGGACTTCTCATTCGAAACAGCTCCGCTCGACTTGGTGTTCGTCATCTATGGTCCTATTGCTGGTCGAGCCAATCGTGGCGCACCTGCTCCCTACGCGGGCTTGCGCGAGGCGGGTCAAACCTTGCTTCCGGGGGACCGGGTCGCTGTATTGCGGAGCGCGGACCAAAGAATGGTGGACCTGGAATTGTCCGAGAACATGGATACTGTTCGGGGCGCACTCAGTGGATCCGTCTGGAAGCAACGTCCTGAAAAAGATCGCCTCTATGACACCGTACGCCTTGCCACGCAAATGCTGCCAAGCAAGCGGGATCCGTCCATCCGGCGGGCAATCGTGGTGCTTTCGGATGACATCGATGTCAGCTCACAGACCAAACTTCCAGACCTGATAAGCACCTTGCTGGAGGCGGATGTCACGCTGAATGAGGTGGTCTATCCCAGCATGCATGGCCCTGGGCGAAGCGTGGGGGCAGGTGGCGTGTCGGGGATTCCCACAATCAGTCGCAGATTTGGCCCTGTGCGCACAGGCACATCGTTGCGCGATGCCGTTGACGCCACAGGCGGCGAGTTGGTTCCCGGCGATCAATCCGATACCTTGCCATCGCTGATTCGTGGGCTACGAATGCGCTACCTACTGGGGATCTATGTGGAGCCGACGAGCGAACGCGAGTTCCACCGGCTCGAGGTTCGATTGACTGCGGATGCGAAACAGCGTTACCCCAAAGCTTCTGTTCGTGCTCGGGAAGGGTACTATTCCGCGCCAGCCACCGTCCGCCCTGGTGGATGGCGAAGCGTCACCGAGAGTGACCGACCGCAGCCCGCAAGTTCAGATACGGAACGCTCCACCGAGAAACAGTAGACCCGGTTGGTGTAGAAGCAGAGGGTCCTCCGCCATGTGCAACGGCAATAGAGGACCCCGAGCCGAAGCTAGCTTGCGAAGCGCCCACGATAGGCCCAAAGGCCCAATGCCGGGTTGGAGATGTAATAGATTTCTTCGCCGTCGATGGTCTGGAATCCGTCTTGCAACTTTGCGGGGTCGTAGCGTTTCAGCACTTCAGTCAGGTCGGCGTACTCGAAGTTCACGCCTTCCACCTCTTCTCGGGTTAGGTGCCCTGGCGCATAGCGAATGGTGAAGCGCCCTTCAGAAGAGCCATGAATCAGGTGCGCGGCGGCGCTCAGGTTCAGCGCTAATTCTTCATTTTCCCGGGTTTGGTGCAATACCTCTGGGGTGCCGACGTATCCGTACTTCCGAATCAGCCGGTCGATCGTCTTGTCCTCGCCAAACTCCTTCACGCCCGGAGCAATTACTAGCAACTCCGCGTTGTCCGCCAGCGCCATGCGCGTGCGGTAAACGGCCTTGTTGCCCAGCCAGGTGCTGCGGAATTCCTTGGGGTCCAGGAAGACGACAGCCTTTTGGATCTCCCTGTCCATCATCCGGAAGTTCACCTTCAGGCTCAATTCGGCGGCCTTCCAGAAACATTCGTGGTCATCGCCAATGAAGAGGCCGCGCGTTACCAGCTTGCCGTTTTCATCCTGCGCCACTACCGTCTGCACATAGACGATGGGCAGGTGCTTGGCGAAGTGTTCAGAGGCATAGTTCAATACCCGGCGTACAGGGTTGTCTGCCCGTCCCATGATGCGTTCCATGCCGTAGACGGCGCCCAGGTAGTGGCTCTTGTTGATGCCTTCTTTGCCGCCCGTACCCACAAACACGTTCTTGTTGTAGTTGGCCATGCCGATGACTTCGTGCGGCACCACTTGGCCGGGGGAAAGAATCAGGTCAAAGCCACCCTCGGCCACCAGCTTGCCGACCTGTGCGGGCCAAGCGAAGTCGAGGGCGCCTTCTGATTGCTCGCGGATGAACTCGGCGGGCACTTCGCCCAAAGTCACGATGCCTTCGCGCCAGTCGTGGGCGTGGAAGATCGAATGGGGCATGCCGGGGAACATGGCATCCAGTTCGTCGGGAGCCATCGGGACGTGTGTGCCCAGGGCGGGCATCACATGGGTAAGCGTGTCACCGTAATAATCCCAGGCATAGCGGGTCAGTTCACCGGCGCGTGAATGATAGCGGGTGATATCCGGTGGCAATGCCAGCACCTTGCGGCGTGGTCCCAGCTTTTCAAGTGCAGTCACCAAACCTGCGCGCAGGTCTTCCGCCGACAGGCTGGCGGTTTCTGATCCGGTTGCGTAAAGAAGACTCATTGTTGTGTTCCGTTGTGCCCACTGCGAAGGACGCAGTCCGCTGCCACAGCGGATTCAGGCTTGGCGATCAAACGACATGGCTATTCGTTGTCACCGGGCTCAGCTGGCCAGCCCTGGCAGTCCACCGAGCGTGGGAGCTTTGCGGGCCGCTCGCAGGATGGCCTCACTTACAGCCTGTGCGGCGGCAACGCCCAGCGAAATCATCTCCGCTTTGGCTTCGCCGTAGCTAAGGGCAACAATCAAATCACCATCTACCATGGTATGCGCGGGAGAGATCGCCGCGGTTAACCCGGCCTGAGAAAGTTGTGCGAGTTTCCTCGCCTGCACACTGTCAAGTTTGGCATTGGTGGCCACCACCACCAGCGTAGTGTTTTCGCCACCCGGAAAAGCAGCTCCGGCGCGACCGTTTTCGCCCCGCCGACCTTCCACCAGAACGCGGCTGGTATCGGCGAAGTCCATGCTGTCTTCAGCAATGCGTGCCCCGGCCACAATCTTGCCGGTGTTAGGGTCGCGGATGTCGCCAAAGGCGTTAACCACCGCCAAGGCGCTTACCATCACGCCAGCATGTTCGCCACCCATCTCTACGGTGGCCGAACCGATGCCAGACTTCATGGCGCGTTTGGGGCCAAGGGCCTTTCCCAAAGTCGCGCCGGTACCCGCACCCACAGCGCCTTCCAGTACCGGGTAGTCGCTGGCCGCTTCACAGGCGGCAATGCCCATGTCCGCAGTGGGACGAATGTTCGACTTCCCGATCCCCAAGTCGTACAGAATGGCCGTCGGGACAATGGGAACGTAAGTCTGGCTGGTGCGGAAGCCGATGCCACGTCGTTCCAGATGATTGCGCACACCAGTGCCTGCATCCAGCCCAAAGGCGCTGCCACCAGCGAGGACGACGGCATGCACTTTACCGGATACATGACCCGGATCCATCACGAAGAACTCGGCCGTGCCACTGGCGGAACCGCGCACATCGTAACCGCCTATCGCGCCTTTTTCGCACAAAATCACGGTACATCCGGTTAACGCTTCTAAATTGGTGGCATGCCCCACTAGCAAGCCAGGGATATCGGTCAGACCCTTCACAGGGCTCCTTTCAAGGCCTTAGTTCCACATCACCAGGAGCCGATGCTCAACGAAGGAAACGAATGATTTCCCTGCAAGGGGAGCTTCATCCGCTAGTATGGTAGCATCACGATTCGACGGAGAGCCGCCGTTTGCTGGACTTCCTGAAAGCACCTGTACTAGCCGTCCAAGAGTTTTTCCTGCTGGGCGTTAGTGCGGTTAAGAATATCTTCCGCCGACCTTTCTACTGGTCCGATCTCTTCATGCAGATGGACATAATTGGTGTGGGAAGTCTCCCGATTGTCTTGTTAACCGGATTCTTCAGCGGGGCTGTTATGTCCCTGCAGATGGCCAAGGCGCTTTCTACCTATGGCGCTAAGGAGCAAACCGGCATGGTGGTTGCCATCACGCTGGTTCGCGAATTGGGCCCGGCGCTTACCTCACTGATGGTTGCGGGACGTAATGCCTCGGGTATGGCCAGTGAACTCGGCTCCATGAAGGTGACCGAACAGATCGATGCCATGCGCGCCCTCGGAACCGACCCCGTCCAGAAGTTGGTGGTGCCACGCATGCTGGCCACCGCGATCACCCTGCCCCTGTTGACCGTAATCGCCGATTTCGTTGGCATCTTCGGTGGATACCTGGTCGCCTCTGGCATTTTGGGAATTACCGCCACCCAGTATTGGAACTCTGCTTGGCGCGCGTTGGACCTTTCCGACGTTTTTCAGGGTCTGCTGAAGCCCTTTGTCTTCGCTTTCGCCATTTCCATCGTGGGTTGCTACTACGGCCTTAGCGCACGTGGCGGCACTCAGGGTGTTGGCCGCGCGACCACCCAGGCCGTGGTGGTGGCTTCCGTGATGATCTTTGTGTTGACCTTCTTCATCACCAAGTTCTTTGTCGGGGAGGTCAGCTAGGGCATGGCGGAGCGCAAACCGGTTCTGGAGTTCCGCGACGTGTCCGTCCACTTCGGGGAAACAATTGGCATCGAGGATATCTCTTTTGTCGTGAACGAAGGCGATGCACGCATCATTTTGGGAGCGGCGGGAAGCGGCAAAAGTGTGTTGCTGAAGGTCGCCCTTGGCTTGGTGAAACCTTCAAAGGGACGTGTTCTGGCCTTTGGTGAAGATGTGACGAGTTTTACCGAAGAACAGTGGTTTCAGGTGCGCCGTAAACTGGGCGTTCTCTTCCAGGAAGGTGGCTTGTTCGATTCGTTAACCATCGAAGAGAATGTGGCCTATCCCTTGAACAACAATCGCTTGGACAAGATGTCTACGGAAACCATTCACGAAGAGGTGAAGAGCGCGTTGGAGTTTGTGGAGTTGGGGCATACCCTCGACAAGGTTCCCTCGGAGCTTTCTGGCGGTATGCGGCGTCGTGTGGGCATTGCCCGAGCGATGGTCACACAGCCTCTGCTAACGCTCTACGACTCACCGACGGCGGGGCTCGACCCCATGACGTCTTATACCATCGTGGCCTTGATTACCAAGGAACGGTGTGTTCACAACACCACCACGATGATCGCGACCCATCGCTACCAGGATGGTCACTTTCTGGCGAACTACACCTACAATAAAGAGACGCAGAGTATTGAGCCTATTCGGGCTACCGGTCCGGATGGCGATCCGTTCACACGGTTCTGGGTCTTGCAGGAAGGTCGTCTGGTGTTTAACGGAACGCAGAGTGAACTGGAGCGCAACAGCGATCCGTACATCTCCAAATTCATGAAGCCCCGGGTGGAATTGAATGGCAACTAAGGACAAAGTACGCTGGTCTCAACTTCGCGTCGGCATTATGGCAATTGCCGCTATGGCGATTCTCGTCGTGCTGATTTTCCTCATCACCAGTGGTGGGTCCATCTTCCGCAACCGGGTGACGCTTTACACCTACATGGGAGATTCAGGAGCCATGGCGGCGGGTTCGCCCGTGCGTCTGAACGGCATCGTGATTGGCAATGTGAAGCAGGTGGAGCTTTCAGGTGAGAATCTCGACGGTCGCCGCATTCGCATCGACATGGATGTTTTCGAAGACATGCTGTCGAACATCCCCACGGATTCCCAGGCCTTCATCTCTGCCGAAAACCTCTTAGGCACCAAGTTCATCAACATCTCGATGGGCAAGGCGGCAGAAACCATCAAAGCGAACGGCGAAGTTCCGGCGCGACAGGTAGAAGGCTTCGATGAAGTGGTCGCCTCCAGCTACGATTTGCTGACCATGCTGAAGGGCATCCTCACCCGCATGGATGCCATTGTTGCCGAGGTGGAATTGGGCAAGGGTAGTATTGGTCGCTTCATCACGGACCCGAAGTTCTATGATGAGCTGACGAAGACCGTGGTCGAAGTCCGTCAGATCGCCGAAGCCATCGGTGATGGCAAGGGCACCATGGGTAAGCTGCTCTATGACCCAGAGCTCTATAACCAGGTGAACAAGACCGTCACGGATCTTGATTTGGTTGTGCAGGACATCCGATCTGGCAAAGGCAGCGCGGGTAAGTTCATCTATGATGAGGCGCTTTACAACGACGCCCGGCAGAGCCTGAACGAACTCAAGGTGATGCTGGCTGACCTGAACGCTGGCAAAGGCACAGCAGGTAAGTTGCTGAAGGATGAAGAGATCGCCAACAAGCTGAACGCTACCCTGACCAAGCTGAACACTACGCTGGATGGCGTAAACGACGGCAAGGGCACGCTGGGTCAGTTGGTGGTGAACCCGCAGCTGTACGAATCGCTGAATGGCTTTAGCGCGGAACTGCGCGACTTCATGAAAGACGTGCGCGCCAACCCGAAGAAGTACCTCCGTGTGAAGCTGGCGATCTTCTAGCAGTGAAAACCCTCATTGTGAATGCAGACGATTTCGGCTTCACCGAAGATGTGAACGCCGGAATCGTCCATGCTTACCAGGAAGGCATACTAACCGCCACAACGTTGATGGCCAATGGCGACGCCTTCGCCGACGCCGTTCTCTTGGCGAAAGAGAACCCTGGCTTGGATGTAGGATGCCACTTCGTTCTTGTAGGTGATGGGCATTCGCTGGTGGCTCCCTACAAAAACCTCCCCGCTTCTGTGCCAAAGCTGATTGCTGCGGTCTATTCAGGCAAGCTTGACCTGGAAGCAGAGTTGGAGGCGCAGTTACGGCGTATCATTTCTGCGGGCATCGAACCAGTACACATCGATACGCACAAGCACACGCACCTGCTGCCGCCCGTGCTGGATGCGATCGTCAAGGTGGCCAATCGCCATGGCATCCGCTTTATCCGGCGTCCTTTCGATTTGCCTATCGGCTATGTGCCGCATACGTCGCCCCTGAGTAGACGACCTACTGCTTTGGGTATGCAGTTGTTGCGGAAGCGCTTTGCACGCATTCTGTCTCAGAATGACTATCGGGCGACAGATCATTTTGCGGGCTTCCAGATAACCGGGCGTTTTCACGCGCCAGATCTGGTTGCTGTGCTCGATCGCCTTCCCGATGGCAGCACGGAATTGATGACACATCCCGGTTATTGTGGGCCGCAATTGCAGGCCGCACGCACACGCCTGAAAGAAAGCCGTGTTGCTGAACTGGAAGCCCTGAAGTCTGCCGAATTCCGAGACGCCGTCGCGCGCAACGGAATACAGCTGAGTGGTTATCGCGCACTGCTTGGTACCGGCGGCGATACAGCCGCAGCCTGATTTCGATATCGTAAAACTCTATGGCTGGCACGGCATTGCCATTCCCGCAGATCACCCTCGACGACTACCTGCTCGAACTCGAACCGACCGATGTCGTTCTGACGGCCACTAACCGGCTCGCGCGTGAGTTGCGTCTGCGATTCGGCGAGGATGATTCGCGCCTGTTGCCGCGCGTGGTCCCCTATGCCTCATGGCTACAGGATGGTTGGCAGCGCCTGCGCTTTGAATCCGCGTTGAACGACGATGATGCCTTGGCCACGACGCGACTATTATCCCAGCACCAGGAAGAAGTCTTGTGGGATCAGGTTCTTCGCGATGCTGGCGCCGAGGAACGTCTGCTGTTTCTGGATTCCACGGTTGCGGCTTGTATGCGGGCAGAAAGCTTGCTACGTCAATATCGAGTGCCACGCGAAGACGAAGCCTGGGAACGCAGCGATGAAACGCGGTTGTTTCTGGAATGGTTGCAGCAGGTGGAGACCCACTGCGAGGCCCAGGGATGGCTACTGCCTTCCACGCTTCCTGCGTTGCTATCCCAAAACCTGACGCCCCTCGGCTATCAACAGCGCCAACGATTGTTTCTAGTTGGCTTCGAAGAGCCAACGCCCGCACAGACTACCCTGTTCGAGGCTGCAAGAGATTTGGGTTGGCATTTGTGCGCCATGGAGCAAGTGCAGCAGGCCCCCGCGGGCGATGTGGAGATTGCAGCCCTGGGCGATGCGGAAAGTGAGTGGCGCTGTGCTGCCCGATGGATCGTCGAGCAGCTTGCCGCAAATCCCGATGGACGCTACGCGGTTGTGATCCCCAAACTCGCGGACCACCATGCGCGGGTGACAGCGATCTTTGCGCAGGCACTGCACCCGGATTCGACGCGGGATTGCGGACACATCGAAGAACCGCTGTTCCGCGTGAACTACGCCCCGCCGCTGGCCGAGAATCCGTTGGCGCAGTCCGGTCTGCGGTTGCTGGAAGCATTGCAGGAAGCTCCGTCCATCGACCTGCTGCGTTATCTGTTGCGCTGTCCCTGGCTTTTGGGCGCGGAGACGGAAAGGGAAGCGCGAGCACTGGTGGAAGCGCAGTTGCTCCAATTGCGACTGGACCGTGTGCCCCTGGAACGTTTTCTGGTATCAGCGGCATTGCGACAGGCAGCTGCGAATGAAGGGAAACACATCCTTCCCTTGGACTCGCCCCGCGATTGGTCACAAGTAATCCGGCTACTGCTGGATCATCTACCCCAAACCTTGGGTGAGCAGAGATCTCCTTCCAGGTGGTCAGCGTATGTGCGTGGGCTGTGGAGCCAGTGTCTGTGGCAAGGGTCGCCATCGCTGACCAGTGAAGAGTATCAAGCCCGTCATCGCGTGCTGGAAGAACTCGCGGCTATGCGCGAACTGGATGCCGTACTGCCCACATGCGACTGGCGGACCTTTCTGCTGTTGCTTCGGAATCGCTTTCAGAACGTCCGCTTTCAACCGGAATCATTGTCAGGGTCTGTGTTGGTAACCAACCTGACGGAGGTAATCGGCCTGGTGTTTGATGCCGTATGGATCTGCGGCATGAATGACGACACGCTACCGCGTTCCGTTGAGCCTGATCCTTTCATTCCGACCACGTTACAGAGGCAATGTGGCATTCCGCGTTCCAATCCCGAAGGCGAAGCGGCTTTTGCCTCCGTCACCATAGAACGCCTACTCCGTCTTGCCCCCCGTTGCGTATTCAGTTACGCACAACGGAGTGGTGAAGAAGAATTGGAGCCAAGCCCGCTGCTTGCCTCGCTCTCTGACGTCAAGTTCCCTGACAACATGGATACACCACCCCAGCGCAGCGACCTTCCAGCGGCAATGGACTGGGAGTATCTGGAAGACTGGCACGTCGGGCCGATTCCTGAACAGGTGCGTCATCTTCGTGGTGGCAGTCGTCTGTTGTTTGATCAGTCAGCCTGTCCTTTCCGTGCATTTGTCCAGGGTCGTCTGCAAAGCGAGAGCCTGGAATGGGAAGCGCCACTGATGAGCCCTCTGGATCAAGGCTCGGCGATTCACCGCGCTCTGGAACTGTTTTGGCAGCAGACCGAATCGCACGGTGCACTGGAAGCTCTTTCGGCAGGGCAACTGGGGGCAAGACTGGAACAGTGCGTCGATGAGGCACTAGAGGAGTTTGCTGTAGCCGAAGGGGATGCGCTGGCGACCGCACAGAAGTTGGCGGAACGAGAACGTTTGATCGAGCTGCTGGAAGAGTGGATTGAACTGGAGCGCGCACGGGCTCCATTCTGCGTTGAACAGATTGAGCATGGTCGGGAGGTTGATCTGGCAGGGGTGCGCGTGCGTCTGCGAACGGATCGGGTGGACCGCATGGCCGATGGCTCCCTGGCTCTGATTGACTACAAGTCCGGCGCCGTTTCTCCCAAGAAATGGCTGGGGGAGCGTCCGGAGGAACCGCAGTTGTTGCTCTACTTGGCCAATGAACCGGGCGAGGTGGGGGCATTGGCCTTTGCTTCCCTAAAAGCAGGTGCTCTCGGTTGGCAAGTGCATGGGAAAGACGTGTCCACGGATTTCCTTCCAACCTATAAAGAGTCGAAGAGCAACCCATTGCCGGAGTGGGATGTGTTTCGCACCCAGGCGGTTGCGGTGGTGAATGAACTGAAGCGCCAGTTCAGCGAAGGCTTCGCTCCGGTGGACCCTCGTGATGTGACGACCGTCTGTAGCTATTGCGCACAGCGGCCCTTGTGTCGCATCGCCGAGCTTCGAGTGGACGCTGATGGCGAGGGCGGGGATAGCGCCGGGGAAGGAGACGTGTCTTGAGCGATTCCTTCGAACGGAAACAGGCGCTGAACCCCGACGGATCTTTCCTTGTGCAGGCTCCTGCGGGGTCCGGAAAGACTGCTCTGCTGACGCAGAGATTCCTGCGTCTACTCGCGATTGTCGAGGAGCCGGAACAGATTCTAGCGATCACCTTTACCCGGAAGGCTGCGGCGGAGATGCGACTGCGGGTGCTGGCGCAACTTCGCAAGGCCTGCGGACCAAGGCCGGAAGACGCTTTTGAGCAGCAGGGGTGGGATTTGGCCGCCGCGGCGTTGCAGCGCGACCAACAGAAGGGATGGGGCATTCTGGCGTCTCCCCGTCGCCTAAGGGTGCAGACGCTCGACTCCTTCCAGAATTCTCTGGTGAAGCGCTTGCCGTGGCTCAGCCGTTGGGGTGTAGGCGAGGGCGTGACGGAGAACGCATTGCCCATGTATGCGGACGCGGTGCGCCAGGCTTTGCGGGCAATGGCCGAAGACGACAGCGACAGTAAGGACGATCTGCGTGCGCTGATCAACCTGCTGAAGCTGCGCGACAACAAGCTGGAAGGTCTTAGCCGCTTGATTGTAGAGTTGGTCGCTCGCCGCGAAGAATGGCTGACAGCGCTGGGTCCTCACGTCTTTGCGCAGATGGATGGAGATACTCTACGGCATCAGCTGGAAGGGAACCTATGTCGTGTAGTGGAGTCAAAGCTGCAAAAGGTCCAGAACCAGCTTCCCCCGTGGCTCTCATCGGAATTGCTGCCACTCGCACGGTTTGCCGCTAACAATCTGGAGCCTGACAACGCAGATGCTCTCGTCCTTCGAGATATTAAAGCCTGGCCGGAAAGTGACCCTGCCTGTTTGCCCATATGGCTGGCGCTGAGCAATCTTCTGCTCACCGGCAAGGGTGTAGTACGCAAAACGGTCAATGTCGGACAAGGCTTTCCCGCGGGTGACAAGGCGGCCAAGGCGCAGATGGTCGCCGTGCTGGATAGCCTGCGTGATGAGGAGCAAGTTGTCGAGGCGCTTGCTAGCTTAAGCGCGCTTCCAGAGACCCAGTACACGGATGAACAGTGGACGGTTATCCAGGCGGTGTTCCGGCTGATGCGACGTCTGCTGCCCGCCTTGCAGGTCCAGTTTGCGGCGCAGCGGGAAAGTGACTTCGTGGAGATTACGCTGCGTGCGGCCTCCGCCCTGGAAGAGGCTGCTGGTGTTTCCACGGTGCTTGCGGAACGGCTGGATGCCCAGATTCAGCACATTTTGGTTGATGAGTTTCAGGATACGTCCATGTTGCAGATGGAGATCATCCGCAAGTTGACGGAGAACTGGACACTCGGTGACGGACGAAGCCTGTTTTTGGTGGGCGACCCCATGCAGTCTATCTACGGCTGGCGGAATGCCCGTGTGGACCTGTTCCTGCGAGCCGGCAGAAATGAGTTACGGGGTTTGCCAGATCTGGAGTTTCTGCAACTGCGACGGAACTTCCGCTCGAAACCTCGGCTGATTGCGGAATGCAACGCAATCTTTCAAGCCCTATTCCCGAAAGAAGACGATGCCTCGATCGGAGCTGTTGTACATGCGGCAGCGGACGCAGGCAGGCCCGAGTCGGATACAGACACAGATGCGCAATCGGCGCGTATTCACTACCACCCGTTCCTGAGCCTGGGACCGCAAGAGGAAGCCGCTTGGATTGCCGATGAGATTGTGCGGGTACGCAATGAGGCCACGGCGATTGGCAGTGCAGCCCCTCGCTTCGGCATCCTGTTTCGCAAGGGCGCCAGTGCCGCGCCAGTGGCCGAGGCAATGCGCGCGCGGGGTCTTCGGTATCAGGCCGTGGACATCGAAAATCTCGTAGACCTTCCTGTCATCACGGACCTGCATAGTTTGCTGCGTGCGTTGCTGTCGACTCGGAATCGGCTTGCCTGGTGGAGCATCTTGCGAGCCCCCTGGTGTGGACTGCGATTGCAAGAGCTAGAGATGCTACACCATGTCAGCAACAATGCCTCGGTGTGGGAAGCGATACAGGCCCTATGTCGTACACGGCCCGGGCATGTCTCCACGTCTACCAGCCGTTTCGATGATGAGGCCGTGCGTCGTCTACAGCACCTACAGGTTGCATTTGAGCAGGCCCTGCATTGGCGTGGACGCCGTCCGATTGCTCATCTGCTACGTGCGTTGTTCCTGAATACAGGGGCGTCCCGGTCCCATGCGGACGCTCGTTCGCAGTTAGCGGCGGAGGAGTTCTTTCGACTGCTTTCAAAGACAGATGAGTCGGAGTTGCTCGCAAACCCCACGGTGATTGATGCCGAGTTGCAGAGGCTGAAGGCGCCATCTGACCCCAGTGCGGACGACGGAGTGCAAATGCTGACGATCCACAAAGCAAAGGGTCTGGAGTTCGATGTTGTCTTTGTTCCCTATCTAAATGCATCCCCTCCGCCGCCGCGCGTGGGGGCTCTGGCTTGGGATGAGATACCGATAGAGACAGCGTCTCCACACGAAGAGCCCACCGCCATGTTGATTTTGCCGGGCAGAGCTACTTCGGATGCTCCCTCCCGTCTGGGGCGGTTTCTAGCGGCCCGGCGCAGCAAACGAGAGCAACAGGAGCGGTTGCGTGTGATGTACGTGGCCTTCACGCGAGCGAAGAAGCATCTACACCTGCTGGCTACGATTGATCCGGGTGACGCTGCCACTGTTGATGAGTTGAAGGTCCGTCGGCAATCGTACTTAAAGGATCTTTGGCCGCAGTTCGAAGTTCCTTTTCAACGAGCGTTGGAAGAAAGGGCCAATGCGCCGTTGTTCCAGGAGCATGTCGCTCTCGATATCACGCCAACGCGGTATCCGCCCTTGCGCAGATTGAGCTTGGCGGCGTTGCCGGAACCCTTTGTGTCGGAGTCTGCGGACCATACCATGGCCGCGATGGCGGAGGGCCAGTTCTATCGTCCCGGTGGTTCCTGGGAAACTGCGGAAAGTGCCTCCGGCACAGTCTTCCACCGGTTGATGGAACTGGTTTCCGGAGATACCTCCACGTATGCAAGATTGCGTGATCGGCGAGGTGTTCCCGCTGCATGGCGCATGTTGATAGAAGAGGAGTTACTTCGCCTTCTACCACTGGAAAGCAATATTCCCTTTCTGGCTGATCGCATTGTGACGGCGGTGCAGCGTACGTCGAGATCTACGCTGGCCCAATGGGTCTTCGCCCCTTCGCATCAACGTGTTTTGGTAGAGCAGGGAATCTCCTACACAGTGAAGGATACCCAGCGCGAAGTAAGGCTAGATCGCGCCTTTCAGGACGCAGCGGGCAACTGGCATATCGTTGATTTCAAGCTGGTGCAGGAAGATCTGGACGATGCGAGTGCAGACACGCTGGAGCAGTTTCGACAGCAACAAAAGCAGCGCTATCAGCAGCATATGGAACAGTATGCGCGCCTGTTGCAGCGGATACACGCGGAACCTGTGACGTTGACACTCTACTTCCCTTTGCAGGATTTGGCAGTGCGGTGGCTAGTGCCATTGATGCATGAGACTGCGATCACCTAGCCAACGTTGCTGGCTGAATATCGCGATCACCTTGGCCTCGCTTATTAGCTTTGTCGCTGATGCGCCTTGGTTGTCAGAATGTGACTATCCAGCTGTGGCAATTTCTACATCGAAGGCCCGATCTAGGCCGTACTCCTGTGCCAGTTTGCGATGACGCTCCAGTTCGTATGTCATCGCCGCATTACCCACCAGGTTTGTGAACTCCCCGGGATCATTATCGTGATCATAGAGTTCCTCTCCACCACCTTTCCCTTTCCAGACGTTATAGCGGAAGCGATCGGTTCGCACGGATAGGCCACGAATCTCCTCAAAGGCGATCTGGGTAAAGGCTGCTTGTTTAGCAGAGGCGGTCGGATTGTCGAGCAGGGGGACCAAACTCTGACCTTCAAGACTAGTGGGTGGTGTAAGCCCGCAGAGATCAGCGAGCGTGGGGTAAATGTCGACGAATTCCACAAGCGAGCGGCTTGGCCTTCCGTTTCCTGCCCGACCCGGGGCCGCGATGATGAGCGGGACGCGGGCGACCTCTTCCATCAGTGACATCTTTTGCCAGTGCGTATGTTCGCCCAAGCTCCATCCATGGTCGCCCCAAAGCACGATGACCGTGTTATCCGCGAGGCCCATGGCGTCGAGCCCATCAACGACGCGGCCCACCTGTTCGTCCATGAATGAGGTGGAGGCATAGTAGCCGCGCCTGGTTTCTCGCATGCCCTTCTCATCCAGCTCGCCATTGTTCCAGATGTGTGGACGCACGGCCTTGTGCGCTTCGGGGATATCGTCGAGGTCGTTCGGAGGATTCTGGGCCAGGGACACGGAATCCAACGGATACATATCATAAAAGCGGCCCGGCGCAACGAACGGCAGGTGTGGACGTAGAAAGCCTACCCCCAAGAAAAAAGGCTCCTTGCGATGCTTTTCGAGAAGAGCCAAAGCTCGCTCAGCAGCGTTGCTGTCGGACTGGCCCTTGCCATCCGTTGTACGTACCCAGTGCATGCGGGAATTGACGCCTTTTCCTGCGTCGCCTCCCTCGGGTTCACTCTGCTCTTCAGGTCCCCCAGGGGACACGGAATGATGCCAAGACGGGTCATCCTGGAATCGGTTCGTCTTCGTTTCCTTCGGCACGTTCATATGAAACATCTTGCCTTCACGGGCAGCGACCCAGCCGTTGTTTTTGAAGAGCTGGGGCAGCGTGACAGCGTTGGGCAAAGCGTCGCGGAAATCGATGTTATTGCCCAGTACGTTGGTGGTATCTGGACGCAAACCTGTAAGCACGGAGGCTCGCGACGGACCGCAGAGCGGGAACTGGCAATAGGCACGATCAAAACGAACGCCACGAGCGGACAATCGGTCAATGTTTGGCGACTTCACCAGAGGATGGCCATAACAACCGAGCCCGGTATTCAGGTCATCCACGGCTAGGAACAGGACGTTCGTTTTCCGCCCGCTAGGCAGGGACTGTGGATCATTGCGCTGTGCGCAACCTGCCAACGCAAGCGATGTGGCTAGAAAGGATCGACGTGAGAAGTTAGGCATCAGAACACTCTGCTCGGAAGAGTGTATCAGAGCCCAGAACGCAAAGGTCTTCCTACGACCACTCCTTACGCCTTTCCAGATACCGGGAACATGGATAGGCGCGAGGTATCAGGCTGCGCTAGATTCCCGCGAGTTCCCTCAACTGGCCTGTGCTGTCACCGAATTGTTCGATGGGCGCTCCCAGTTTGTCGAGCATGGTCAGGTAGAGATTGGTCATGGGCGTATTCGCGGCAAATTCCAGATGTTGTCCCCCATGCAGGCCCGCAGCCTTTCCACCAGCTAACAGGATGGGCAAGTTGTCATGGTTATGCCGATTGCCGTCGCCAATGCAGGAACCATAGATGATGGCGGTGCGGTCCAGCAGAGTGCTGTCTCCTTCAGGAATACTCTGCATCTTCTGAAGGAAGCGAGCGAAAAGCTGGATGTGGAAGGTATTGATGCGCGTGATCTTGTCGATCTTCTCCTGATTCTTCTGGTGGTGCGATAGAGGGTGGTGCGCGTCAGAGATCCCAATTTCCCGGTAGGTGCGGGAACTACCTTCTCGGCCGACCATCAGCGTGGATACGCGGGTCAGATCTGTCTGAAACGCGATGGCTATCAGATCATACATTAGGCTGAGGTGGTCGGAGAACAATGCCGGTACACCAGAAGGCTTGGGCATATCCACTTCCACCGGTGGATGGTCTGCTGCCCGAGCCAGTCGCTTTTCCACGTCGCGCACGGCGTAGAGATATTCGTCCATCTTGCGTCGGTCCGTCGGGCCAAGATCGAGCATCAGCCGCTTGGTGTCTTCCTGCACGTTGTCGAGTACGCTCTGTTGCAGACGTTGCCGCTGGCGTGCCTGGGCGGGCGTTTCGCCGCTACGGGACGCGCCGAAGAGTCTCTCAAAGACCAAGCGCGGATTGATTTCGGGTGGCAGCGGCGTGGTTTCGTTGTGCCAGGCCAAGCTGTTGGTGTAGGCGCAACTATAACCGGAATCGCAGTTACCTACGACACCGCCCGCTTCCGTCCCCAGTTCCAGTGAGGCAAAGCGGGTCTGGTTTTCCCACTGGCGCGCCAGCACCTGATCAATGGACACGCCGTTCTGGATATTCGCGCCGTCGGTCTTCCGCGGATGGACGCCAGTGAGGAAGGTAGCCGCCGCGCGTGCGTGGTCGCCAGGACCGTCACCCAGTGCTTTGGCGTTGTGTTGGGCGAGGCCAGTCAATACGGTGACCTGGTCGCGTAGGCCAGCCAACGGCTTCAGGATGGGACTGAACTCAAATTGTCTGCCCGTGGCAGAGGGAGTCCATTCCGGCATGGTGACGCCGTTGGGAATGTAAGCGAAGGCCAGACGGAGAGGTGTGTCATTGGAAAGATCGCGTTTGCTGGCAAAAGCCGGGGTCATGGCATCCAGGAACGGAAGCCCCAGAACCGTGGACCCAATTCCGCGCAGGACGGCACGGCGTGACAGGTGTTTACGTGTCATCTACGGGTGTCTCCTTCGCTGCGGCGCATGCGGAATGGCATGCTCCAACAGATCTCTTCCACCAGGGTGGCGATTCGGTATTGTTTCGATTCCATGGAGGCAACCAGTTCCTCCACGGCTGGACGGTCATGACGTTCGACTCCGCGGCCTAGCGCGAAGGTGAGCATCTTTTCGGCAAGGTTCTTGGCAATCTCGCGGCGTTGCGCAAGCAGCACCTGTTTCATGGATTCTGGTCCGTCGAAGCTGGTGCCATCAGGCAACGTGCCAGAGGCATCAATGGGAAGGTTGCCTTCGGCCTTGCGATAGCGACCGATGGCGTCGAAGTTCTCGAGCCCAAAACCCAGTGGGTCCATTTTACTGTGACAGGCGGCACAGGTGGGGTCGGTGCGATGGCGCTCCATTCGTTCGCGCAGAGTGGCAGCATTGCCCACACCGTCAGAGTCGAGTTCGGGGATGTCTGGGGGAGGCGGAGGCGGTGGCGCCCCGAGGACGTTTTCCAGCAGCCACAGCCCTCGAAGCACGGGCGAAGTACGCGTGGGATAACTGGAGATCGTCAACACGCTGGCATGGGTCAGCACGCCGCTACGGTTTGTTCCTGTCAGGGAAACCCTGCGGAATTCATCCCCTTCCACGCCCTTAATGCCGTAGTGCTTGGCCAGCCGTTGATTCAGGAAGGTGAAATCGGCGGCCAGAAAGTCATCAATGGTTCCGTTTTCGTGCAGCAGGGTTTCGAAGACGAGTTCGGTTTCACGCCTCATAGCGAGACGCAGGTTGTTGTCGAAATCCGGGAACAGGTCGCTATCGGGCTGCCATTGATCGAGATTGCGTAGACGTAGCCACTGGCCCGCGAAGGCTTCGGTGAACGCAGAAGCCTTCGGGTCGGCGAGCATGCGCTTGACCTGCGACAAGATCTGTTCGCGGGTCTGCAATTGTCCCGACTCCGCAGCGGAAAGCAGCGCATCATCGGGCATGCTGCTCCAAAGGAAATAGGAAAGCCGGGACGCTAATTCGACAGGGCTGAGATCGCGAATGGCATCAGTAGCGGCACCCGTGTTGGTGACCGAAGGCCTATCGTGTTCGATGCGGAAAAGAAACTGCGGCGACACCAGAATGCCTTGCAACGCGAGCCGAATCTGTTCCTCGAAGGGGAAGCCTTCGGCGCGGGCTTCGGCAGCCAACAGAAGATGCCGTTCGAGGTCGGCGACGGTGATGGGTCTGCGATAGGCGCGGCGCACGACGGGCCCCAGGATCTTTTCGGCGCAGGGGGCCTCCTCCGCCTTGTTGGCGGGGGTGCAGACCATCAGTTTGCGATGTGCGTCATGGATGGCACGCTTGGCCTTGCCGAAGGGGCCGCGGATTTCGAAGTAGTTGGGGTCGATGAAGTCGCCGGAGCCGGACTCATCCAGATACTGAAACGGCTTCAGATCCTGATCCACCGTGGCTGCGCGCAGGATGTGTTTTCCTGCCGTCACCCGCGCGCGGAAGCTGAACTCATTGGGGGCATTCTCGTCATCGCGGCGGAGTTCGGTATCAAAGCTGTGGACCTTGCCATTACCCACCACGAAAGCGATGCGGCCTGGAGTCTGCTGCACCTTGCGGCGGTCAGAGACCCGGACCAGGATTTCGTATTCGGCGTCTGCGGGGAATTCGAAACTGGCTTCCTTTGCCATCGGGTAGGCGAGTGGGCCTGTGACCTGCGTGGCGCGGGAGCCGAGCCGACGGACATCAGGGCCACTGATGCGGGTAACTGTGGAATCCAATTGATCCAGCGGTGACACCACGGCGTGCTGGGCAATGTCCCAGGCAGCGCTGACATACTTTTCCATCAAGATCGGCGACATGCTGAGCACGTCCCCGATGTTGTCGAATCCGTATCCCGCGTCATCTGCCGGGAAGTTTGCCGCTGGCTTGAAATCGACGCCCAGCAGATCGCGAATGGTGTTGTTGTACTCGAAGCGGTTCAATCGGCGCGCGGTGACACGACCCGGATCAGGACGCGTGTTCCGGGCGAGATGCTCCAGACCGTCACGAATCCAGGCGAGGACTTCGTCGCGTTGCTCCATGGGAGGGCGGGGAAGGCCCTTCGGCGGCATGGTGCCATCCGTGAGGCGCGCGCTGACTTTCTCCCAAAGTTCGGGATGACGCCAGATGTCCTCAGGCGCGGCAAACCGTGAGAGATCGAGACCGGCAGTGGGGTTCTTGGCCCGATGGCACATCAGGCAGTTCTTAGTGAGGAAAGGTTTTACCTTGCTGTCGAAGTGCTGCAGGGCGGATGAGGCCTGGCTGGTCTCCGCATCGTCGGAATCTGTGTCTCCAGAGGCTGTGGGTGCAGACATACCGATGGCCAGTGTGGCCACGAATGCGAAGATGCGCAAACGTGCGAAATGGCTGTGGCGCAGCATAGGTAGGCGCATAATCAGGCGCATGGTTCTGGTGTATACCGCTCGGCCCCTCGAACAGTTGGTTTCCCGTGATTATACAGGAGGTGTGGGCGGGATCTGCCCATGGTTACCGGTTCCTTTACATTTGCCTGCTGTTCGCCGACGCGTGTTCCGACTTGAACCATCTGAGTGCATGTGAGTGCACTTTCGTCGATTTTTTCCTGTGTATACTCAGGTCGTCCGTTGGTGAGCACTGTTTCATTTCGACTCCGGGGTACGCTGAGCCTGCGTATGTAGCTGCCTTTGTCCGAGCACGCAACGGCGGCTCTAGAAGGGTTGCTTGGAAGTCTGGACGCGCGACCAAGTGCTTGGGTCGAAGATGCCGCATGGGGATGTCCTGTGATCTTGAGGATTGTACCGACCGGTTTTGGCGGGGCGGCGATTGGTGCGTCCAAGCTGGGCCCGGAAAGCCGGTTGAGCGTTGCTGTACAAGGGTTTCGTCGACGTCCCTGATTTCTTTAATGGACGTGATGACTGTCTAAATGGGGCTCTGGATCTACGCTGGGTTCTCATCATACGGCACATAGCATTGGCAACCGACCCTCTTGAAGATAGTCGTGATCAATGCAGAACTGGCTGCGAGATACTCTGAATAGCTCTTCCTTGTATCGATCTCACCAGTAAGTGGCATGCGCGAATTCGTCTCACGACTGCGGCAAGAAAATCCCGTGCCCGGATTCCTCCTGTTCTGCCTATTGGGGGTGTTCTTAGTGGTGCTGGCGAATTTGGATCTCCTTCCCGAGGAGTTGTTGATTATCTACGGTGGTGTAGGTTTCCTGCTGGCCGGCGTGTTTGTGCCCGACGGATTTCATTCGACCTGGAATGGCCTTTATTTTCTGCTAGCGGCGGTTATTTCCTATCTGCCGTGGTGGGCTCTGTGGCTGGGTGTGCGGGGACGGTGGAGAAAGTGAACGCGTGAAGCTCGGCCTGCTAGGCCAGCTTGTTTGCTTCACCTCCAACAGCATTGCGGAAGTCTTTTGGCGTGGACTGCGTGAACTTGGCGAACTGTTTGCCGAAAGCACTCGTACTTTGGAAGCCGACTGCGGCAGCAACTTCAGAGACTCGGGCATCCGGATGACCTAACAGTTCCATGGCTCGCAGTAGGCGCGCTTTCTGCAGATACTCCCGCCAGGACATGTTCATTTCCGCTTCGAAGTGTCTGCGGAAGCTGCGTTCGGACATGGCCGATGCGACGGCGGCCTCGGGAATGGTGGCGGTGGCCAAGTGCTGCAGGGTGTACTCGATGCCTCGCGATACCTGCGTGTGCTGCGAGTTCGGGAGCCAGAAAGGTAGTTCGTGGCGGATCCATTCCTTACAAAGAAGGGCGAAGGTGCGGTAGAAGCTCGCGGGAAGCGGATCGTTCGTTGGCGCTTCGATGGGCCATCGGGTGGCCTGAATGGCCATGGCGCGCAATAGTGGCGGCGCTGCGATGATGCGGACGGAATGCGCAGGCCAACGGATGCTGCGGGGATGGAACCAGACACTGGCCATGGTGGAGCCGCCAAGCGTGGTGCGATGGACGACACCAGCACTGATCCATGCGGCGCAGTGCGGGGGCAATAGATAGCGGCGTGAGCCTACCTCGAGCTGTGTGCTTCCCACCAGTGGGCACATCAGTTGGTGGTAGGGGTGACTGTGCGATTCGTAGTGGACCTTGGCTGCCGCTTCCATCAGGGCGAGGGCGGGAAGGGAACCCCTCTCCATCGCGAGACGTACCGCGCGGGCTTGGGGCTTCTCCCGCTCTGGCGAGGGAACAACCATTGTTGTGCGTTTGCGTGGCATGGGTGGTGGGTATCGGTGTGTGAAGGGTTGGCCGATAGAAGCGCGTTCCTGTCCGAATGGTGTATAGCGGCCAGGTGCTTCGATCATCATACTAACTATGTGGAGTCGCACGACAATCCCATGAAGACGAATGAAGCCCAGACATTGAGACATCACGGCGTGCCAAACCGTGAGCTGATAGAGCATGCGGAGCAGATTCTAGACCAGTTCACGCGGCAGGCCGTTCCGTTTGCTGCCTCCGTTGCGCCAAGCATCCAGAGTTTCCTGGATCTGGTGGTAGCCCATGCTGGCCTGGACGAGAACGATGATGTGCTGGATCTGGCGTGCGGACCAGGCGTGACCACATGTGCGCTGGCGAGCAAAGCCAGTCACGTGACGGGCGTGGACTTTGTGCCAGCCATGTTGGAACAAGCGCGGAATCGGCAACAGGAAGCAGCGTTGCCCAACATCACCTGGACGCAGGGTGATGCAACGCATCTGGACTTTGCCGACCAGCGGTTTTCGTTGGTGACCACGCGCTATTCTTTCCATCACCTGCAAGATCCCAAGGCGGCGCTGCAGGAGATGGCCAGGGTATGCCGTATTGGCGGCAGAGTGCTGGTTGCGGATGCCACTCCGGCTGCGGAGAAAGCAGACGCCTACAACGGCTTCGAGCGCATGCGGGATCCGTCACACACCCGAGCGTTGCCTAGGGAAGAGTTGCAGGCGCTGGCTGACGGACTGCCGCTGCGGTTGTTGGCAGTGGCGACCTACGACTTCGATGCGGAGCTGGCAGCGATTCTTGACGCTTCTTTCCCGAACCCGGAACACGCGGATCTGCTGCGACCGGCCATTGCGCAGGATGTGACGGAAGACCGCTTGTCGTTCCGAGCCCATTACGAGGGCGAGGTATTGCGTGTGATCTTCCCAGGTACGCTGCTGGTTTGGGAACGTTTGGCGTAGCTGACGTACCGATTAGTTTTGCAGCTTGGCAGCCACAAATTTCTGAACAGTGGGCAGGCTTTCCAGATTGCGCATCGCTAGCCGGACGCTGCTCCCTTCCGGGTATTTTTCTGCCTGGTTCAAAAGCTCCTGCTCTTGCGGCGAGAGCTGTGATTGACGCAGTGCCGCGAGTGCCTTTTCGCCCAAGATGACGGTTACCTGAAACTCCCGGGAGCAGGGGCTTAGCCATACCATGGTGCGCTTGCCTTTCAGGACGCGCAAGGACCAACCGGCTTTCTTTGAATACGATTTCCATTCGCGAGTGCTGGCTCCGCATTGCGCTTCCAAGTGGACGAGGAGCCCGTCCCAGGCTGGTTTTGCATGGCCAAGTGCGTTGGTGAGCTGAGTGTCGGAGGGAGCGCTTGGCTGATCGATGAAGGCATTTTTTAATGGGGCAGGCATGGATTCTCAAGTGGCCTCGGTCATCGCGGTTTGCTGCGTTATCGTGCATTGTGTATTTTATTGCAGACTGGAAGGTCGTTTTATGAGGGGACGTTTAGGACGCACCTCGCGCGGATGGAATCCGATGCCGCACCTCATTCTGTTGCTCTGCTGCGGCTTTCGGGTGTTAGCTATGGACTGCTGAACAAATGCTTTGAAGGTTAAGGTAACCGTCGACAAAATCCTGTCCAAACGCGTCCTAACTGGTGACTCGGCAGGTGCGTCTAGTGAAAAAGTTGCTATACCAATCTGTGTTGACGATGGGGGTGGTTTCAACGCTGTTCGCAGCATGTGGCCCTGACGTCTACTATGTGCCAATTGAAACTGGTGAGCGACAATTGAGGTCACGGCTCTGAAGATCTTCCGAATTGAGACGGGACGGTACCCGACTAACGAAGAAGGACTCGCCGTCTTGTATTACAATCCGGGCATCGTTGGCTGGAGAGGTCCATACTGTGATGAATCCGACCTCGCGATTCTTTCCAGGTATCGGTACGTGCTTGAGGCAGATGGACAGTTCACTCTGCAGATTTCCCAGCCAGTGCGGAAACCATAGGTGGGAACTGGGCGTTCCGGAGATTGAGGATCGGCCCGGATAGCTCGTGTATCAAGCTCCGCAGCCGTGACGCCTACACGACCGGCAACTGGCTGAAAGGTGAAGTGGAAGCTACGCTGGGCGGGTTCAGCAAAGAGTATGATGGGGCACTCGTGTCCAAATTAGCTCCGCGGCCCATGGCGCAGGAATAAGAAAGGCGCTCATCTGGTAGGGTGAGAATCAGTTCCGGCAAGAACGAAACTCCCCTTCGAGAAGGAGCGCCATGAATCGAGTATCCAGCATTTTCAGCCAGATGTTGAAACTCGTTCCCGCCCCGTTGTTCCAGCGTGCCGTGGACTCGCATCGCGGCGAG
>Ga0182745_1000280_pt1 | contig 62048 bp, 56 predicted proteins | sample eDN3rd30CKraftBY_FD_128523 | JGI IMG/M metagenome (GOLD analysis project Ga0182745, IMG submission 128523) | Enriched backyard soil microbial communities from Emeryville, California, USA - eDNA 3rd pass 30_C Kraft BY (version 2) (version 2) | ecosystem: Environmental > Terrestrial > Soil >... | reverse complement strand
CAGCGGCTCATGCCAGCCTGCCTTTGAGCCAGCGGATCGCAGTGCCCATGACGGGAAGGTGCTCATAAAGCAGGGCACCGGCGTCGAAATAGTCCTGGTGAAAATGCACACGGTCGCGCCAATGCAGGCAGCTGCACCCCTGCAACGTGATCGGCTGGCCGCCAGCCAGGCGCGGGTGGCAAAACTGTAGCGTCCAACGCAGGTAGCCCTGCCCGGGCCTTACCTCGTCAGCGCTGGTGAAGGCGTAGCGGATATCGCTGGCGTTGGCGTACAACTGCTCGAAGTAGGCGCGCAGGGCCTGCAGCCCCTGTATCTGGTGCAGGGGGTCACGAAAGGTGACATCTTCGCTGTACAGTTTTTCCAGCGTGTCGAGGTTAGCCCCATCAAGGCGGGCGAAGCGCTCGGCGAATTGCTGTAAGTACGCTGACATACTGGGCTCCAGACAATCCTGTACAAAATCGTATTGCTGTACAGGTATAACTGAAGCCTAAGCCTTAATCTATACAAGTCAACGTTCTTGTATAGGTTTTTTTGTCAGCGCTTGGCCTGGCCCTGTTGCCGGCGCAGTTCCGTCACTTCAGCCTCCAGCTCGCGAACCCTTTCCTCGGCGAATACTTGCGCTGTGACATCGCGCTGGATGCCGATGTAGTAGGTCAGCTGGTCCGCCTCGTTGTGCACGGGTGTGATGGACAACTCATTCCAGAACAGGCTGCCGTCCTTGCGGTAGTTGCGCAGCACCTGGCAGCAGGGGCGGCCTTCGCGGATCGCCTCGCGGATAATTGCGATGCCCGGCTGGTCGTGATCCTCGCCCTGAAGAAAACGGCAGTCCTGATAGAGAATATCGTCGGCGCAGTAGCCGGTCAGGCGCTCGAAGGCCGGGTTGACGTAGATAAGGATGCTCTCATTGCCTTCCTGCTCGGCGACAACGATGCCATCGTTGGAATGTTCGACCATCAGTTGCAGGAGTTTTGCGTTGATCATGGGGCTCACCTACAGGCATTTCGTATGCGATGTGCGCCAAAGGCTTCCGTGCAGAAGCTTTTGGCGCCGTTTGTTGCATGATGAACCAAGGAGGCTCGCCGCAGAAGGTGCATCTGGGTTTAGAATGTATCACCCCCTGGATGACACCTCGTTATGACCGACGCCACCCCACCCGAATTGCTACCCATGCGCGATGTGGTCAGCCTGACCGGCATCAATCCGGTGACCTTGCGTGCCTGGGAGCGGCGTCATGGGTTGATTCGCCCGCAGCGCACCGAGGGCGGCCATCGCTTGTACACAGCCCAGGATGTGCAGCGCATACGCGACATCTTGCGCTGGACCGCCAACGGCCTGCCCATCAGCAAGGTTGGCGACAGGCTCGCCGGCCAGCCTGAGGCGCCTGTTCAGCAGCCTTCGGCCTTTGATGATTGGCGCGCCGCCGTTGCGCGTGCCTCCAGGGCATTCGATGCGCAGGCGTTGGAAGCTATCCATGGACAGCTGTTCACACTTTTGCCAAAGGCCACGGTGCTGCGGGACGTGCTGATGCCGGTTTGGCATGACCTGGCTTCAGGCACTGCGCCAGGCCAGCGTAGCCAATGGCTGTTTCTCGATACGTTCTTGCGCGCCCGGCTGCTGCTGCGCTTGCAGATGAACCAGGTCGATGCGCCGCGGGTGCTGCTGGCGGGTACCGAGGGTCAAGCCGAGTGCCAGGTGTTGTGCGCCGGGCTGCTGTTGAGCAGCGAGCGACAACGCATCGACGTGCTCGGCTGCGGGCAGCCGCTGGAAGAGCTCCCGCTGCTGTGTGCAGCGGTGCAGCCTGCGGCACTGGTGATCGCGCTGCAGCCACCGGTTAGCCCTGCCTTGGCCAAGCGCCTGCGCTCGCTGCAGATGGAAATTGATTGTCCGCTGGCCTTGACGGGCGAGGGGCTGGCCGGTGTGCAAGCGGCCTTGCACGGGCTGCCGGTATGCCTGCTGGACGAGCATGGTGCTGACGTCGCGCGCGTGCTTGACGCCTTGCTCCGAGGGGCGCTGGACCTTTGAGTTTGGTTCTGCGCCGTGCTCAAAGTGGTTGGGTGCATAGCGGGTTGGTGATGGGGGCGCTGCTCGGCACGCTTTGGACCCCTATCGGTTTCACCGTCTCCAATGCCCTGGTGGCGCTCTATAGGCCGGTGATCGACCGGCACCCGAGGCCTCATTGCTCACGCGGTGTTTTCAGGTTTGGACGGGACCGCGTGCCACTGCTCCTTGGGCACCCATTTAGGTTGCTCGGGATCGCCCAGGTAGTGAGGCGACATGATTTGCACGCCATACTCGTTGAACACGTCCTGGATATTGGCGTGCAACAGGCTCAGTAGCTGTGCGCGTGGCCTGGGCTCAGATGGAATGGCCTGTGCCACTAATCGATACTCGGGGTAGAAGTCTGACAGCGCCGTCTGGAATACCTGGGGCGCGGGCGTTTGCAGCACGCCTTCGGTGCGCCGAGCCGCTTCCAGCAACATCGCCTCGACCTGACGCCAGGGGGTGTCGTAGCCGATGGTCACCACGGTATCGACCACATAGCCTGGCCCTTCCACGATACGCGAGTAGTTCTTGGTCACCGAGCCGGTAATCATTGAATTGGGAAGTGTCAGCACTTCGCCAAGCCCGGTGCGTATGGTTGTGGTGAAGATGCCCACTTCGGTCACCGTGCCCTCGTAATCGCCCACACGTACAAACTCACCGACGCGCATCGTGCGTGTGTAGGTAAGGATCAATCCGGCGGCCCCTTGGCCGATGACACTGGTCGCCCCCAGTGAAATCATCAGACCGAGCAACACCGAGAGACCCTTGAAGGCATCGGTACCCGAGCCGGGTAGATAGGGGTAGGCCATCACCAGGGCGAATAGCCAGATCGCCAGCGACGTCAGGCGCATGGTCGGTTGCAAGGTTTCGGCGGTCAGCCATTTCAACGTGCCTGGGCGTGCCATGCGCCTTAGCACACGTTTGGAGAAGGCGCTGATACCACGGGCGATGAAGAAGATCGACAGCGCAACTACCAGGCCGGGCATGGCACGTAAAATGCCGCTGACCAGGTAGTTGAGCAGTTCCATCAGGTGGATATTGAGGCTTTCACCCCAAGACCTTGTGTAGGGGAACTGGGACAGCACGAAGCCCAGCCACTGGTAGCAGAACAACAACACGACCAACCAGTACAGCAGCCAGAGTGAGCGGTCGATCAGGTAGTACAGGTTCTGCAGGTCGAACAGTTGCGTATGGCCGACCTTGAGGCGCTCGGAGTGTTTGCCCATCAGTTTGGGCAGCAGTCCCAAGAGCTTGCGTCGACAGTAGCCTGCGGCCTTTACCAGCATGAAGAACACCAGGGTTGCCGCAGCGCTGTAGCCTATCGCAGTGAGCAAAAAGCGCAGACTACGCGCCTGACGGGTTTCCTCGACGACAAGGCGCAGGTTCTCGGCGGCCTGCTCGGCAGCTTCGCCTGCTGTAATGCTATCAGCCGCAGCATCCAGCGGCGTCACGATGAATGCACGGCGCCCGCCCAGCAGCACCAGGTAGCTGTGCAGAATAGGGTCTACGCGAACCTCCAGGTCGTTTGTTTCCTGGAGTGTTTCCTCGATGACCTTCTTGGCGCGCTGGGCGCGCACCTTGGGTGTTTCGCCCAGCAGCGTCGCACGAAAGACCAGCACCGTGCGGTTGATGACGGTCAGCGGAGCGGGCTCGGCAATCACACCCTCGACCTCTGGCCCGGACTGAGGGGTGTCCGCATGGAGCAGGGGCGAGAACAGCAAGTGGGTCAGTAGCAATAGCCAAGCAGCCCGTCCGAACCTGCGCTTCTTGCCCATTTAACAGCCCCTGTGCCGGCGTGTGGATTGCTACCAGCATAGTCGGCTTCAGCCAGCATTCAGTGGCTTAGTTCGCGGGCAAGAGGATCACGAAGTTCTTCTTCATGTCCTCCACTACGGTCCATTTGCCCTTGGCGCCCGGTTCGATAATGAACGTGTCGCCAGCCGCCAGTGTGACCGGGGCGCAACCCTCAAGCTCGATGATGCAGCATCCACTTAAAACGTGGCAGAACTCCCAGACTTTGTAGTCAATGCGCCACGCCCCGGTGCTGGCTTCCCATTCTCCGGAAATACGACCTTGCTGTTCATCGTGATAGTACTTGGACGTCAGCGTGTGAGGGGTACCTTCCAAAACTTCTTCAAAGAAGGGCAGGTCGCGCAGCGGTTGGATATCCAGTTCGCGGAACACGGTCAGTTTCTGGTTCATGGCTGTTTCTCGAGCACGTTGTGAGTAGGGCGATACATTAAATAGGCTTCACCGGTTACACCGAGCATCGGGTGCGGAACGATCTGGCAGGTTTTCACGATCTGAAATCCATGACGTTCGTAGAAGCGGCGTGCACCGTGGTTTTCTGCGTAATCGATCAGGCACAACCCATCGAGGCCAGCGTCGTCAGCGCGCTGCTGGGCGTGGCGAAGAAACTGGGCGCCCAGCCCCTGGCTCCGCCAGGCCTCATCCAGTGCCAGGCTGGATATGTACAAGGTATCGGGTATTTCCATGTCGGAATAAGGCGCGAGGACGGGGTCGGTCTCGGCTGGCCTGTCAGGCGTCGCGCGCAAGACATAGCTATGCATCATGCCGATGACGCGCCCTTCGAAAGTGGCCATCAGGCAGTTCTTGTATGAAAAGTCGCCCTGTTCTCTGGCATAGCGAGACGCACCGACACTCAGCAGTGCTTCTCCGGGGGCAGCGAGCTTGCTCCATATGTAATCGGCCATGCCCTCCGATGTCAGTTGAAAGAAGCGCGCAATATCATGCGCGTCCGAGACTCGAGCGGGTCTGAAGTCGATAGACATGTACAGTGCTCCCAAGGGGCCGCGTGGTCAGTTTGCAAGGCTTAAGCCTTTGGCTGCGGGGCAGGGTAGACGGTTTCAGCGGTTCCCATGATGCTCTGCGCGAACACCATCAGCACGGCGTGCGACACTGCCTTCATGCCCACATGCACGTGGCGCTATAAAAGGTTCGGGATGGCTTGGGTATTGGATCGTGCAAACCCTTTCAAACCGCCGACGAAGCCTCTGTGCAGAGCGTCCGTAAATCCACTAAATTGTGGGTAAATGTAGAAACTAAGCGATAAGGCGCAAATTAAGGGAATTAGCTCGCTTGATAGGGCCGGGCGTTAATTCTATAATTTTGTGGATTAACTGGCACAGAGCGGGCTAGGTATACACTATGTTGGATTTAAGCTTCAGCAAGCCGAGTGAGGTCGTGAAGCGCCTCTGCGATCGCTTGCGCACAGAGCGCTTGGCGCGGGACATGACACAGGCGGACTTGGCCGGGCGTGCCGGCATCGCTACAAACACAGTGTCCAACCTTGAAGCCGGGCGCAATGTCGGATTCGAGAACGTTGTTCGGGTGGCGATGGCGCTTGGCCGGACCAAGGAACTGGAAGGCCTGTTCCTGCCAAAACTGGACAGTATCGAGGATATCCGGCGCTACGAAAACAGCGCCAATCGTCTTCGTACCAAGAGGAAGCCCGGCAATGCTTGAGCAGGTGAACGTCTTCTACGAAGGGTGGGGGGAGCGATGGCAATGGGGCACGCTGGTCTCCACGACTGCCCTGACCGGTCGTCCACTGATTGTGTTCGAGTACAGCAATGAAGCCAGGCAAAGGGGCTTGGAGCTGTCGTCCTACACGCTGCCGCTGGAGGGGGCTCAACTGCGCCGAGACTTTCCAGACCACCAACTGTACTTGCCAGGGCCTGTTTACGACGCCTTGCCGGATGGATGGGGCATGTTGCTGATGGACCGTATGTTCAGGCGCCGCGGGCTCACCACAGCGCGCATCGGCTCACTGGAACGGCTGGCCTATATCGGTGGTAATGCCATGGGGGCCATGACGTTTGAACCCGTGGCGCCCGAAGGGCAGGCGTCTGAAGTCCACATCCCGCTGGAGCAGCTAGCCGCCGAAGTGCAGGAAGTGCTCCATGGAGACGGCGGTGAGTTCCTGCAGAGGTTGCTGCTGGTGGGTGGCTCGCCTCAAGGTGCAAGGCCTAAGGCCCTCGTCTATCGTGATCCCGAAACTGGCCGGTTTACAACTGCCGTGACGGCGGGCTTCGAGGCCTGGCTGGTCAAGTTCCCGGCCAAGGAAGAGCATGCCGAGGTGTGCGCTGTCGAAATGGTCTACGCCGAATGCCTGCGCATGTGCGGTATCGAGACCCCTGACACGCAGTACTTCAGCCTGCCTGATGGGTTGGCGGCGTTTGCCAGCAAGCGATTTGATCGTCAGGATGGCCTGCGCGTGCCCATGCAAAGCCTCGCGGCCTTCACGGGGGCGAGTTACCGGTCTCCAGGCGTGTTGGACTACGTCAATTTCCTGCGGGCAACCCAGATGTGTACCAACGACGTGCGAGAGATGGCGGTGGCCTTCGAACGTGCCGTCTTCAATGTAGCGTTCAACAACAGAGATGATCATCCCAAGAACTTTGCCTACGTCATGTCGCAGGACGGTCATTGGAGACTGTCGCCGGCCTACGATGTGACCTTTTGCGAGGGGCCAGGTGGATATCACCAGATGGATGTAATGGGGGAGGCCCTGTCGATTACCCGCACACAAATGCTTCGGCTTGCCGAGGAAGCCGAGGTGCCCCCGGAGGTTGCAGGCAGAATGATTGACGGCATTTGTGAGGTGGCTAGCCAGTTTTCAAGCATCGCCGAGAACCTGTACCCACAGGTCATTACGCCAGACACCTTGCGCACGATCCAAGGCCGCATCGATCAGAACGTAGCTCGGTTACAGGGCAGCGGTTGCCATTGAAGCAGGGAGGAGCGGGCGCTCAGTCGGCGCGCCGATTTTTGGCAAGGGAGATCGAAGGGCGGGATGGTGATGCCCTCATGGAGAGACTACCTAGCGGAAAAACGGCTCCAGGATTAGCCCAGGCTAGTTACCCGCTCATTCGGTAACGACTCAGCACATCCTTGAGATCGGCATACAGATCGTGCCCATTCATGATGACGTCGTCCGTAGCTGTCCGGCAGCAGCCATGCGCGGTTGTTCAGGCTGCTGCATGTTCATGTTGCCTCCCATCACGTGCATAGGTGCCTGAAGCCGTTGTGACGTGGCCGGGTGCCGCGGTTCTGACAATCGTCAACTTCGAACCGGATCACCCCTTCGTGATCTGCATCGAGTGCCAGCGGAGCCTGATCCCACGGACAATCCGCGCGACTCTCAGTTTTCGATGGTATTACTGCGTTTTCACACTGTCTGGAACCAACGCAGTCCTTTGTAGTGGGCAGCTAAAGACCAATTGCGGTCCTATCTGATGCGGCTTCTTTTCGATCACCTGAGCCTTTTTCGTCAACCAACAGTCTATAAAGTTTCGGGCATTCGCACGCGATAGTGGCTAGCCAAATATTGCTGAAACATGAGTTATCGCTGGGGTTCGTAAACAGATAGACCCCGCGATGATCGTTTATTGTCGCCGGTAACAATATCGCTTAAAGCGAGCGGAGGACTCTGATGTCCATTGCCCAACGGGTTTTCCACGGCAGGTTTGGCCGGGTCGCCTTGCTGAATATGGATCGTTCGCTGGTCATTCACACCCATTCCGAGTGCCATGTGCTGATCAAAGTGTCCGGTAAAGACACTTACTTCAACGTCAACGGACGGCGTGTTCCACTCAGCGATCGCACAGCGGTGCTGGTCAACGCCTGGGAGCCGCATTTCTACGACCCGCAGCCGGGCGGGGAGGCAACAGTAATCCTGGCGCTCTACATCGAGCCTGCTTGGCTGGCCACAGCCCAGCAGTCGTTGGCGCTCAGCGGTCGGCCGGATTTTTTTTCCCATTCCTGTATCGAGTTGTCGAGTCGTAATCGCACCTTGGCCGATACCCTGGTCGCTGAAGCGCATAGCTGCGGGATCGTGCCGAAAGAACGTATGGAATTCATTCTGTTCGACTTCTTGATCGAACTGATCGAGGACTTTTCCAGCTGGCGTCATTTGTCGGTACTTGGTGTCCCGAGTTCACGTGAGTTCCGGGACGCCCGCGTTCGCCGTGGCATCGTCTGGTTGCTCGAACACCTGGACGATCCGAACCCCATCGATAACGCCGCGCGGGCATGTGGTCTGTCGCGCGCGCACTTCTTTGCGTTGTTTAAGAAAGATACCGGTATGACGCCGACGCTGTTGCTTAATGACGCGCGCATGCGCCGGGCTTTTGCCTGGCTAGGGCGTGAGCGCAGTGGTACGCTGGGCCTGTTATCGGAGAACCTCGGGTTTTCTGAGCAAGGTCATTTCACTCGGTTTTTCCGTCAGCACATCGGAGCTTCACCCAGCCAGTATCGGCGTGTTGTGGATTGCTATGCGACGGTTTGAACCGAGATGTGCAGGGGTATTGAGCGATATTCCCGTCATGGATTCAGCCCTCCCTATTAAAGCTTGTGGATTAATAGGTAAAAATTATAGATACTATCAGTTGTCTAGTGAAAAATGGATCTATTTCATGCGGTTTTCATGTGTTAATTCAAGTTTTTATTGGATTCGGCTACCCACTGCAGGATGAACTTCCAGAATCCATAGGTTGATGTCCGGAGATTTCTTTAGGTAAATTTAGGCTTCAAGCTTTTTTATCAAGGGTTTTCGTTGTTCATGCAATGTTTGGATGATTATTTGGACGCTCCAGCGCTCGGGATTTGTCAATTACCTGGCATTACCCATCCTCGAATGCCATGACTTTCACTCAGTTCTTTCACTACTCGAGCCGCGTCCTGCTTTTTTTTATAAGGCCCGATGACGACAAAGTTGTTTTCTCTACGGGCTATCGGCAGCGATAGATTTTGAATTGCTTTTATTGCGCGATGGCGGTTGGGTGTGTTCATTGCAATTTCGACCACCCATAGACCGGATGTAGGTATGGTTGAAGCTTTATTTTTAGGGGGGGAAATGTAGCCGCCACACGTCAAGCACCTGCGCTCCAATGTGATCAGCGAATTTGGCACGGTGCGAAAGACATGCCATTGCGGATCAATGTTCTTTTTACGCACGAAGAGTGCCAGAAGCAGGCCGAAAAAAGTAATTAGAGCGCTGATAATAATCATCCATTTGTGAGTCGATGCAGGCGATGAAGGCGGCTTAATTTCAGGTGTTGCAACTGGCTTTTCGATTAAAAGCTGTAAGGAATCAGCCTCGATTGGATCGGGCATTTGGGACTCGTATTGCGTAAGGTGCGCGAGCGCGTCAAAATATATTCCACTGAGCTCTGTCGTAATTTTATTGTCGACATCATCGATCAGTTGTTCAAACTTTGTCACTTCTTGCTGGATGGATGAATTGTCTAGGTTGTCTTGACAAATTGGTCCCCAGGATGCATATGTCCACAGCAATGCTGATAGATGTCCAAAAATTCCAATTACCAGGAAGCTCAAGCCAAGCTTTCGCATGACACCATCTCCAAATTTAATGAATCACGCCAGGCCGATCATCAGGTAAGGGAAACCCCTTGCTTGATGCCATAGTTACCGCCGGAATCCTTCGTCTACGCGAACGCAATAGGTTGCCTGCGCGGGCCATGCCCGTATGCAGTGCATAGAGAGCCGGTAATTGACCCGCACTTCATGAATGCCTATGGAGCGCGTGTACTGACCAGCACCACAAAGCATTCAATGGGTGTGCAGGAACTGCGCGGAAGCTTCAAGTTCAGCGAGACCTTTCGTAGCGCATGCTTGCAGGCCTGCTCCAGTTAGCCAAAACGAAAGAACAGTTCGTTGAACACGTTGGTCTTCGGCCAGATAGCTGCTCTGAGCGATCACCAAGGTCGCCGAATCTCCGACATAATTTGGCCGGCCTGGCTTTTGTAGCAGGTTGGAAGCAAGTCATTTTGTGCGGCTCTTGGTGGTGTGCAACGCAATAGTGTCAGAGCCGAGTGTGTAAGAAATGCGAAGGGAGCACCTTGCCTGGGGAAAGGGAGTTCTGCGTTGGAGTCTGGGAAATTACCTTAGCGTCTGATTTTCAGGACTGGGAGCAGACAGAATTTTCGGAACGGGATGGGGCGCTGGATGTCTCAGGAAAGCTCAGGTTTCTGCGTACGGCATCGGTTTGGCAGAATGATACCCTGGAAAATTCCAATGACTGCCCTTTAGGAAATATATCTGAGTAGCAGTTTCCACTGCTTCGGCAACCATGATCAGACTTAGGTGATGGACCGTAGATGTAATATCTTAGGTGATCGCTGCGCCGTGATGGTCGGTCGAAATCATACCGAGACGTCACGTTGCGACTCGGAGAATGTCTTGCTGTGGAAGCTCTCATGACTATTCAAGGTGATTCCTGAAGACTCTCGAGATCGTTCGTTCTTCAGAGAGTCAGCAATAGTGGGCGGCCGATCACTGTCCAACCGTGCTGCGGACGCGCACTCTGTAGAGCACTGAATCAAAAAAAGGCTCAGTTTCAACATGAAAAACGGTATCAGATGGCCGCCGTTTGGCTGACGTTGCCTTGTCTCACTTCCTGTTGGTGAAAGTTGGTTGTATGCCTCGCTGCTTCCGCGGAGAAGGTCTTTGGTCAAGGTAATCAAGTGCATTGATCATCCACAGCAACTGCTGTTCTTCACTCACTGTATGATGCATTAAGTCCAAACGATGGACGTCGGTACCGCTGGTGATGTTTTGTTTACTCACCTTGATCAGCAGAAACGTCGGCTGCTTTCGAGGTCCCCGTTACTGCACGCGCTGGGCTATTATGCCGACGATACAAAGTATGCCTGCAGAAGGAAGTCTGGACGGTGAGAGATGGCCTAATGTCGTGCACGGAGCGCGGGTAGGCGAGGGCGTACCGGCAGGAGAAAATCTTTGGTCGCGCCGGACTGGCCATCGCTCGCTCGACCTTGGCCCAGTGGGTTGGGCAAACTGGCGTGCGACTCCAGCCACTGGTCGATGCACTGCGTGAAGCGGTGCTGAGCAAGGGCGTAATCCACGCCGATGAAACACCGGTGCAAATGCTTGCGCCGGGCGAGAAGAAAACCCACCGGGCCTATGTCTGGGCCTACAGCACGACGCCGTTTTCGGCGCTTAATGCGGTGGTTTACGACTTCAGCCCAAACCGTGCCGGCGAACATGCAAGTAACTTCCTGGGCGACTGGAACGGCAAGCTGGTTTGCGATGATTTCGCTGGCTACAAAGCTGGTTTTGAACAAGGCATCACTGAAATCGGCTGCATGGCTCATGCCCGTCGCAAGTTTTTCGAACTGCACACGGCGAACAAAAGTCAGCTGAACGTGATAGCTGGAGGTGGGATTCTCTTCATCATGCTTCACATGAAGGACAGGCCAGCCATTTGATCGCCAGTGCCGCAGAAGGCGCTGGATTACGGACAAATAGCCAGGGTGGCTTTTACCATTCCAAACAGGCTGATCGATAGCATCCTGAACATCGAGGATAATCAGGGGGATGCTAGGCGTGTCCTTCATGTGGGGCGTCTCCTTACGATGGACGCTTAGTGTGCTGCAACGTATTCCGGTCAACAAGCAGCGCAGTCTCGCTAGGGTACCGGTGCTGACAAAGAGGCCACTAAGGAGGGGCTGATACCCCGTCAGTGGACTCCGGCCCAGCTCACGCAAGGTGAGTTGGGCGGACGCTTACGTTCCTCAAAGTTTTTGGCGAGAGCTACCAGAAGCTTGTGGCGAAGCCTTCATTGGTCGAAGGCATTGATTTGGAAGTCCCAGTTGATCTAATCGGATTGCCGAGCATGGACCTGGCTCCAGCCAACCGCGACCACCGCTGGGCCTTTATCGGTCCCTCTGGGGATCGAGTGGAGGTTCCTCACTCTCCACGTTTTGTCACTGCTGACCTAGACGCCCTAAACCGAGCCGCAGTCCAAGGCGTAGGTATCGTACAGATGCCTGAGGTTCGAGGGACGAGTTCAAGGTAACTGGACAGGGGTATAAGCTGTTTTAATCAACTCCCTCAAAAGCCTTCCAGCACGACTTTCCCCTTCGCCTTTCCGCTTTCCAGCAGAGCATGGGCACGACGAAGATTTTCTGCGCTGATGGGCCCATAGTTTTCGCCAACTGTGGTGCGCAAGTTACCCGCATCAATCCGCCGCGCAACTTCGTTAAGGATGTTGCGCTGCTCCTGCATGTCCTCTGTTTCGTAGAGCGAGCGGGTGTACATAAGCTCCCAGTGCAACGACAGGCTCTTGCGCTTCAGCGGCACGGCGTCAAGGGTGGCCGGATCATCTATCAGGCCCAGCTTGCCTTGAGGTTTCAGTGACTCGATGATTTGTTCGTAGTGCCTATCGGTCTGGGTCAGGCTTGCGACATGGCTGACCTGCGCTATTCCGATGCGCTTTAGTTCTTCACTAAGTGGCTTGGTATGGTCGATGACATGATGCGCACCAAGCTCGGTAACCCAGGCCTGGGTTTCAGGGCGCGAAGCCGTACTAATGATCGTCAACCCTGTTAGCTGACGCGCCAGTTGAATTAGAATTGAACCTACCCCGCCTGCAGCGCCAATGATCAGCAGTGTTTCTCCTCGGTCGGTGGGATCCCGTGCAATACCTAGGCGATCAAAGAGTAATTCCCAAGCGGTCAGGGAAGTGAGTGGCAATGCCGCAGCTTGGCCGAATTCCAGCGACTGTGGCATTGAACCGACGATACGCTCATCCACCAGTTGCAGCTCACTGTTGCTCCCCGGGCGGATCAGTGATCCCGCGTACCAGACTCTGTCACCGGGTTTAAAAAACGTCACGTCGCTGCCGACCGACTTGACCACCCCGGCAGCGTCCCAGCCGAGGATCCGCGGCTGGCTTTCGTCCGCATGCGGCACATAGCCCTGCCGTACCTTGGTATCGACAGGATTGACCGACACGGCCTTTACCTCTACTAGCAAGTCGCGCGGCCCTGGCACTGGCTCGGGTATATCGATCTCCACCAAGGCGTCGGGATGTTCAATAGGCAGACATTTAAAGTGTGCAATGGCTTTCATTCGAAGCTCCTCAGGACATGCGATGCATTTTCGTGATCGAAAATTTTTCAGCAGCACGTTCGATGAGCGGGAGCGCTGCTCGAAAATGTGTTGTCGCTTCGTGAGCCGTTAGCGCCGCCTCGTCCCGCCACTGCTCGATCATGTGGAAAGTGCGCGCCTGCTCGGCATCACGGTGCAAGTCATACTGGATACAGTCCACTTCGCCCCGGCTTGAACCCTGCAGGGCCCGCAGCGTCTGCTCGAGCTCGGCTTCGAAGCCTGCCTTTGCGACCAAAGTGGCAATCAGTGTTAAAGGGGTGTTCATCAAACCTCCGGCCGATATGCATAAAAAAATGGGACCTCGCTAACCGACACGTCTGAATAGAGGCCGTGCGGCCCGAAACTGCTCTCCAGGTGACGGCCTGACAATCAATATTGATCTCGAAGGCCGTGCGAGCGTCCTCACCCGGCGAGAGCACTTGTAGCGTTAAAACCAGTAGATCGGGCAAGTCCAGGTCACACGCTCCCTGCCCCCCACTCATGAGCGGCGAAATTGGACCAATCAGGATTGCCGAGATATGCCCGGCCAATAATCTCCAGGTCCGGTTGCAGTCCTTAAGCGCGTCTTCGCTGACGCTCAGCGTGCGTAGGTCCCTAGCCGAGGCTATTCGACCCATACCATCGGTAGCTTCGCGTCGTGAAACCTAGGCCTTGAGGGCTTTCTATACAACGATGTTGAGCCCGAAACTGACGCTGAGCAAGTCCAATCCACCATCCTTGAAACGACGTGTCCGGTCGACAGTCAATTTTCTCCGAGTGCTTATAATTCGATAATTCGATGATATTCGAAATATAAGCGTAGTGCAAACTCGAGCGTCCCTTCGAACTCAGCGATTGGTCCGCGCAAAAGCACGCGGATCAGAGAAACAGTTAACCAGGTGGTCGTATATCAGCCTCACTCGCGGTGCCACTGGCCCTGATTGAGGACGGTACATGATCAGTTCGGAAGGCGGCGGCGCTTCCTGTTGCATGACCTCGACCAGGCGCCCTTCAGACAGGTAGGGTTCTGCCAAGTAATCGGGCATTTGCCCAAAGGCGATTCCGGCCAGAACGATCTCTCGCTCGGTTTCCGGGTCATCGCAGCTGAAGGCAGGGGAGGTAGGCAGAAACGTTCGCCCCTCGGCAAGCACCCACGGCCAGGGGCGACCGTTTTTTCGATCAATCAGCATGGACAGCGGCAAGCGTTTCAGTTCTTCGATGCTGCCAGGGCGGTGCACGGTGGCGAGGAGTGACGGGGCCGCAACGATTTTCAGGCTGACATGGGCCACTGTTCTAGCGATATAGCGCCTATCACGCACCGCGCCGACACGAATACCGATGTCGATCTTGTTGGCCACCGCGTCGGTAAGTTGGTCATCCAGGCTCAGGTCGATGCTCAGGCCCGGGTTTTCCCGTATCAGCGGTTTCAGAAATTCGACCAGATACAGCTTGCCAATGGCGTGTGGGGCCGTGATGCCGACAACGCCTTTAGCCTCCTGTTTGCTGTGGGTGATAAACAACTGATCCACCCGGTCCAAGGTTTCCTGGGCCTGCAAGGCGAGTTTGGCACCAAAAGTGGTGACATGAACCTGCCGTGTGCTGCGGTGGAACAACAGCTCACCCAGCGTACTCTCCAGTTCCTTGATGGCACGTGTCACCGTCTGCGGTGAGGTGCCGAGGCGGGTGGCTGCATCGCGGAACGTGGTCGATTGTGCGGCCACTGTGAATATCCGAATCAGTTCCATGCGATTAGGCATAGCCCTCAACTCCCGTTCCAGAAAATGGAATTCTCAAATCCTAACACTTCCATTCTCTGACGAATAAAACCAGCGCAGACTGCAGTCTCCATCCCGACAGGTCTCAACAGGAGCGCTGAATATGAGTAAGAACATCCAGGATAAGGTGGTCGTCATCACGGGTGCGAGTAGCGGTCTAGGCGAAGCAACGGCGCGTCATCTGGCGGCGCTCGGCGCCCTTGTGGTGCTTGGCGCCAGGCGCCAGGACCGTCTGGACGCGATTGTCGCGGAGATCGCCACTGCAGGCGGCAAGGCGATTGCCCATCCGACCGATGTGACACGCAAGGAGGACTTGTCTGCGCTGGTTGCCAAGGCAGTCGAGGTATTCGGTCGCATCGATGTAATGATCAACAACGCAGGGTTGATGGCGATCTCTCCGATTTCGCAACTGCGCACCGACGAGTGGGATCGTATGATCGATATCAACATCAAGGGCGTATTGTATGGCATCGCGGCCGCATTGCCGTTTTTCGAACAACAGGCAAGCGGTCACTTCATCAACATTTCTTCGGTCGCCGGCATCAAAGTATTCAGCCCCGGTGGATCGGTGTACAGCGGCACCAAGTACGCGGTGCGCGCCATTTCCGATGGCCTGCGTCATGAAGTCGGCGCGAATATTCGCACGACGACTATCGAACCGGGCGCAGTGGATTCCGAACTGAAGTTCGGCAGCGGGTACCAGCCGAGCGCCGAGGTCGTTGGCGAATTTTACAAGAAGGCCATCCCGGCTGACTCGGTTGCACGGGCCATCGCTTATGCGATCGAGCAACCTGCAGATGTCGACATCAACGAGATTGTTCTGCGTCCGACTGCGCAAGACTTCTGACATTTGTCCTGTGCCGTTTGCGCCTGATCCACAGGCATGGACCCAAGCGACCAGGCTCTGGCGCTAAGAAATGGTTAACTCAGCCTATCCAGGCTGAAACTCTCGGCATGCCGAACGTCAATATCCAGCGCGCCAACACCACCATGTCCTAGCTGATTGATTGAGCTTCCAAAGGCGAGTCGTTCCTGATTCTCGGGTTCGGCAGGCGGCTCTGCCCGCCTAATGTACCCAACTGATCATATCGGACCCTGTTGCGAATGAAGCCACCTAAAGTTGCAGACTGGTTGCTACGGAGGGCGGCGGTGTAGTGGCAATTAGCCCGGTGTGAATCATCGTGCAATCGGAGGTGTTCGATACAGGAAGCCAGGGTCCCCATGGTGCTGCCAATGATGGGCATCGCTCACAAAGCAGCAAGAGGATATCAACCCGTCAAACTGAGGAAATAACCATGGCAATGTTGGTTTTTGACGGTACGGAAGACGCCATCGTCGAAGCCCGTATTCTGGTCGGGGCGCTGAATGAATGGTTGGCGGAACAGCAACCCTGTTGCCCCCTAAAATCCGTTCATGTGCAATTTTGCTATCGGCCCGATGGCACGTTGGATTCTGTATTGACCGTTGTAACAGACGTGGCCGTGGACTAATGACTGCTTTGATTGAACGGGCACTTGGTGCGGGTATTCCCTTGGCCGCAGATCCAGCAGGGTTTTGCTGTCGGTCGCCCGGTAGATCAGATCTGCTCGACGTTGGTCGACGAAGGCTGAAAACGCTGCATGAGTGGAATCGATCTTTTGGTTATTAAATAAACGTGTTAATTATAGGTTATCTGATCGGCCAAGAAAAACCTGAGTGCCTCATGCGACATGGGTCTAGCAAAGTAATATCCCTGGAAAATATCGCATCGACCACGTTCCAGGAGGTCCACCTGAGCCGCAGTTTCCACGCCTTCCGCGACCACTGACAGGCTGAGGTGATGGGCCATGGAAATAATGCCTTGAGTAATTGCTGCATCGTGTGGGTTAGCCGAGATATCCTGGATGAAAGAGCGATCAATCTTGATTTTGTCGATGGGCAAACACTTGAGATAACTGAGGCTGGAAAATCCTGTACCGAAATCATCCAGCGCAATGCGTACACCCAAGTCTTTAAGGCGGTGCAAGGTTTCAATTGCGATTTCAACGTTGTGCAGCAGGAGCGACTCAGTTATCTCCAATTCCAATTGCCCTGCGCTAAGCCCGTATTTGTTCAGCACTGCCTGGATACATTCAACGAACTGACCGCGCTGAAAATGCACCGGCGAAATATTTACGGCCATCGAGATGCCGTTGAAACCCTGATCACATAGATTGCGCAACTGCGCGCACGCCGTATCGAGTACCCAGAGGCTCAGCGGGATAATTTGACCACTGTCCTCTGCCACCGGTACAAACACCGCTGGAGAGATGTATCCTTTGATCGGATGCGTCCAACGCAACAACGCTTCGATTCCGACCAACCGACGCGTGTGGGCCTCTATTTGCGGTTGATAATGCAGGCTGAACGATTGAGTTTCGATAGCCTTTTGTAGGTCATTACGTAGGCTTCGGTGCTCGCAAACTCGATCGTTAAGATCGCTGGTGTACCACTGAAAGTTGTTCCTACCTTGTTGCTTGGCTTTGTACATGGCCATGTCAGCCTGCTGGATCAGCTGCATCGGCTGTTCGAGGTGACCATCGCTTAGCGTAATACCGATACTTGCACTGACGTGCAGGTCAATGCCCTGGATACAGTAGGGTTTGCCAATGCTTTCCAGCAGTCGCTCGGCCACCGGGACAACGTCTTCGTCACGAAGCAGGTCCGTCAGCAGAACGACAAACTCATCGCCGCCCATGCGCACGACGGCATCAGCTGGACGGACTTGCTGAGTCATGCGCTGTGCCACCTCGATCAGCACCTGATCGCCGAAGTAGTGCCCGATGGAGTCGTTGATGGATTTGAATCCATCCAGGTCGATGTACATGACCGCTAGTTGACGCTTACGTTGAAGGCTGCTGCGACACTCTAGGACAAGCCGGTCTTCCAGGGACAGGCGGTTAAGCAAACCGGTCAGCCCGTCATGGCTGGCACTGATACTCAGCTGGCGCTCGTAATGCTTCTGCTCGCTGATATCCCGAGCGATACCGAATACCCCGACGATCTCTCCATTTACCATGATCGGCAGGTTTGCGATATCCATGGTCAACTGCTTGTCGTCGCTCTCGTCGCGCACCCTTGCCTCGAATCGCTGCGGCTCACCGGCGCGGGCCGCGGAAAAATGCTGATTCACTCGCGGCAGGTCTTCTTCGAAAACGAGGTAGGAGAAATGTTGACCGACAAGATCAGTTGCCGCGCCAGCTTTAAGCTTCAGGCCAGCCGGGTTCACACTCTGGATGTTGCCCGCCATGTCGAGGGCGAAAACCGGGTTGGGGTTGTAGGTGAACAATGAGCGAAACCGTTGTTCACTTTCCTCCAGGCGTTGGCCGTCACGCTCATGCCGGATAGCAATGGCAGCCAGGTGCGCCGCGCAGGTCAACCTTTGGATCTGCATCTCGCTTGGCGCAATCGCCTGATCTTGGTACAGCGCAAATGTCCCAAGTACGGAGCCCTGATGCGAGAGTAATGGCAACGACCAGCAGGAGCGCAGATTGTACCCTAGCGCCAGGCTGCGAAAACGCTCCCAGCTCGGATCCCGGGCTATATCTGCGGTCACCACCAGCTCGCGCCGGAATGCAGCCGTGCCACACGTGCCTTCCTGAGGACCGATGGGCATGCCATGGATCGCCTCGCTGTATGCAGGCGGCAGGCCAGGCGCGGCACCTTTGAGCAAATGCTTGCCTTGCGCATCGGTGAGCAGTATCGAACACAGCGTACCGGGATCCTGGGCGTCGATCATCAAGCAGATGGCGGTGAGGATGTCGTGCAGTTGATGATTGGTCGCGATCATACCGAGTATGTCGCGCTGAGACTCGGGAAGCACCATGCTGTGATAGCTCGTGCAGAAGGTGTTCATGGTGGGATTCCTGTGTGCTTGCGAGGCCTTCCGGTTCCCTGAGCGTCTGCAGAAGTGAGTGCCTGGGCGCAGTCCGATCGCACCCCGATCGCGAAATCTTTTAAAGCAGTGGGCCTGCCACGAGAAAGACTCAGGTGATCGATAAAAGAACGTATCAGATGGAGCGCATGCGGCTGAATTCGGCTTGCAGCGGCCTGACCACCGCCCGCTGACTTTCTCTGAGCAAACCGCAGATACTTCTTGACTTCCAGACTACCAGGCGCAGACTTTAGCGAGTATTGCAAAAGTTCCCTTGGGCTGGCCGCATCTGTTTGCGGCGCTCGCCCGCCCGCGCTTGCCTGCCAGGCATGCTGAAGCTGGCGCTGGACATCACGGATGCAGTGCTGGCTTTCCTTCGAATTGCCTGGTCTCAAGGAAAGAACATCCCGATCACGCCCGACTGCTACGAGAGCAGCAGAAGTGCGCCTTCCCTCGTGCCGAACGCTACAACGGCTGTTGTCCGCGACCCTTGAACCTGCCTGACGATGCCGATCAGGTTTTGATCAAGCGCCCATTCGACAATGGGCTGCTGACGATCATCCTCGACGAGCGCGAAGCGCGTGCATCGAAGCAAAGCCGTTTGATTCCGAATTGAAGCTGACTCGGAGATTCCATGGCAGTTGTCACGAAGGCCCTTCAGCAGACGAGGAGCTGCGGCAGGCTCCACTTCGTCGCCTCAATGATTCAAGGAGCGCCCGCATGGCCAGCAAACAGTGCCAGGTCTGTGGCCAACCCGCTACGACACGGGTGGAAGCCAAGGTCAATGGCCGCCACAGCACAATGCTGTTGTGTAATGATCACTATCGCCAATTGGTGCGCCAGCAAAAGCGCACCCTTTCCCCACTGGAGGCCCTTTTCGGCTCGCGCAGCGGTTTGTTTGAGGATTTCATCGGCAGCGATTTCTTCCGCAACGGAGGAGACTCAGTATCCGTTGCCGCGGGTGCCGATGATGTGGCCGAAGCGTCGTCTGGCGAACCTGCCCCCGCAGGGGCTGGCACGCCGCGGCGTCGTGGCAGCGGGCTGGCCAGCCGCATCAGCGAACACTCCGAGGCCCTGTTGCAGGAAGCTGCCAAGCGTGCCACGGAGTTCGGTCGGCCCGAAGTCGATACTGAGCACCTGCTGCTGGCCCTAGCCGACAGCGACGTGGTGAAGACCGTCCTCAGCCAGTTCAAGATCAAGGTCGATGACCTCAAACGCCAGATCGAGGCCGAAGCCAAGCGCGGCGACAAACCGTTTGAAGGAGAAATCGGCGTGTCGCCTCGCGTGAAGGATGCGCTCAGTCGCGCCTTTGTCGCCTCGAATGAATTAGGCCACGCTTACGTCGGACCCGAGCACCTTCTGATCGGGCTAGCAGAGGAGGGCGAAGGGCTGGCCGCCAACTTGCTGCGCCGCTATGGCCTCACGCCGCAGGCCCTGCGCCAGCGGGTAAACAAGGTGGTTGGCAAAGGGGCGGAGGATGGCCGCGCCGAGGCGCCGACCAATACGCCGGAGCTCGACAAGTATTCGCGCGATCTCACCAAGATGGCGCGCGAGGGCAAGCTGGACCCGGTCATCGGACGCGCGCAGGAAATCGAAACCACCATCGAGGTGCTGGCGCGGCGCAAGAAGAACAATCCCGTGTTGATCGGCGACCCTGGCGTGGGCAAGACGGCCATCGTCGAGGGATTGGCACAGCGTATGGTGGCCGGCGAGGTGCCCGAGACGCTGCGTGACAAGCGCCTGGTAGAGCTGAACATCAATTCCATGGTGGCCGGCGCGAAGTACCGGGGCGAGTTCGAGGAACGCGTGCACAAGGTGCTCAAGGAAATCTCCGAGCACCAGGGCGAGTTGATTCTCTTCATCGACGAGGTGCACACCATTGTGGGTGCCGGCCAGGGTGGTGGAGAAGGCGGCTTGGACGTCGCCAACGTCTTCAAACCGATGATGGCGCGTGGTGAGCTGAACCTGATCGGCGCGACCACGCTCAACGAGTACCAGAAGTACATCGAGCAGGACGCTGCGCTGGAGCGGCGTTTCCAGCCGGTCATGGTGCCCGAGCCAACGGTGGCGCAGACCATCATGATCCTGCGCGGCCTGCGCGATACCTTTGAAGCGCACCACAAGGTCAGCATCACCGAGGACGCGATCATCGCTGCCGCCGAACTGTCCGACCGCTACGTCACCGCGCGCTTCCTGCCGGACAAGGCCATCGACTTGCTCGATCAGGCTGCCGCCCGCGTGAAGCTATCGGCGACGGCCCGCCCGGTGGCGGTGCAGGAAATGGAATCCGAACTGCACCAGTTGCGCCGGGAGCAGAACTACGCGGCTTCCCGCAAGCGATATGACAATGCGGCGCAGATCAGCAAGCGCATCGAAGCCAAGGAGGCCGAACTCAAGGAGCGCGTCGCGGACTGGGAGCGCGAGCGCGGTTCGGGCAGCGCCGAAGTCAAGGCGGAGCACGTTGCACAGATCGTCTCGCGTCTGACCGGCATCCCGGTCAATGAGCTGACGGTGGAGGAGCGCGAGAAACTGCTGCACCTGGAGCATCGGCTGCATGAGCGCCTGGTGGGGCAGGACGAGGCGGTACGCGCTGTGGCGGATGCGGTGCGGCTGTCGCGCGCGGGTCTGCGCGAAGGCAGCAAGCCCGTGGCCACGTTCCTGTTCCTGGGTTCCACTGGCGTCGGCAAGACTGAGCTCGCCAAGGCGCTGGCGGAATCCATCTACGGCGACGAGGGGGCCCTGTTGCGCATCGACATGTCGGAGTATGGCGAGCGCCATTCCGTGGCTCGGCTGGTGGGCGCGCCCCCCGGCTACGTCGGTTATGACGAAGGTGGCCAGCTTACCGAAAAGGTCCGGCGCAAGCCCTATAGCGTGCTGCTGCTCGACGAGATCGAGAAGGCCCACCCCGACGTCTACAACATCCTGCTGCAGGTGTTCGACGACGGGCGACTGACCGATGGTAAGGGGCGCGTGGTGGACTTCACCAACACCATTATCATCGCCACGTCCAACCTGGGCTCCGACATCATTCAGCGCCGGCTGAATGCGCCCGGAGCGGCTGGCGAGGAATACGAGAAGACCAAGGCCGAGGTGATGGACGTGCTGCGCGGGCACTTTCGCCCCGAGTTCCTCAACCGCATCGACGAAATCATCGTCTTCCATGCCCTGGGCAAGCAAGAGATCCGCCACATCGTCGGCCTGCAACTCGATCGCGTGGCCCGTAATGCCGCGAGCCAGGGCGTGACGCTGACGTTCGACGAGACGCTGGTCGATCACTTGGCGGAAGAGGGCTACAAACCCGAATTCGGTGCCCGCGAGCTCAAGCGACTGATCCGCAGCGAGCTGGAGACGGCACTGGCGCGTGAAATACTCGGCGGCGGCATTGGCAAGGGTGATCAGGCCCATGCGCGCTGGGACGACAAGGCGGAGCGGGTCGGGTTCGACCGGCGGCAAGCCGTGCCGGTCAAAGAGCTCGACAGTGAAAATGCGTGAAGCGCTGCCGAAGGCTGCACTTTCTCGTTGCAATGATCTGCTGCTGAAGGGGTGACGCATGAAGGACAGCAATCAGCCCGAGACCACACGCATGCGACTGCGTCGCGAGTGGGCGGTGATGACGTTTTACGAGCGTTTCGAGCAGATCGTCGCCCACATTCTATCGATGGTGATCGCGCTGGTTATCGTGGTGTCGCTGGTGCAGCTGATCCGGATAGTCTTCAGCCTGCTGATCATCGATGCGTTCAATCCGCTGGACCACCGGACCTTCCAGAATGTGTTCGGCATGGTCATGACGCTGCTGATCGCGATGGAATTCAAGCATTCCATCGTGCGCGTTGTCTTGCGCCGTGACAGCATCATTCAGGTCAAGACGGTCCTGTTGATCGGGTTGATCGCGCTGTCCCGCAAGATCGTGATCCTTGATCCCGATGTCAGCCCGGCCAAAGTCGCGGCGCTTGCTGGCGCGACCCTGGCCCTGGGGCTGACCTATTGGCTGTTGCGTGAGCGCGATGATCGAGTTGCCTAGGCTCTGTGTGAATGGCGCCAAGGCAAAGATTGAAGGGGAAAAAGAGCGCGGATCTGTAATTCCATATTCGTTCAAACCGGGGCTTGAAAACCTCGAAATCGCTCACATGATTCCGTCGTCAGGGGCCGCAGCCCGGCGCTTCGTGCCTCCTGTTCGAGATCATTTCAGTCAGCTTGAAGGAGGATTGTCATGTACGAGTCCCTTCTTAATCTGTCGAGCGATCCCATTGCCGAGTTCGAGAGGCTGCAGCGCGAACTGCAACATGTGCTGGGAACGGGTCTGGGGCGCCCAGGCAGTATTCGTGCCTTGGCCAGTGGTGCTTTTCCTGCCATCAATGTCGCGAGCACGCCGTCCAGCCTGGAGGTCTACGCCTTCGTTCCCGGCGTCGACCCGAGCGACCTCGATCTGCAGATTCACCGAGGGTTGCTGTCGATTTCCGGTGAGCGCCGGCCGGCGCGCAGCGCACAGGAGGGCAATTGCTCGGTGTACGCCAACGAGCGTTTTTCCGGACGGTTCAAGCGTACCGTGAGCCTCAATGATCAGGTCGATACCGACAAGGTCGAAGCTCACTGTTGCGACGGTGTTCTGCGCATTTCGCTACCGCGGCGCGAAGCGCTGCAGCCCAAGCGCATAGCCATTCAGTAACAGCAACGGTTTGAAGGAGGAATCACCATGAACGACAAACAAGCGGTCGTGCGCGGCGAAACTGAAACCCAAACACTGCTGCCGCGTGTCGATGTATTTGAAGACGAAAACGGAATCCAACTGTTTGCGGACCTACCGGGCGTGCCCAAGGACCATCTCGTGGTCAATGTGGACGGTGACACGCTTGTGCTGGAAGGGGAGATCATGCCGCAGTTGAGCGAACAGTTGGAGGCCGTCTACGCAGAGGTCCAGCTGTCGCGATTCAGGCGAGCCTTCACCTTGAGCTCCGAACTGGACACGACCCGGATCGACGCTGAGCTACGGGACGGCGTGCTGAACGTGCGCGTTCCCAAACATGCACATGCCCAGCCGCGCAAGATCGTCGTGAAAAGCGAGTAGGGCCTTGAGCGTGTGGAGGACGACCCATGGACAAACTAGCTGAACTCAAACATGGCCTGGAGGAAACCTGGCATTCGCTGGGCGAGGGCTGGCGTCAGCTTCGCGATCGCACCAGCGAGGCCCTGACGCGCTTCACGCCTGTCAACCGGAGCAGGAACGTCTCGGAGGATGCTACTTCAGCACCGGCACTTGCCTCGAACTGGGGATTGCTGGCCGGCGATCTTTACGAGGATGGCGACCAGGTCGTCATTCGCGTCGAGGTGCCCGGAATGGTGAAGGAGGATCTGAATCTGGAAGTGCGGGGCGATGCCTTGATCATTCGCGGTGAAAAACGCATCGAGCAGGAGCAGGGCAATGGGCGTTATCGCGTCCGGCAGTGCACCTTCGGCAGTTTCCGCCGCGCCTTCCAGCTTCCCGCTCCGGTCATTGCCGAGAAGGCCAGAGCCATATGCAGCAACGGTGTGCTGCGTGTCGAACTGCCCAAGGAAGAGCGTGCGCGTGGCCGGCGCATCGAGGTTCGCTCGGGTTGATACTGCCACTGCATGTTCTTTGCGCAGACAAGGTACAACCCTCGTCGCCTGAACTACCCGCCCGCGAAAACCTCGCGGGCGGGTAGTACTTCGGTTGCTCAACGGGAAGAACGGTAGCCGCTCCCCCCTGCAATGGACATTGCACTTCTCTGTCGAGCTGAGGCGCCCAGCGATAATTCATCCGGATTTTTTCCCATAACCGGTCCTGCCAGGGCTGAAGGTCGAGACTATGTCCGCTGAAGGTAACGCAGGACTTTTGTTGGGTGTTATCACTTTGCTCACCGCCGCCGTGGTGGCCGTGCCGCTGCTCAAGCGCATCGGGTTCGGCTCAGTGATGGGCTACCTGTTGGCAGGGATGATGATCGGACCCTTCGGGCTGCAACTGATCAATGACCCCCACACCATCATTGATGTGGGCGAGTTGGGTGTGGTGATGTTTCTTTTCGTGATTGGCCTGGAGCTCAAACCCTCGCATCTATGGGACCTGCGTGGGCAGATCTTTGGGCTGGGCAGCCTGCAGGTGGTGATCTGTGCCGTTCTGCTCACCGTCGTCGGCAAGGCCTTTGGTTTCCCTTGGCAGGTGTCATTCGTCTGCGCGGCCGGTTTTGTGCTCACATCCACGGCGATTGTCATGCAAGTTCTCTCGGAGCGGGGTGACTTGAACGAGCCGAGGGGCCAACGCATCGTCTCCATTCTGCTGTTTGAAGACCTGTTGATAGTGCCGTTGCTGGCGGTGGTGGCATTTCTGGCACCTACTGCATCGGTGCCCGAACCCAGCTCCCCCCTGTGGCAGCGCATGGCGACCGCAGCGCTGTCCCTGAGCGCACTGGTGGTCATCGGGTTGTGGTTGCTCAACCCTCTGTTTCGGGTATTGGCCCAAGCCAGGGCGCGCGAGGTGATGACTGCTGCCGCGCTGCTGGTGGTGCTGGGAGCAGCGCTGCTGATGGAAATCGGCGGCCTGTCAATGGCGATGGGCGCGTTCGTTGCCGGTGTGCTGCTGTCGGAGTCCACCTTCCGCCACCAGCTTGAGGCTGACATAGAACCGTTTCGCGGGTTGTTGCTGGGGCTGTTTTTCCTTGGCGTCGGCATGGCGCTGGATCTGCACGTGGTGGCCGCGAACTGGCTGCTGATCACCTCTGGCGTGCTGGCGCTGATGATGGTCAAGGCGCTGTGTATCTATGGGGTCGCGCGCCTCGCGAAAAGCCAGCATGGTGATGCGCTGGACCGCGCCGTGCTGATGGCGCAGGGTGGTGAATTTGCGTTCGTGCTGTTTGCCGAAGCGCTGAAACTCAAGGTCGTCAGTGCCGAAATCAACGCCAACATGACGGCTATCGTGGTGTTGTCCATGGCCGTTACGCCGGTCAACCTTCTATTGTACAAGCGCTTCGCGCGGCCCCGGGCGGTTTCCATGGCCGGTGTGGAGCCGGCACAGAATCTCCAAGGCCATATCCTGATCATAGGGTTTGGTCGTGTCGGCCAGATCGCTTGCCAGGCACCACTCGCTCATGGCGCCAAGCTTTCGATCATCGACATGGACCCGGAGGTGATCCGCGCCGTCGAGCCTTATGGTTTCAAGGTCTATTACGGTGATGGTGCCCGGCACGACCTGTTGCATGCTGCCGGGGCCCATCACGCCCGTACCATCATTGTGTGCGTGAATGACAAGAAGGCCGCGACACGCATCGTCGAAAGCACGCGGCACTATTGCCCGCAGGTGAAGGTGCTGGTGCGCGCCTTTGACCGCGAGCACGCGTTGGAGCTGGTCAAGCACGACGCCGACTACATCGTGCGGGAAACCTTTGAATCCGCCTTGCTGCTTGGCCACCAGGCCGTGCTGACCCTGGGTGCCTCAGCGCACGAAGCCGACGCGGTGACCGACGAGGTGCGCACCCGCGATGCTGAACGTTTTGCCCTGGAAACATCCGGGGGGCTATTTGCCGGGCGAGCGTTGGTCCTGGGAAATATCGAGCGCATTGATCCGCCGAAGCCTGAAGCACGGGATGCTCATTGAGCATGAAAACCTGACGGCAATACGCACACTCACGCTATCGCAGGCACGCACACAACTGCGGGCGATTATTTTCTGCCGCTTCGTGGGCGATGTGTAGTTTCCTGGATGGCGAGACAGATTAAATCTTCATGGGATGCGGGGATTGCACATTAAACATTGCCCTTGCCCTGGTGATTATCAATGGCCTCGATGAAATTCTTGATCAACGGCGACTGCTGATTTTTTCGCCAGACGAAATAGATATCGCTTGAATCCAAGCTCGGCACATGATCGGCCTGAAAGGTATCTGCCTGGCTCGCGAAACGGTCGATATAACTCTCTGGCACGCAAGCAAAGCCAATTTCCTGTGCGATGCAGGCAAAAATACTGGGATACGATTCGATTTCCAGTATCGCCCGAGGCTGGATGCCGCTGCGTTCTAGCCAGTTATCGACCTGTTGCCTGTAGTGACAGGTGCGACCGAATACATACAGTTCGAGCCCAGCCAGGTCTTCCGGGGTGGGCGAGGAAAAGGCCTTCGGTACAACTCTCAACAAGCGCTCACGGAACGCTAAGCGGCTTTCAAGCAAAGGATGCTCGATGGGGCCATCAGTGAGGATCAAATCAAGCTCGCCATCCATCAACAGCCGCTCCAGGAGTAGCGAGTGCTCCGGACGGATGTGCAGTTCTACCCCAGGCGCCTCAAGGCGGTACCGTACCAGAAGCGGAGGGAGATGATTGGCCAGCGCTACGTCAAGCGCCCCAACGCGAAGCACGCCAGGCATGGAATCGGTTGAAAACAGCGAGCGTGTTTCAGCTGCCAGGTCGAGGAGCTGTTTGGCTTTGCGGTAGACCAGCCTACCTTCGGGGGTGACAAGTAACCGGTTATTTTCGCGGTTGAACAAGACGACGCCGAGCTGAGTTTCTAGTTCTCGCAGTCTTGCTGTGATGTTCGAGGGCACGCAATGCAGCTGTGCAGCTGCTGCGGCTATCGTACCGTGCTCTACGACAGCGCAAAAAAAACCAAGCTGTGAAAGCTTCAAGATGCTCTCCTTTTGTGATGGTATAGCTCACATCTGATCACTTTTAGTGATTCGTGTGTCAGCTTAACATTGCCCGGGCAAACGCATCCAATCACCTCGACAGCCTAGCCTCATGGGCTTGCGGTGGTAGGGCCTGGATGCACGGACTTTCGTCGTTGTCGGGGAAAGCCTTCTAGGAAATGTTGGCCTTGCGAAGGGCTGAAGCTGCAGCGGAGAATCGATGCGCATACTACATACCATGCTACGTGTGGTGGATCTGGATAAAACCATTCACTTCTACACTAAAGTGCTCGGCATGAGCCTCTTGAGACGCAAAGACTATCCGGAGGGCAAATTCACCCTTGCTTTCCTCGGATATGGCCTGGAGACAGAAACTGCTGTTCTGGAGCTGACGCGAAATTGGGGACAAGATAGCTATGAGATTGGCGATGCTTACGGGCATGTAGCTATCGAGGTTGAGGATGCAGAAGCTGTGTGCAGCCGTGCTGCTATCATGGGATATCGTGTTCCTCGACCAGCAGGTCTCATGAAACATGGACGCACAATAATCGCGTTCATTGAAGATCCCAACGGGTACAAGGTCGAGCTGATACAAAAAGGCACGCAATTCGACTGATCAAGCGAGGGAAGGCGCGAGGCAGGGCCTGGAGTGGCGAAAGTGCTTTTGTGCTCTTTACCGAAGCTCGGTCTTCAAGGCCCTGAACTCATCATAGCTGTTGGCCGTACAGGTCGGATTGCTTGTCCGGCGCCGCTCGCACAGGGAGCTAAACTTTAGAATATCGATGTAAATCCGCAACTGATTCGCACCGTGGAGCCCTCTGGTCTCAAGGTCCATCACGGTGATGGTGACCGCTCTGACACATTGAGCGGTTCATACACGATGCCGACTACCTAGGGCGGGAAACCTTTAATCCGCACTGTAGCTCGACCGTCAAGCCGTGCTGACGCTGGGCGCGTTGGGGGTCGAAACCGACGCGGTGCGCATACGCGATACCTAACGAAGTGGCGAAGGTGTCCGTTGTCATAGGACAAACCCAGGTTTCTTTCAGCACCCTCATCCAGGTTCTGATGTAAGTAGGAGGGCGCATGTTCACTCCGAGTTCCATTCCCTATCAGCGACAACCGGGCTTTCAGCGCACTTACCGTCAAGGTCGGTTGAGCCTGGGCCTTTTCCTCCCCCTCGAAGCCTTTAGCGGTGATATGCCGAGTATGGCTGGCCAGGTGAGCCTGGCCCAAAGAGCCGAAAAGCTAGGTTTCGCTGCCCTTTGGTTTCGCGATGTACCGTTACGTGACCCTAGTTTCGGTGATACCGGTCAGGTCTTCGATCCTTGGGTCTACCTGGGTTTCATGGCGGCACACACGCATTCGATTGCGCTGGGTACCGCCTCGGTCATCCTGCCAATCCGCAACCCTCTTCACACCGCGAAGGCGGCCACCAGTGTAGATCAACTCAGTGGTGGCCGCCTGTTATTAGGCGTGGCTTCCGGGGACCGACCTGTAGAGTTTCCCGCATTCGGTGTAGATCCGGAGCAGCGTGACAGAATGTTCCGCGAATACCTAGAGGTATTTCGCCAGGTTCAGCGCAGCAGTTTCGTGCCTTTGACCTGGTCCGGCGGCACGCTTGAGGGCTGCGATCTGATTCCCAAGCCGACCACAGCGGAAATTCCATTCTTCGTCACCGGTCATAGCCGCCAGACGCTGGATTGGATTGCCCGCTGCAGTCATGGCTGGATCAGTTATCCGCGTGCGCCGAAGACTCAGCAACTGATTGTCGAGAACTGGCGCACTGCAGTGCATACCGAATGTGGTGAGCTGTTCAAACCCTTCACCCAGTCGCTATACATCGACCTGACGGACAACTCGCAGATACCCCCTCGACCGATCCACCTCGGCTATCAATTAGGGCGATATCATCTGATCTCACTGCTGCAACACTTACAGGAGATCGGCGTCAACCATGTGATCATCAACTTGAAGTACGGGCAACGCCCCGCTGGCGAGGTCCTCGAGGAGCTCGGTCAGTTCGTTCTGCCTGACTTCATCCTGTCTACGTGAGGCGGCACGGGGCACGAATGCTACGCCCCGAGCTTTCTATCCGGTCACCGCGCCGGGCGCGAGACGGCGATATGGCCGCCGCCACACCCGGTGACCAATACCTAGTGAAAGAAGGCCAGGGTACGAACTTCGATACTTTCGCGTGGCGGGGCTCCCGGCGGCGTATGGGGGAGCTGGAAGGCGGCATGGGGGGTGAAGCGGGCACGGCCGTCGTGACGCGAGTCATAACCCTTGATCAGCAAGACTTCGTCACGGCGCATCTCCGGAAAATAGTACCAGCGCTGGTGAGTATTGTAGGCGAGGTGATAAATTTCCCCGATGCGATCCGGATAGACCAAGTCGGTAGCCAGCAGATCATTGGGGGCGAGCGTCGAGGCGTCCAGCACCGCCAACGGCGAGCGCTTGACAGGGCCGCTTATCGGGCGCCAGACGTTGATCTGAGCGACTGACATCGCTGCCATTGCGGCGGCTTGTTCCGCGCCCAGTACTTCCCGGATACGCTCAGGCCCCGAGTGTTCGGTGTAGTCATTGTGCACACGGCTGGCTGGGCCGCGAAAATCCCGCCGTTCGGCGTCACTGCGCCTGGTGTGGTCGAAGATCACGACCCGGCTCGCGCCCGTCAATTGCTTGATCAAGGCCTTTATCTCGTCATAGTAGACCTTTACTACCGAGGTATCGTCGTAGAGATCGTCTACCACCGTCTCTCGCCGGTGGAGTTCAAACCCCTGCTTGTCCAGTGAAAGGCTGTCGGCTAACGGACGTCCGTTTTGTATCTTGACTTCGCGCTCCTCCTGCTCGGCAAAGTAGTGAGCCTCACTGTCACCGGTCAAAGCCTCGGTATGTATATAGGGCTTTGCATTTTGCCTGACCAGGTAGGTGAGTTTCGTGAGAACGCTATCGGGCATATCAATTGTGCATTTCAAGTAATACCTCCCGTTCTGCTGGCCGTACTCGGCGTGGTGGCGCTGTGGCGGCGATGTGGCTGGCATGTAGGCTCGCTCTCAATCATATGCCCTCGAACAGACGCATTAAATGCCCTCCAGGCGCAAGCCCTCCAAGAGTGACAAGTGGCTATCCACAACTTTGCTGTCAGCAGGAGAAAGCTTGGAATCTGCAAGAGGCGGATACTTGCCCAGGCCTTCCCCCGTTTCGTGAGTCGAAAGGATGGCACCACTGCTGTTCACGTACATGCCGTGTAGCATGACCTGCGTGTCTGCGGCGGAAGCTTCGTTAGCACCCATTTTCAATGGTTTGCCCAATTGACAGCGCGTGTTCCAGTCAGGTGCGTGCTGATTAGCTCCGGCCCTGCAAATGGTGGATCTCACCATGAACGACATATGCCGCCATGGGGGGGCCGTCGAGCACCAGCAGGTCGGCCTGCTTACCTGGCTCGAGCGTGCAGACTGGTATGGGCGCCAGCGGCGCAGTAGATCACTGGGGCAGGGATCAAAGCTGCAATGGCGCTCGGCGCCTGCGGTGCGCAGCTTGGCACAGCCTTTATCCTCTGCCCTGAGACATCCGCAAACGCTGCCTACCGGGAAGCAATGAAAAGCCATCGCGCCTATCACACCCAGGTTACCAGTGTGATTTCTGGGCGACCTGCCCGGGGCATGGTCAATCGGAACTTCACGGATCTACCTTCGGATCACGCCTCTATACCGGCATAGGCATCACTTTCGAATCCTTATCGAGGCGAGATAAATGAACTGCTTAACAAGGGACTATAGTGGCATATTGCTCTGCTGACCCGCCAGAGCGAAGAAGAAGCCCAGACGAACCGGACCTGTGGCATTAGAACGGGGCTGCCTAATGGATGCCATACCAGACTGGGGGAACAGGGCACACGTGGTTTCCCGATGACACGTCATCCTCTCTCTCGAATTCTGCTGGAAGCGGGGAGCGGTGCAGTTTGGTGCGAGAGTCTAGGCAAAGTGAAAAAAATCTCAGGGTAAGTGAAAAGCCACGGTGGTGCACCGATGAGGCGCTGGTCGGCATGCTCTGCGCTGAATTCCGACATGTCGAAACGGATATAAGCGCTTTCGTCGCCGAACAGCAGGCTGGTCATGGTTTTGGCCAGCTCGGTCTTGCCCACCCCGGTCGGCCCAGCCAGGAAGGCTACGCCACGTGGACGGTTACCCTTGCGGCTGGCGCCGACGCCGGTCATCGCCCGCTTGACGATGTCGAGCATGTGGGTCACAGCGTGGTCCTGGCCTTTTACCCGTTGGTGCACCAGTTCTTCGCCCTTGCGAATGCGCTGGCGATCGATACGCAGCCAGGGGTCTTCGGTGACACCCACTTTATACCGGCGCACGGCATCAGCGATCTGCACCATGGGCACACCTTCGACCCGTGCGAGTTGCGCGATGGCGCTGAGGTCGAGCAGCAGCAGGCCCTCGGTATTCTGTACGAAGGCGTCCGCAGCCTGAGCGAGCGCGTCCTGACTCGCCTCCTGGCTACCGGCGAGCCCCTTGAGCAGCGCCGGCGCCAGGGCGCGGCGGGCCAGTTGGTCAGGTTTGGAGACGGGAATGTGGCGAATCCGGGGGTTGTCGACCAGCAGCCAGTCCGGCAGGTCGCCTTCTTTCTCCACCAGCCACAGCAGCGTATTGAAGAATGGCTTGCGCGTTTGTGGCTGGGGCCTGCTGCGCGCCTGGTGGGCATGCACCAAGGCCTGAGTGAACAGCTGATGCTCGGCCGCGTTCAGGGAATCGCTACGTACCGCCAGGCGCGAGGCGAAGTCGATGATCAGGGCGACAGGCGTATCGGTGCGGGCCAGCAGCCGCTGCATGGTGGCGGCCAGCAGGTCGATACCCGCAGACGCGGCGCCGTTCACCGGGGTCAGGCCGAGTTCCTGGAGCAGGGCTTGGCCAGGTGCCGGGTCGCTGCCGGGCTTGCCAAGCACACGAAAACCAGCCACCGGGTCCCAAGCCAGCACATGGCCATAGCCGGTGTCGAGCAAGGCGTTGCACAGGGTCTGGTTGAAGCTCTGGGCCGTGACCGTGCCAGGAACGACCTCACAAGCCTGGAGGTCGCGGATGTTGCCCGACAGGACGAATTGGCTTTTCAGTGGCAGGAAGCGGACGAGGTCACGCATCCAGCGCGGGGTTTGAAACGGTGTAGTCCCTGACATGATCAACTCGTCTAGGTTGGATCCTTGGCAGGGTATTGGTCCTTGCGCGTATTTTCCAGTATTGCCGTCTGAAAGTTCAGCGCGTTGTAGGGCAGCATTTCAAGAATGCCTCGATACATACCGAGGATGGCAACCAGACAAGTGCATGAGGTCAGCAATGGTAGACTTCGGCGCTGATTCAAGGAACTGTGTGTGGTGCTATGGGATAGCGGCGCAGGCTGTAATAATGGGGGCAATTACAAGGGCCATGTCATGCTGACCATCACCAATAACGTGCATCTGCCGGATGCCGACATCGAACTGACATACATTCGCGCGCAAGGCGCGGGCGGGCAGAATGTCAACAAGGTGTCCAGCGCGGTGCACCTGCGCTTCGACATCCCGGCCTCGTCGCTGCCCGAGTTTTACAAGGAGCGGCTGTTAGGGTTGCGTGACAGTCGCATCACCGGTGACGGCGTGTTGATCATCAAGGCCCAGCAGTACCGCACCCAGGAGCAGAACCGCGCTGACGCACTGGCGCGTCTTGCCGAGTTGATCATCGCTGCCGGCAAGACCGAGAAAAAACGCCGCCCCACCAAGCCGACCCTCGGCTCGAAGACCCGCCGGCTCGAAGGAAAAGCCAGACGCAGCACTATCAAGATGGGGCGGGGCAAGGTGGAGTTCTAGTGTGGTGTTTCACAAATAACGACCATAACTCGCGGCGCTTTTTGCACTCATGCGGCGTTGTCGCTCCTCGCCGTAGCTGGGCTACGACTCGTCGCGACGCCTTGCCTGAACGCAAAAATCGCTCGCGAGTTATTGGCCGTATTTGCAAAACACCACACTAGGCGCTGTACGAAAAGTCTTGAGACGCAGGTCAGGCAAGGCGAGAACAGCCGAGGAAGCGGAGAGTACTGGAGTACATGAGCATTCCGAGGCTGTTTTCAACGCAGCATGAACAAGTATCAAGGCTTTTCGTAGAGAGCCTGGGCTCTGCAGTGCGGCTGCATCAAGCGCATGTACGGCTGGCTAAAACAGAGTGTCAGATGAACAGCCCGCCCGACGACGCCTAAAGACTGTTAGGATCCCAAGGTAACAGCCGCATCCGCGAGTTCAGCTACCTGCAAAAGGATTACCCGGACAGCGACAAATTCACCCTGTATTTCTCCGCGCCGAGTGATGTGCGTGACGTCGCCTTTCACATCGAAAACCCGCGCGAGGTTTTGGGCCTCGAAGACAGCCAATGGATGTATTTGCCGGTCAGCCGACAGACCCGCAGGATTTCCACCACCGACAAACGCGGGGCGTTCATGGGTAGCGACTACTCCTATGCCGACCTCGACCAGATCGACAGCATTACCCACAGCGAAACCGAGGATTTCATCGCCGGTACTCGCTCTCGGCTGCGCTTCAACCAGTTGCAGTACAACGTCGTGCTGGACGACCGCCTGTTCACGCAGACTGCGATCAAGTGCGGGCTGATAGCCGGCGACTTGCCGGATACGCCGTGTCTGCCCATCCTCGGCATGCTGACGTTGCTGACCACGTCGGTGACGGTGTACGGCACCATGTACCTGTTGGACATCAGTTGAGCATCGGTACCACACTGGTGACGTTCCTGGTGGTGGGCGTCGTGGATTACGCCGTTCACCTGCTGTCACGGATCAGGATGCTGGTGCAGAAGGGCATCGAGATCGACGAGGCTATCCTGGCGGCCATGCAGGGCGTCGGGCGCTCGACGGTGGTCAACGTCGTGATCTTCTCGATGGGCTTTGTCGCGCTACTGTTCTGCGCCTACAAACCCGTCATTGACCTGGGTGTATTGGTGATACTGGCGCTGTCATCCGGCGGCTTCATTAGCATTTTGCTGGTCACACTGATTTCGCCGTGGTTCTTTGCCGCGATTGTGCCGCAGCCAGCAGTGCAAGAGGGTGAGCAGCCGGGGGGGCTGTGCCAGGCTAAATCGCCGGGGTGCCTGCCTGCTGAAAACGGCACCGTGCGCTATGGCCGTTCAGGGGCAGCGGAGTGGATTCAGCGGGCTCTTTCCAGGTGTTCGAACTGGCATTGCATCTGAGCATCTTTGAGGCTCAGCTCAAACTCAACCAAGCCGTCATGCACTTGCTGCAATGTCTGGATCTGCCCCATCAATTCCTGCTTTTTGTTATCGATGGCCTGCATGGCCAGATCCCAGGGCAGCTCCTGGCCGTGATGATCCTGCAGAATGGCCCGCATTTCCTTGAGTTTGAAACCGAGTTGCTGAGCGCATTTGATGAAGGTCAGCAGCTCTACGCTTTGCTGGCTGTAGATGCGGTACTTGCCTTCGCGCTGCGGTGGGGGCAGCAGGCCGATTTCTTCGTAATGTCGAATGCTTTTGACGGTGGTGCCCGACAGCTGGGCCGCTTTGCCGATGTACATGAAAGTCCCTTTTTTGACGCATCAGAAGCGAAAAGATGTCGCGTGCTCGTACAGGCGCGCGACATCTTTGCACGAGCATCAGGGTGTGGGAAGCCTGGACAAGGTGTCACAGCAGGGAGGCTCGGCTGCGCAGCGCAGGGGCACGGCCCGACCGGGGCCGATCAGCGGCTGGCGACTGCCTGGACTTGTTTGAGCCAGGCTTCGCGCTGTTGCGGCTTGGAGCCCAATACCGGACCGAAGGTCAGGGTTTTCAGGGGTTTTATGCCGCAGAACTCCAGGGTGGTCTTGCGCATTTGGTGCAGGCCCGGCATGCGATACACCCACCGGTAGTACCACGGCGGCGTGTCCATGGTCACCAAAAGATGAGCCGTGCGGCCCTTGAGCAGCTTATCCGGGAAGGGCGAGCCCTTGCGGTACTTGAAGGCAAAACCGGGCAGAAACACGCGGTCGAAGAACCCCTTGAGCAACGCCGGAATGCCGCCCCACCAGATCGGGTACACCAATGTCAGGTGTTCGGCCCAGGTAATGTCGTTCTGTGCGTCGATCAAATCGGGCTCGAGCAACTGGATCTGGTTATAGCCATCGTGCAAGACCGGATCGAAATCCAGGGTTTCCAGGCGCAGCAGGCGCACCTCATGGCCTGCTTGCGTGGCGGCCTCGACATAACGTTCGGACACAGCGCCGCAAAAGCTGTTGTTCGAAGGGTGGCCGAGGATTACGAGCATGCGTTTGCGCTTCATGACAAACTCCAGGTAATGAAGTGCCAAGGGTAAAGTCTGCCCCTTACGGTAGAGTCAAGCCTTGCCGGTTAGTGGTAGAGACAGACAGTCCAGCAGCACTCGGGTGTCGCCCGGCAAACCGTCGAATGAGGGGGCGCAGAAACGCAATGTGCGTTACGAGTGGATTACAGTGGAAGCACCAAGGGGGGGAGTCGAACGTGCAATCCCTCACCCAGTCGCGCAGCTTATGCTTTGGGCTCGTCCCAGTCATCAGGAGGGTTACCGCGGTCCAGCATCTTCTCGAATACGGCGTAGGGATCGGATTTTCTGCCTGCGGACTGCAGAGTATTTTCGTCGTTGCCCCATGCGTAGACGATGACCTTGGACCTTGAGTCGTAGCGAAAGAACAGCCGAAAGCGCCTACCGATTTTCGCCCGCCGCCAATGTCGGTAGGCGGTGCCTAGCGTGTTGCCTTGGCGGAGCTCGTCACGGCCCGGGTCGGCAGGCACAGCCTCCATGATCAGATGGCTTAATGCCCGAAACAGCTTGACGTTGGCGTTGCTTTCAAAACCTTGTGGGTCGTTCTGCGCGGCCTGGGCGGCGGCTTCTTGCAATTTGCGTAGCTGTAAAGTCACACCTTCATGGAACAACAGTGTCCAGCCATGTCGCAGTATCAGATCGCGACCTCACCGTCGATATCTTCGTCCAGATTTACATCGTGGCCCGCATTGGCGAGCATGGTTTGCGCCAGGTTTTCCGGCAGGGTGGTGAGGTTGCGCCCGCTTCGGATATCAGCCTCCAGCAAACCCAGGAACGCACCGATGGCAGGGTCCTCATGGATGGTTTCTACGCGGCTGACCACGACTTCCTTGGCGCGTACGTCGAATGCGATCTTGCCACCCGTGTCGAGGCCTAAAAGCTGGCGAACGGACTTGGGCACTGTGACCTGCCCCTTCGAGGTCAACGTGGCGATTTCGTGGATGGCAGGCATGAGCGTTCTCCCGGATGTATTGATTAAATGGCAAGGAATAATCCTTACACGGTCAATCTTGGTTTTCTGCTGATCAAGCATAGGCGGGGAGGACGCTAAATAGCGTCGCAGGATGAGTTACATCACGTCCAGGGACACGATCCTCTAAAGACTGTCAGGATCCCCAAAAAACATCTGTATCCGCGACCGTAGCCACCGCTCCGCCGGGTCATTGTCCTGTGCCCCGCGCCAGGCCATGTGCAGTTCGAAACTGCGCACGGGTATCGGCAGATCCTCGGCCCGCAAGCCGCCGGCGGCCGTCAGTGCATCCGCCGTGTAGTCCGGTACCGTAGCCACGATATCGGTGCCTGCCAGCAAGCTCCCCAGCCCGTTGAACTGCGGTACCGCCAGCACCACGTGGCGCTTGCGGCCGATTTCTTCCAGGGCTTCGTCAATGAACCCGGACAAGTCCCCGGCAAACGACACCAACGCATGGGGCCGCGCGCAGAAGTCATCCAGGGTGATGCTGCCGGGTACGCTGTCGGCGCGCAGCAGTTTCGGCATGCTGCGGCGCAGCACCTTGCGCTTGGCGTTGGCCGGCAGTTCGCTGGTGTAGCTGACACCCACCGAAATCTCGCCCGAGGCCAGCAGGGTTGGCATCAGCAAGTAGTTGACCCGTCGCACCACCAGCACGATACCCGGCGCCTCGGCGCGAATGCGCTTGAGCAGTTGCGGCAGCAAGGCGAACTCGGCGTCGTCCGACAAGCCGATGCGGAACACCGCATTGCTGGTGGCCGGGTCGAATTCGGCAGCGCGGCTGACTGCAGTGGAAATCGAATCCAGTGCCGGTGACAGCAGGGCGAAGATCTCGTGGGCCCGTGCCGATGGCTCCATGCTGCGCCCTGTGCGCACGAACAGCGGGTCATCGAACAGGTTGCGCAGGCGCGACAGCGCCGCGCTGATGGCCGGTTGGCCGAGAAACAGTTTTTCTGCGGCGCGGGTCACGCTGCGCTCGTGCATCAGCGTCTCGAACACAATCAGCAGGTTGAGGTCTACACGACGCAGGTCGTTTCGATTCATCGGTGCGCTTCGCCTAATGTGGGGCAGAGGTGAATCTTAAGGCCAAAGGCTGTTACCCTGCACGGGTTTAGGGGGACCAATCGCAGGGAAAGTCAGGTGCCCAATCGATGACAAGCATGTCGACTATTAATGCCCACTGATGGTCTAACGGGCAAAGCCCGGATAGAGTCAGTGGTAATTAGAGGTTCACAAAGGCGAGGTATGCGATGTCCCGCATGATCCGTTTCCACAAGTTCGGCGCTGCTGACGTGCTTCGTTGCGAAGAGCAGGCCGAACCGTCACCCGCTGCCGACGAGGTGCAGATCCGCGTCGAAGCGGTTGGCGTCAGCTGGTATGACGTGCTTTGGCGCCAGAATCTGGCACCGTCCCAGGCACGTCTGCCAGCAGGGATCGGTCACGAAATGGCCGGGGTGGTGACGGCGGTCGGTGAAGGGGTCGATGACATTGCCGTCGGTGACCGGGTTGCAAGTTTCCCGGCCACCAGTGCCAACGACCACCCGGTATATGGCGATGTCATCGTACTGCCGCGTACAGCCATTACTCGCTATCCGAATGTGCTCACCCCGATTGAGGCCAGCGTGCACTACACCCCGCTGCTGATTGCCTATTTCGCCTACGTCGACCTGGCACGGGCCAAGACCGGGCAGACAGCACTGGTCACCGATGCCAGCCATTGCGCCGGGCCTGCCTTCGTGCAGCTGGGCAGGGCCCTGGGGCTGAAGGTGTTCGCCGCCACCAAGGATGCGGCGCAGCGAGAGTACCTGCTGGGTCTGGGCGCAGACAAAGTGATTGTCACTGAAGAGCAGGACCTGCTGTTGCAGATTGGCAAGTACACCGATGGCCGCGGCGTTGACATGGTGCTCGATGGCATGGGTGGCCCGCAGATGTCGCTGTTGGGCGATGTGTTGGCGCCGCGTGGCAGCCTGGTGCTGTACGGCCTGCAAGGTGGCAACCAGACACCGTTCCCGGCCTGTGCGGCATTCCAGAAAAACATTCAGTTCTATGTGCACTGCATCGGTAATTTCACCGGCAAGCCAGAGCTTGGCATCAGCCAGGACCAGGTGGCACTGCAGCGTGCCTTGCGCGATATCAACCAGTTCACCGCCGACCAACTGCTGACGCCGCAAATCATCAAGGTGTACCCGTTCGAACAGGTGGTCGAGGCGCATCGTTACATGGACCAATGCCCGTGCGGCGGGCGGGTGGTGCTGGACATGGCGCAACACTGACGGTTACTGAAATGACCCGCAAACCCGGGCAGGCCCCGGGTTTTTTGTGCGCGGGGTAAAGTGATTCAACTTTTAAAGTAGGACTGTTCCTACAATAAGTTGCGACGCGGACTACATATAAGTCAGCGGTCTTTGGGGTTTCAGAAATATCCCGCCAAATATTCAGCCTTGAACGCTTTTCCCTAGCGAGCCACTGTGAGCTGACACGGCCGCTGAATGGTTTTTTTACCGTGAACTGTGTCTTCAATTCGCGCTGCCTCCCTCTCGATAATGGCCCAATGATAGTTTGTGCAAGGAACGTGGGATGAGCATGGCTATGCCTGGTATAGAGCAGCATGTGGAAGCGACAGGCCATCGCAGTGGTGGTTTTTTCTCGATGGCCTGGCGACAGTGAAGGGTTACGTCATTACTTTCATTTAAGTTGTAGGATTTTCTTCTGGGTAAGTTTGGCGCATGTTCAAGTTGAAATGGTTGGTACGGCATGCGCTGGCTGCATGAAGTTGATGAGGTGATTGCGTGACTGCTATTCACGACCAGGCGATGCATTATATCTACCAGCAAGTACTTGAGCGCTTGTTGAACCACATGTCCCAGGCGCAGCGCGCTTCCTTGCAGTTGTTGATACAACGCCTGTTGGTTGCTGCAGGCGGGCCCGAGTACATCGGTACTTTCAGCTTGCAGCTATTGCAAGGTAGCGACCGCCATAGCAGCCGGCTGCTGGCCATGTTGCGTGCCGCGCAACTGAGCATTGCCCTGCGTTCGCCGGTAACCTTTCAGCTGCGGGTATTGGTGGTCAGCCTGCCGGTTGCCGACAGCGCCACGCTGGAAGCTCATGAGCGCAGTTTTAGCGCCCTGTTCATGCAGGATGATCCGAGGGTGCAATTGCAGATGATCGAGGGGCGCGCAGTGGTGCCGTTCAGTCGTCGGCTATCGGTAATGCCTGAGCGCTGGGGGCTCGCCAGGGATGCGTTGTTGATGTTCGGCCACATGATCGATGCCAGGCCTGAAGCCCTGCTGGGTTGCCGCTTGCACCTGGAGCTGGCGGGGGCCGTGGATAATGCGCTGCAGTCAGCGGTGCCTCCCGATGCATTGGTCACTGCCGTGCCCGGGTTCCACCGGCGCCGATACCTGGCTTGGGCCCGGCGTAGCCTGCGCCTGGCCAGCGAGTGCGGCCCGCATGCAGTGCACCAGTGCCTGGCGGCACTGGCCCAAGGTCTGAGCCGATTGCACGGCGCTGTTGGGGGCGCACCGGTTGGCCAGCACGGGCCGGTACCGGGCGCCGTACCGGGGCGTGCGCCAGTGCGGCTGATTGCTATTGATGACCTGTTGCCGCAGTTGCTTGAAGACCAGCAGATTGACGCGATGCTGGGTTGTCACTTCGAGGCTGCTACGGATGCTTTGTCGCTGTCTGAATTCGTCGACTCGCTAGCCACGGCACAGTTGCACGAACTGCGTGCCCGCAGCCTGGAGCCGCAGGCCGGGCGCCCAGCGCTGACGCTGGCAGGGCAGGGGGGTGACAGCAAGCAGCGTGACGCCACCCCGTTGCTATTTGGCAAAGTCTACGGCATCAATCAGGCCCAACTGGTGTGCCTGCTGTTCAGCCCGTTTGCCAGGCAGGGGAAAAACCTCGAGCGGTTCTTGCAGTGCCGGCATGCCGACATGGTAGTGGCGTTGCCGTACCTGCACAGGGCCTTGCAAGGCAAACCCTGCCCTGATGCAGTCAAAGCCTGGCTGGTGAACACCAGTGGCCTGCCGTTGGGGCAACTGCGGCAGATTTATGATGGGCAGTTACCGCTGACGGGATGGCGCCTGCTTAACCACCTGGCCCGTCGGGATGTACACCTGAGGTTGCTACCGCAGCAGGCGGTGGGGCGGCGGCGTGGTGCTGCGGGGCTGCCTTGATGGGGCGAGCGGCCCCAGGCGAGTTCGCGTATCGCAAGGTGTATCGCTACCTGGAAGCGTTGATCGACCAGGCTGCAGGCGTTGGCACATGCCGTTTGCCGTCATTGCGTGAGCTGTCCCGGCGGTTACGGGTGTCGTTGGCCACGGTACAGAGTGCCTACAGCCTGCTGGAGGAGGAGGGCCGTGTACATTGTCTGCCGAGGTCGGGTTATTACGTACAAAACGGTGGCAAAGATTAGACTGTGGCCGTGGCCCGGCAGCCTCCCTTGCCGACACAGCCTCTGTTGGAGCGCATTCTGCTTGGTCATGAACGGCGTTTGGCCCGTCAGCGTGATCGCAGGGTTGCGTCCTGGGAAGCGCTTGGTAGCGCCCGTTTGCGCAATGCTGTGGCTGAGCGATACACCCGCTGCTCCAACCAGTACTGGCATGCCGATGATGTCCAGTTGGCCCCCGATGTGCTGGCGTTGCTGGAGACGCTGCTGACCGCACTGGCCATGCAAGGTGGTACCGCGTTGGTGCATTCACCCTGTTGCTGGCAAGTGTTGCGCGCCTTGGGGCGTGTCGGCATGCGCGTGCTGGAGGTACCACAGGATTCCCGTGGCAACCCCGAGCTGCACGCTTTGGCCAAGCTGCTTGCTAGCGAGCCGATAAACCTGTTGGTCATGCCGTCTTGCCTGGGCATGCCGCAAGGGCGGCTGGTTTCACCGTATTTTCAGCAGCAGCTTGGGCAGTTGCTTGACCAACACCCGGTATGGTTGCTGGAAAACGACCTGGACAGCGAGCTTTGTTACGACGGGCCGCCGAGCACACGCCTGCGTGACTGGATCGATCCGCGCTGGCTGTTGGTGATGGGCACGTTCGAGGCCGCGGTGGGGGCAGAGGCGCCGTATGCCTATTTACTGAGTCGTGAGACCGTGTTGGCCAAGGCATTCGCCGAGCGAGCGTTTCGGCTTGCGCCGCTACGCTTGCAGGCGCTTGCTCACATGCTCGGCAAGGGGGAAATCGAAACGCAACTGGTTCAACAGCGCACAGACCTGCAAAGGCGCACGCAATACCTGGCGCATGTGCTGCAGTCGCAATTCGGCCAGCGGGTGGTCTTCGAGCTGCCGCAAGGAGGGCAAATGCTGTGGGTGAGTTTCCGCCAGCCGCTGGCGTGGGATGGTATTGCCTTGGCATTGGCCGGCTCTGCATTGCATGCGCTACCGGGCGAGCAGTTCGGCCTGCAGGGGCATTACCCCCAACACCTCGCGCTGATTTGGCTGGGCGGGCACCCGGATGAATTGCAGCGGGCGGTAAGGCGACTGGCGCAGGCGCTTGAGGTGCACTGCGGGCGAAATATCCGCTTCTCGAGTTGAAACCAAGACGCTTGCAGGCGCTGACAGTTGCTGCGAAGGGGGCGACAAGTCAAATGAACGAGTCAACGGGCTGACCCGCGGCTCTTGTCAGGTACGCTTTTCTGTATGTATAACCAGTGTCTGTTTTTGCTACCTGATGCCATCCCGTGATTGCCCATTCCGTCGACGACCCGTTCTACTACCTGCATAACTTCCGCCAGGTAGTGTCGTGGGTCGAACAGCGCTACCAGGACCTGCTCGATGACCAGGAACTGGCCTTCATCCGTGCCTTCAGTCAGTTGCAAGCGCCAGCCCAGGCCTTGATGGTGCGTATGGTCATGCGCAAAGGCGAGTTGTTTCGCAGCGATCGGCTCGACTACGCCGAAATCGGCGATACCGCGCTGGCGCTGCAGCCGTTGCTGGCCCTTGGCTGGGTAAGGGAGCCCGAGCAACTGGAGCTTGAACAGCTGTTCGCGTTGCTGCGCAAAGAAGAGCTGGCCCGCTGCTTCGCCCGGCAACTGAGCCGCCCGCGCGCAGCCAAGCATGAGCTGTTGGCACAGTTGCAACCCCTGGCCCTGGCGGCGCGGTCATTGGCCGAATGGTTCCCCGACAGCGAGGTGCGCATTCTGCAGTGGTGCCTGCAACCTCTGTGCGACCGCATGCGCCTGCTGTTCTTCGGCAACCTGTACCAGGACTGGTCAGACTTTGTCCTCGCCGACCTGGGCTTGCTGCGTTACGAGCAGGTACCATTCAGCTCCGATTCTCGCGCCCTGCAGCAACGTGACGATGTCGACCTGGCCATGGCCCTGCACCAGTGCGCCGAGCGCCTGGAGCAGGGCGGCGACCCGCAGCCGATCCTTGCCACCCTGCAGGGCCTGCACAGCGACAACCCCTGGCTGGCCCGGCGCCATGCGCGGCTGCAATTCGCCGTGGGCCAACAATGCGAGCGCCTGGGTGAATGGGACCTGGCCACGGCCGTGTATGCGCAGTGCAACCATCCCCAGGCGCGCATTCGCCAGGTGAGGGTGCTGGAGCGCAGCGAACAGTGGGACCAGGCCCATGCACTGGCATTGCAACTGGCTGCGGCACCCGCCAACGCGCTGGAGGAGCAGGCGCTGCAGCGCATGCTGCCACGCCTGGCGCGCAAACTCGGCGGCCCGCCCCAGCGGCGCAAGCGCACCACGCCGCTGGAACTGATCGAGCTCGAACTGCCCCGCGGGCATGCTGCGCTGGGCGTTGAAGAAGCCGTGCGTCAGCACCTGATGCAAGAGGGGGGGCAGGTGCATTACGTGGAAAACACGCTGTTCAACAGCCTGTTTGGCCTGTTGTGCTGGGAGGCCATCTTCGCCCCGGTGCCCGGCGCATTCTTCAACCCGTTCCAGGCCGCGCCACAGGACCTGCACGACAGCGACTTCCAGCAACGGCGCAGTGCACTGTTCGAACGCTGCCTCGGGAGGCTCGACGATGGCAGCCATCGCCAAGCGATTCTCGACTGCTACGTGGCCAAACAGGGGCTGCAGTCGCCGTTCGTGTTCTGGTCCATGCTCAGCGAGGCACTGCTGGAGCAGGCCTTGGCTTGCTTGCCGGCCGCTGCGCTCAAGCAATGTTTTCTGCGCCTGTTGCAGGACATTCGCAGCAACCGTGCCGGCATGCCCGACCTTATCCAGTTCTGGCCCGAGCAGGGCCGTTATCGCATGGTCGAGGTCAAGGGGCCTGGTGATCGCCTGCAGGACAATCAGCTGCGCTGGCTGGAGTTCTGCCGGCAACACGGCCTGCCGGTCGCGGTGTGCCACGTGCGCTGGAGCGAATCGCCTTGAGTTACAGCGTAGCGGTGCGCGCCTTGTGTGAGTTCAGCGCCAAGGTTGGCGACCTGGACCTGCGTTTCACGCCGTCGCCCTCCGCTCAGGAGGGTATCGAGGGACATCAGCGGGTAGTGGCACGGCGGGCTGCTGGCTACGAGTCGGAAATCACCCTTGAAGGCCAGTTCGAAACCCTGACGGTGCGGGGCCGTGCCGATGGTTATGACCCTGGCAGCAATCGCCTGGAGGAAATCAAGACGCACCGTGGCGATCTGGCGCGTCAACCGGCCAATCACCGTCAGTTGCACTGGGCGCAGGCCAAGGTCTATGGCTGGTTGATGTGCCAGGCACGACAACTGCCGGCCATCGAGGTGGCGCTGGTGTACCTCGACGTGGACAGCGACAGCCAGACGCTGTTCACTGAGCACTGTTCGGCTGCCGAGTTGCAGGCCTTCTTCGAAACCCAGTGCCAGCGCTTTCTGGGCTGGGCCCGATTGCAGCAACAACGCTTGGCCGAACGTGACCAAGGCCTGCTGGCGCTGAGTTTCCCTTACCCACAGTTCCGAAAGGGCCAGCGGCAGTTGGCTGAAACCTTGTACAAGGCGGTTAGCACCGGCCGTTGCCTGATGGCCCAGGCCAGCACCGGCATTGGCAAGACCCTCGGTACCTTGTTCCCGTTGCTGAAGGCCATGGTGCCGCAGCAACTGGACAAGCTGTTCTTTCTCACCGCCAAGACACCGGGCCGGGCGCTTGCGCTGGACGCCGTGCGCCAGATCACCGATGCCACGCCGCAACCTGCCTTGCGCACGCTGGAGCTGATCGCTCGCGACAAAGCCTGTGAATACCCGGACAAGGCCTGTCATGGTGAGTCCTGCCCCTTGGCCGCAGGCTTCTATGACCGTTTGCCGGCTGCGCGCGAGGCTGCTGCAGCAGTGCCGTTGCTCGACCGCGCCAACCTGCGTGAAGTGGCCTTGGCGCACCAGGTGTGCCCGTACTACCTGGGTCAGGAGATGGCGCGCTGGGTCGACGTGCTGGTCGCCGACTACAACTACTACTTCGATGCGCATGCTTTGCTGTTCGGCCTGACCCAGCTCAACCAGTGGCGAGTGGCAGTGCTGGTGGACGAAGCGCACAACCTGGTCGAGCGTGGGCGCGGCATGTACAGCGCCAGCCTTGACCAGGGCCAGTTGCTGGCGTTGCGCCAGAGCAAACCGCCTGGGCTGGTCAGTGCGCTGGACCGCCTCAACAGGCAATGGAACGCGTTGTATAAAGAGCAGCGCGCGCCGTACCAGGCCAGCGAGTCGCTGCCTGAAGGGCTGCTGCGTGCCCTGCAGCAGTGCGTCGGGCTGATTCAGGAGCAGATGAACCAGGCGCCCACGCACATGGACCCTCAGGTGTTGCAGTTCTTCTATCAGGCCTTGCAGTTCTGTCGGGTTGCCGAGCTGTTCGACGAGCACTTTCTGTTCGACATCAGCCAGCGCCAGGGCCCGCGCAAACGGCGGCTGGCCACCCTGTGCCTGCGCAATGTCATCCCGGCGCGGCTGCTGGCACCACGCATGCATGCGGCGCGCAGTGTGACGCTGTTTTCCGCCACGTTGAGCCCACGGCACTTCTACAGCGACCTGTTGGGCATGCCAGCCGATACCGCCTGGCTGGACGTGGCCGCGCCGTTCCGTGCCGAACAGCTGGAGGTACGCATTGCCAGCCAGGTGTCCACCCGTTACCAGCAGCGCCAAGCCTCCCTGGCGCCGATCGTTGACCTGATTGCCCGGCAGTATGAGCGCATGCCGGGTAACTATCTGGCGTTCTTCAGCAGCTTCGAATACCTGCAACAGGTGGCAGGGCTGTTGGCCGAGCAGCATGGCCAGATTCCCCTGTGGTCACAGGAGCCGGGCATGGACGAGGCGGCCCGCCAGGCATTTCTCGATCGCTTTGTCGCCGATGGCCGAGGTGTGGGCTTTGCCGTATTGGGCGGCGCTTTCGGCGAAGGGGTGGATTTGCCCGGCACGCGGCTGATTGGCGCGTTTGTCGCCACCCTGGGGCTGCCTCAGGTCAACCCGGTCAACGAGCAGTTCAAACAGCGCCTGGGGCGGCAATTTGGTGCGGGTTTCGATTACGCATACCTCTACCCGGGCGTACGCAAGGTGATCCAGGCGGCGGGCCGGGTTATTCGGGGTGACCAGGACCGTGGTGTACTGGTGCTGATTGACGAACGCTTCGCCGAGACGCGGGTGCAGCAGATGTTTCCCGGGTGGTGGGCGGCGGCTACTGTCTAGCGGTCTTTCGCCTTTGGCGATCGGTCGCAATCAGGAGGGTGAGCAAACCACCCACCCAGCTCCCCTTATGGCACACCGCCGCAAGGCGGCCCAAGCGCGTCAATCGGGCATTCCGTCTGCCCGGGGCCGCAGCAGGATGGGCAGGTAATGGCGCAGGAACAGCAGCAACGCAAGGCTCCAGCACAGTGCCGAAACACTTACCCCCAGCGATGTGAACAGCGGCAGAATCACCCGGGCCAGGGTCGCCAGTTGCATCAGGGCAAAGGCCCAGGCAATGCTGGTCGGTACCTGCAATGGCCTGCCGGTGTGGCCCAGGCCGACCCGCGCCATCATGGCCAGGATCAGCCCGGTCATGGCGCCAACGGTCAGCGCGTGGGTCACCAGGCTTGGGCTCAGGGCCACCCCACTGTGCCACAGCGCCATGCCCAGGCAGGCCAGGGCGATCCAGGCGTAGGCCAGGTGCAGCGACCACAGCAACGGTACGCGCCACAGGCCACGGTCGTGCCACAGCAGCAGTCGGGCCGCGTGCAGCGCGAACGAGGCAAAAAACAGCACCGCCAGGCTGGGACGGGGCTTATCGGCCAGGCCGGTGGCAAACGCCAGCGGTACTGCCACGCTGAGCAACAGGCAGGCACGGTCCAGCCATGGACGGGCAGGGGCCGCGCCAAGGTGACCCAGGCCACGCCGGGTAAAAAATGGTATGACCCGGCCGCCGAGCACGGTCATCATCGCCGTCACCAGCCACAGCCCGGCAAATATTCCACGACGCTGCCACAGTTCGTCCTGCTGCAACCAGCCTGCCAAGGTCAACCACTGGCAGGCGGCAATCAACAGCACCAGTACCACGATAGGGTAGTTGTTGCGCAGGCGCCGTTGCACGATCGGTCGTGCCAGGCTCAGTGCCACCAATGGCAGGAAGCTGCCCTCGACCAGTACCAGCATGCTACCCGGTAGTGGCAGAAACCAGCTCAGCCGGCCCAGCAGCCAAAGCAGGAACAAACCCTGCAGCGCCCGCCCGCTCAAGCCTGGGATGCCGCTCCAGTTCTGCACGGCGGTCAGCAGAAAACCCGCGATAATGGCGGCGGCGAAGCCGTAAAGCATCTCGTGGCGGTGCCAGGCGAGCATGCCGCCGGGCGGTGCAGGGGCCAGTGCCCCGGCCAGTACGCCGGCCCACAACAGCAGGGCGATCAGCGCAAACAGACTGCCACCCAGGAAGAACGGGCGAAAACCCAAACCCCAGATGGCTTGGCGCGGGCGTGAAGCAGTGGGTTGCAAGAGCATGGGCGGTCCTTGGTTCGTTCAGTAGGCCTCAATTGGGGTAAGATCACGATCCGTGCCAGTTGCAAAGCCTTTGAATATCAAGGTGATGGCACTTCTCAGGGTCCGAATGACATGCGCGTTTTGCAGTCATTCGGACTGGCTTGTATGTCGTTTTGACTTGCTTCAGGGTTTGCCTGGTTCAGCGCCGGCTGACGCTTCGCTACAGGATTCACGTTTTGTCCGACCTCTCGAAAAATCCGCTGCTGCAGTACATGGCCCGTCTGGCCCCATCCAGCCAGCAAACCATGCGCTACATTCTTCAGGACGCCGCCGACCGGCTAGGTTTCGTCGACTGCAACATCGTCGATGTGCCTTGGCATCGGCTTGAGCCGGGCCATGTGATTGCACTGGTGGCAGCCCTGCGTGCTGATGGTTACGCGCCCAACAGCTCGTCGCTGTACGTCAACGCGATTCGCGGGGTGATGAACGAGGCCTGGCGTCAGGGCCTGATCGACCACGAGCAGTTGTTGCGCATTCGCGAGGTCAAGCCGGCCACAGGCTCCCGTCTGCCGCCAGGGCGCAACCTGCGCCGCAGCCTGATCCGCGAGCTGATGGATGTGTGCGCAGCCGACCCGCGGCCACAGGGGGTACGTGATGCGGCGATCATTGCCTTGCTGTACGGCACCGGCATGCGCAAGTCGGAGTCGGTCGACATCGACCTCGACCAGGTCGACTTCGAGGCGCGCAGCCTGCAAGTGGTGGGCAAGGGCAACCACCAGCTGGTCAAGTATGCACCGCCGTGGGCATTCGAGAAGCTGCAGGCGTGGCTTGAACTGCGCCGCCAGGACCTGCCTGCCGGGGCGGAGGACGACCCGTTTTTGTTCAACCGCATCCGTCGCGGCAGCCACATTACCCGTGCGCGCATTACCAAGCATGCGATCTACTACATTGCCCGCCAGCGCGGCGCGCAGGTGGGGGTGAAGATCATGCCACACGATTTTCGCCGGGCATTTATCACCCGGGTGATCGAAGAGCACGACCTGTCGATTGCGCAGAAGCTGGCGCACCATGCCAATATCCAGACCACGGCCATCTATGACCGGCGTGATGACAACGAGCGTCGGCGTGCCGTTGACCGCTTCGATTACTGAGGTTTGATTTTCAGGGGCTGCAAAGCTGCCCCATTCTCACGGGCGCCGGCACCGAAACAGGGCCGGCGCACGCCCCTGCTTTGTGCGCCATCCCCCCGTATGCCCGATGCCAGAGCGGGCGCAGCATAAGTTTCATCATCCTTCACCTGCGGAGTTGGCCCGCAACCTGCTATATCCAGCCTGCGAATTTGATCGAGTGGTCAGGCCGTGCGCGCTAGCAGCCGCCCGCGCCAGACCCTCTAAACGGCCAGCAGGCCACGGATTTCAGGGGCCGCAGGATGTCGCTCGCGGAGCAGATCGAACAACAACAAGACGATGCAGGCTGGAGTGCTCACCTGCAGTTGCGCTTTGTGCAGCGTGACAGCGTGACCCGCCTTGGTGCGTGGAGGCATTTTGGACCTCTTTTGGTGCAGCGGCCTTTTTATCCGGAGGGTGCGCCATGCCATGTCTATGTCTTGCACCCGCCGGGCGGCATCGTCGCCGGCGACCGTCTGGAACTGGACATTCACCTGGAGCCGGGTAGCCATGCGCTGCTGACCATGCCTGGCGCCAGCAAGTTCTATCGCAGCATCGGCCCGACCGCGCGGTTGGCCCAGCGCTTTCACCTGGCCGCGGGCAGCACCCTGGAGTGGCTGCCGCAGGACAGCATCTTCTTCTCAGGCGCCCGCGCCAGCCTCGCCAGCCGTTTTACCCTCGAGCCGGGCGCCCGCCTGTTGGCTTGGGAAACCCTGTGCCTGGGCCGCCCGGTCATGCACGAGCGTTTCGACCACGGCGCCCTCGACAGCCTTTTGCACATCGTACTGCCTGACGAGGTAGGCCTGCATGAGCGCCTGCGTCTCGAAGGCGGGCACCTGGACAAGCTTGGTGGGCATCCGCTACTCGCCACCTTCTGTGCCGCACCGGCCGATCAGGCCGTGCTGGAGCAGGTTCGCCCGCTGCTCGATGAACTGGGCAACCCGGCCGGTGCGACCCTGCTTGGGTCGTTGCTGGTGATCCGCCTGCTCGACCATGACAACCAACACCTGCAACGCACCCTGCAACGCCTGTGGCATGTGCTGCGTCCGGCCATCCTCGGCCTGCCAGCCTGCCCGCCGCGTATCTGGGCTACCTGAGAGAGCGCCATGGAGCTTACCCCGAGAGAGAAAGACAAACTGCTGCTGTTCACTGCTGCGCTGCTGGCGGAGCGGCGTCTGGCCCGTGGCCTGAAGCTCAACTACCCGGAGGCCGTGGCGCTGATCAGCGCCGCAGTGCTCGAAGGCGCCCGCGATGGCCGCACAGTCGCCGAACTGATGAGCCTGGGGCGCGAAGTGTTGACCCGTGAGCAGGTGATGCCCGGTATCGCTGAGATGCTTCACGACGTGCAGGTCGAAGCGACCTTCCCGGATGGCACCAAGTTGGTGACCGTGCATGACCCCATCGTCTGAAACCGCCAAGGAGCATTGCATGATCCCAGGTGAAATCCAGGTCGCCGCGGGCGACATCGAGTTGAACAGTGGCCGAGAAACGGTCAGCGTCAGCGTGGCCAACCATGGCGACCGGCCGGTGCAGGTCGGCTCGCACTACCACTTTTACGAGGTCAACGACGCGCTGGTGTTCGACCGTGCGCCCACCCTGGGCTTTCGCCTGGACATTCCGGCCGGCACTGCCGTGCGCTTCGAACCGGGTCAGGCTCGTACCGTGCAACTGGTGGCTTACGCCGGCAAGCGTGAGGTCTATGGCTTTCAGGGCAAAGTGATGGGCGCGCTGGAGGGCAGGGCATGAGCCGTATTTCCCGTCAGGCCTATGCCGACATGTTCGGGCCCACGGTTGGAGACCGCGTGCGCCTGGCCGACACTGCGTTGTGGGTGGAGGTCGAGAAAGACTTCACCATCTACGGCGAAGAGGTGAAGTTCGGCGGCGGCAAGGTCATTCGCGATGGCATGGGGCAGGGCCAGATGCTGGCGGCCGAGGCCATGGACCTGGTGTTGACCAATGCGCTGATCATCGATCACTGGGGCATCGTCAAAGCCGACATCGGTATCAAGCATGGACGCATCGCGCTGATCGGCAAGGCCGGCAACCCCGATGTGCAGCCGGGCGTGAACGTGCCGGTCGGGCCAGGGACCGAGGTAATCGCGGCCGAGGGCAAGATCGTCACCGCCGGGGGCGTCGATTCGCATATCCACTTCATTTGCCCGCAGCAGGTGGACGAGGCATTGAACAGCGGTGTCACCACGTTCATCGGCGGCGGAACCGGGCCGGCTACCGGCACCAATGCCACCACCTGCACGCCCGGCCCCTGGTACCTTGCGCGCATGCTGCAGGCCGCCGACAGCTTGCCGATCAACATCGGGTTGCTCGGCAAGGGCAATGCCTCACGGCCTGAGGCACTGCGCGAGCAAATTGCCGCAGGTGCTGTCGGGCTCAAACTGCATGAAGACTGGGGCTCTACGCCAGCGGCCATCGACTGCTGCCTGGGCGTGGCCGAGGAAATGGATATCCAGGTAGCGATTCACACCGACACCCTCAACGAGTCGGGCTGTATCGAAGACACGTTGGCGGCCATCGGCGACCGCACCATCCACACCTTCCATACCGAAGGTGCAGGAGGCGGCCATGCCCCGGACATCATCCGTGCAGCGGGGCAGGCCAACGTGCTGCCATCCTCGACCAACCCGACCCTGCCTTACACGATCAACACCGTGGACGAGCACCTGGACATGCTCATGGTCTGCCACCACCTGGACCCGAGCATCGCCGAGGACGTGGCCTTTGCCGAGTCGCGCATTCGCCGCGAAACCATCGCTGCCGAGGACATCCTTCACGACATGGGCGCCTTTGCCATGACCTCGTCCGACTCCCAGGCCATGGGCCGGGTTGGCGAGGTGGTGCTGCGCACCTGGCAGGTGGCGCACCAGATGAAGTTGCGCCGCGGGCCGCTGGCACCAGACACCCCTTACAGCGACAACTTCCGGGTCAAGCGCTACATCGCCAAGTACACCATCAACCCGGCGCTCACCCACGGCATCGGTCACGAAGTGGGCTCGGTGGAGGTCGGCAAGCTGGCTGACCTGGTGCTGTGGTCGCCAGCGTTCTTTGCGGTCAAGCCGGCCCTGGTGCTCAAGGGCGGGATGATCGTTACCGCACCCATGGGCGACATCAACGGCTCCATACCCACCCCCCAGCCGGTGCACTATCGGCCGATGTTCGGCGCGCTGGGTGCGGCGCGGCATGCCACACGCATGACATTCCTGCCTCAGGCGGCAATGGAACGCGGGTTGGCCGAGGAGCTGAACCTGCGCAGCCTGATTGGGGTGGTCAACGGCTGCCGGCGGGTACGCAAGCCGGACATGGTCCACAACACCCTGCAGCCGCTGATCGAAGTCGATGCGCAGACCTATCAGGTGCGTGCCGATGGCGAGCTGCTGGTCTGCGAACCGGCCAGCGAACTGCCGCTGGCCCAGCGCTATTTCCTGTTCTGAGGAGCACCCATGATTGTCTTGAACCGCCGTATCTCCGAACCCGGCACGCGGGTTGTCAGTGGCACTGTCACCCTCGACGTGGACAGCCGTATCAAGAGCCGCCTGCGAGTAACCCTGGACGATGGCCGCGAAGCCGGGCTGATGCTGGAGCGCGGCCACTTGCTGCGCGGAGGTGAATTGCTGGCCGATGCCGAGGGCACTCAGCTGATCCGCGTGTTGGCGGCGCCCGAAGCGGTGTCCACGGTGCGCTGTACCGATCCACACCTCTTGGCCCGCGCCGCCTACCACTTGGGTAACCGCCATGTGCCGCTGCAGATCGAACCCGGGCTGTTGCGCTTCCAGCACGACCATGTGCTGGACGACATGCTGCGGGGGCTGGGCCTGACGGTAGAGGCCGAACAGGCCCCGTTCGAGCCTGAAGCGGGCGCCTACCAAAGTGCACCGCATGGCCACAGCCACAGTCATGCCCATGGCCACGATCACCCGTTCGTTCGCCTGCCTGCCCATTCCTGAACTGCCCTGGAGCAACCGATGAAAAAGACTTTCGCCCTGTTTCTGTTGATGCTGGCACTGCCAGCCTTCGCCCACCCAGGCCATGACAGCAACCCGCTGCAGGACGGCCTGCTGCACCCGCTGACCGGGCTTGATCACCTGCTGATGCTACTGGGCACCGGCGTGCTCGCCGCGTTGACCCGGCGCAACCTGACGTTGCCCCTGGCTACTCTGGCGGCCATGTTCGGTGGTGCCGTGTGCGGTCACCTGTTCGGCGATGTGCTGGGCATGGAGACCCTGATTGCCGTGTCGCTGCTGGTGGCTGCCGGGGCGGTACTGCTGCCGAGCCGCCAGTTGCTGCTGGCCATGGCCATGCCGGTGTTCGCCTTGTTCCATGGCTGGGCCCATGGCGTGGAAGCCACGCCGAGCGCTTTCTGGCAATTCAGCGCGGGGTTTGTCGCGGTCAGCGGCTTGCTGCTGGCGGCAGGCTTTGCAATCGGTTGCCTGCTGCGCCGCCACAGCGGCCTGCAGAAGGCCTTTGGCGGTGGCCTGTTGGCCGGCGCCGCGCTGGTGCTGGCCGGTTGATGAACAGCGACCTGGCGCTGCTGCGCCTGCTGCAGTTGGCCAGCCCCGGCTTGCCAGTGGGTGGTTTTACCTATTCGCAAGGCCTGGAGTGGGCGGTTGAGGCCGGCTGGGTTCGCGGCGTGGACAGCTTTGCCGGCTGGCAGCGTGAGCAGCTTCACGACACCTTGGCTTGCCTTGACTGGCCGGTGTTGGCGCGTCTGTATCACGCCTGCCAGGCCGAGGACGCCGAAGCGTTCGGCCACTGGAGCCGGTTCTTGCTGGCCAACCGCGAAACCGCCGAGCTGCGCCTGGAAGAACAGCAGCGCGGCGCGGCGCTGGCGCGGTTGCTTGACGGCTGGCAACTGGGCCAGGCACCGGCCTGGCGCACCAGCCTTGAGCTGACCCAGTTGGGCGGCATGGCCTGGCTGGCCGCGCACTGGGCCATCCCGTTGCGCCAACTGGCATTGGGCCATGGCTTTGCCTGGCTGGAGGGCGCAGTCATGGCCGGGGTCAAGCTGGTGCCGTTCGGCCAGCAGGCTGCCCAGACCTTGCTGCGCGATCTCGGCGCCGACTTGCCCGCTGCACTGGACCAGGCACTGGCCCTGGGCGATGACCAGCTTGGCGGCGGCCTGCCGCTGCTGGCCATCGCTTCATCGCGTCACGAAACCCAATACACCCGTTTGTTCCGTTCCTGAGGACTGCCTGCATGCAAAGCTATCAACAACCCCTGCGCGTCGGTGTCGGCGGCCCAGTCGGCTCTGGCAAGACCGCACTGCTGGAAGCGCTGTGCAAGGCCATGCGCGATCACTACCAGATTGCCGTGGTTACCAACGATATCTATACCAAGGAAGACCAGCGTATTCTCACCGAGGCCGGCGCCCTTGAGCCGGAGCGCATCGTCGGCGTGGAGACCGGCGGCTGCCCGCACACGGCCATTCGTGAAGACGCCTCTATGAACCTGGCGGCAGTCGAAGCGCTGGCGCGCAAGTTCGGTAACCTCGAAGTCATTTTCGTGGAAAGCGGCGGTGACAACCTCAGCGCTACGTTCAGCCCGGAGCTGGCCGACCTGACCATCTACGTGATCGACGTGGCCGAGGGCGAGAAGATCCCGCGCAAGGGCGGCCCAGGCATTACCAAGTCCGACTTCCTGGTGATCAACAAGACCGATCTGGCCCCTTATGTAGGGGCTTCACTGGAAGTGATGGAACGCGACACCCAGCGCATGCGGCCGCAGCGGCCCTGGACCTTTAGCAACCTGAAGAAGGGCGAGGGGTTGCAGGCGGTGATCGACTTTATCGTCGAGCGCGGGATGCTGGGTGCGCGAGCCTGACAGATCGAGGTCCCTGCGGGCTTGTCCCGCGAAGGGACCGGTGGTAAATGAATTACGCGCGTTTGTTGAACTGCGCCAACGCTGGCAACAGTTGCTTGTCGATGGCCAAGGGCACGGGCCCCGGTAGCTCAAGGCTTTCCGGGGTTTTTTTCGTCTTCGCGTTTGCTATTTCCCAGCCCCAGAACTGATATTTTTGCCAGTAGCAGCCTGTGCTTGCCGAGTGCAATGCTGACATCCCCTATAACGGAAGCAGGTGGATGGTCATGACTGAATTGGCGAGCGACGAATTCGAAGAGATCAGTTATATCAGCCCCTCCGGGGACGTGCTCATCCGTGTCTACACCCCTAAGCAATGTACAGACCCGGTGGACTGGGGCGAATTCGAAGAAATTGAACGTCCGGCCATGCTTGTCAGGCCTGGTATGTTTGACATGGAGGTAGTGACACTTACCAACCCTGATGGCCGTTGGAGGCGAAGGATTGGAACGGCCAGGCCCACAATGAATGCAGCACCCTTCGCAGCTAGTGAAAGTGCTCCGTTGAGCGATACCAATTCACCCTTCGTGAAGCACAGTCTGCAGACTGACGGTCAGTCAGAAGCACAATACGCCGATGGTTGGGAGATTTTATATCACGACGGGTCAGGTGTCAGGTTCAGTCTGTACGCTGATGGTTTTACAGGTGATCTTTCGGACTATGAATTCGCTCTTCCCTATTGGATTAGGGATGCTGAGGATAGAATTGTCCACGGGGCTTGTAATTTTGAAGAGTTGAGTACGCTTGGCGCGACCTGGGCATTTCGACCTTTGGTACTGCGCGCCGGGAAAAAGGCGCGAGCCGAGGCAGTTCAACCGCAGGCAGACGTGGAGCAGACGTATCACGATAACAAGGTGCATTTCCGGTCCAAATATGGCCAACCCTTTGGAACGGCTAACGAGATTGTTTACGGCTCCTACGAAATTACGTCGGCGAAGGTTTCCAGTGGCCAAGATCCTGATAACTATATCGACCCACCGTTTACAAGAAGTTTCTCCAGCAATGGAACTATGAGCTTCAAGGTGGGGCGGCACGGTACGGACGCTGTCGCGAACTGGTTCAGTAGCTACATCAGTGATTCCGAAAATACGTTCGGGCATGCTCCCGATAAACTCAATTTTGGTTTCAAAGGCACGTTGAAACTGACCGTGACGGGCGGTAGTTTCAGTGGCATGGACCAAACGCTGGTATTCAAGGACGTTTTCATCGCTCAAGGTCATACAGGAACATCAAATAACTGGTGGTTCGGCGCCATTGGTGCCCGCAACCCGGACGATGGTAAGCGTTGGGTTCGAGTGGAGGGTAAGGCGCCGACGCCGTACGGGGAGTTTGATGCCTCGATGTATTTTCAGCGCGGCGGAGAGCCGCTCACGGACGACGAAATATTCGTATACGAGGGATCGCTAAATGCGCTGCCCACCGAGGCGTGGATGACCAGATTGATAGGTACGACTCGCGTGCAAGATATGGTGCTTCCCGGCAGCCATAACGCTGGCATGTATGGCCCACTGCATAATTGCACCGGGGGAGGCTTTGGTGAGGCAGCATCTAGAGCGCAACGCGCCTCCATTGCGGAGCAACTCCGGATGGGTGTTCGTTACCTGGATATCCGGGTCGCTCGCGCTGATGGTCAACTGCTTTGTTACCATCGGACAGGCACCGGCGCGGGGCCGGGATGCGACGGCGCGACGCTCGACGAAGTACTCACCTCCGTTGACACGTTCTTGACAGAAAATCGCGGAGAGTTCGTGATCTTGAGCTTCACGCATATACCCGACGCTGACGTCTCAGCCATTCAAACGATGATTAATCGCCATGCGAATCGTCTGCACAAAGTCAGTGCCGAACCGGGTGAGCGCAAACCGGTGAACCAATTTATCCTGGAGGATTTGCGCGGGAAAATGCTGGTGGTCAGTGAAGGGTTGATGGATGCGCCTGACTCAGGTTTTTATAGAAAAACAAAGGGTCCAAATTCTTGGGATGCGTATCAAATTGTGGATGACTACGCTAATTCGAAAGACACAGATGCTGTGATTGAAGATCAGTTGGGTAAGTGGGCAAGGCATGTGCCGGGTGAATATGGCGTCGGCTTCATGCTCAACTGGACTCGCACCCCGCAGAGCGGGGCGGATTCGGTCGAAAAAATGGCGAAAGTCATCAATGAAAAACTGGCACACAATCTTAATAGCTACCAGGCTAACTGGAGTGCCCCGCAGGTGGTATTGCTGGATTTTGTGACGCCGGGGTATGTCAACTCCATTGTCAATCAAAACCTCGCAAATATTTCACGGCGCGACGAAGGCGATGAAGTGGAACCACCCGTTGGGGCGCGAGTCAACGTGAATATGTATCCACTGCCATTATTTGACGGTGACCCGGTCCGCAAAAAATTACCTTGCGGTTCGTTGATTCCACTCTGGAGGGAAACCGCCATCAGCAACGAGGGCGGAAGCGTGCGTTTCGCGGCGCGGCCGTACAATCGTAACAGGTTGATTACCTTTGGCGGGTTGGGGTTGCTGTGCTTCAGGCAATACATCATCTCTAAAGACTTTGAAGGTGATGGCTTTGAGGTGCCGTTGCTGTCGGATGTACCTACTAGTCTACCCAAAGGCGTCCGGGAGATACGATGGATAGGCACCAATGCCAAAATAAGATGGTTGCATCTGCTTCAATACGGCAAAGTGGACGCTGAATAATACAACGTCTATTTTCTGTATTGTCGCGAAACGCGCAGTGTGTTGACTTTCGGCGAGCAACTGGTGGCTCCGTTGATTGTTCTACCACTCAGGTGGGTAAGGGCAGCCCGATTATCCTCCCGGTAAATTCGGCTGGCGGCGCGTCAGCGTGCACCTGCATCAAGGTATCCAGCAGCGTTTGACTGGCGAGGGAGAAGAGCGCCGCTCTTGGCCCCCGCCAGTTCAGCGTGAAGCGGCAACTGTTCGCTTGCGGCCAGTACGCCCTCGAACCTGTCCCGGTGCAACATGTGGTAAATATGCACGCGTTTTTGCGGGCAACCATCAGCGTTAATGCCTAACCCTGCGGCATGCCCGCGAAGAAACCAACGCGGTGGATGGCACCGGCTCTGCCGGTGTTCGCTGGTAAAACCGTTCCCACAGGTGCGTGTTGCCTGCATCATCTGTGACAACAGTGAGGCTTTTCCGGGTGCCCTTCATAGCGGTCATGGTGCCGCACCCAGTCCATGGTCCCACCTTCGTTGCGCCCCAGTGGCGCAATGTCGAGGAAGTTGTAGGTGTTGACCAGTATGTCCAGCCCGCGGGCGTAGGTTGAGTAGGTGTGGTAGACGCTGCCGTCGGCTTCGCGGAAAAATGCACTCAAGCCGGGCAGCTCGCTTTCATTGCCCTCATACGGCTCATAGTTGTACTGCCGCTGGCCTTCACGGCCGACACTGACGCCAAAGTCCTCGTTGAAGTCGCTGCCATTCGACGAATACCACGGGAACTGCCAGCCCATGCGCTGGCGAAATGCCTGGAATTCGGCATACGGCGCCCGAGACACCGCCACCAGCGACACATCGTGGTGTGCCAGGTGCAGGTTGGCGCCGTCAAAGTGATCGGCCAGAAAAGAGCAGCCGGGGCAGCCCTCGCTCCAGCCCTCGGCGAACATGAAGTGGTAAAGCAGCAACTGGCTGCGGCCTGCGAACAGGTCGGCCAGGCTCAACGCGCCGTCTGGCCCGAAGAAGCGGTAATCCTGCTCGACCTTTACCCAAGGCAAGGCGCGACGGGCTGCAGCTAGCGCGTCGCGGTGGTGGGTAAACGCTTTTTCGTGCAGCCACAGTTGCTGGCGAGCCGCCAGCCACTGGCTGCGGGAAACCACCGGGTGCCTGCTTGCGCTGGTGCTCATGGTGCTGTCTCCTCGCTGGGGATTCACACCTTGGTCGAGTACGACCGGGTCGAATCGACAGGCACCGGTGGCCGGGCGATGAGCGGTACCGGCTCAGCCCGAATGGGCGATATGCCCCTCGGCCAGTTCATCGGCGCCGTCATCCTCGCCAGGCAGGGCGGTGATTACGCTGAAGTCGCTGACTTCTACCTTGCCGCCGCCATAGCCCAGCAAATGGAAGGAAAACGCCTTGCGCTCGGTCGGGTTGTCGAAGCTGAACTCCATCTCCAGGGGCGCGTCGGCGGTGACCTTCACCTCTTCTGGCAGGCCCAGCGGCACGTCTTGTTCCAACTGCTTGGCCTTGAGCCGGATATAGGCCACACGTTTGGGGTCCAGCGAGCGTACCTTGACCCGCACGCGGGTGTGCGAGCCTTCAGGCATTTCCAGGTACTGGGCGCCAATCAGGTTGTCGGCCCAGTCATCGTGAATGCGCTTGCGCAACTTGATCGGTGAAGGGCCGCCGAACTGGTAACGCAGGTTGAGCGGGGTTTGCAGCAAGGATTGGTCGAGCACCCCGGCCAGGGCGCTGATCTGCTGGCCCAGCAGGCTGTCGGCCGGACCGAGGTAGCGGGCCTGGTCGGCGATGAAGCCTTCACTGGCATAACGCCGGCAGCGCTGCTGGAAGTCACATTCGGTGAACAGGCCCTGGCCGTTGTGGTAGCGCAGCATGCCGTTGGTGTAAGAGATCATCTCTCGGCCGCTGTCGTAGTCGCGGTACAACGAGCGGCCGCCAAGCGCGACAGGAATGGGCAGTGCGAAGTAGTCGAGCAGCGAGGCGGCCAGGTCGATGTGACCGTAAGTACCGCGCTTGATGGTTGGCAGTTGGGCCTGCTCTGGCGCCAGGGTAAGGTTGAAGCCCCAGGACGAGGCCAGGCGCACGCCATCGATGCCGTGGGACTCGTCGGAAGTCAGCACCACCAGTGTGTCCTTGAGGACGCCCTGGCGCTCGAGATTGTCTAGAAATGCCCCGACCGCGTCATCCAGGTAGGCGACCGCTGCCTGTTTCGGTGTGTCGTAGCGCTTGAGGTACTCGGCCGGCGCCGAATAGGGCTGGTGGGTGCCCACGGTGAGCAGCGTCAGCATCCATGGCTTGTCCTGCTTCTGCAACTGGCCCACATAGCCCAGGGCGCCTTCGAAGAAGGCGCGGTCATCCTTGCCCCATGGGAAGTCCAGGTAGTTCTTGTTGCTGAACCACTCCTGACCATGCACCGAATCGAAACCGATGTGCGGCATGATGCGGTCTTTGGCCATGAAGCGCAGGCCCGCGCCTTGCAGGTAGTGGGTGGTGAAACCGGCCTGGCGCAATTGTGCCGGCAGACAGGCCTGGTTGCGTTCGTTCTGGGTCAGCAGTTCCACGCCCTTGGGCGTGCCATTGGCCAGCTTGTCGTAATCGCCGCACAGCATCGCATACAGGCCACGGATGGTCTGGTGGGTGTGCAGCACGTAGTCTGGGGTGTTCATGCCGCGCTCGGCCCACTTGCTGAGCCTGGGCATCAAGTCCTCATTGAAACGACTGTTCAGCGCCTGGCGGTTAGGCCGCAGGTAGGCGCCGGGGATGCCTTCCATGGTAATCACCAGCAAGTTGCGGGCGCTTCCCGGGCCGGCAAGCAGCCTTTGCCCATGCAGGTCGGATTGAGTCAGGCCGCTGCTGGCGAGCGGGGTGAAGGTTTGTGTGCGGCCCATCCAGCCTTCGACCTGGCGTTGCAGGTTACCGACCCCGGCAGACATCAACTGGTGGGGGAGGTTGTATTGCCGCCACTGGTCGGCATCGGAAGGTAGCAACTGCTGGCTGCCCCAATGCGCGCCAAACAGCAGTACGGGTATGGCCCAGGCCGTGCGCGGCAGTGGCTGGCTGGCCTGTGCACGGCTGCGCCACGCACAGGCCAGCCAAGCCAGCAAGCCGCCACCCAGGGCCCAGGGCAGCCAGGCATGGGCCAGGCCGCCACCGGTTGAATTCTCCATGAATTGCGGGTCGAACAGGTAGTTCAGGTCGGCGCTGGTGGGCAGTCGGCCCACTGCGCTTACCAGTTCGGCCGAGGCCACCCACAGCGCCGCCCAGGCCAGCAGCACAGGCAGCGCAAGCCACCACGGCCTGCGGTGTAGCAGCACGATCAACAGGCTGCCAAGGGCGAGGTCGGACAGGTAACCGAACGGGTTGGACCAACCCAGCATGGCGCGCGTACCCAGTGGGATCACCAACACCAGGGCCGCCAAAGCGGCAAACCGGGTGCGTGGGTGGTCGGACAGGTTCTTCACAAAAACTTCCCTTTTGCCATTAAATCGTCATGCATCTGTGCTTGATGATAACAGGCCAGGGCAGGGAAGGCGGTCGATTACAAGGTTGGTAACCAAAGCCGGGGTTGTTCGCACAGCCCCGGCCGATGGCAACTATCAGAAGTAATAAGGGAATTTCAGGCTGAAGGAAAAGTCAGGTGCATCATCGGTCAGACCAATGGACAGGTTGGGTACGATGGTCAGGTTGTTGGTGGCGGCGAAGGTCATGCCAATGTTGAAGTTGGCGGCGTTGTAGTCACTGTTGGAAATCGATTGCCAGTCGCCGCCATCAGGTTTGATCTTGCTCTTGCGGGCGAACTGGTCGGACACCGAGAACGACATGCTCATCTTTTCGTTCAGGGCAAAGGCGATGCCGCCGCCGATCTGCCATGAGTCGCCGAGCTTGACGTCACCCGGCACCTTGCTGTTCACCTGTGGACTGATGTCGCTGAACGAGTCTTGCATGTTGTAGGTGTAGGACAGGCTGCCGAACAGCACAGCCGGGTCGAAGGTCTTGACCAGTGAGATGCCCGGTGTGATCGACCATACACCGTTGCCCGTCGGTAGGCTTTCCGGTACCGCGAGGTTGTTGTTGCCGTCCACTTCGCGCAGTTTGATGCCATAGGGGTCCTTGCCGGTCGGTGCCTTTACTCGCAGGGTAGCCACAGCGTCCGGCCAGGTTTCGTCCTCGTCGAGGAATTTATAGGCCACTCCGACGTTGATATCGCCGATTTCCGGGTCGCGGGTCACGGTGGCATCGGAAGTGGTTGCCCCGGCCCCCCCTGCACCGCCAGACGAATAGGTGGACTCGCGGTAGACCACGGGGACGTTGATATCGAACTGCCAGCGCTGCGCCAGGTTATAGCGCGCGGTCATGTCCAGGGTCCAGTTGTCAGCCTTGATCCGGTCGAGGTTGATGCTGCCGAGGAAGATCGAGTCCAGTGCCAGGAAGCCATTGAGGGTCAGCGCACGGGTATCGTAATGGGTATAGGTGAGGCCGGTTTCGAAGCTGAACTTGCCCCCGCCAAAGAATCCGCTGGCTTCGTCATACAGGTTGGTAACGCTTTGCGCCGGCTGGGAGTCGGCCGTCAGCGCCTGGCCGTAGGAGCTACCTGTAGTGCCCGGAGCCCCAGAAGCGACGGTTTGCGCACCTTTTACCCCCTCGGCGGGAGACCTGACCAGGCGTCTGGGCGGCGCTGCAGCAGGGGTCTCCTCGACCTGGCGCACACGTTGCTCCAGCACCATCAGTGCCTGTTGTTGTGCCTCATAGCGGCGTTTGAGTTCAATCAGTTCCTGTTTCAGCGCTTCGACCTGTGGGTCGGCGGCTGCGTAAAGTGCTGTGGCTGGGGCCAAGGCAGTCAAGCACACAAAAGCTCTGAGCGTAAAAGATCGGTACATGGAGTTGCCGTCCCTTCCAACTACTTT
>Ga0182745_1000279_pt1 | contig 62049 bp, 50 predicted proteins | sample eDN3rd30CKraftBY_FD_128523 | JGI IMG/M metagenome (GOLD analysis project Ga0182745, IMG submission 128523) | Enriched backyard soil microbial communities from Emeryville, California, USA - eDNA 3rd pass 30_C Kraft BY (version 2) (version 2) | ecosystem: Environmental > Terrestrial > Soil >... | reverse complement strand
ACTGACCCTTGGTGAACGGCATGATGAGTTCGTCCTTGAACTTAGGGGATGGGCGAATTTGGGAATCTCACCTTGACATGATAGCGACCCACGAGACCTCTGCGAAGTGGAGCTTACACCCCTGGGCGATTGCGGTTTGGTAGGACCGTTCCCAAGCCTCATCGGCTATGCTAGACTTTCTCGTCCATGGGCTTCGGGAACAGGAGGCGAGGGCGAGGTCTCTCCATCGCGAACAGACGCCTCCAACGAGAAAAGATAGCCAATAGGGATCCAATCCGGAGTTGATTGCATGTCGGGACTCGTGAAGATGGCGACCTTGAGTGAGTTGCCTCCGGGTGGGTCGAAAGAGGTTGAACACGACGGCCGGATCTACGCGCTTTTCAACGTCGATGGAAAAATCTCCGCGATCGACGGCATCTGCCCTCACCAGGGAGGCCCCTTGGCGGAGGGACCGTTGGAAGGAACGCTCGTTTCTTGCCCCTGGCACGGCTGGCAATTCGACGTTCAGACTGGCCGCACTCCCCTTGGCCCCAAGCTCAAGCAGGCTGTTTTCGAAGTGGTGATTGAAGGAGAGGATGTGCTGGTGGCGGTCCCTTGAGCCACGGCCCTCTCGTCGAGGACTAGGTGCCCTTCGCTTCTCGCGACTCGTTTCTCTTGCGCGGCGATGAGACTCAGGTGACGAACTTTCGGACCTTTCGTAATGGCGACGCTCCCGCATTGGCGGAGCTTTGGAATCGAGGATGCCCCAGGTCAGGGGTGGCTCGTCCGCTGACTCCCCACGAATTCGACGCGGCGGTGGTCTCGAAGCCGACCTTCGATGTGAGGGGGCTCCTCGTCGCTGAGCGCGACGGTCGCTTGCTCGGCTTTGTCCATGCGGGGTTCGGCACAGGCGCTCTCTCCGACCCCCTCTACTCGCTCGATCACAAGCTTGGCACGGTCGCCATGCTGGTCGTTGACCCGAGCGTGACGGATGAGTCGGTTGAAGCCCAACTCTTACTTCACGCGGAGCGCTACCTGCGGGCGAGCGGTGCCGAGGTGATTTACGCGGGCGGACAGCTTCCGCTCAACCCCTTTTACTGGGGAGTCTACGGCGGAAGCGAGTACGCGGGGATTCTGCCCGATCACGACCGATTTATCCGGGCGGTCACCCTCGCGGGCTACGAAGCGGTCAGCCAAACCGTGTTGATGGAAGCCGACCTTGAACTGCCTGAGATCCGAGACCCTCGCTCTCCCTTGATTCGACGGGTCGCCCGCGTCGAGGTGATCGAAGATCCGCTCCCCGAAAATTGGTGGGAAGCGCTGGCGATCGGCAACTTCGGACTCCGCTGCTTTCAGTTGTTGGCCAAAACCGACGACCACGAGCTCGCTCGCGCTACCACCTGGGACATGAGCTGGTTCAGCCGAGAGGATCGCCGGCTCCAGCTTGGTTTGATCGCGATGGAAGTCAACCCAGACCATCGACGCAAGGGGTATGGCCGCCACCTCGTGGCCGAGATCCTCAGACGCGCCCGAGAAGAGTTGATCACGGTCGTCGCGCTTCAGACGAACGCGACGAACCGCCCCGCCCTCGAGCTCTACCAGTCCCTCGGCTTCCAGCCGAGCTCGACCTCAACCCTTTACCGGCTTCCTGGCCCCCTCGTCTCCCGCTCCGACTCCCCTCTAATCGGCGAATAGTCGAGACGAGACCTTGACCTCCTCCCAAAAATCGGAAATACAACGTCGATGCGGGCGCGGATGCCCGCTCCTTCGCGCTGGCGCGAGGGTGCATGGGCTCTGTCTCGCCTTCTGAAAAGACCTCCCCCCTCTTTCGTCTCCGGTAAGCGAATCCGAAGACCAAAAGGGGTGTGGTCCCCGCTCTGGCGACAGAACCACACCGGCCTCTCTTTGTTTGAGACTCATCCTGCCATGGCAAGACGCATGCTCAACCGTCGCGACCTTCGGGAGGCCGCCGCCGCCGCGGAAGCCCTGGGGTTGAATACCCCGCCCGAGAAGAGGAGCCGTCCCGCCACCGAGCGCCGGCCGAAGCCCGAAGCCCACGTACGGATGAAAGTTGTGTGGGCGGTCTGTGATATTGGTGGGCGAACGGTCAAGACGTTCGACTATCCCGACAAGGCCGAAGCCGAAGCCTATGCTCAGGCCTTGAAGGCCAAAGGGAAAGGCAACCACTTCGTCCGTTCGCTCAAGGAACAGATGGAATAAATCCGCGAAGCACGGTTTTAGCGGCTCAACTCAACCTGGTCACGATTGATTCGCTCTCGCGCGTGCGATCTGCCTCCCAAAGAAGGAACGCGACCAGCGTCCCATCCCCCAGTCAAATGGCCCAGGGAGCCAGTGGGCGGCCTGTACGGTGAACCAGGCGACCCAGGATGGCATCAAGAAGGCTGTCCGGCGATCGAGCCCTCGAACAATCGACCGTACCACGCGCTCGGTGGATGCGCCCTTGGGAAGCCTCCCTTGGGATTTTTCTCCAGGGCCGAGTGCCACCTGAAAAAACTCGCTCTCGGTCTGACCCGGACAGGCCGCCCAGACTCGGACCCCAGTCCCCTTCAGCTCGTAGCGCAAGCTCTTGACCAGCCCATTCACAGCGTGTTTGCTCGCGACATAGACGGCCGAGTACGGCAGCCCGATCAATCCGAGCACCGAGGAGATCTGGACGATTTGACCCGATCCCCGCGCGGTCATCGCACGAATGGCCTTCTGAGTCAGGTCGATCAGGGCGACGACGTTCACTTCAAGGATCTGGCGCACGCTGGCGGGATCTTGATTCGAAAGCTCGTCGTAGTGGCCGAGGCCGGCGTTGTTAATCAGCAGGTCCACCCCGCCGGGAAGGGTCTCGGCATGAGCCCAGAGCCTGTCCCGAAACGCGGGATCGGCCAGGTCTCCCGCCAGGATTTCCACCGCCCCCGCGGGGAGTTCGGCGGCCAGACTTTCGAGCCGATCGAGGCGGCGGGCCGTCGCCAGGACACGCATCTTTCGTTCCAGCACGAGCTGACGTACCAGTTCGCGACCCAGTCCCGACGAAGCTCCGGTCACCAATGCGAAGCCTGACATGTTTGGCGTGAACCCCCCAGGGACAAGCGGTGTCATCGAACCATCGCGTCGATCAAAGACCCCCGACGGGTTGTCCATGATCGCTCGATGATTTAAAATCGCGTGGGCGATTTTTCCAAAGTAAGATTCCGGACTTCCAGAGTCCAACACGAGGATTGACGTGGCTACTATCGACGACCGCCAGACCGCGACCACTCGAAAACCCATGACCGGGGCCGATGTCCTGGTTGAGTCTCTTGTGCGGCACGGCGTCGAGGTAATCTTCGCATATCCCGGTGGAGCGAGCATGCCGATGCACCAGGCGCTCACGTTCCAACGGGATAAAATCCGGACGATCTTGCCTCGGCACGAACAGGGGGGCATCTTCGCCGCCGAAGGGTATGCCCGCACCACCGGTAAGGCCGGTGTTGTGATGGCGACCTCGGGGCCAGGCGCCTTGAACCTCGTCACCGGACTGGCCGACGCCAAGATGGACTCCCTCCCCTTGATCGCCATCACCGGCCAGGTCCCCTCGCACGCGATCGGAAGCGACGCGTTCCAGGAAACCCCGATGGTCGAGGTCTGCCGCGCCATCACCAAGCACCACTATCTGGTGCAAAACGCGAACGACATCGCCCGGATCGTCAAAGAGGCTTTCCACATCGCCACCACCGGACGTCCGGGCCCGGTTCTGATCGATATCCCCAAGGATATCCAGAACACCTTGATCCCCAAGCCCGACTTCGACGTGGCCATGGATCTGCCCGGTTATCGCCTTCCGCCGGCCCCTACGCCCGAGGCCATTCAAAACGTGCTCGAGGCGATCAAGGTCAGCCGAAAACCAATCATTTATTGCGGCGGTGGCGTGATCGCCTCGAACGCCGCCGAAGCGCTGCGCGCGTTCGCCACGAAGACCGGAATTCCGGTCACCATGACGTTGCAAGGGTTGGGCTCGATGCCCAGTGAGCACTACCTCTCGCTCAACATGCTTGGCATGCACGGGACCGTGTATGCCAACATGGCCATCAACGATGCCGACCTGCTCTTGGCGATCGGGGTTCGGTTTGACGACCGGGTGACCGGTAAGCTGAGCGAGTTCGCCAAGCACGGCCGAATCGTTCACGTCGATATCGATGCCTCGGAGATCAACAAGAACAAGAAAGCCCAGATTGCCGTCAATACCGATGCCAAGTCGTTCCTCGATGCCATCAATCCGCTTGTCGAGGCGGGAGACTGGCGAGACTGGCATCAGCAGCTCGACGCCTGGCGTGCCAGCGACCCCATGACCTACGATCAGCGGGAGGACGCGATTCTCCCGCAGTACGTCATCGACCAGTTCTCCAACCTTGCGAAGGGGAACTTCTTCATGGCGACCGGAGTCGGCCAGCATCAAATGTGGGCCGCGCAGTGGACCCGCTTTACCTCTCCCCGAACCTGGATCACCTCGGGAGGGCTCGGGTCGATGGGCTTCGGCCTCGCCGCCGCGATGGGAGCACAGGCCGCCCATCCAGACGCCCTCGTCGTGGATATCGACGGTGACGGTAGCTTCGTGATGAATATCCAGGAGCTCGCAACCGTTTATTGCGAAAACCTTCCTGTCAAGGTGATCGTGCTGAATAACCAGCACTTGGGCATGGTCGTGCAGTGGGAAGACCGGTTCCATAAGGGAAACCGGGCCCACACCTACCTGGGGCCGGTCGATCACCCCGAGGCGATTGGCCAGGGTGAAGGTGACCTACCCGAGGTGACCTACCCCGACTTCATCACACTCTGTAAGGGTTTTGGTGTGAAGGCTAGGCAGATCCGGCACAAGTCGGAGGTGATCGACGCCCTCAAGGAGATGATCGCCTATCCCGGTCCCTACGTTCTGGATGTCCTCGTCCCCTACCAGGAGCACGTTCTCCCGATGATTCCCTCGGGCGGAACGGTGCGCGACATCATCAAGAGCTGAAGCGGTCCCACGGGATCCCCTTCGTCCGTCTCTCAAAACTGACTCGCATTTCGCCCTTCCCCGGATCAAATTGTTGATCCGGGGAAGGGCGAATTCGTCTCTGACATTCGTCACATAATTTCCTCGTCCGATTGCAATCGGCGAGGTGAGCCCGGATAATTGATTCGGTAACGGCGGGTGACGGGACGACGAGATCGAAAACCAGTCTGGCTCGATCTCCGGGAGAGGTTGAGACTCGGAGAGGGCTTTGTGCAATGAGCCGGGACGCTGAAGACCTGACACCTCGGCGCGGTCCAAAACCCTCCGCTCAGCGCCCCTCGAAACGGGAGGTTCGAGACGTTGAGGATGATTTCGACGACCCCTCCGCCTGGTCTCCCAACCCGGCTTCGGAGCGATCGGGCAGCCGCAAGGTCAAGTCCGTGCCGCCGGGCCCGACCGGCCTGGAACGAATCTTGTTCGGGCGGATCAGCTCGGGTCAGCTCTCCGCGTTCTGCCGGCAGTTCGCCGCCTACCTCGATGCGGGCGTCGATATCTTCAAGGCACTCGGCAGCCTTGAAACGCAGTACGCTCGGACCGCGCTGGGACCCGTGCTCGGGAGAGTCCGGGCTCGGATTCGCCAGGGAGATACCCTGACCGAAGCTCTCTCGCGCGAGACTCGCACGTTCGACTCGATGATGATCAGCCTCATCAAGGTGGCGGAAGCGCGCGGAGGGGTGCCAGAGACCCTGAAGCGACTCTCGAGCCACTACGCGGCGCGTCAGAATCTGATTCGCCAGGCTCGCTCCGCGATGATCTACCCCATCGCCGTGCTCATCCTGGGCGCGTTCGTGGGGACGATCTTCTGTATCTGGCTCCTTCCGATGTTCGCCAGCATGATGAAGGAAGTCGCCGGGAATGCCACGCTGCCGCTCCCCAGCCGAATCCTTCTCCAATTCAGCGATTTCCTCACCAAGATGGGGTGGTGGTTCCTCCCGCTCGTACTGATCGGCACCCCGATCGCCGGTTTCCAAATCTATCGGACTCCAACCGGCAAGCGCCTGATGGATGGAGTCGCGTTGAAGCTTCCGGTGCTTGGCCTGTTACTGAAAAAGTTGGAGACGACCCGGTTCGCCCGTACCCTTTCCGTGCTGCTTGGCTCGGGCCTAAACATCACCCATTCTCTCGACCTAACCTCCGAGGTCTTGCAGCTCGACCCTTATAAAGCCGCGATCCATCGGATGCGCGGGGCCGTGTCCGAAGGGGAATCTCTGGCCGACTCGATCCATGAGACAAGACGATTCGGTGTGGACGTGGTCTCCATTGTCGAGTCGGGGGAAGAGACGGGCAACCTTCCCGAGAGTCTGGAACGGGTCGCGGACGACTACGATGAACAGGTTGCCTTCATGGTCAAGAACCTTGGCCAACTTATACAACCCATCCTTTACGTGATCCTCGGTGCGTTCGTGCTCTTCCTGATTCTTTCCGTCTTCCTCCCCTACCTGTCGATTCTAACGAACCTTGCCGGCGGAAGCTGATCTTAATCACTCCTCCACCTTGATCCTCGAAACGCGCTGATCCCTGCGCCTCCCTTGAGCAGTCAATCACGCATCACACTTATTGTATCAGATAGTGAAAATATTTTGATTTTCATCGTTTGTTGGCGTTGCTCCGAGCGGCGGGATCGTTCGTCGGATTGGTTTCACAAGGGTTGAAGGCGGCCGCATGACCGAGTAGTCTCGGCGGGCGATTACGAGTCAATTCGGGGAACCGAACGACCCAAGTGGGGACTAACCTTCGATGAATGGAAGAGCTGGCCGTCAACGACTGCTGCACACCTTGATGGTGGGCGTGACCTTGCTTGTACCTGGCTTCGCCCTTGGGGCGGAAGGTTGGCGAGCGGGGAGCGCACGTGTGGCGATTACCCCCAAACAACCCATGTGGATGGCCGGCTACGGCTCGCGCAACAAGCCTTCCGAGGGGGCGATCCACGACCTCTGGGCCAAGGCCCTGGTGCTCGAGGATCAAGGTGGTCAGCGCTCGGCGCTGGTCACGCTCGACTTGTGTGGGATTGGCCGCGAGATCTCACTGAAGATCCGTGACGGGATTAAGGCGAAGACCAAGATCGAACGCGATCGGGTCGTTCTCGCCTGCTCGCACACCCACAGCGGACCCGCCATCGCCGACAACCTGGTGGGAATGTACCCGCTCGACGAGGTGCAATTGAAGCGGGTGGAGGCTTACGCGGATTTCCTGGTCGACGCGGTGATCAACACGACGGTCAAGGCCGCCGAGCAGCTCAAAGCCGCCGAGGTGGACTGGGGAGTGGGGCGCGCTGGCTTCGCGGTGAATCGGAGAACGAATAAGGAGCCTGAAGTTCCCGCTCTTCGCGAGAAGCTGGCGTTGCAAGGACCGGTCGACCACGACGTTCCCGTCCTTCGCGTCACCTCGGTCGAGTCGAAGACCCCGATGGCGATCGTTTGTGGGTATGCCTGCCACTGCACGGTTCTCTCGGGATACCAGTTCTGTGGTGACTACGCGGGGTTCGCTCAGATCGCGATCGAACGTGACCACCCAGGCGCCCAGGCCATGTTCGTCGCGGGTTGTGGCGCCGACCAGAATCCGCTTCCACGCAGAACGGTCGAGATCGCCACGGACTATGGCCAGCAGCTCGCCGAGGGGGTGAGGCGTGTCGTCGAGTCGAAGATGACCCCGGCTCAGGGCTCGCTGAAAGCGGCCTACAAGGAGATCGACCTTGCCTTGGGAGCCCTGCCCGACCGCAAGCAACTCGAGACCGACGCTCAGTCAAAGACCCTCGCCGTTCAGAACCGGGCGAAGCGACTGCTTCAGACCCTCGATAAGACGGGCTCAATCCCATCCACCTACCCCTACCCCGTTCAGGTCTGGCGACTGGGTGAGCTGACCTGGGTGTTCCTGGGCGGTGAGGTGGTGGTTGACTACTCGTTGAGGATCAAGCGGAACCTCGGCAGTTCTCGAACCTGGGTCTCCGCCTACTGCAACGATGTCTGCGCCTATATTCCATCTCTTCGCGTCCTCCAGGAAGGGGGCTACGAAGGGGGCGGAGCGATGGTCTATTATGGACTCCCCGCCCCCTGGTCCGACCAGGTGGAGAACCAGATCATCCAGGCGGTGAGTGAGCTGGCCGGGGCTGTAGGCAAAGGCCGCTGATTCGGCTTCCCATCTCGCTCTAAGCCGGGCCGGTTCCGTCAGGTTGCCTGACGGGCCGGCTCGCTTTTTCGTCGCAGTGCGATCCAACCGGCGAGCCCCACGAGCGCAAGCAACAGTCCCAGCGTCGAAGAGGTGGTCATGGCGAACGGAATACCGTAGCTATCGGCCACGCGTCCAATCCAGAGGGAGCCCAGCGGCACCGAGCCCGAGTAGCTAATCAGCCAGATCGCCATGACTCGGCCCCGGAGTGAGTCGGGAAGCACGTTCTGGATGATCGTCTGCGCGGCGGCGTAGAACAGCACCGCCCCGAGGCCGATCCCCAGCATTCCACACGCGGCGACGGCCAGGCTCGTCCGATGCGAGAAATGCTCCCCAATCCACGGAGGAATCCGCGCGGAGGCCCCAAGCGCGATCGCGAAGATGGCCATCCCCGCGAGTAATAACCGCTCGCGCCGGTGTCCCGTTCCCACGGTGGCCACCAGCAATGCCCCACAGGTTGCCCCCATCCCACTGCAACCCAGGAGCAAGCCATAGCCCTTGATCCCAGTCTGCACAACGCCCGACGCATAAGCGGGAATCATGGAGTCGTACCCCATCCCAATGATTCCGAACAGATTCATCAGGAGGAAGAGTAAACCAACTCTTTTGTTCTGAAACAGGTAACTCACCCCATCGAGGATTCCGCCTAAACCGCGGGCCTGTCTCTGTTGATGAGCGGCGGGCAGTTCGATCGAGTAGACCGCCGTTAGGGCGGCGATATAGCTGAGGCCGTTGATCAGGAAACAGGTTGTGGGGCCGGCGAGGGCGTAGATGAACGCGGCGAGCGTGGGGCCAAGCACACGCGAGGCGTTGAACAGACCGGAATTCAAGGCGATCGCGTTCCCGAGGTGCTCGCGTCCGACCAACTCGTACATGAACACTTGCCGTGAAGGCATCTCAAAGGTCACGCAGACTCGGTTAAGCGCCAGGATACAGACGAGATGCCAGATCTGATCGATCCCTGTCCCAATCAGGAAGGCGAGGAAAAAGGCAAGTGCCATCTGAGCGGCTTGCATGAGCATGATCAAGGGGCGAGGAGGGACGCGGTCGGCGACGAATCCCGCGAACAGGCCCACGAAAAGGCCGGGTAAGAGGCTGGCCGCCCCCACGATGCCCAGCGTCAACTCGGAGCGGGTCTTCTCGTAGACCATCCAGCTTACAGCCGCCCCCTGAAGCCAGGTGCCGACAAGGCTGACCCCTTGTCCCATGAAAAAGCGGCGGAAGTCTCGAACCCCAAGCGCGGAGAAGGTACGGGAGCGAATGAACGAATGAAACCCCGCGAGCGAAGGGATCATGGCATTTCCAGTGGCTCAAAAAAGCTCGCGGCGCCGTTCAACCGCACCAATCGCCGAACGCGACAAGCAAGCTCCTACTGCTCCCACACCCATTCGACTCGTTCGGAATGGCCCAGCCTAAGTTCGGTCTTCTCCATGAATCAATGCAACCCCGAAATTTGGGCCTCGGGCATCTCGTTTGGACTGGTCTCTTCCGAAATGCCGTCCGAGGCGGCCGGGAGGTCCGACATGACCTCCATTGGCTGAGTTTCAAGACCCATGCGAGCCAGAATTCGGTAAAGGAGAAAACTGGTCAGGAACGCATAGAGCGCGGCGGGCTGGAACCAATCGGCTTGGAGTACGCCCAGCCAGGTCGCGATCCAGGGACCGAGACCAACCACCGTTCCGATCCCCCAGGCCAGCATCCCTGGCAAGTGGAAGCCAGGACGAGGTCCAAGCCAGCGTCCCCGGCTTCGGAGTGAGTCGGCGGTCATGGCTCCAGCGATCGGGGCGAAGAGGGCTCCGAGCAAAGTAAAGAGCTCCTCGAGGCGAATGGCGAAACCCGTCGCGACGAACGGCCAAGCGACCGTTGCGCCAATCAAGACCCAGACCAGGCGAGAAACCCCGGGCCAAACCGCCGTGAGCCGCAATGCGAACACATGGGCCGAAAAGCAGGCCTGCGCCAGCGACGCAAGACCCAGGACTAAAAACGAGGCACCCGCCACGGCGACGGGTACCCCCAGCAGCAGGGCCACTCGATAACTATAGTGGCCCACCCCAGGCGTGTTCCGCAACTCGAGAGGCGCCGCGTATTCACCGGCGGCTCCCGCCACAGTCAGAAGAGAGAGAGTCGCCACGGTCCACGAGCTGAATCCAACTCCAACCCATCCCCCCAGTTTGACGTCGCGCTCCGAGCGGCTCACGACACCCCAATCGGCGGAAAATGCTCCCGCGATCGCAAAAAATCCGAAGATCATCTGGATCATGATCAGGAACGCTCGAGGCCCTCCATTCACCACCGGCTGGGCAGTCGCTGGATCAAGCTCGAGAGGACGGAAGCTGGGTAGCCCCTTGGCGGTCAGCAGCATACCCAAGGCCAACATCAAGGCGGGAAAAATGGGAAAAATCCGCATCAGGGCCGCGATGATTTTGACCAGATATCCGCCGGTCAACGCCGCGGCGAAAATCCAGACGAGGGAAGTGAACAGAATCAGTGGGCTGCGCAGCTCAAGCTTCCTCGCGGGTGAACCCCCCAGGTCGAGCGCGGACGGCTTCAGTAGTTTCACGTTGATGAACCCATAAAGGTTCATGCCTTGAAAAATCCAGTCGCACGCATACAGAGTCGCGATCGCCATGATCACGATCTGAGCCGCGCCGAAGAGACCATGCATGAGCGTGAGCGACCCGTGCGTGCCAAACGTACTTGTGCATAAAAGTGAAGACGAACGCCCCGTTCTTTGCCCCCAAAGGGCCGGAGTTCGATAGAGCAGTAGGTAACAGAGCAATCCGCCGCACGCCGCTCCCAACACCGACCAACCCAACCCCCCGATCGCAAGCGTTCGACGACCGAGCTGGTCGAAATAGGCCACCCACAGGAAGTAGGCGAAGAAGGTCGGCCCGGTGCTTGCTAGCCATCCCTTCCGCTCGAGTGGCGGGCTGGTGAGCTCCGTTAAAAACGCATGGTGGATGCGAGGACATGCAGACATTTTGAAGGTTGCCCACAGAAAGAATAAACTGAGACGCGATCGTTCCGTCCGTCGGGTCTCGCCGCGTTCGTGCGAAACGGGATCAAGTTAATATAACGCAGCCATCGCCGAACTGGAAATCCTTCCAGTTCGGCGATGGCTTGAAGTTCACCAGGCTTTTGTTGTTTGCATCCGTTAATGCGGATTGCGAAAACTCTTTCGGACGAAAGCCCTGATTCGTCAGGCCGTCAGTAGAGCTTCGTCGGGTTCCTTCTTGAGTACTTCCGCCTTGTAGCCCCCGCGTGCCTGGAAATAGAGGATCAAGGCCAGGTAGCAGACGAGCATGATGCAGGGGAAGATCGCCACCGTGGTAAGTGCGTTTTTCCGCGCAAGGTTCTGAATCGTCTCGATCGATGCCTTATCCTCTTCGGGCAACTCATCAATTTTCTTCTGGTTCAGCGGCTCGTACGTCCCAAAGATGCTCGATTTCGATGCATCGACCACCTTGGCATGAAGAGCGGGGTCCTTGACCTTCAACTCGTGGCCCGCTTCCTTGTCCTGGATGTTACCCAGAAGCGCCGTGCCGATGACTCCCACGGCGAGCATCCCCACGCCCCCGGTGGTGTTGAGGGTAAGGGCTCCCCCCTTGGGGAACTGCTCGGCCACGACACCCAGCATGGTCGGCCAGAAAAAGGTTTTCCCAAACCCGTAGAGGGTCGCGGCGGCCAAAATCCACATGCCCGTGGCCTTGGACATGAACAGCAACCCGCCCGCGGCGATCACGGCGCTCACGGCCAAGAGGCCAAGCGGAGAAATCCGATGCACGATCGACCCCGCGAAGAACCGGAGGATGAGCATGATGGTTGAGGTGTAGATCAAGACCCACCCCCCACTCAGACCCAACTGCTGCATCTCGGGGCCCATCAGGTCGCTAATCCAGCTATCCGTTCCAAGCTCGGTCGTCGCGAGCGGAATCATGATCAAGAGCAAGAAAATGAACATGGGTTGGCCTAGCGAACGCGTGTAGAGGCCGAACGCGCCGACCACGCAGGCAAACAGGATCGCCTGAATGGAAAAGGACCACGCGAACGTATTCCCAAGCTCCCTGACGATCAGGAAGACCACGATCACCGCGCCGAGCACCCCCACTTGCTGGAGCATGGGGCGATATGAAACACCGGCCGCGACGCGTTCGTTAACCGGAAACTTCCTTCCGATCATCAGAACGCCGTAGGAAATGACGGGAAGGAAGAGGAGCGCGACCTTGTACTTCCAGTTAATCGAACCCATTGCCAAGGCAAGCACGCCCCCCAGGACGAGCCCTCCGGGCCAGCCTGCGTGCAGAATATTCAACCACTTGGTTTTCTCGCGGGAGAACATGGTGGCCACGACCGGGTTAACCACGGCCTCGACCGCACCGTTGCCCAGGGCGACGACAAACGTTGCCCAGTAAAGACTCTTATAACCCGTCGCATTAATGGTCAGGTAGGCCGATACGACATGGCAAAGGAAGGCGAAGACCATGGCCTTTCCATAGCCAATCTTGTCGATCACCAGGCTGATGATCACGATGCTGATCGAGAACGGCCAGAGACCCACACCGAAAATTTGCCCCTGCTCAGTTTTGCTCAGGCCGAACTCTTTACCCCAGTCACTAATGATCTGGGTGCGCACGACGAAGCCGAACGCCGTCGCGATCAGCGCAATGAAACAGGCCCAGAACAGTACCTTCTCATTCCTCCCAACCTGGTCGGCCGGGGCGTTATCGCCGTTCACGTCGTGCATCGACCTATTCCCTCTTGAACAAATCTTCGTGAATGAATGCGGCTCATGCCGTGGAAAGGTGGGTTGAGCCTCGTCCGCTCCGCGCTACGTTGTTGACCGCACCCGGTCCCAACCCGTTCTCTGGCTGAGCCTTTGCTCTCGAATCAACAACGCGCACAATCCGGCTATTCTATGGAATAGCATCGACGGTCATTGTCATACCCGAGCGGTCACCGTGGGGCAAGCACCCAGACTCAACGCCTCTTCTGTTTCGACAGCCGAGCGCTTCGGGTGGTAACGATCCGGGCCCTTGAGTAAAGGGAGGTCTGGTCATTCGAGGTCGTGAGTCGGCTACCGAATCAGGTACTGAGCAATCACATTCCGCTGGATTTCGTTGGTGCCCGAGTAAATCGTGCTGCCGATGCTGTCACGCAAGTCGCGCTCGATACCGTTCTCCGCCACGAAGCCAGAGGCTCCAAAGAGTTGAACGGCGTCGAGGCTGTTTTTGACGAAGCAGTCGGAGACATGGAGTTTGGCCATCGAGGACTCCAGGGTGGCGTCTTTCCCCTGTGCCTTGAGCCAGCCGATCTTGTAGACCAGGGGGCGGGATGTTTCGAGGCGGAGCGCCATGTCCACGATCTTGTTGGAGACCGACTGAAACTTGGCGATCGACTGACCGAACTGCTTCCGTTTCTTCACGTGCGCGATACAGCGCTCGAGCTGCCGCCGCATCGTCCCGAGCGAGCTGGCGAGAATCGCCCCTCGTTCCCACTCCATCGAGCAATTGAAGACCTCGGCGCCTCGCCCTTCGCGCCCCAGCATGTTTTCGACCGGGACCTCGCAATCTTCCAGCGCGAGCTCTCCCATGGGGACGGTCCGAACGCCGAGCTTTCGGATTTCGCGGACCACGCGGAAGCCCGGCGTGTCGCGCGGAATGATGAATCCGGTGATGCCCATCACGCCACGCTCGGGGGCGGTGGTCGCATAGCAGACGAAGAGGTCGGCGACCGGACCGCTCGTGACCCAGGTTTTACGCCCGTTGAGGACCCAGCGATCCCCCTTCCGTTCGGCTCGGGTCTGCATGCTGAAGATGTCGGAACCGGCCTCCATCTCGCTCGCGCCATTGGCACCCACGATCGAGCCGTCGCAAAGGCCCGGGAGATATCGGCGCTTCTGCTCCTCACTCCCATACCGAAGGATTGGAATGGAGTTCGTCCACATCGAAGCGTTCATGGAGAAGATCAGGCCGTTGTCTTCGCAGGCATAGCCCAAACCTTCCATCGCGGCGATCGTGACTTGAAGGTCCTGTCCCTTTCCGCCGTACTCGACCGGGATGGGGAGCCCTTGAAAGCCGAACTGGGCGCAACGCCGCCACCCCTCTCGCCAAAACTCTCGGCGCTCGTCTCGGTCAAGTAAGTCGTCGACCAGGTTAGCTCGGGCGAATTGGATGGCCTCGTCCTGCCACTTTTGCTGCTCCGTGCTGAGAGAGAATTCCATCCTTAGCGCTCCCGATGATGTCTCGAATCCGCGGACTAATCGATCCAGAGTGGCAATTTAACCGCGACCCCTCCCCTGGTAAACCCTGGCACCAACGTCCGAGCGGGTCGACGCACCGGCTCTTCGGCACGGGCAAAGAGCCTGGAATGAGCCACGTCTGGCAAGACGCTGGCGAATCACTTTTCGCGTCCGGCTCGAGCAAGGGATCGAATCTTCCGGATTCAACCTCGAGAACCGAGGCGTCGGAGGTCGCGGGAGTCTGTGTCTTCACGTAGGCTCAGCTACCGCGGTTGCCTGCTGACCTGGCGGAGCGGAATTCCCTGAAATCGCCCGGTCCAGTAGACTTGAAACGAGGTCGGTTCGCATCCGGATGAGGATCGGGGTAACGCTTGGCATGTTGTACCGAATCAGGCGAGTGCTCGCCTATACCTGGGCCGCACCGACAACCCTGGTGGGGCTTACCGCGGGGCTGCTGACCCTTGCCTCAGGGGGGCGGGTGCAATACCGCCTGGGAACGCTTGAGTTCCACGGCGGTTTTTCGAGTTGGTTCGCGCGGAGGTATCGATTCGCGGCCATGACGCTGGGTCATGTCATTATTGGAATGGACCCAGACTCACTCGATTACTGTCGGGCTCACGAACAGGCCCACGTTCGACAAGTCGAGCGTTGGGGGATCGCGTTTATTCCCGCTTACTTATTCGCGAGCGTTTGGGCCTGGGCCCACGGTCAACACTACTACCTCGATAACTGGTTCGAGCGCGATGCTCGGCGCGCATGCGGCGAGTGCTGGTAATCGATACTGAACGGCACGAAACAGAATGAAATGGAGCGATTGTCCCTGATGCCCCAGACACCGCACATCGAACGTCATTTCACCGCGAGTGAGTTTGTCAGAGATACCGTGATCGGCATGTCGGATGGGTTGACCGTTCCGTTCGCGCTGGCGGCGGGGTTATCAGGAGCGGTGCAAGCGAACTCGATTATCGTTACCGCGGGGCTTGCGGAAGTGGCCGCCGGGTCGATTGCGATGGGATTGGGAGGTTTTCTCGCCGCGCGAAGCGATGCCGAGCACTACATAGCCGAGCGTCGCAGAGAGCAGCTCGAGGTTGAGCATCTTCCCGAAGTTGAGCTCGAAGAAGTCTCGGAAATCTTCCGTAAGTATGGGCTCACGGATGAGGCCATCGCCCCGATCCTCGGCGCGTTCCGCGCGAACCCTGAAGAATGGGTTGATTTCATGATGCGATACGAATTGGGATTGGAGGAACCCGAGCCTGGCCGTGCACTGGCCAGCGCGGGAACCATCGCGGGTGCTTACATCGCGGGGGGCCTGATCCCCCTGGCCCCTTATATGCTGCTGGAGCAAACCTCGTCCGCCCAGCTTGCCTCCGCGGTCGTTACCCTCTCCGCACTATTTGTATTTGGATATGTTAAGGGGCAATTCACCGGGTCGCGGCCCATGCGTAGCGCGCTTCAAACCACCTGGATTGGTGGGATCGCCGCGTCAGCGGCCTACTTGATCGCCCGCGCGATCGGCTAAGTGCCCTGCTCAAACTGAACTGAAACGACAGCGACCAAAGCTGTATCCTTCACCAGGCGGTCTTATCAGTGATGGGGAAAGCATCAGGCCAACTTCAAAGGCAACAGTGCGACCGATGATCAGCCGCCTAATAGAACCCTGAGCAATCCGGGAGGAGTGTCCCCAGGAACAACGAGTCGATCACCCGGAAAGATCTGGTAGTTCGTTAACGTATCCCCTCGATCCTTGATACCGAACCAGTCGATCTTGAGAATCTGATCCTGCCCCCCGGCGGGATGAGGGCGTACAAGATACGCTTTTTCGGGAAGACTATTTCTTTGCAAGCCCGCCAACAACATCGCGTCAAGGACCGTGTCGTTACCAGTGCATGGATACTTTCCCTGACCCGACACAGTACCGAGCACATAATAGTACTTGCTCGCGCCACCATTCATCAGGCGAACAGAGACTTCAGGAACGCTCTTTAGCTTGGTTTTTTCTGGTTGAGAGGCGAGGAACAGACCAATTTTCTGTTCCACCTGACTGAGCGTCAAACCTGCCACGTAGACTTGACCGAGGAATCCCAGGTCAATGTTTCCGTCGCTCTGAACAGTGGCTGAGCCCGAAGCCAGTTCATCAATCGTGGGTCGAATGGAAATATCGATTACGTCGGGCGGTTCAACCACGTACTCGGGCATCGAGACCATTTGCAATTCACGAGGCTGATTAGGATCAACGCATCCGTACTGAGGTATACGCTTGACCGCGTGTTTGCTTCCCAGTCTCTGGCAGCCAGAGAGACTCGCCAGCAGCAACCCGCCGAGCACGACAGGCGCACAGCCTCTTCGGATCGATTCCATCATCGGCCGGCACTCTCGTTCGGGCATTCCGTTCCCTTCGCTCTATTCCGCCAGTCTGGGGACTTGACGAAGGCGACCCCCACCTTGGGGTCGGCATCATGCTTGAGTATCGGTTAGATACCCTGGTCAACTTGATGAAAACTCGGGATTGACCAAAAACGAGTGACGAAGTACGTTCCGGCCCTCTCGGAGCTCACTTCGCTCACTTGCGGATGATCCGCAACCATCCGCACCTAGTGGAGTTTGCGGCCCCCGATGGAACGGGGGCTAAGGAACCTGGCGTCACCGAGGCAACCGTCAATGCCGGCATCTGCGTCTCGGGTCTTGTTCCTCGGTCTCGACGGCGGCACCATGAAGGTGCTGACGCCTTGCTTTGAGCGTGGTCTCTTGCCGAATCTCGCCGCTCTCTGGCGTCGCTCGGCGACCGGCACGCTTAGATCTTCCGAGCCGATGGTAACTCCGGTGGCCTGGACTTCATTCGCCACCGGCTGCACCCCCCCAGTCCACGGTATCCATGAGTTCTACTACGTCGATTTCGCCGATCGGACGATCCGAGCCAACCACTCGGGACGCGTTCGGGTCCCCACGCTCTGGCAAGTGCTGAGTGCGGCGCAACGCGAGATCGTCAGCCTGAACTTGCCGATGACCTACCCCCCTCCTCGCGTCAAGGGAGTGGTGGTCGCGGGCTCCGACGCGCCCGGTTTGAGCTGGGCGTTCGCTCAATGCCCCGACTTCGCGGAAGAGGTCTACGCCAACGTCCCCGACTACACGCACAAGATCATCTGGAAGCAACGGCCGAAAACGCTCGAGGAGTTGCAGTCTCAGGCCAAGAGAAATCGAGACATCTTTCGCGCCCAGGCGGAAGTGGCGGAACGCGCGGACGCCCGGACCGATTGGTCCGCGATGATGGTCCACTTCCACAACCTCGATAGCCTCCAACATCGTCTCTGGCCCTACCTGGATATTGATGAGACCGGGATTCGCCAACCCGGCTGGAATAGCGAGGTCGAGAGCTGCCTCCAGGCACTCGACGAGAGCGCGGGCCGCTTGCTCGAACTCGCCTCCAAGCGAGACGCGGCGGTCGTGGCGGTCTCCGACCACGGTTTCGGACCATGCAAGGCACTCGTGAACGTGAACGGCCTGATGCACGAGGCCGGCCTTCAGCGCCGCTTGGTTTACGGAACTCGATTCCGTTACCGAGCCCAGCGCCTGGCGGATCGATTTCACCGCTGGACAACCCGCCGGGCCCCCGGCGGCGCGGGGCGGCGGCTCCCTCGCTCCATGGAAGGACAGGTCGGTTGCGACTGGAAACGCACGGCCGTCTTCTCCCCGTTTGGCCAGTTGAGCGGTTGTCTCTTCGTGAATCGTGCCTTGTTCACGAGGGAATCCGAGGCGGACCGAGTGAAACAGGAAGCGATCGAAGTCTGCCGAAACGCTCGGGATCGTGAGACGGGGGACCTGCTGTTCAGCGAGGTCTTCGACGTCGCCGAACGCTACGGGATTGATCCCCTCGCGGAAGGGCTTCCTGAAATCCTCGCTCTTTCCGCCGACGGCTACCAGGCCCAGGCGAAGTGGCGCGTGACCCTCCGCAACGAAATCCAACGCCCAGACCCCAACCTTCCAGCCACGCACTGGATGGACGGGATCATCGCGATCGACGCCCCAGACATCAAACCCGGGACACAGATCCAGGCGGACCTCCACGACGTCGCCCCCACCGCGCTTGCCATGCTCGGACTTCGTGTGCCCGAGACCATGGAAGGGCGCGTCCTGCACGAAGCGTTCGAGAATCCACTCACCGTTCGTTACGGTGCTCGCCCTGTCATCGAGCCTGACCCTCGTTTCGAGGCCCTGCTTGCCGCGGGCTTCGGCGCGGAATGCGCATAACCCCTCGCTCGTATCCCAAGGAGGCCAACATGAGCCAGATTCAGGACGAAATCCAGCAGTTCATCCTCAACGAATTCCTCCCCGGCGAGGATCCGAGCGAGTTGACGGAAGAAACGCCGCTGATCACGGGCGGAATCCTCGACTCCATCAGCACACTCAAGCTCGTCAACTTCCTCGAAGAGCACTTCAAGGTGACGATCGAAGCCCACGAGGCCGGGGTGGATAACCTCGACTCAGTCGGCCAGATCGTCCGCCTTATCGAAGAGAAGAAAAACGCAGCCTGAGCGATCCACCTGCACCTGGTTCTTGCTGACCACGAAGTCCAGTCGTTCGTCCTGAGTTGATTTGAGAGTGGGCCAGGCCGCTTCATCCCCAGCGCCTGGCCTTCTCCCTTTTTCGAAGAGCCTCTCAACGCACTCACCCCACCTTCCCACCTCGCACGCCATCTGTCCCATCGAGCCCTTCGCATCGTCCGTTTTGGCATTTCCTAAAAAAAGGATCCGTGAAATCGGCCCGCTTCCGGGATATTACCCGTGGGAGGGCCTGCGATGATCAAGGAGAACGGACCCTCGACGCGACCAAGCCTTCTGATCCGCCTCCAAGATTCCGCGGATCAACGGGCCTGGTCGGAATTTGTCGAGATCTACCAAACCTTACTCTGCCGGATTGCCAAGGGCTGGGGCCTTCAGCAAGCCGACGCGGACGACCTGGTCCAGGATGTTCTCTGGATCGTGTCGAAGGCGATCGACGAGGGGCGTTTCGACCCTTCGAGGGGGTCGTTTCGCGGCTGGCTCTTTCGAATCGCCCGCAACCTGACGCTCAAGACGATGCTTGCTCGAAAGCGTCAGGTTCGAGGGACCGGCGACAGTCGGATCCAGACGTTGCTGGAGGATCAACCGGCCCCAGCGCCGGAATCCACCGCGGAGTTCGAGTCGGCCTATCGACGCCGGGTTCTGGAATGGGCCGCGCGTCGGGTTCAACCTGAACTCTCTGAGACCGCCTGGCTCGCGTTCGCCGGTACCGCGATGGAGTCTCGCCCCGCCCTCGAGGTTGCCCACCAGCTCGGGATCAAGGTCGGCACCGTCTACAACCTGAAGTGCCAGGTCATGGCACGACTGCGCACGGAGATCGCCGCTCTCGAAGACTCGGGCCTCGACGATTTCCACCAGGAATCCCAACCCTGAAGGAGTGCCCCATGCGTAGCGAGCAAGCCCGTTGCGAGACCGACCGCCTGAAGCTGCTCCTCAAGGGAGACCTACCCGAAGCCGAGGCGACGGCGGTCGAGGACCACCTCGGTGACTGTCCCCACTGCCGAGAGACGCTTGAGGCCCTGGCGTCGGACCGGGGGTGGTGGTCGGAGCTCCCCCGCATCGCCCAGCCCGAAACCCACTCAACGAAGCCAGGTCCAATCGACGAGGTGCCCCCTGGGTTTCTGGAACCCTCCACTCGTCCTGGTATGCTCGGCCGGCTCGGACCTTACGAGGTGGAGTCGGTGATCGGTCGAGGTGGGATGGGCCTGGTCCTCCGCGGCTTCGATCCCGCCTTGAATCGACCCGTGGCGATCAAGGTGATCTCCCCACAACTTGCCTCTTTGGCCACGGCTCGACGCCGATTCACTCGCGAAGCGCGAGCGGCGGCGGCAATCTCGCATGATCATGTCATTGCCATTCACGCGGTCGCCGAGTCGAGCAGTGGACTCCCCTACCTGGTGATGCCGATCATCACGGGTCGTTCGCTTCAGAGGCGGCTTGATGAGGAGGGACCGCTCGACACGACCGACCTGCTTCGAATCGGCTATCAGACCGCGTCGGGGCTCGCGGCGGCCCATGCGCAAGGCGTGGTTCATCGGGATATCAAGCCCGCGAACCTCTTGCTGGAAAATGGAGTGGAGCGGGTCAAGATTACCGACTTCGGTCTTGCTCGCGCCGCGGACGACGCCAGCGCGAGCCAGAGTGGTTGGATCGCGGGTACACCCTCGTTCATGGCGCCGGAACAGGCCAAGGGGGAACTTGTCGACCCCAGGGCCGATCAGTTCAGCTTGGGGGCCGTGCTCTACGCGACGGCGACCGGCCACTCCCCATTCCGAGCCCCCAGCACCTTGGCGGTGATGAAACGGGTTTGCGAAGATCGTCCCCGACCGATTCGTCAGATCAATACCGAGATCCCGAACTGGCTCGAGGCGATCATCTTCCGACTGTTGGAGAAGTCCCCCGCGAATCGGTTCAGCTCCATGAGCGAAGTCGCCGAACTCCTCCGACAAGGTTTAACCGCGCTGGAACAACCCGGGTCCGTCACGCCTCCCCGACTCGGCTCACGGGGGCGTTCGATTCCTGGATCCGGGAAGCGGCGCGTAACCCCCTTGTTCTGTGCCGGTCTCCTTGGACTGGCCGGAGTCGGAGTGCTCGGCGGGGCCATCCTTAATCCTCTGACGGGACTGCTCGCGAACATCATCAAGTTTCGGATGCCGGAAGGAACCCTGATCGTAGAGTTGGATGACCCCACGATCGAAGTGGAAATCGACGATCGTCAACTTGTCCTTCAGGGGCCGGGAGTCCAGCAAATCCGTCTGGATGTCGGCCCTCACCTGGTTCGAGCCAACCGGGATGGGGCCAAGGTCCACGAAGAGGTCGTCACCATCAGCCGTGATCAAAAACGCGTCGTGGCGGTTCGGGTCGAACCGAAACGAACCGAGTCGAAACGTCGTCCCGCCAGGGGGACGAATCCTCTCGAAAGGTCCGAGTCAGTCCTACCCCAACCTAGCAAACCACCCATCGAACCCTTTGGGCCATTCCCGGACGATCCTCGTGCCGAGCAAGAGTCGACCGCCCTATTCAAACCGAGGCCACCACAAGTTCCGCGCCCCGAGCAAGAATTGCTTCCTCCCCCAGACCTCGAATCGAAACCAATCCCCGGTTCATTACTGGCACCGGACCCACTGATGCCGCTCCCGAAAGCAACAGAAGTGCCAAATGGTCCGCCAGCTCCAATACGGCCACCAGCGAATGGACTGCTTGGACCCGCGTTACCAATGCCGAGTGAAAGACTCACATCACCAGAAGCAAAGCCATTTACGCAGTATCCCACTCCCTCCGAATCTCCTGCATCAATATCCTCGCCCAAACCAGACTTGAGCATGGCGGCGTCTTCGAGACGCCTTCCACCGCGCGGGAGGAATATCACCGTTCGCCTTAAACCAACAATCGATGTGCATGATTCGTTCCTCCTCGAGCCGTTTCCCGGATCACGTTGCTCGTTTGCAACGTATTCACCTGACTCGAAGTATCTCGCGGTTGGAACCTCGCTTACTGGTGAGATCCATCTCTATGATATGGCCAATCTAAAGCGAGTTCAGAATTTCCATGGCGAACCACCGCTCGGGCTCGTTTACGGTGCAATCTCATCGAGAACCGAATTTCTCGCCACCACTCGTGGAAACCTGATTGATATCTGGAATATAAATCAGGGGAAGTTCGTATGTACAATAGATGCACACGAGAAACCCATTCGTTCCATCGCCTTCTCACCTAACGGCCAGCTTCTCGCTTCAGCAAGCGACGACAAGACCGTGAAGTTCTGGAAAGTGAGGACTTGGTCCCCGGAGGTTATCGCCGTGGGGTACAGGCCCACAGGAGTTCTCAGTCTATCTGGGATTCCCTCCCAGATCAGGTTCGGAGCGAATGGACATCTGGCAATTGGACTGGGAAGTGAGAATTCTAACAAATCACAGTATTTTGCAGAAATGTATAAATTTGCATTTAATAACAGAATTGAACCGCTTCGCGCCACTCACCCAACCAATCTCGAGCTATTGTGTCTTGCGTTATCGCATGAGGGATTTTTGGCGATGGGACACTCGAAGCCCTGGATTGAGGTCTGGGGGGAAGAGGCCCGCTACAACCACGGCGGTCTGCTCACAAACAAATCGACAGGGCCGAACACGCTGACTTTTACGAATAATCGGAATCGAGTGGAGCTTGCGGCGGCCTACCCTGACGGAACGATTCAGATCTGGGACCTCGGAGCACAAAAGCTTCTGTATCGACTCGAAGGGCATCGGGATCGAATAGACGCGCTTGAGGCTTCTCCCGACGGTACTACGCTCGCGAGTGCCAGCCGCGATGGCACCGTGCGGATTTGGGATCTCACGGAGCTAGATGGGCGGACAATGCTTCAGTCCCCTCTAACGAATGCTTCCATGCCGGTGAAGGAATGATGTGGAACAGTTAAGGATCAGTGGCTGGGTGAACCGACCTGGTTACCCTACCCTGTTGTCGCAGGTGGCTCACCAATTGCGCGGTGAGCTTCCCTTCCCCGTCCATTCGAGGGACCTTATGCTGGCCGCCAAGCTTCCCCCTCGAACGCATCCAGTCGTCGAAACCGCCTGGGCTCGCCTCCACCAGCGCGGGGGGAGGCAGGCCCGCCCGGGCTTCCCGATGAGCTCGGTAGTCGGCGTTTCGCATCTGGAGATCGGCGTCGATCGCGTTGCGGAACTGGATTAGATCAACAGGGGGCTTGAGAAACTCCACCACGAAGAGGTGGTGCCCGGAGACTCCCTCGAACACCGGACCGACGTGCCAGTCGCGAATCGCTGCGTTCGACGCCGCCGAGGCCGTCGTGATGGCGGCTTCGATCTCCTCGCTGATGAGGTGTTCGCCAAAGGCGGAGAGGGTGTACCGAGTACGCCCCGTGAATGTCAGCAGAGGGGGATCGAGCGACTCGAACCGGACCGTGTCACCGATGATGTGGCTCCACATCCCCGCGCAGGTGGAAACGACAATCGCATAGTTGACCCCCTGCACCGCGTTCCCAAGCCAGTGCCGCGTGGGGTTCGCCGACCCAAGCTCATCGACGGGGACGAACTCATAAAAGAGACCGTGGTCGAACAGGAGTCGGAGTAAGCCCGTTCGCGGGTCACCAAAGGCGATGAACCCTTCCGAGCAAGGGTACGACTCCTGGAGCCGCACCCGAGGATCCCCCAAGGTCGACTCGAACGTGCTCCGATAAGGGTCGAACTTAACCCCGCCGTGAACGACCAACTCCAGTTGGGGCCAGGCCTCGGCGATTGTGGACTTGCCTGAGATGTCGAGCACGCGCTGAAACAGGGCGAGGAGCCAACTCGGAACTCCCCCGACCAGGCTGATCGGCTCGTGAATGCTCTTTCGGGCGAGTGTGTCAATCTTCCGGTCCCAGTCCGGCTCGAGGGCCAGCTCCAGCGGGGGAAAGGTGTAGGGACGAATCCAGGGGCCCACCTCCTTGGATGCGATCCCGCTCAGGTCCCCTTGGCGAATGCCTGGGGCGACCTGTTCGAGGTCGCTGGATCCCCCCAGGAAGAACATCCGCCCATGGAAGAGTCGGGAGGCGGGATGATTCGCCAGGTGGTACGAGACCATCGTCCGGGCACCGACCAGGTTCGATTGGAGCATCTCGCGCGAGACGGGGATGAATTTGGTCGCCCCCTGCGTGGTCCCACTCGTGAGCGCCAGGTAAGGGACCCGCCCTGGCCAGGTCAAGTTGTCGAAGATCGGGTACTGATCCTGGAGATACTGTCTCCACAGGTCTTCATACGTGCGCAGTTTGACAGCCTTCTGATAGTCGGCAATCCTCTCGATCGACCGAAAACCGTGATCGATCCCGAACCGCGTCCCCCTGGCTTTTCGGATCAGGCCGAGGAGGAGTGCCTCCTGCACCCGCGCGGGGTTCTTCTGATGGAGGGCCTGGACGCGTCTTCGCGCACTCTGATGAAAGGCCCGATTGACAACGCCTCGAATCGGAGCCGAACCGGCGAGTTGGAACAGAGCGCTGGCCACCTGGAAATCCCTTTCAACTCGATGAAATCCCAATCACTTCACGATGGCAATCCAGGGGAGGATCAGCTCGATTCCCGGACTCGACGGCAGAAGTAGGCACCGGCGGGAGGAAAGTTCCTCGGCTCGAAGACGAAGCGAACCTCCTCGAAGAAGGAACGGTAGAACCGCAGGTAGACCCAGGGCATTTCCGTGATTTGATTGAAGGTGCCGCCGGGGGCGAGTGTTGCTCGAACCACCTGAAAGAGTTCGTGTTGGAGTGTCTTGGGGAAGGAAGGGACCGGGAGCCCCGAGACAATATAGTCCGCCTGCGCGATCCCTCGCTCATGGAGCAGTGAGGCCAGGTCGCGAATGTCCGCCTCGATTACCTCGACGTGCGGATAGCTCGCGAAGCGCTCTCGAAGCAGCCGAACGAAATCCGGGTCGCGCTCGATCACCAGTACCCTGGAATCGGGCCGAGCCCGTTCGACCAGGACACGGGTGATCGGTCCCGTGCCCGCCCCGAGCTCCACGATCACATTCGCCTCGGCCCAGGGGATATTACTGACCGTGAGGCGAGACAACCAGCGGCTGCTTGGCGCAAGGCTCGCGATCGCGGTCCCTTGCCGGAAGAACTTACCGAGAAAGAGGAAAAAGTCTCGCATCGCGGTCCAACCACCTTCGCCTCGGAGTTGATCCGAACCGAACCTACCTAGTGCTCGGTCCACTCTAAATTCACGGCGATCGAAGGTGGGCAGTGCCCATCCTACGATGTTGTTATCAAAGGTTTTACGTAGGGTGGGCACTGCCCACCATCCCCAGGTTTTAGCATAGGCGAGGCACTAGCCCCTTACTTAGCTTCATGGGACAAGAGGAAGCACCGGCTTGGCCTGCGAGAGAAAGACCGAACGGCTGGGATCGAGACTCGAGGGGATCGACTTGAGCTGATCATTCAGGTAACGAACGACGATCTGATTGACGAATTTGGATTTTTCGATCTGAGGGGCGTGTCCGCAGCCTGGAATGACCACTTGTCGGACGCGTCGGATCTTTTGAGCGGCCCGGATGGAGCCAGGGACATCGGAGAGGATTTGGTCCTGGTCGCCCCAGATGATCAAGGTCGGCTGAGAGACCTGATCGAGCAGGTGAGTCACCGAATGTCCCACAGTACCCCGTAGGGTTCGGAGCACCCCTTTCTTCCAGCGCCGGTCTTGAAATTTCCGCTCGATGTTGTGAATCAACTCGGTGGACGCGAACTGGCCGCGATGGAACACGGAGCGGACGAGCGTGTCGTACTGGCTTCGGCGCACGCCTTCCATCATCGGCAGGTTTTCGTCGCCGTGGAACCCGGACGGGCAGATCAGGACGAGCCGGTTCACCTTGTTGGGCTCGCGCACGGCGTAATTCAGGAGAATTTGACCTCCCAGGCTGGAACCCACGAAGTTGTAAGGCGGGCGCTGGACGTACTCGTCGAGGAAGTGCGCGAGGCGATCGGTCAGGTAATCCACCGTGACCTCGCCCCCCGACTCGATCCGCTCATGCAAGGAGTCGCCGTTGTAGACAAGGAGCTCGGGGACCTTGACATCAAAGGATTTTGACCAGTAGGAGCGATTGGCGAACCAGCTCTCGGTCTGCTCTGCCAGCCCGTTCACCAGAACCAGGGGCGCAGGACTCTTCGAAAGGTTCAGGCGAGGCAGATCGAAGAATTTCCGCACAGTGGGGTTCATTGGTCTCCAGGTCTCCCGGTGCTCGAAGTGAAAGGACTTTCTCTGGGACGGGGAAGGCCGCTCGCAATCCAACTCACCGACTTCGAAACATACCATCCCGATCGGTGAGGAACCATCGGATTCCATGACATAAAATCAAACACGGTCGGGATATAGATATTGTGTAGCCGGATTGAAATCTGGATGTTCCCCTTTTTTTCCCCTTCCTTGACGATGGGTATTACGTCGCGCGAAGATGGAAGGGTTCGTACCATTCTTCAAGTAAACGTTGAGATCGAGCTCGGTTCCTCTAGGCGCGATTGAGGTCTATCAACATGCGAGTGTTCATCACGGGAGGAACCGGGCTGATTGGCCGGCACCTGGCCCGGAAGCTGGTGGAACGAGGTGATCACCCGGTCATCCTGACTCGGAACGCCGACCATTATCGTCGCGATCCTTCCATCCGAGGCTGGGAGCTCATTTCAGGAGACCCAACCAGCGTGGGTCGCTGGCAAGAGGCGATCGACGGGTGCGACGCCGTGGTGAACCTGGCGGGCCACAACCTTTTCGTCGACCGGTGGAATACCCAGGTCAAGCGTCGAATTCGTGACAGCCGGGTCTATGGCACCGAGCGGGTTGTCGACGCCATCGCCAGGGCCCGACAGGCTCCCAAGGTGCTCGTGCAGGGGTCGGCCATCGGGTATTACGGCAATCAGGGGGAGACCGACCTGACCGAGTCGAGCCCCTCCGGCTCCGACTACATGGCCGTGGTCTGTCGAGAGTGGGAAGAGGCCGCCACGCGGGTGGAGAGCCTGGGTACCCGGCTTGCGGTGATTCGAACCGGGGTCGTGCTCGCACCCGGGGCGGGAGCACTCGGCGTGATGACCCCCATCTTTAAGTGGGTCCCCTTCGGCGCGGCTCCCGTGGGGAGCGGCGGCAGTGCGTTGACGCCATCCACCGGTCCCCAGTGGCTCAGTTGGATCCATCTGGAAGACCTGGCCAACATGTTCCTGTTCGCCCTCGACCACGCCGAGGCGAGCGGCCCCTTGAACGGCACCGCTCCTCATCCCGCGCGCAACTCCGAATTCTCCAGGGCACTCGCCCGCGCACTCTGGCGACCCTACGTCCCGCTCGGCCCCCCCGAGGCCCTGCTCAAGCTCATTTTGGGCGAGGTTGCGGACATGGTGACCCAGGGGCAAAAGGTCTTACCCGAGAAGGCTCTGGCGCTTGGATTCACGTTCCGTTATCCCGAGGTAGCCGAGGCCCTCAAGGCCATCTTTGCCCGGCCTCCACGAGTGGTCCAGGCTCGGGAACAGGTGGCCACCGCGCATCACCACTAAGCTTCGCGGACCTTAACGAGAGTTGTGGCACCTTGCGTTCGACGCTCCTCGTCCCCCTCAACGGCGAAAGAGGAGCGTCGCGAGGCCAAATCCTAACGCGAAGGTCGAAACGACCAGACCGACCGCGGCGAGCAAGGCCGCGCGAGGCTTGCGTTCCGCGAGGTCGGCCAGGGGGCGGAACCACCCTGGATAGCTCGGTTTGACCTTCACGATCGTGGGAGGAGGGGGAGGAGCCGGTGTGGGCGTGGGAGGTGGAGTTACCTTCGCCGATGCCGCCTCGGGTTGGGGCGTTGACCGTCTGACCTTCGGACGGATCAGGCTCTGGAACGCCTCCGCCGCTTCCGCCCCGGTCTGGAACCGGTCAGCGGGCTTGTGCGCGAGCAGCTTGTCAATCACCTTGATCAGGCCACCGGGCAACCCAGGCGCGGCTTCGCTGATCGGGACTGGCCGACCGCTAATGCGTTTCCCGAGCCGCTCGATCGGGTTTTCGCCTGGATAGGGGAGTTTCCCAGCGATCATGTGGTAGACCGAGCACCCCAGGCTAAACAGGTCGCTCCGCCCGTCCACGTCGCGCCCGCAAGCTTGCTCGGGCGACATGTAATCCACTGTCCCAACCGCGATCCCATCGGCCGTGGCGAACGCGGTATTCTCGTCGGCTTCCATGAGTACGCCAAGCCCAAGGTCGAGGATCTTCACCTTCTGATCCTCGGTGAGTAGCAAGTTGGAGGGCTTGACGTCTCGATGAACGATGCCCTGCTCGTGCGCGTGGGCCAGGCCCAGGGCCGCCTGGGCGGCGTAGTTGACCATCTCGATTGGGGGGATGGGCCCACCACGAAAGACTTGGCTCAGGCTCTTGCCGTTGACAAACTCCATGACGATGTAGAGGACTTTGTTGACCTGGTCGGCATCGAAGGCGCGGACGACGTTGGGATGGTCGAGCCGGCCCACCAACTTCATCTCGCGATAGAACCGAGAGACCACGCGTTCGTTGGTCGCAATCTCGGGCGCAATGATTTTCAGGGCGACCACCCGGTCCATCATCAAGTGGTGGGCCTTGTACACCCGTCCCATCGACCCGGAACCGAGCCGATCCAGGATGGCGTAGCGACCCACCACCATTCCGTGCGACTTGTTCTTGAGGAATCGCCTGGTCTGATACTCGGTCAAGACCTTGTCGCGAACGAGTCGCTCGGCCAACTTCCTCGAGTCGCTCGGCAGACTTCCGTTGAGCACCCGCTGCCGGACGTCGAGAAACTGACGGTCGGTCAGCACCCCCGACGAGCGAATCAGTGGGAGTAAGTCGAGGGGAACACTATCCGACGGCTTCGACATCTCCGAGGTCGCCATGGCAAAAGTACCCGTCGTAATGGCCTCGAACCCCTTTGCCGCCATCGCCCGTGGGAACATGACGGGCTAATGCTCCGGACACGGCAACAGACGATACCACAGCCCGGGGACGATCTCAAAATTCGGATTCGTAAGTCGTTGCGGGCTTTCCCAAAACGATGCAGGCCACCCGCTGGAACGGTGTGGGCATGGACCCTCACGGCCGCGTGATGGACGCACCACGCATCAAGCGTCTCGATCACGACCTTCCTCAATGGCCGACGCACGCCATCGTGCCTCGAATTGAGTCGCCAGATCCATTGTAGCATCGTGAGAAGTTGTACAGGATAGGCGAAGCCATCGCGTTCCCACAAGAATTACGTCACAATGATCTGATCGTGACGAGGAAACCCCGGCCACGGCTGGACATGAGTGGCCCGGGTGACTACGATTTCGATCGATGCGCCGAGCCGACCAAGCTGTTCGAGTGGCGGATGAAGGCGTCTCATTCGACCCGCAAAGGAACCTGAGCAATGACGGCGTCCGCCGACCCCCAAGCCCCACTTCGTTCGTTTCAGAAGACCCAAGAGTTCTTCATCGGGATCGACAGCGACGGTTGTGCTTTCGACACCATGGAAGTGAAGCACAAGGAATGCTTCATCCCTAACATCATCAAGTACTTCGGACTAGCCGCCGTCTCCAAGTACGCCCGAGAAGCCGCTGAGTTCGTGAATCTGTACTCGCTCTGGCGCGGAATCAACCGGTTTCCGGCCCTGACCATGTCGCTCGACCTCCTCACCGAGCGCGCCGAGGTCAGCCGACGCGGGTTCAAGGTCCCTCGCCTGGAAGGTGTGCGAAGCTGGATCGAGCGGGAAACGAAGCTCGCCAACCCCACCTTGAAGGCGGAAGTGGCCAAGACGAACGACCCCGACCTTGCACTGGCCTATGAGTGGAGCGAGGCGGTGAACAAGACGGTCGGCGAGATCGTCAAGGATGTCCCCCCCTTCCCGTTCGTGCGCGAGTCGCTCGAGGCGATGAAGGGGAAGGCCGACGTGATGGTGGTCTCCGCCACCCCCGGCGAAGCCCTGAATCGCGAGTGGGAAGAGCACGGCCTGAAGTCCTACCTCGCCCTGATCGCCGGACAGGAGATGGGGAGCAAGAAAGAACACCTGGGTATCGCCGCGGGGGACAAGTACGACAAGCACAAGATTCTCATGATTGGTGACGCCCCCGGCGATCGCAAGGCGGCCGAAGCCAACCAGGTCCTCTTCTACCCCATCGACCCTGGTTTCGAGGACGAGTCGTGGCAACGCTTTCATGACGAAGCCCTTCCCCGGTTCTTCGCGGGAACGTATGCCGGCGCTTACATGAACGAACAGATCGCCCGCTTCGAGAAGCTCTTGCCGGAACACCCTCCTTGGAAGAAGGGCTGAGTCGGAGTTGGCCCTCTGTCCAATCGGCTCCGCCGACGCGTTAAACAACCCCTTGGTGAATCTCTTTTCAGCATCGTTCGAACCGTTCGTAAGGAAATCGCTTCATGGCCGCTCGTAATGTCGTCGTGGCGCAGTCCGGGGGCCCGACCTGTGTCATCAACAACTCGCTTCGAGGGATCGTCGAGTCCTGCCGACGCGACCCGAAAACCTTCGGCACCGTCTTCGCCGGCAACTTTGGCATCGAAGGCGTCTTGAAGGAAGAGCTCATCGACCTGTCCGCCTCCTCCGACGAAGAAATCGCCCTGCTCCGCACCTCGCCAGCGGCCGGGGGAATCGGCACCTGCCGGTACAAGCTGAAGAAGGGGCAGGACGAGGACTTCGAGCGCGTTGTCGAGGTGCTCAAGGCCCATGACGTCGGCTATTTCTTTTACATCGGCGGCAACGACTCCCAGGACACCGCCCACAAGGTGAGCGTTCTGGCCAAGGATCGAGGGCTCGACCTGGTCGCGACCGGCGTTCCCAAGACGATCGATAACGACCTCGGCGATGCCGAGTTCACTTTGCTCGACCACTCCCCTGGATATGGCTCGGTCGCCCGTTACTTCGCTCAGTACGTTCGCCAGGCCAACGAAGAGAACGCCGGCTCCTGCCCCGCCGACCCCGTCATGGTCATTCAGGCGATGGGTCGAAAGATCGGCTATATTCCCGCCGCCGCCCGTCTGGCCGACCCCAAACGCGAGATGCCCCTCCAGATCTACCTGACCGAGTCGGGGCTGTCGCTCGAGCAACTGGGCGAAAACGTGCTGAACCAGCTCAAGACCGACGGCCGTTGCATCGTGGTTGTTAGCGAAGGATTTGACGTCGGCGAGTACGGCGTGGCCCGCGACAACTTCGGGCATGTTCAGTACAGCTCGAGCCAGACCACCGTGGCGCAGACTGTGGTCAATTATCTCAATACCTTGAAATTCCCCGTTCCGGGCAAGGCACGCGGACAGGTACCAGGGACTGACCAGCGGAACGCCATCGCCTACGCCAGCCCGGTTGACCTGGATGAAGCCTACGGGGTCGGCTGCCACGCGGTTGAGATCGCCCGTAAACACGGGAACGGCTGGATGTCGACCATCCTCCGAGACCACGACCAGACGTCGTACAACGTCCGATTCGACAAGGCCCCGCTCGAAAAGGTGGCCAATTCCGAGCGCTATTTCCCCAAGCACTGGATCGCCCCAAACCGAATCGACGTCACCGACGATTTCCTGACGTATGCTCGCCCTCTCATCGGTGACGACTGGGTAAGTGTTCCCCTGGTCGACGGCCTCGCTCGCTTCGCCCGGATCACCAAGGCCCTCGCCAAGAAGCAGCTTCCCGAATACGTGCCGCAAACCTATCGTAAAAGCTGAAGCGGGCCGCCCGTTCGCCATGCCCCTTCGCATTTGAACTTGGTGCGGGGTTGGTCGGTCTGCCGGCCCCACACTCATCCTCTTCTTACTCTTTGAACCGAATTAGGCCGGAGCACCCCAATGACCACCCCAAGCGCAGATATCGGCCTGATTGGCCTTGCCGTGATGGGCGAAAACCTTGTCCTGAACATGGAAAGCCACGGCTACACCGTCACCGTGTTCAATCGCACGACCTCGAAGGTTGATGACTTCGTCAATGGTCGGGGCAAGGGCAAGAAAATCATCGGTGTGCACACCGTTGAAGAGTTGGTCAAGTCGCTCAAGCGTCCGCGCAAGATCATGATCATGGTCAAGGCGGGGGCCCCGGTCGACCAGGTCATCGACGAGCTCGTTCCGCTGCTCGAACCAGGCGATATTCTGATCGATGGTGGTAACACGCACTATCCCGACTCGACCCGGCGCACCCGAGACCTGAAGGCCAAGGGGATCCTCTTCATCGGAACCGGTGTCTCCGGGGGTGAAGAAGGAGCGTTGAAGGGCCCTTCGATCATGCCCGGCGGCAATCCCGAGGCATGGCCCCACCTCAAGCCCATCTTCCAGGCCATCGCCGCCAAGGTGGACGACGGCACCCCTTGCTGCGACTGGGTGGGACCCGAAGGGGCAGGCCACTACGTCAAGATGGTCCACAACGGCATCGAATATGGCGATATGCAGTTGATCTGCGAAGCCTATCAAATTCAGCGCTCGCTGCTCGGCATGGACGCGCCCGCCATGCATGAGGTGTTCGCTCGATGGAACAAGGGGCCGCTCGACAGCTACCTCATCGAGATCACGCGCGACATTCTCGCTTACAACGATCCCGATAGCGGCAAGCCGATGGTCGACCTGATCCTCGACACGGCCGGGCAGAAAGGGACCGGTAAGTGGACCGTGACCTCCTCCCTGGATCTGGGTGTTCCCCTCACCCTGATCGCCGAGGCGGTGTTCGCCCGCTGCCTCTCCGCCCAGAAAGAGGAGCGCGTCGCCGCTTCGAAGGTCCTCTCCGGGCCCACCCCGAAGCATGACGGAGACCCCAAGGCCCTCATCGACGATATCGAGATGGCCCTCTACGGCAGCAAGATCATCTCTTACGCCCAGGGCTATGTGCTCATGAACGCCATGGCGAAGGAAGAAGGGTGGGAGATCAACAACGGCGGCGTGGCCCTGATGTGGCGTGGCGGTTGCATCATCCGAAGCGCCTTCCTTGGCAAGATCAAGGATGCGTTCGACCGTGATCCGAAACTCACGAACCTGATGCTTGATCCTTATTTCACGGGTGAGCTCGAAAAGGCCCAGGCCGGATGGCGCCGGGTTTGCGCCGCGGCGATCGCCAATGGCATCCCGATTCCCGCCATGACCTCCGCCCTCGCCTACTTCGACGGCTACCGCACCGCGAACTTGCCCGCGAACCTGCTCCAGGCGCAGCGAGACTTCTTCGGTGCCCACACCTACGAGCGGACCGACAAGCCTCGTGGCCAGTTCTTCCATACCAACTGGACCGGCCGAGGAGGCACCACCGCTTCCACGACGTATAACGTCTAAACCAGCCAGACTACCGAGTCTATCGCGGTTGCCCATGTGCCGGCTCGGTCATCAGCCCGCCCAGCCCTTGAGTTCCTCTCAAGGGCTGGGCTTTTTTGTTGGTTGGATCGCCTTGCATGGTTTGTTACCCATGAGTACAACTGCGGACGGAGGCGATGATTCGAGACTCATACCAGTGAGTCTCCAGGTCCGGTTCACTGCTGTCGCCACAACTTCGTTTCCTGTCTAAGTTTAACCGAGTTTTTCGTAAGTGGGTGACGAAGCTGGACTTCAGATGGCCTGAGCAGGTGAATGAGATGGGTTTCGGTTCGGGACAGAACCTGAGTCCCCAACGGTCCTTGACTTATTTCCGTTCAGCCGAACACTGTGAACATGGATTTCGTATCCAGTCGTCGTGCTATTCTCGCACGGCCCTCCCCGACCAATGCTTGAATCGAAGTTGAGACCGCCATGAGTACCGGCCCGCGCCTTTGCCCGCGCTGCCATGTACCAATTGAGCATGGGACTCGCCCTCACCTATGCCTCGACCGGGAGGGTCGAACCCTCGAGGAAAATTCCCTGGTCCAATCAGGCCAATCCCACGTGCAAGATCCGCTTGAAGAAACGATTGCTTACCAGGGCGGGCCTTTTCCTCCAATCGATCAGGAGGGGTCATCTCTCCCAAATGACTTCGAAGATGGGTTTCCCGCGATCGACGACCTGGTCGATCGTACGCTTGGGCAGTATCAACTCGATACCATTGTGGGCCGGGGCACGATGGGCCGCGTGTATCGGGCCAAGCATGTGGAGTTGGAACGCTTCTGCGCGATCAAGGTAATGAATCCGGGACTGGTGGCGAAGCAGCCCCAGATCCGTGAGCGGTTCTGGGCGGAAGCTCGCGCGGTGGCCACGCTCCTTCACCCTCATGTCGTGACGGTCCACAACCTAGGGAGCGACCGGGGCTATCACTACATCGAGATGGAGTACGTCCCGGGGGGAAACAGCCTGAAGGAGTCGCTCGTTCGGGATGGCCCCTTCGATTCGGTGCGGGCCTCCACGGTGGTCCGACAGGTGGTGATGGCCCTCGGCGCGGCCCACGAGTCGGGGATGGTCCATCGCGATGTGAAGCCGTCCAACGTCCTCCTGACGGCTGAAGGGGATGCCAAGCTGGCCGATTTTGGCCTGGTACGCCGCATCAGCGAGCTCGAACGCGCGGGGGTCCCGGTGGCGGGAACGCCTACCTTCATGGCCCCCGAGCTCTTCGCGGGGATCCCCGCGAGCAATCGCTCCGACATCTACGCCGTGGGCGTGATGTACTTCTACCTCCTTTCGGCCAGACTCCCTTTTGCCTCCGACCATATGGGTGAATTGATTTCCCTGCACCGATTTGGACAGGTGCCCGACCTCCGAAACTTCGCGCCGGAAACTTCCGAACAGGTTCTCTCGATCCTTAAACGCTGTCTGGAGAAGCATCCCGAAGACCGGTATCAATCGGCCGATGAGCTCACGCATGACCTTCAGGTGGCGATCTTCAACCTGCGCGATACCGAATCACTCGTTCGGGAAAGCGTGGATGGGCTCAATTGCTTTCTCCAGGGGGGGCGTGACCTGTATCGCATCTTGTTCGAGCTCCCCAACGACCGGCTCCAGGAAGTTTACCTCGAGGTTTCGCAGGGGGATCATGGGCAGAGGGTGCTCTCGGTCTTCTCCGTCTGCGGGCCAGCCGACCCCAAGCACTATGAGTTCGCCCTGAAACTAAACGACCGACTCACCTATGGAAGCCTCTCGATCCGTAACGTCAATGGACAACCCATGTTCGTGATGACCCGAGCCTTCCCACGCGACCTGGTGTCCGCGGCGGATATTAGGGCTGCCCTCCTCGAGATCGCGGGCAGGGCCGACCATGTCGAAATGCAACTGACCAACGCCGATCTCTACTAATAAAGGGAGATCGGGAATCGACTTCTCCTCGGCTATTGTCTTGTCCCGACTCGAAGCTCGGCAGGGCAGGGATTCGCTTGGTCAAGTTGAGGGGAAGCTTCACCCTTTTTTGTCCGATCGAAACGCCTTCAAGTCAATCGCCCCCAGGCCGTCATCGCGTTTCTCCTCGACGCATCCATAGTGAGACCTCATCCAATGACTCCCGCCCAGCGAATGGCATTCGTCGGCCTGGTGTTCTCGATCGGAGTCGCCTGCGTGTCAGGGTTACTTCGGCTCTGGTTGCGCCATGATCAACGCAGCCGGAGCGAACAGGATTCGCCTCAGGACGCTCTGCATTTCGAACGGCAAGACCGACGTCGAGGCCTGATCGCCACCATTCTCCTCGTCCTCGCGGCCCTGATCCTCATCGGATCGGGCGTTGATCCTCGCCCGGCGGGTCGACCCAACCCCGCCTTCGTGTTGACCTGGCTCACCGCGTTCGGCCTGATCCTCGTGCTGCTCTGGCTCGCCCTGGTGGACTGGGTCGCGACGCGCCACTACGCCAGGCGTCAATTCCAGCATCTCTCGCGAGAACGCCTGTCGATCGTACGCGACACGCTTCGAGAAGCCTCGCGCATCGAACGAGAAACCCCCGGCGACTCGATTGAGCCTCCTCATTCTCGTTGACGTGAGTTGGCTCGACCGGAGTGAATTCAGGGAAGGCTACTTACTCAATTGGTGTATTGATAATATGTGTTTTCGTGAATAATTTTTGGTTTGCCGATAGTCAAGTTGGTTCTCGGGTTGGCTGACTATCGACCTGGAGCGTCTCTCGAGACCGCCTTAAATGGCATTGTGATCTGCTCGATACCCCACCCGGGGTCGCTCGAGTCGTTGTTCGTGGCTTGTGAGACTCGGGTGCGAATGGCTCTCGGTCTCGAACGGACGTTCACGGGGACTGAACTGACGCATCAATGAGCGGTTTTGCTTAAGATCCTAATATATTCGACTTTATTGCCATGATGGGCGTTAGGAGCCGCTAGCGAGGGTGGCCTTGTGGCTCTGTGACTATTCTGGTATCAACAGAAGACCATAACAGATCTAGTGCAATCGCCCTTGGCGGGAACGAGGACGTTTCTCGACCCACCCCAAGTCGTGGGACTACGGGCCGCTGTCCATATCGTTTTCATCTCAATCCAGAAAAATCCGGAGGGTTCCATGCGCTTCCGCCGACGCTGGAAGGCCTCGCTCGCGTTGATTTTGGCTGTGATACTCACAGTGTTGATCGCCGTGGCTCTCTTCCTAAATAGCCCCACTGGCGCTCGCCAGGCGGCGCGGATTCTTGGAACCCAACTGGGCACCCGAGTCGAGATCGACGCGATTTCGTTCGGCTGGGCAGGTTCCAAGGTGGTCGGGCTCCGAGTGTTCGAGCCGGACTCACCCCCCACGTCGAAGCCATTACTCAACGTATCGATGATCAAGGCGGATCTCTCCCTGCGCTCGCTGTTCCAGGGAGCCGTGATTCCTCGAACGGTCATCATCCAAGAACCAGCCATTCGGCTTCGGTTCGCTGAAGATGGCCGCCTCGTCACCAAGCTCCCGCAACTCGCGAGCGGCGGCAATGGCGAGCAGGAACCGGGGGGCCCATTCGCGATTCCATCGATCCGAATTGAGAAGGCGCGTGTCGCGATTCTCCAGACAGGAAAGCCCAAGGCGACTCTAGCCGGGATTGAGTTGAGATTAGACAGCGGGGCCAGCACACACACACTGAGAGGGTCGGTCGACGACGTGGCTTGGGGACGATGGAGGATCCAGGGGGAGGTGGCTCCATCGATTGATTCTGGGTTAGTTGAGATCCAGGGATTGACTCCGATCGAGATTTCAACCGAACGCATCGCTCGATTACCACTTGTCGATCCATCTTTCGTTCAGGACTACCCATTCGAGGCGCGAGTCGTGGCGGGTTTGAGCCTGAGGCTCCAACCTGCGTCGGGAGGTCTGACTTATCGAGCTGAAGCGAGATTGGAGGAGGGAAAGGCGACGATAAGACCCGCCTCGATTTCCGTGGCCAGGTTAAACGGCTCGGTGGTCATTGAGAACTCTGTCATTTACTTAAAGAACCTGTCCGCGGCCGCCGCTGATGGGACAATTCGTGGAGACGGTAGGATCGACCTGACCAGTAACCTGATTCGGGTCAATCTCGCGGTCGGGGCCCAGGGTTTGGACGTGACTCAAGTGCCGCCAAGTTGGGGACTTCACGAGGTTGTCGAAGGAGGTCGGTTCTCCGGAAAGGCTCACCTACTCATCGACCTACCTGCGGACGGACCGATCCGAACGAATGGGGAGGGCCGATGCGTGGTCAACGATGCCCGAGTGCTGGGGGCTGTGGCCGATGGTCCCGTCGAGCTGACTTTGCGGCCGACCGCGAACGGGTTCCGATTCGGCGTGCGGGGGGGCCCCCCACCTCCTGACTCGCGGGATAATCCCTGGTCTTTCTGGATTTCGTTCGTCTCCAAGACCGCCGTGAAGCTATTGAGGGCCCAGGGTGCCGAGGAGGATGATCTCACAGGGAGAATGAGGCTACGCTTTGGGCTTCGGGACATGGACCTGACTCAGGTGATCCGCCGTCTCCCAATTCAGCTGCCCTTTTCCACCTCTGGCCTGGTTTCCTTTCGCGTTGAGGTGAACCTACCAGCCGATACACCGGACGACCTGGAAGCTTATCGAGTCGAAGGATCGCTCGTCGCTCCCAACCTGAGCCTTGAAGGGATCAAATTTCGCCTTGTCAAGGTTCGACTTGTTTACAGGGATGGAATACTGAAGCTGGAAGAGCTTTCAGGTCACTTGTCCGACTCGTCTGGGGACACTCCTTTCGTCGGTTCGGCTCGGCTGGGGGTGGTCCCGGTGGGAGACCTTTCCGCCAAGCTTTCTCTCGAGCGGCTACCACTCGCGTGGCTCTCCAGGCTTGCGCCCGGTGTCGACGTTGAGCCGGGTGGGGTCCTGTCCGGGATGGTGGAATTGTCCATGCCGGCGGTCAAATTGAAGGATGTCACTGCCTGGAACGGTAGGGCATCGTTCCACTCTCCTGTCGCCTCGGCGCTGGGCTGGACCCTGCGCGACTTCAACGCGGAATTCAACTTACATGCCGGCATCGCCACTTTGGCTCGTCTCCAGGGAGACCTGGAAGAGGCTGAAATTCGGGGGACCGCGAACCTCCGGCTGGATGGCGACTTACCTTTCCAGGCACGCCTTGCCCTGACGGGGATGGAGTTGGCTTCAGTCGAGCGTCTCGTACCGAGGTTCCGGCCTCCTGTCCAAGTCGAAGGGAAACTAAGAACCGAGGTCGCGACGACCGGCCGGTTGCGGACCCGCCTGTTTCGACTCGCGGGGCTTGCGGAACTCGCGGCCGCGAAGTTAGAGCACATACCGATCGAACGACTTGGTGTTCGCTGGGACATCGACCAGGACAGGGTACGCATCACCGATATCGGCCTGGATTTCGCGGATGGTCGGTTGAGCGGAACGGTTGAAATGCCACTCAAGGGAGAGACGCCGGGGACCGCGAACTTTTCTCTTCGACAGGTGGAATTGCGTGAGCTCGCCAGCAGTCTCCCGGCGCTGCGATCCCTTCCGCTGAGTGGTCGCGTCGATGGCGCATTCGCCGCTCGCGTTCCGACTGATCGGCGCGAGCTAACCGCGTCGGCGAATTTGACGTCCGCGTCGCTCCGGATTCGCGGAATTGAGGCTGAAAACGTCGAAGTCTCCGCCAAAATCCGCCCCGGAGGCCTCGACTACCGCCTGGCTGGTCAAACTTTGGGAGGGACCGCCTCTCTCAACGGAGCGCTTCCCCTCGGCGAGTCATTCCGCCCCATGGCCACAGCCGATCCAATTCCAGGTCACTTGCGTGTCGACGGAATTCGATTGGAGCGGCTGGTCGATTCCTTGAAACTAATCCAGCGCCCCTCTCCACTCGTGGGCGTGGCGAGCTTGACCATGGACTACCACCATGAGCCAGGCGGCGTGTGGCCGATCGGGAAGGGAAGGTTCCGTCTTGCGCAAGTGCGGTGGGACCGCATGGAACTCATGCCTGCCGCCCAGGCCGATCTGAACCTATCCCGTGAACAGATCCAGATCCATGACGTGTCAGCCTCGTTGATGCAAGGCCGGCTTCGAGCCAACGGAACATTCAACCTGTCTGACCCGGATCGAAGTTGGGTGGAAACCTGGATCGAACAGGTACCCGTGGCAACCCTGCTCAGTCCACTCGGCGTTCCGACGGAACAATGGGATGCCCGGGTTACGTTAAATGCCAGGAGTTTGATCGGGCGCCAGATCCGCGGTGGGGCCGTTGTAATGGTCCCTCGCGCGAAGATCAATGGATTGACCATGACTGGTGTCCACTCCTCGGTCGACTGGAATATTTTACCAACAGCCGGGCGGGGCGAATTGAGCGTCCGACGGTTTAGCGGACAACTCGCGGGGGGCCGGGTCGAGGGGAAAGCGGACATTCTGATGGCCGCGGATGGAACTCGAGTGCGAGGGAGCGGTCGATTCGCCAATATTGAGGTTGGGTCGATCGCCAAGGCCGCCGATCATCTGGCAGCCGTCGGAGTCGGACGGGCGAGCGGGACCGTGGAAGTTGATGGTCGGGATGTTCGGTCGATCGAGGACCTAACTGGCACGATGCGGGCTAAGCTAGGGCCGTCGCAGGCCCTACGGATGCCCGTACTGGAGGATATCGTCCCTTTTCTTGGCCCAGGCCGTTCCGCGGCGACCTCGTTCAAGCAAAGTGAGCTCCTAGCACGGCTCACCCGCGGCGGTTTGCTCCGGGTGGAACGTTTGGCTCTAGCTGGCCCGAAACTCTCCGTGTTCGCCGAAGGAATCGTTGCCTTGTCAGGCCGACTCGACCTCGATGTCGTGGCAACCACGGGTGACTTGACCGTGGATCCAAGCCTGTTGGTGAAGTTTGGAATGAACATCCCAGCAATGATCGGTCCAATCCCGGTGGGGCTCATCATCCGGGCAAGTAAATATCTGTCCGACCGGACGGTTCGGCTTGAAGTCCTTGGGACCGCGCGTAGCCCCCGTATTCGAGTCAATCCCATGCAAATCTTGTCGGAGGAAGCGATCCGGTTCTTCTTGGGAGGAACCCCAATCGGTACGTTCACACCGTGAGGCTTACTCGGAGAGCCATTTGAGAGTTGATGTAAATTTATTCGTGGATGGAAAACGACGAAGGTTCCGCACGGAAGAGGTCAGCTTCGCGCTTTCCCAAACTGAGAAGGAGGGGCAGGATGCCCAGATTAAATACGATCGTGCTCGTCTGGGCCTTGGGTGTCGGACTATTCGCCTCGACTGGCTGCTCCATGTTATCCACGCTAGGGCTGTTGCCTGATGGGCAGGAAAAGCTGGATGGCATGGCTAAAAAGCTTAGGCTTGGCCCTGCTGAAGGGCTCCCTCGCGAGCTCGACTCCGCACCGCTGCTTGAGTATCTCGTGGGAGCGGGCGATGGTCTCCTCGCGGTCCCGGTCAACCTGGACTCTCCCGCTCGGGTTCCGAGCGATCTGGTGGTGCAGCCCGATGGCACGATCGATCTTGGTCAATATGGGGTGATGCGGGTCGCCGGCATGCCGGTTTCTCAAGTAGAGGGCGAAGTCAACCGTCAAGTCGCCGGCCAGACTCCAGGCGCTGGATTCATCGATGTTCGGCTGGTCAACCGAGAGAGCAAGAAGTTCTACGTGGCCGGGGAGATCAACGCCCCGGGAAGTTTCCCCTTCACGGGTGAAGAGACGGTCATGGACGCAGTGACGGCTGCCGGAGGGCTGACCGACGAGGCGTCGCGGTGGAACGTGATCCTTAGCCGGCCAACATCTCCGGAGGGATGCCGCATTATCTTGGCCGTCAACTACGTGGACATTCTCCAACTCGGGGATACAACGACAAACTACAAACTACTCCCAGGCGATCGTGTGTACGTCCCGACCCGAGGTCTGCTGGAAAACCTCTGCGGTGGTACGAAGTTCTGGAAGTGGTACCGGAGGGATCAGGTCTCGTGTCCGCTCCCCCCCTTGAGAGCATCCACTGTCGTCCCAGACGCATGCTCGCCGCCAGGGGGCCTCGAATAATCTTTCATGCCCTATCACATCTAGATGCTCGAAGAAGACGTGATTAGGTCCAAACGGGATCATTCGCGAGCAATCGTGTCGTTCTGGGAGTCACGTGCTAGGGTTGCTTGGCACCGCATCCGAATCGTACTCGTGTTGTTGCGTTCGGCTTGCGATACGTTTTGAAGGGTCAGCAGTTCGACATGTGGTCAGGTGTAATTATTTTTTGTGTATATATGTTAGGTTGTCAGCATGTAACGATCTCGCGGCGATTTCTGGATTGGTCCTTGCGCCAGTCCAATGGCAAGCTCATTGGATCATGGCACGTGACGTTGCCGAGGGTATTGCTTATTGTCCTGGTTCTGGGATCTAAAACCCCTCGCCTTCAGGCGTTGCGACCAGGCAAGTCGGATCGGGCGTTGATCCGCGCCCGGCGGGTCGACCCAACCCCGCCTTCGTGTTGACCTGGCTCACCGCGTTCGGCCTGATCCTCGCGCTTCTCTGGCTCGCCCTGGTGGACTGGGTCGCGACGCACCACTACGCCAGGCGTCAATTCCAGCATCTCTCGCGAGAACGCCTGTCGATCGTGCGTGACACGCTTCGAGAAGCCTCACGCATCGAACGAGAAACCCCAGGCGACTCGATTGAGCCTCCCCGAGCCGGTTGAACCGGATGAGACCTTCTCTGCTCACAATCCCAGAGGCTGGTATCGCCACGAATTCTCACGGTCCAAAATCGCTCGGACGTATCGTGATGTTTTTATAAAATTAGGTGAAATTGGTTGGAGTTTCTGCTGTTCATTGAATCAAATTGGGCGAAACTCGCTGTCCGCTTGTTCAAGACTCAGCAGCCGCCACTCCCAGAAGAACATGTAGATCAGGTGGTTTTGGGAGTACGAGGCTCCTGCCGAGTGGAAAAGGCCGCGTTCCTCGCGGACTTCTTCATCGCGTTGCCGCGCATCGGTTGGAAATGATCGAGGGTTGGCCCCAGGCCTTTCGGTGAGGAATCATTGATGGTCCGCAAAATCGCCACGACCCTCGGCGAAGAAAAGGGCTGCCACCCGAGAATGGATGGCATGAATCGCCTCGCCGGACCCGAACCATTTGTCATAACCTATCACCATGTAACGAAAGCTCAGGAGCGGAGAGCGAGTCACTCCCAATCGAATCGCAACGTGATGCCGCGAGTATCACCTCCGCTCACCGAAACGAACATGGGTTCGGGAACAAGATGGGTAGCCTTGGTTAAGGAGGCGCGAAGTCCTGGTTGACGCGATCAATCCGCGGGGATACGATTCAATACGATGATCCAGGAGGGAATCGTCTTGCGACGGCGACGTCGTGGAGACCTGAGTTGCCCGGAGAGGCTCGTCTGGATGGAGGGGCAGAGGGGATTTTCCTCCCTCGATTCTCACCCCCTCCCAAGCCGTGATTAGCGCCTTCCTATCTCCTCGGCGTGTATCTCCCCTGCCTTGGACCATCGCACTGAAGGCTCATTCCCAGCTTAGGGGAGATCTGCTCGATGCGATCCTTGTTTTCAGCGCGGTGGATGAAGGTCAAGATCCCCACTCAAATCCCTGTTGGGTTTGCCCTGTTCGTCCTCTGTTTTTCGCTCGCTCCCCCGGTTACCTTCGGCGCGGAGCCCGACCCCAAACTTTACTGGGATGTCGAATCCATCCGGCCCGGGATGAAAGGGACCGGCCGCACCGTCATGGTCGGCACTCGGCTCGAAGAGTTCGATGCGGAAGTCCTGGGCGTGATGCGCGGGGTCAGCCCCGGCCGCGACATGGTCCTCTGCCGGCTCAACGGCCTCAACCTGGAGCATGCCGGGATCATCCAGGGGATGAGCGGCAGCCCAATCTATATCGATGGAAAACTGCTGGGAGCCGTGGCGTTCGCCTGGGAGTTCGGGAAGGACCCGATCGCCGGCGTCACCCCGTTCTCGCAGATGGTCAAATACGTCAGGTCGAACGATCGTCGGATCGCCGCGGAATCCAGCGACCCTCAACACGGAGCCCAGGCGGCCTCTTCCTTCGCACTCCCGTCGATCCTGGTCGATGGGTACGCCAATGAAGAGGTGTTCAACCTCTCTCCGACCCCTGTCTCGGGCGGGGCACTCGCGGGGATGCGTCCAATCGCCACCCCACTGGCCGCTTCCGGCTTCAGCCCCCGCGCCCTCGCGGTCTTGGGAGAGCGGCTTCGCCCGTTGGGCATGGCTCCGATGGCGGGAGGGGCGGCCCCCGCTCGGATCATTCGCGAAGAAGGTGACAAGCCGCTCGAACCCGGCTCCCCTTTAAGCATCGCCATGGTCATCGGAGACTTCGACCTCTCCGGGATCGGAACCGTCACCCACGTTGAGGGGGATCGCGTCTACGGCTTCGGTCATCCCATGTTTAGTCTCGGTGCTTGCTCGTTCCCCATGATGACCGGATACATTCACACGGTCTATCCGCGGACCAGTGTTAGCATGAAGATGGGTTCGCCGCTGAAGGTCGTCGGTGTGGTCGACACCGACGTGAGCACCGGCGTGGCCGGTCACCTCAAGGCCACGCCCGACCTGCTCCCCTTGACGGTCAAGGTCAAGAATGGCCGTTACTCGGAGCCCCAGGTCTACCGGGTCAAGATGGTGCGCGAGCCGAATCTGATGCCGAACCTGGTCATGGCGGTCCTGACCAACGCCATCGATACCGAAGGGAACCTGCCCGACGAGCTGACCGCCCGGATTGCCGCCACAATCAAGATCAAGGGTCATGATCCGATCGAACTCAAAGATACGCTGAGTGGCCCGCGTTACACCGGGCAACTTGGCGCGGCGAACCTGTTCAGCCCGATCGCCTCGATTGTAAATATCCTGGTCCGCAACCCGCTCGAAGCCGCTCGGCTCGAGTCGATCGAGTGTGATTTGGAGGTGGAAACCGGGCGCAAGGTCGCGACCATCGAGACGCTTCGGCTCGAGTCGGACCGACTCGAACCAGGCGACACACTTCAGGCCACCGTTACGATCAAGCCCTACAAGGGGAAGCGCCAGGATATCGTCGTGAGCGTCCCCCTCCCCTCGACGCTCGCGGAAGGAAACTACGAGGCCCAGGTGTGCGACCTGACCAATAGCCTCAGACGCAAGTTCCGCAATGAGCCCACGCTGCTGGAGCCCCGCGACCTCCGCTCCACCATTGAGGCCATTCGGTACCAGATTGAACCGGACCGGACCTCGCTCTTTCTGCATATCCCCATGCAAGACCGAGGCCTGGCCGTGGAAGGGCAGTCCCTTCCCGACCTCCCCGGAAGTGCCCGCGCCCTTTTCAACTCCAAACGGCAAACTCAGGACGCCATGGTGCGTTCTGACCTCGTCCAGGCCTCGTCCACTCCTTACGTTGTCGAGGGGAGCCAGACCCTCCGCTTCCAGGTCGTCAAGGACAAGGCGGTCTCGCTTCGCTAGCCGAGTCAACTCGAACGTGAGTGAGACGATACCCACGTTTGGATCAATCCACTCGTTCAACCCTCTTCCGCGAACTTTTCCAGGCGCAAGGGAGGGGGTTGGACCCAGGTCCGACCCCATCATCAGATCCGGCGCTTCAACCGACCCGCCAGCCGCGCCTTCTCTCGCCCGCCAAAGTGGCGGATAAGCCCATCAAGGAATTTGTTGATATGATCTGGAACGCAAAGCTCGGGCGCACGCTCCTCGTTACGTTCGGCCTGCTCTTCGCGGCGGCCTTCGACGTTTCTAGTGCTCTTGGGAAGCTCGAGACCTGGCGCCAGGAGTCCTCCTCGTCCTTCCTGAAAGGCCGGCGCGAAGGGGTGATCGTGACCGACTCGGGGCGCGTCCGGCTCGGCCAGTCGCTGACGCCGGTCGAGAAGATCGACGCCGCTCGAATCTGGGACCTCGCGCGGGCCTCGGACGGCACCCTCTACGCCGCGACTGGTGATGCGGGCAAGGTCTATCAACGGGCTCCTAAAGAAGGGGCGGAGTGGACCGTCCTCCACGACGCGAACGACACGCAGGTTCTCTCTCTGGCGATCCTCCCCAACGGCCATGTCATCGCGGGGACCGGCCCCTCGGGCCTGATCCTCGACGTGACCGACCCCGAACACGTTGTCACTTACCCTCGCCTTGCCCCCGACGTCAAATACATCTGGGACCTCGCGGCCGACTCTCAGGGGAACCTGTACGCGGCCACGGGGCCGACCGGGCAGCTATGGAAAGTTTCGCAGGACGGAAAACGCACGCTCCTCCTGGATAGCAAGCACTCCCACCTGCTCTGCCTCGCGCTTGCGAAGGATGGCGCGGTCTTCACAGGAAGCGACGGCGAGGGCTTGATCTACCGAGTCTCCGCGGAAGGCAAAGGGTCGGTGGTGTACGACGCCCCCCAATCCGAGGTCCGCTCCCTCCTCGTCTCGCCAGACGGCGACCTCTACGCGGGCACGGCCGCGGAGTTGGGGAGTGGGGGAAGCGGAGGCAGTGGATCGGGCCGCGGATCTTCGCTTTTTTCAACCGGCGGATCTTCGAGCGGCGAGACCAAGTCGTCCACCCCGACAACAACTCCGAACGCCGCCGACCCCCCTCCCGCCCCCAAGGTGGCCCCGACAGCGCCTGCGACGAAACCCTCTTCGACCAGTTCGTCGGGGGGCTCAGCCACGCCCAAAACCGCTTCAGCGGGAGATAATGCCGTTTATCGGATCGGGTCCGACGGCGTTCCTCGCGAAGTCTTCCGCGCCCGCGTCTTGATCTATGCTCTGGCCTGGCACCAGGGCCGACTCCTGATCGGTACCGGGCCCGAGGGGCAACTGTACGAGGTCCGAGACGCTGATGAGACCGCCCCAATTGCGCGTCTCGACCATGGACAGGTTCTTTCCATGCTTGCCGAGCCCGAAGGGGGACTCCTCCTCGGCACCGGCGACCCGGGCGCGGTCGTCCGCCTCAACCCAGGCTACGTGGCCTCGGGCACTTTGGTCTCGGACGTGCTCGACGCCAAGCTGATCAGCCGCTTCGGTGCCCTCACCTGGCGCTCCGAGCAACCGGAAGGGACCGCGATCGTGGTTCAGGTTCGGACCGGTAACGTGGGCGATCCCGACGAGACCTGGTCCGACTGGTCGGCCGAGCAAACGAACCCACAGTCCGCCCAGGCCCAGTCCCCCCCCGGCCGCTTCGCTCAGTACCGCGTGCGCCTCAGCACCCGTGACGACGCCGCCACCCCCGAACTCCGTTCCCTGCACCTGCGTTACCAGACGGCCAATCTCCCCCCCGAGATCACCAAGATCGAGGTTCCAGATGTGGGAGCCTCGGATGGAGCCACTAAGCAGGCCCGTCTCTCTCTGAAGTGGACCGTCACCGACCCAAACAACGACGACCTGGAGCACACGCTCCACATCCGCAGGGACACGTGGCCCGACTGGATCCGTCTAACCGACGACCCCCTGACATCGACCTCTCACGACTGGGACACCACCACAGTCCCCTCTGGGCTTTACCAGGTGCGCGTTACATCCAGCGACCGCCTCTCGAACAACCCCGATGATTCTCAGACCCGGGACCGAGTTAGCGACCCCTTCATCGTCGACCACGACCCCCCGGCCGTCACCATCACGCCTCAGACGCAGGGGGCACGCGTGGCGCTCAAGGACCAACTGACCCGGATTGTGAAGGCCGCTTACTCGGTCGACGGTGGTCGCTGGGTCCCGATCTTTCCCGACGACACCCTCTTCGACACCCCCGAAGAAACCCTCACCCTCACTCTCCCCGACCTGAAACCCGGCCGTCACCTAATCGTCCTCCGCGCCACCGACGCCGCCGGGAATCTCGGAACCGGGGACGCGCTCATTGACGTACGCTGAAAGAATTGGCATGCTGCTACGAGGAAATCACGAACCACCGCGACCCTTCGCGGTGGTCCGTGCCTTGGCTCCTCTTCTAACTCGAGAGAATGCCATCCCTTCCGGGCGATTAGCTCAGTTGGTAGAGCGCCTGCTTTACACGCAGGATGCCGGGGGTTCGAGTCCCTCATCGCCCATTCCTAAGCCCTTGCGGGCCAAAGGCTTAGAGAAACGCCCCCCCTTTCGTGAAATCGGTCGGTCCACTCGTTTGTAAAAGCCTCCTCCCCTCCCAAACCGACCGGCCCCTACCCCAAAAACCGCAACGATTGCATCCTCACATCATCGGGCCCGATGCCTCCATTGCCCCCTTGTCTATTGACGGTGGGTTTAGGGTTCGGAGAGGGGAACGTCTTGCCAAGGGATGATAGGACTTCCCTGTCCCGTTGCCCTTTGGGCAACATTGGTTGACCCAATCATTTGGGTTGGTACTTCAAGTACCGGTATACTGTTGCCAGGCTCACTCCCATCGCCCCAGCAATCTCTTCCCTCCTCGGCCAACTCCCTCGCTCTATCAGGCTTACCCTTCGTGGTCCCTACCTTCCGGCCTTCATAGACTCACTTCTTCTTCGCCACCTTGATCCCAGCCCGTTGCCTCTCTGCCCGATACTCCCACGCTATCTCTGCCAACCCCAACATTAATGCGGCCACGATTCGGCCCATCGGCCCTGACACGTCAATCTGTTGGGTGACCGACATGGAGAATCACAATAAAAGGAAGACACTTTTGCAGAGCATGGGTGATGGCATCCACCTTGCAATTTGCCTGTCCTTTAGCTTTTCGTCTTAACCACGTGCCAAGCCCACCACCATCAAACACAGGGGTTTTCTCTGCTGTCGCGAACAGTATGAGAGTTTTTGCGAAGCGTCTTGAGACAACGCGAAGTCTGCTGGGACAGATCACGATCGTGCAGAAGTGTCCACGTCCCATGAAACGAAAATTCTGAAAACAATGCCATACACGGTAAGAAAGCATGCCATTGCGTATGGAGCATGTGCACGCGTATAGAATCCTTCCGTCAGAAACATGAAGGCCGTCATGAGGGGAAGAAACATGATCAGCAACCATGCTCTGCGTCGACCCATTTGGGAAGGCCTGTTTTTTGGCATCGCTTTGATATTCCGGTTTTGTATCGTCGAACCGACGTTGTGTATATAGTTTTTTATATCAATAAAAAGCCAGGCGATTTTGCAGGGTATGGGTGATGGCATCCGCCCTGCAATTCGTCTTGTATGCTCGCAGAACACGAGAAGATTGTGTTGGAAAGACGGGGTTTCCGCTAAAAGGCAAAAGTTAGCGGCCCCGTTTTTCAACACAGTCGCTGTCCTTTTAGCTTTTTTCGTAGTGAGTTGAGAACCGAGAGGGACGATTAGACGAGTAGGCTTTTTCTTCAGATCAGATCATTCTCCGCGGACCCTGATGACGAGGGAGCTTTGGACATCCAGCCTTCATCTTGCTCAAAACATAGCCAGGCAAGGTGACGAGTGCCCAGAAGCAGGTAAAGTGAGAACATTCCGTAGAGGAAGGCATGAATGAGCCATCCCCCAGGATGAGCAATGCCGTCACCTGCGGTTGTATAGCCAAGTTTTATGGACAAGTACGTAGCGATGTATGAGAGTGATGTGTAGGCGACCCAAACTCCAATGAGTCGGCTTCCGACGATAAACCAGTCGCGATCACGCATGTCATTCCTCGTCAAGAATAAAAATATTTGGTCTCAAGCAAATTTAACCTTCTTTTCTGACTTCTTTGAGACGACGAAGCAGAGCCAGGATGTGGCCATTCTTCATCACCGTGGCCAGGTGGCCTTCGCAGAATCGATCCATCCTGACATGAATCGTTAAAAGTATGCGAATGGTCCCCGCGTCGGCGTTGGATAACGTTTCAGGCGATTCGACGAATCGTTGTGCCTCCTTCCACCAAGGCTCCCAGTCGAACGGAACGATCCATTCGTGGTCGTATAGAGCCTTGATGAACGCAGAGACGCTTTTGGATTCTACGAAATAACCGAGCTGACCTGGTGAAATATGATACTCGCCATAGAACGGATCTTTCGACTCAAAAAAGGTGAGAAAGGGTAAGAGGGCGTCGATCTGCTCTGTGGAAATCGGAGAGTCGATTGTGGGTTTATCGTTCATTCGAAATCAACACCAACTTACGAGTTATGGACTTCTGAAAGTTTAGCGGCCTTGAGCACGAGCGGCAACCATGACGCCATCCACCTCTCGGTACTTTTGGCTCGGAGGTTTAGACTTGATTCGGCCTTCCCGTTTTCGCTCCTCCAAGAGAATTCTCCGCGATGTCATTCCCCGGGATCTAGCCAGGTCAAGGAGTTCCGGATCTCTCTCAAGCGGTTCGCCTCTTGCCGAGGGGGGGCTGAAGTGGCAAACTCGGCCGAGGTGATCGATCGGCCGCGAGTTCGCGGCGTTGGCCTTGTTTTTGGGAGAGGGACTTTGAAAGCGAACCCGGTGAAGAAGGCTCTGAAGGAAGGGAAACCGCAGGTTGGAACCTGGCTTTCCCTGGGAAGCGTGGTGGCTGCGAGGTTCCTTGCGCGGGCCGGGTTCCCCTGGCTGAATGTGGATATGGAGCACACTCACACCGATATCCAGACCGCGGCATTGATGTTTGGTGCGATCGCCGACGCGGGGTGCGTGCCCACGGTCCGAGTGCCAGCCTCCAAACATGAGTATATCAAGGCCGTGCTCGACTGCGGCGCGATGGGGATCGTCGTCCCCATGGTCATGGACGCCGCCGAGGCAAGAGCGGTCGTCGCGGCGGCCAAGTATCCGCCGATCGGCAACCGTTCGCTCGGCGGGGGGCTGCATGCCCTGAACTATGGCGCCTCGGCAGAAGCCTATTATCGCCAGGCGGACGATGAGATCCTCGTGGTGATTCAGACCGAACATATCGATGCCGTTGAGATCGCTGATGAGATCTACTCGGTGCCGGGGATCGACGCCATCTTCGTCGGCCCCAACGACCTCGCCGCGTCGATGCGGAAGCCGGACGGAACGCCGCCGAGCAAGGAACTGATGGAGGAGACGCTGACCCGCATTCGTGAAGCCGCCAAGCGGAACAATGTCCCCTCCGGAATCCACGTCCACTCGATCGCCGATGCAGAACGCCGCATTGCCGAGGGGTGGCAGTTCATCGCGCTCGGAAGTGAGCTGAAGATGATGCTCGATGGGGCGATGGGGTATCTCCGGCAGCTCAACCCCAACCAGAGCTCGGCGGAGATGGCGAAGTATTGAGCGAAACGGGCGGAATGCGAAGGCCCCTCCGTGCATTGGAACGAATGCTGACGGGTTTGAGTCTCGACCCGATTCCCCCCCCTTATTTGTAAAGCGTCACGTCTCTTCGGCAGGAACACTACGCCAAGCAATCGACCGATCGAGCCTGGGAGACGACGGGCTCACCCCGTCTCAACCAGGCGCTTCATTCGCTCCAGGCCTGTCCGCGCCACGACTTCTGGGTCCTGGCGCCAGAGGCCTTCGTTGAAGAGCTCGAGGGAGATCGGGCCGCGGTATTCGATGGTTCGGAGGTTGGCGATCACGCGAGCCAGGTCGGCCATCCCTTCTCCCAGCATGACCCGATCGGCATCGGTCTGCGTGCGGGGGTCCGGCGTGGATGGTACGTCGTTGATGTGGAAGCAGGAGAGCTGACTTCCCTTAAGATTGAGCAGGTCGTCGACCGTGCCTCCGCCACGGATCATATGGAAGACGTCGGCGACGACCTGAACCTGATCTGGTCCGTTGATCGAGGCGATGCTCAGCGCCTGCTCGAGCGTGAAGACTGACGCGGAGAAGCCGAGAAACTCCATGGAAGGGGTTACGCCGACGGTCTTGCCGAGCTCAACGAGTTCGGCGAATCGAGCTTTTGCTCTGGCCAGGTCCGCCCGGTCACGCGGGGGACTTGCAACGATTGAAGGGCTGCCCAGGGCCAAGGCTTGCTCCATCCTTCGCAAGCACTCCGCGCGGGCCTCTTGATATTCGCTCCCTTCGGACTGGATCCAACCTTGCAGGGCGATGGTACTGACAACCTGGAGGCCGGCATCGTCGAGGCGTTGCCGGAGTTCAACCAATGTCCCCGACTCGAGAAATGCGTCAATCTCCAGATGCCAGGGCTCAATCGCCTGGTAGCCAAGGGCGCTGGCGATCCGGATTTTCTCGACCAAGGGAACGGGTCGAATCGTGCTGGTATTAAGGCAATAGAGGAAGTCGTTCAAGCAACCGCTCCACAATCGGGACCTGGCGAGAGCGTGCGATGAGTACAGTTCACTGAAGGGGCCGCGACCGCCCATGCTTCGATCATTCTCGTGAGCGCTTGCCGCGGGTGACGGACAGCGGGCGATTATTGAACAAGATGACAATGAACAAGAGGATAAGTCAACGCCGATATGGAAAGGAATGTCATCCTCGAGGAAGAAGCTCGGGAAAGATCGGTCATTTCGTTATCCATTTGTATGAGCGGGTGCCGGGGGCTTTTCAACCGCGAACGAACGTGTTCCAATTCGTGAATTCAGAAACTTTTGAGGTAAAATGGGGGAAGACCCAATACGGGTCATGAGCCCGCTTGAACGCCGGATTTTGCGGGGCGGATCGTGAGTTTTGGTTGTATTCTGCTGATCGGTACACTTGATTCGAAAGGGCAGGAAGCGGGCTTCGTGCGCGATCGCCTGCGCGAGCACGGGCTAGAGACACTTGTCATTGACGCAGGGTCATCCGGCTCGCCCACCATCGACCCCGATATCGCTCGGTCGGAAGTGTTTCGCCTCGCGGGGACGAGTGTCGAGGAGGTCGAGGCAAGGAGGGACCGGGGAGCGTCGGTTGCTGACGCCGCCCGAGGCGTCGCGCGGTTGGTGGAAAAGCTTCAGGTAGAACGGACGATCCTGGGAGCCTTTGGGCTCGGCGGCTCCGCGGGAACCTTGATCGCCACGTCCGGGATGCGTCGCCTCCCATTCGGTGTGCCGAAGGTGATGGTCAGCACCGTGGCGAGTGGTCAGACCCGGTCTTATGTCGGTGCAAGCGACATCACGATGTGCCACTCGGTGGCCGACCTGGCGGGCCTGAACCGACTTACACGTTCCGCCTTGAATCACGCCGTGCTTGCCCTGGTGGGGATGGTCACGCTCGATCGTCAGCAGTCACCGAATGAGCACCCTGGTCCGGTGATCGCCGCGACCATGTTCGGCGTCACGACGCCTTGCGTGGAACAGGCTCGGAAAAGGCTGGAGGCGGCCGGAGCGGAGGTCCTGGTCTTCCATGCGACTGGAACGGGTGGTGCCGCGATGGAGGGCTTAATCCGGGATGGTCAGATTACCGGAGTCCTGGACCTAACCACCACGGAGCTTGCCGACGAGCTGGTCGGCGGGATCCTCTCGGCCGGTCCGGATCGGCTGGAAGCCGCGGGCCGGCGCGGGATTCCCCAGGTGGTCAGCCTTGGGGCCCTCGACATGGTCAACTTTGGTCCGCGTGAGACCGTGCCCGAACGATTTCAAGCACGCACCTTCTACCAGCACAACCCGGCCGTGACGCTCATGCGGACCAACCCCGAGGAAAACCAGGCCCTGGGCGCACGGATCGCCGAGGTTTTGACTCGGGCCACCGGTCCTTCGGTGTTATTGGTTCCCAAGGGGGGCCTTTCGGCCCTGGATGCTCCAGGACGTCCTTTCCACCACCCGGAAGCCAACGAGGCCCTGTTCGACGCAATCCGTTCCGGTATCTCGCCAGAGTCTCATGTGCAAATCCTCTGGTGTGACGAACACATCAACCACGACCACTTTTCGAAGAGGGCGTCGGAGGTCTTGATGGAACTACTCTCACTTCGTAAGGGCGATGCATGTCTCAGAACGTCGTGATGAGTCGCCATGAGATCCTGAAGCGCTTCCGCCTAAAAATCCAGAACGGCCAGCCGATCGTGGGTGGGGGCGCGGGGACCGGTTTGAGCGCGAAGTGCGCGGAGAGCGGCGGTATCGACCTGATCATCATTTACAACTCGGGACGGTTTCGGATGGCGGGGCGGGGAAGCCTCGCCGGCCTGATGCCGTACGGAGACGCGAACCAGATCGTGTTGGAGATGGCCGCGGAGGTCTTGCCCGTCGTGCATAAGACCCCTGTGCTCGCGGGGGTCTGCGCGACCGACCCGTTCCGCGTGATGTCTCGGTTCTTGAAGGTGATTCAGGAGACGGGCTTCGCCGGAGTGCAGAATTTCCCCACGGTCGGGTTAATTGACGGGGTGTTTCGGCAAGGGCTCGAGGAGACGGGCATGGGGTTCGATCTCGAAGTTCGCATGATCGCCCAGGCCCACTCGATGGATCTCCTCACTTGCCCGTACGTCCATAACAAGGAGGAAGCGCGTGCGATGGCCGAGGCCGGCGCCGACCTGATCGTGCCCCATGTGGGATTGACCACCAGTGGCATGATCGGAGCTCAGTCGGCCTTAAGCCTGGAGGAAGCCGCGGAGCGCGTTCAGGAGATGGCCGACGCCGCGCTCGCCGTCCGCGACGATCTCCTGGTCCTTTGCCACGGGGGACCCATCGCGACGCCCAACGATGTCTCCGTGATTTTACGTAAGACTAGAAGGATCGTCGGTTTCTTTGGCGCGAGCAGCATTGAACGTCTGCCGACCGAACCGGCGATCGTCGGGCAGGTACGCGAGTTTCTCGCGCTCCCACTTCCACGTCCCGACTCGGGGATGGAGGGAGGAGAGTCGCCTCGAGGTTGTTCCGGAGTCGGCCCGTCCCCTTGATTCTTAATGGTTGGAGCTCAACCCACTTGCTCTCGCTGTTCCTCGAACTCTTCCCACCACTCGATATCCTGATGGTCTTCCGGCTCAAGGTCGGTGGAGTGGTCGTCCTCCGTCGGTTCCTCGGCCAGAACCTGGATGGTGACGACCGCGCGGCCGGTCGGAAGCGAACGGGGAAGTTGCAGACAAACGTAGCGATCGAGGGCGATCTCGACCTCGGTTCGATAGTGGTGAAGCACGGCCAGAAACCTCTGGGTTCGGAGCGTCGAAGCGTGGAGTTATCTCGCACATCCTCCACGAAGTGCAAGACGAAGTGGGGGCCTCCCATTGGACGAGTTGTCCTCAAGCCCCTTCGTTCAGGCTGGAGATTCCGCCTCGGATTGACGCGGAGGTTGGGAAACCGTACGAACCAATGTCTGGGTCAATCCCTGCTGGACGATCTTATCATGCTGGTTGATCAGGACTCGCTCCCACGTGACCACGCCGCGCCGACCTCGAGACCGAGGTTCCAGCGCGACCACACGGGAGATCACCCGGATTGTGTCGCCAAACGCGATCGGGTGGAGGAATTTCCATTCCAGGATCGCCAGAAAGGCCATCGTATCGACACGAGGGGCGTGGCTGGAGAGGCCCGACACGATCGACAACCCCAGGAGCCCATGCGCGACGGGCTGGCCGAAGGCCCCCGTTCGAGCCGTCTCGTGATCCATGTGAATCGGGTTGAAATCTCCCGAAATCCCCGCGAAAGCCACGACGTCGGCTTCAGTGATCGTGCGGGAAGGGCTCTCCCATTCATCGCCGACGCACAGGTCGCTAAACCCAAGCATCGGGATCGAGTGACGTACCATCGGAACCAAACTCGACCGAAAGAGGTAGCAGGATGTGGGATTTGTTACGATGGAGGATACCATCCCCTTCCATCAACCGCAACGAATAGTGTTTGCTCGAAAGGGAACCGTCAGGCTATTGAGGATACACATTTTTCCGACAGGCCACCAGGGTTTCGCGGAACCTGGGAGCCACCAAGGGAAAGAACTCGAACTGACAAATTATCTGATTACGCCGAGTCAAATCGATCACTAGAGCTTTCTCAATCTCTCGAGAAGCGTGGGGAGGGTGGCTGAATGAATCGACCCTTTAAGGTCCTGATCGCCGACGACGAAAAACCGGTGGCCGCCGGTCTCAAAGGCCAACTTGAATCCCTCGGCTATGACGTGGTGGCCGTGGTGAACGACGGTCACCATGCCATCGAGGTCTGTCGCCGCACGCTGCCCGATGTCGTCTTGATGGACATCGAAATGCCCGGCCTCGACGGCCTCTCGGCCGCGCGTCAAATTGTGCGTGACCCTGGAACGCCCGTCATCATTCTGACAGCCCACGGACATCCCAACCTGATCGATCAGGCGGTTGAGGACGGGGTGCTCTACTATCTCTTGAAACCCGTTACCAGCCCGAGCCTGCACGCCGCGCTTCAAGTCGCTGTTGCCCGCGCGAAAGAGATTCGAACATTACGTGAAAATGTGAACACGCTCGAACTCACGTTGCGTGAACGCAAGCTGATCGAACGGGCGAAGGGAATTCTCATGACCCGGCGCAGCCTCTCGGAGTCGGAGGCATTCCGGCTGCTCCAAAGGCAAAGCCAGGACCGACGCATGCCCATGGCCAAGCTCGCCGAGTCGATCGTGCAGGCGGACGAGCTCCTCGAGTCTCCCCAGCAGCAGTTCGATCCCGGCCGGCGCGGGCCAGGCGTTTCCAAAGACTATTGACCCTTGAACGATCGAGTGTTGATTTGGTATTTGACGTTCGTAGCGGCTCACGCTAGGCTAAGGACGGTGAGCTAGATGCCTTAGAGAGGACCCCTTTAGCCCTTTCGTTGGAGAGAGGCGCGAAGCGGAGCATGGATGTACCTCGGTGGTGAAACTCCATTTCCCTTCTACGTGGAATCGCTCTAATTCAAGCTTGAACGCCGCTTACTCTCCCTCATCGTTTCACGGGCGTTGGAGGTCCATTTCGCATCGCCGGACAACCAAGGAGAGCTGGCATGACGAATCTAAATCCCAGGATGGCCTCTTCCCTTCCGGAGTCGGATTGCTCGGTTAGCACTGATGGTCTTGCTCAGCGTATTGAGGGATACATCGAAAGTCGAGCGAGCGGGCGTATTCGAGATTTGCACGTGGTCTGCTCCGACCACTCGATCGTGTTGCACGGCCATTCTCGAACCTATCATGCCAAACAACTCGCCCAACAGGCTGTACTCGACCTCACCGATGGTCATCAGGTGCTCTGCAACGAAATCGAAGTCAGATAATCTAAGCTCGACTCTACCAAGCTCGATGATCGCAAACGTGATTGAGTCGGCCGAGTTCGGTTCGGCCCATTACCCATCCCAAGAGATCGGGTTTAATGGAAGTCGAACCCAGGCCGACCGATCATGAGTGGTTCTCGTTCTAGGCTTCAATGGACTGGTGTTGAGAATCTAACATGGACGCGACCACGGAACCCAGCGACTCGACACCCGTAACATCAGTCCGATCAGCGATCGAGCATGAGGAACTGCGGACGATCCTGTCGAACCTGAGCCAGGAGATCTCCCGTCCGCTCGTTTCGCTTCGCGCGGGCTTCGACCTGATTCTGGGATCGACCTCGAAACCGATCTCCAACGATCAACGGGGTCATGTTCAGGCGATGGCGGTTCTGTGCGACGACCTCCTTCGTCTGACTCGGAGTTACATGGAGTACGCGGGCTTGCTCCAGGGGGCCAACCCGCTCAGCTTCGGTACCTTTACCATCGGCGCTCTGATCCGAGAAGTCGATCGTCAGTTTTCACAGGATGCCTCCGCGCGGGGGGTCACCTGGGAAAGTACGATCGAGGGGGGCGAAGCCTCCGTCACGACCGACGCCTCGCGGTGTCAGCAGATTTTCGGCAATATTGCCGCGAACGCTCTCAAGTACACTCCCGCGGGAGGCGAGGTGCGGTTGCACGCGAAACACGAAGGCCGGACGTGGCTCGTCACGATCTCCGATAACGGTCCTGGGATCCCCAACGAGTCTCTCTCTCGGGTTTTCGAACCGTTCTTTCGACTCACACGAGATGAACGTGCGGGGATCGAAGGGAGTGGACTCGGATTAGCCATCTGCAGAGAACTGGTCGACCAACTCGGAGGCGAGATCACGATCGCCTCCAACCTGGAAGAAGGGACGAGAATCAGCGTACGTCTCCCCTCGGCCGGACAGGTGATCGCACGCGGTGCCGCCTCGTCTCACTCATTCGTTCAGCGCAACTGAGACCGACCCCGGCACGCCGAACCCAGGGGCGGGGACTTCCTGAATCAATGTATTGAAATGCAGCTTTCTGTCGAATTAAAGAATTCAGCAATAGTCTTGAAATAAAGTGGCCAAGGCTCCTCGTCACACTGTCTTGTAAGGTTCGACGCAGAGCCGAACCAGGGTCCCTTCTCCGGCATCACTTCGAAGCGAAAGTGTGCCGCGGTGCCGTCGCCAGATTCCATTGGCGATGCTCAACCCCACGCCGAGCCGCCCGTGCTTCGTGGTGTAGAACGGTTCGACCGCACGAACGAGCACCTCGTTGGGCATGCCGTGGCCGGAGTCTCGAATTTCGATGACGACCCACCCTCGGTTGTCGGTCAGCGTGGAGAGCCAGATGGTCCCTTCCTGCCTGGGGAGCGCCTCGTAGCAGTTGGAAACCAGGTGGCGCAGCATTGCGAGTAGCTGGTTGGCGTCGCCTCGAATGGGAGGCACCTCGGCAAGGTCGGTGACCCAGTCCACGCCAGGGGGGCCCACGTCGAGTTGTTCGCCGATGAGTTCCTCGACGAGTCGATGGAGTGAGAGCTTAGAGGGTTGGTTGGGCTTCTCGTTGAGATCAATCGAGGTCACTGGTCGGGTATAGTCGATGAGGCGGCGGGCCACGGTCGAGGCCTCGAGCGCGGTTTTCACGATCGTATCGGCGAGTGCGGCTGGTTCAACGAACTGGGGAAGCGGCGACTTCAGGCGTAGCAACTCGGCGTTACTTACGATGGCGCTAAAGGCATTGATTACGTGATGGCCGACTCCCGAGGAGACGTGCCCAAGATGATTGAGCCTCTCGATCGTATCCGCCACCGTCTTCTCATCCGCCATGGTAGAGCGTCCGCTTTGTTATGCCTGGAATGGGTGGAGCAATCAACGTTGCACGTGCGTAACGGCACGAACTGGCAATCAAATTTGTGCAAAACTATGGGCTAGAAACGATCATCATTTCATTAACTATCGTATAAGCCGAGCCTCAACCCAGTTGGCGAAGTCGCGGACCTCGCCGCGGGCACCAAACTCGGTGATCAGGATGAGGAGTTTGCTCCCCTCCACATCTAGGTCAATCGCGACGGGCTCATCGTGCGAGGCGAGCGGCTCCGATCGAAATCGTTCCTTGGAGTCAACCAGTACCCGGAAGACCACGTTTGAGAGTGGCCCCGCGCGATCATCCACCCCGACCAAGGTTTGAAACCGGCGGTCGCCTGGTTGGAGGCGATAGGCAAGCAAGGTACGGCTTTGGGTGCCCAGCCCCCGATCGTACACCTGGTCAGCCAAACGCAAGGTCTTCCCCTCGACCGACCGGTTGCGCTGGTATGGACGGGTTGGCCCGACGTATCCGACGTAACGGGCATCGGCCGCTTCACGATCGCCGAGGTACGACACGGAGGGGGATCGGGAATGGATGTGAACCAGGTCATTCAAGGCGATCTTCACCGGCTGGCCGAACCGGGTTGTCCCCTCGAGAATCCCCTGATCGAGCTTGAGCCCTTCGACACCGAGTCGTGAGTTGTCGGTAGTGGTCAGCTCATAGAATCCTTCTTTCGGAAGAGGGTAGGTGACGATTTTGGGGTCGAATCCAAGCGCGATCAGCTTGGAGCGCTCCAGCGAAATCGGTCCGGTGCCGGACTCGAATTTCAAGGCCTGGTCGTCGAGCCCAAGGAAGCTTCCGTTCATGCGGTCACCGTTCGGGGCAAGCCAGATCACCTCAGCCCCGTCAGGCTCGGCGAGGACCTTATGGATTAGGTTGAACACCGCATCCTCTTGCTCCGGCGGTTGCAGGACGAGACCCGCGACATGCTCGAGCGGGATCGCGAGTTTGCCAAATCCAAGCGACTGTACGTTCAGTTTCGTTTCGTCAGCGGCACCGATCTCCGCGCGAAACAGACGGTCCCCCTCGGGTAAGAGTACCAGTTGTTTCTCGGGGACGGGTGTTACCCCGATCCCCGTGCGACTGAGCTTCACGACCTCAGCTTGTGCGAAGGTCCGCTCCTTGGGAGAGTCGTCGTCCAGAGCGATGGTGAGGGAGCCATCGTCCCCCAGTTGACGGATCCGTCCCTTCAGGGTTTCTCCGCTCGTCAGCAAGACTGAAAAGACGGGGTCGGATGGGACAGGCGCGTTACGCTCGCCAGGCTCAGCCAAGCCGAGGTCCGCGAACAAGCCGATCAAGATGAGAAGCAACCAGGGATTTCGACGAAACCTGGAGAAAGGAGCAAGACGCATCGCTGGTAGTCTCGAGACCAGGTTGTGAGGAATGATCCGAGGCAAGCTTCATTTCGAGGGCGTGGTAGAGCTCCCTTTTGGGGATCGCGACACCCGCGATTATCAACCTTATCGCTGAAAAATCGGCAGATAGTTATTTGGAATTTGGAGAATGATCAGGGCCATCGCGGTCCCGTACTCGTTGCAGATGGTGTCGGGCCAGTGCCCCGAGTTGGCGATCTGCCGCTGAATCAACTCGTCGCGGATCGCGGGATACCACTTGTTCCAGTCTTCGCCCCCTCGAATCCACATGGCTTGCGCCGCGTAGTAATGCCCGTAGAAATAGTGACTATAACGATCGACGAGCTTGATCTCGGGGAGAACCTGGCGGAGATAAGCGATGCCCGCCTCCACCTCCTTCGTATCATAGACAGCGGCGCTATAAAGAGCCACCACGCCCGCGGCCGACCTGGGGAATGCGCTGGCTCCGCCGATGAGCATGTAGCGAAAGCCGCCGTCGGGGTTCTGGGCCTGCTTCACGTAGCGGATACAGTTCTCGACCGTCTCCTTCGGCACGTAAAGTCCCGCGTTACGAGCCGCTCGTAACGCGTTGATCTGACAGATGGTCACGGAGATATCCGCGTCTCGGCGCACCGGTTGGTAGCGCCACCCCCCTTCGTTGTTCTGGCAATCAATGATCAGTCGGATGGCCTTCTGGAGCTTCTCTCGAATCTCGGCACGATGGGTCATGCCGTAGGCTTCGGCAAGGAACAAGGCCCCGAACCCATGGGAGTACATTGGTCCATGGGTGGTCGCTCCCTGAACCGCGATGAATCCGGCGGGTGAGGTATTCTCCATCACATAGACGAGTGCTCGGTCAATATGACTACCGTAAGGCCCACGGCCCGGGCTGGAGCCGGCCGCCATGAATGCCAGGCCGGAGAGGCTGGTGACGGCGATGTTCCCCTGGTAGATCCCCGAGCCGAACGAGCCATCCGGGCGTTGCTGCGAGGCCAACCACTTTAGGCCGCGCTGGATCGTCTGGTCCGTCTGGGGCGTCATGAGCTCGGCGGCCCCTTCCGGGATTTTGCCGAACCGAGCTTCGCTAAAACCGCCGGCCTCCTTGTCCTGCGCCGCAATGCTCCGAGAGGCGCTGAGCACGAGTCCCAGTAGACCGACGACGATCGCTAGTAGGAATCGCCTTGGATGCGAGGTTAGAGCAAGGGACGTCACTTGGCTTATTCCTCTCGAGTGAGGCGTTTCTTGGAGAGGGAGAGATAATACCGTCGGATGTGCTCCGCCTTGTTCGGCAGCCCTTCTTCCTTGAAGATATTGGCCATTTGCTGCCTAAGTTCTGGCGGGAGATGCCCCCACTCGTCCTTCCCATTCGCCTGGGAATGCGCGGTGGTGGGGCGTTCGGGGAGCGACTGACCAACTCCCTTGCCCATCGCCCCCGGATCCGACTTCGACCCTTGCCGCTCTCCTGGCTTCATGCTCAGCTTGGTCCGTTTCTGGACCTGTGACTTCGACTTCGATTGCGACTGGGATTGTCGAAGCTGCTCGATCATGGTGTCCAAGCGCTTGACGATCTCGGTCTGCCGCTTGCGTGTTTCGCCGCCGGTGTCGGTCTTTCCGAGGCGTTGTTCAACGTCGCGCATTTCCTTGATGATATCGGAGAGGGGATTGTCGGGATCGGCTTCGTCCTTCGAATCACCCCCTTGGCCCTGCCCCTGCCCCTCCTGCTTGGGCTTCTTACGCTTACGCCCGGTTAGCTCTTCGAGATGCTCGTCCAGATCCTTCGCGTCCCCTTTCAGCTCCCCTCGCTTTGGCTCGTCCTTGTTCTTGGATGCGTCTTCGGGATTGGGCTTCTCGGATGGCTCACCAGGCATCGGAGGTTTGCTCGAAGGATCCTCACGCGTCGGTTTATCCACGGTTTGCCCGAGCTTTTCCAGCAGGGAGTCGAGGTCTTTGTCGTCCTCGGAAACCTCGCCCGAGGATCGACCCGCTTTGTCCTTCGCTTTCTCCGCGGTAGCGTCTGACTTACTTGTTCGGTCCTTGCGGGATGGGTCATCCGGATTCGGTTTCTTGGAATCTCCGGAGCTATTGCCTTCCAACTGGTCGAGCAAGCGTTCCAGGGCATCATCGGCCGATTTGGGCGTCTCAGTCGCCTCAGCCTTCTTGGGCTCCTTGGACTCATCGGCCTGCTTTGCCTTTTCGAAGTCGGTAGGACTTGAACCCTCCAACTGGTCGAGCAAACGTTCGAGCGCCTCATCCGAGGATTTGGGAGGATCCTGGGCGAGCGTGGGGATCGCTCCACAGAGGAGCGTGCCAGCCAGCGTGGCCAGGAACGAGCTCAATTTCAACGTGGGCATGAGTCAGTCCTCCCCATCCGTTTTCTTCGGCCGGGTGAGATCCCGGGCCAGGTCGGCGAGTGTGCCTTGGTCGGTCTCCAGCCGTTCGAGCTCTTCGTTCTGACCTTGCGTGAGCTCGCGATTTCGGCGCCGAAGTTCATCGAAATATTCGGTTCTATCGTTGATTTCTTCTTGGAGCGCCTTGAGCATTTTGAGCTGAGCGGCGGGAGGGATTCCATCGCCTCCTCCTCCACCTCCGCCGTCGCCTCCTCCTCCACCCTGGCCGCCCCCCGCCTTGGGCTTATCCTGCTTGAGCGAATCGAGGAGTTGCTGAAAGCGGT
>Ga0182745_1000278_pt1 | contig 62381 bp, 54 predicted proteins | sample eDN3rd30CKraftBY_FD_128523 | JGI IMG/M metagenome (GOLD analysis project Ga0182745, IMG submission 128523) | Enriched backyard soil microbial communities from Emeryville, California, USA - eDNA 3rd pass 30_C Kraft BY (version 2) (version 2) | ecosystem: Environmental > Terrestrial > Soil >... | reverse complement strand
TTCGACGAACCAGCCGCGCTCGCCGTGCGTACGGCCACCGGTGAGAATCTGGTTGCCGGCCTGGGACCTGGCTTCCTCGATGGCGGCGGTGTGCTTGCGCCAGGCCCGTTCGTCGATGACGGCGCTCATGAAGTTGCCGAAGTCGGCCACGTCACCCACCTTGATGGTCGCGATCTCGTCGCACAGCCGCTCACGCAGTGCCGGCCACAGTGACTTGGGCACGAAGACGCGTGAGGCCGCGGAGCATTTCTGGCCCTGATATTCGAAACCGCCGCGCACGATGGCGGCGGCCAGGGCAGCGACGTCGGCGCTTGCATGAGCCAGCACGAAATTCTTGCCGCCGGTCTCGCCGACGATGCGCGGATAGGTCCGATAGCGGCTGATCTGGCTCGCTACCTGTTGCATGATGCCGTTGAACACGCCGGTCGAGCCGGTGAAGTGCACGCCCGCCAGGTCGGGATCGGCCAGGACCAGGTCGCTGACTTCAGCGCCGCCGCCGTTGACAAGATTGATCACGCCATCCGGCAAGCCGGCCGTGCGCAGCAATTGCATGACGAAGTGCGCTGAATACATCGCGGTGGCCGAAGGTTTCCAGACCACGGTATTGCCCATCAGCGCCGGAGCGCTCGGCAGGTTGCCGGCGATGGCGGTGAAGTTGAACGGCGTGATCGCATAGACGAAGCCTTCCAGCGGACGATAGTCCATGCGGTTCCAGGCGCCACCCGCCGACAGCGGCTGTTCGGCATAGATGCGCAGCATGAATTCGACATTGAAGCGCCAGAAGTCGATCAGTTCGGCGGCCGAGTCGATTTCCGCCTGGTAGACGGTCTTGGACTGGCCGAGCATGGTGGCCGCGTTCAGCGTGTCGCGCCAGGGGCCGGCCAGCAGTTCGGCGGCCTTGAGGAAGACCGCGGCGCGTTCCGACCAGTGGCGGTTGGCCCAGTCCGGCGCCGCTTGCTTGGCCGCTGCGATGGCGGCTTGCACTTCCGTCTTGCCGGCCTGATGCGCTTCACCGAGCACGTGCGCGTGGTTGTGCGGCATGACTGCCTTGTTGGTGCGGCCGGTACGCACTTCCTGCGAGCCGATGAACAATGGCATGTCGATCTTCTCGCTCGACATGCGTTGCAGGGTGCGGGCGATGGAGGCGCGCTCGGGCGATCCGGGGGCATAGTCGCGGACGCGTTCGTTGACGGGGGCCGGCGGTCGGGCGACCGAGTGTTCGGCGGCGACGGTATTCAGTGTATTGCTCATGAGAATGTCCTGATCGATCAATCGTTGGGGAAGGAGCCGGGGTCGGCATCAGCCCTGGTTGGGACGCCAGGTGTTGAAGTCCTTCATCCATTGCAGCAGTTCGCCATCGCCGTACTGCGCCAAGCCGACGGTGATGTCGCGAAACACATCGTCGCGCTCATCCTGTCCGAGCTTGAACTTGGCGCGGGTTTCGAGCACGCGGGCCCGAAAACCGATGACTCGGGTGGCCAGCGAATGATAGCGCGGTCCCATCTGGTCGACACTCCAGGCGTTGGGGCGCCGCGTCTCCATGGTATCCACCAGGTCGCGCAGATGCGTCTCGATCGCGGCGGCATCCTCGAAAAAGGCAACATCGACCAGGAATTGCACGCTGGCGTAGTTCCAGGTCGGCGCCTGGGTCTTGTCCTGCATCCAGGACGGCGAGATGTAGCCATGCTTGCCGAGTATCTGGATCAGGGCGCGGGGTTGCTTGCGCAGCAGCTCGAAATGATCGTTGGAGCGGGCAAAGTGTCCTTCCAGTGCAGTGATCCTGCCCTCGGCGTCGACCACGGGCCGGATGGGCAGCAGCGTGGAGCGCAAATTCTCCACGCCGCCCGATACCACCCAGGCAAGAGGTTGATCGAGCACCAGGCGCAGCACGTCCTGATTGGAACGGGGCGCGAAACGATCGGTTGTCGCTGTCAAGATGGGGAGTCTCCGGTAAGGATGGGACGCGGCTTTTGCGTCAATATCTGTGTAAAGAAAGAATGCGGCAGTAAATGAGAATCAAAGCCATTGAGGCGCTCGCTTGCCAGCCTCTTGCGGGTCAATCTCTTGCTAGATTGGGCCAGACGCCTCACGTGGAATGATGCCGGCGTCGCAATGCAGGTATAGTTGCTCGCGGAATGCGGGGACTGCATTCACGGAATTACATTCAGGAGGCCACTCCAGAATTTTACCATGGATGGCATTCATTGAGTGACACCGGTCGAAACGTCAATGCGGAAATCATCCGCGGCGATGGGCCTGGAGGCCAATCATCGCGCTCATGCCAGGCATGGGCTTGCGATCGACGCAACAATTTATAACTAGCCATAACCCAACAATTGAGAGTGAGCGGGTTTAGCCAAAATGACCTGGTTGAGACGATTAGAATCGAGACTGTCGAGATTGACTGCCGCAGGGGTGACGACGTTGGCCGGCCTGGCCGGCAGCGTGCATGCCCAGGATGAAACTTCCTCCAGCGGCTATGCCGTGGATGCCGTGTACACCGCGGACGTCTGGCGCAATGCGCACGGCGGCCGGCGCATCGGTGGCGCGTACCTGGAAAACGGCGATCTGACGCTGAGCGTGGATGGAGAACGTGCCTGGGGATGGACGGGCGTGAGCGCCTATGCGCACGTGCTCTACAACAATGGCAAATTTTTCAGCGAGCGTTATGTGGGCGACGCCATGACGGTGTCCAACATCGACGCGCCGGCGGCGGTCCGCCTGTACGAAGCCTGGTTCGAATGGGCGTTGCCGCTGAGCCGCCCACTGTCATTGCGCGCCGGCCTGTACGATTTGAATTCCGAATTCGACAACAGCGATTCGCGCTCGCTGTTCATTCACAGTACCCATGGGGTAGGGCACGAGCTGGCACAGACCGGACTCAATGGACCCTCCATCTTCCCGGTGACCTCGCTGGGGTTGCGAGCGGCGTGGCAGCCGGCGGAACACTGGCTGGTACAGGCGGTGGTACTGGATGGCGTACCGGGCGACCCCAATCGGACCACGGGTACCCATCTTCATCTGGGCGGCCAGGACGGCGAGTTGGTGGTCGGCGAGGTGCAGTGGTCGCGGGGGCGCGTGCACAAGGCATCGGTGGGGCATTGGTTCTACACCGCCGATTTCGACGATCTGCGTTCGACCGAGGCCGAGCCGCGACGCAAACGCGATGACAACTCCGGCACCTACGCCGCGGTCGAGATTGCACTGGGTGACGTCGCTGACCCCGACGGTCCGGCTACTCTGGCATTCGCCCGTTATGGCGTTGCCAATGATGAAATCAACGAATATCAGGACTCTTTCAGTTTCGGCGTGACTCATCGTGGGTTGATCAGCGCGCGGCCCGGAGATCAGGTTGGCCTGGCTTTCTCGCGTGCCGATCTCGGGTCTCCGGCGCGTCAAATAGCCAGGTTGGACGGCGAGGCGCGCCCCGGCTACGAATCCGTCATCGAGCTGACCTATCGCGCCGAGATCAACGACTGGCTCACCATCCAGCCCGACGTGCAGTACATCATCAATCCAGGCGCCGATGCGCGCATTGCGGACAGTCTGGCGCTTGGCTTCCGGTTCGAGCTGTCGCGGGCCCTATTGCGCTAGATGTTGCGCTAGTCGGTAGGTTCGAGCCGTCGGTTGCGGCGGCCGAGGCCCGGTGCGGATAGTACAATGGCGTCCATGAGCCACTATTCCATCGAAGATCCCGCACTCGAGACTCTGCTGCTGCCGTTGGTACAGGGACGGCTGGCATGGCCGGCGGGTGGCGCATTGTTCCTGCGTGCCCGGGATGGCTGGCCGTTGCGGCAGCAGCCGCTGCCGGGCCTGGTCTGCGAACAAAGCTTCAAACCGGATGCCGAGGCCCTGCTGCGCTCGGGCTTTACCGTGCACCAGCCTGGCGCGAGCCCAGCAGCGATTCATCCTTTGGTGATGGTGTTGCCACCGCGTCAGCGTGACGAAGCGCGCGCACTGCTCGCTAGAGCGGTGGCTTTGACTGCACCTGGCGGCCGTGTCCTCGCGTGCGCCACCAACAATGAAGGCGCTCGTTCCGTGGAGGCTGATTTGGCCGATCTCGCCGGTCCAATCGAGACGCTGCTCAAGAACAAATGCCGCGCTTTCTGGACCGCTCCATTGCAGGGCGCGCGCGATCCCGAGCTTGCCAGGCAGTGGCAGGAACTCGATCGGACGCGCCCCATCGGCGACGGCCGCTTCGTCAGCCGGCCGGGAGTGTTCGCCTGGGATCGCATCGATGCCGCTTCGAGCCTGCTGGCGAGACATTTGCCGGCGAATCTCGCGGGACGTGCAGCCGATCTGGGAGCCGGATTCGGCTATCTGTCGGTAGAACTGCTGTCCCGCTGTGTTGGCATTCGCACGCTCGATCTCTATGAAGCGGAAGGCCGGGCTCTCGATCTGGCGCGCCAGAATCTCGCGAATTTCGAGGCCAGGGTCGAGCTGGGCTACCACTGGCACGATGTGACGGCCGGGCTGCCGCATCGCTACGACGTGATCGTGACCAACCCGCCATTTCATACCGGAACGCGCGCCGATCGCCCCGACATCGGCAAACGCTTCATCACGATCGCGGCGCAGGCCTTGAATCCGGGCGGGCGATTGTGGCTGGTGGCGAACCGTCACTTGCCCTATGAGGCGGTGCTCGATCAGGGCTTCGGCCAGGTTCGTACGGTGGCGCAGGAGCATGGCTTCAAGATCGTCGAGGCCAGCAAAACGACGGCCAAAGCGACGACTATTGCTGGCAGACCGCGGGGTGCTGGCGCCGCTGCCGCGAGGGATGAGCGATGAGGTTGGTCAAATTGATTGCCAACCTGGGCTACGGCAGCCGCAAGCAGGTCGCCGCAATGTTTCGCGAGGGGCGCATCACCGATCCCGACGGCGAGGTGCTGTACGCGGACGACCAGGTCGGCCATGCCCAGGTGCGTATCGACGGCCAGCCGCTCGATCCGCCCCTCGGCCTGACGCTGATGTTGCACAAGCCCACCGGCTACACGTGCTCGACGCGCGATCCTGGGCAGGTCATCTATGACTTGTTCCCGCCACGCTTTCAGTTGCGCTCTCCAGTGCTGGCCAATGTCGGCCGGCTCGATCGCGATACCAGCGGCCTGTTGCTGATGACCGACGAGGGGGCCTTGTTACATCGCATCGTTTCGCCCCGCTCGAAGCTGGCCAAGGTATACGAAGCCACTCTGGCGCGTGACTTGCGCGGCAATGAGGCCGAGGTTTTCGCCAGCGGCAAGCTGATGCTCGAATCGGAGAGGACGCCGCTGGCGCCGGCAACGTTGGAAATCATCGGCCCCCGCGAGGTACGCCTGGTGCTGACAGAAGGGCGTTACCACCAGGCGCGGCGCATGTTCGCAGCCGTGGGGAATCACGTGGAAACCCTGCATCGCAGTCGCGTGGGCGGCCTGGAACTGGGGGATCTGCCACTGGGCCAGTGGCGTGCCCTGGGCGCCACGGAGCTGGATCGGTTGTTCGGGCGTGAAGCGTCAGCTGGGGCCGATAGCGGCTGATCGGGCCGTCGATACGGCAACAGCCCAGGCCGCCGGTATTTCGTCAAATCAAAACCGTACCAGTTAACAGTTCAACGAATGGAGGCTCCGCTGGGGCGGCTTGCGCTTGCCCGGTGGGGATCGTTGTTATATAAAGGGATGAAGGCGCGCCTTGATACACCGACAGTAGGTGTGTCAATAAGGACGTCGACGGGTTGCATCAGGAGCCTACGGAAAGCCGCAACAAGGAGATCTCAATGAAGGACTATCGGCGTCGCATCCTCGACGGAACTCTCAGCTTTCGCCGCCTGGTGAAAGACTGTGCGGCCGAGCCACACTTGGTCGAATCATTCAATCGTGCCTGTGGCGCCCGGTTGAAAGCACCCATCGCCGCCTTGTCCGAGGACTGTTGGCCGGAAAACCTGTCCGCCGACGAGCAAATCGAGATCGGCTATTTCATCGTGTTCGTCCACCAGCAGGTCTGGCTGCGGCTGCGTCGCGCCCGGACCCGTCTGGAGGACGCCATCAACCGTGCGCCGGCAAAAGCCGGCTGACAGATCGCTCCGTCAGTAACAGCCGCTGTGCGCGGCGCCGATCTCAGCGCCACGCTGGCCGGCGAGTCTTATTTCGTGGCTGACGAAGGTGTCAATGCCACGGCGGCTTCCGGGGTCAGCAGGCGGAAGGTGAAGCTTTCCTGCAGGTACAGCTGCACGGCCCGGTCGGTGTGGGATTTATAGCCGATCGACAGGTCCTGTCCGAGATGCAGCGAGAAATCTCCGCCGCGCGTACTGAGCAGGACGCCACCCTCGATGCCTGGCGCCCAGACGATATCGCCGTCCAGCAACGGCCGGATGTGCTTGAGCAGCGGATAGCCCTCGTCACTGGCGCCGCTGACAGCAGCGAAAGCCTTCTCGCCCAGTACCAGGATATAGGGACCGTTGACGCCGGCGAGGCGCAGTTGGCTGAGCGCCTGGGCGACGATGGCCGGGTAGCGCTTGATGTCGGCCGGCAGAGTCGCCGCCGGATTGCCGGCGCCGGGCCGGATGCCCTGGATACCGGCCGCGGCGTAGCCATCGAACACGGCTCGGTCCTCGGCATAGGCAATCTTGCGCGCGGCGTCTTTCAGCGGCTGCAGGTCCGGATCGTCGGAACCACGCTCGACGTCATCGAGCGTCTGGCGCGACAGCTCGAACGGCACGCGCATTTCCACCAGTGCCTGCGCCTGATGCTGCCCGACCTGGATGCCGTCATCCGGAGCCTTGATGTTCTTCAGATGGCCGGTGCCGACTGCGGCAAGCGCGGTTCCTGCGGGACCGGCGACGTCCACGACGCGCCGGGCAGCCAGGTAGCGCTTGAGCGTGCGTGCGGCCTCCTCTTCGATCAGACCCCAGGCGGCATCCGAAATCGGCGCAAGTTCACGATGCAGGTTATTCATGCGAGGGTGCTCCTTTGAGTGAGCCGATGCCCAGCGAGCGGTCGGTCACGGTGTCGTTCGGTGAAGAAGTTTCAATGGGAGAGGGGGGCGATGGCGGTTCCGGATTCTGTGGCACATCGTCCAGAAAGCCGGTCGAGGGCACGAAAAACAATGAACCCGTGACCGTGCGACTGAAATCCAGCAGCCGATCGTAGTTGCCCACCGGCCGGCCGATGAACATGTTCTCCAGCATTTGCTCGATGCGGCGCGGGGATTTGGCATAGCCGATGAAATAAGTGCCGAACTCGCCTTTGCCAAGATCGCCGAACGGCATGTTACAGCGCACGATGTCCAGCTCTTCGCCATTCTCTTCGATTACGGTCAGCGCATTGTGCGCCCAACTCGGCTTCACCTCGTCATCCAGTTCGATGTTGGTCTGCTTGGTGCGGCCGATGATCCTTTCCTGCATTTCAGCCGGCAGCGCGTTCCAGCCCGCCATGTCATGCAGATATTTCTGCACGATCACGTAACTGCCGCCGGCGAAAGCGCTGTCTTCGTCGCCGATGACAGTCGCGCTTACCGCTGCCGCGCCCGTGGGATTCTCAGTGCCATCCACGAAACCCAGCAGGTCGCGTGCGTCGAAATACTTGAAGCCGTGCACCTCGTCCACGATGGTGATCGCAGCACCCAGGCGCGCCGTGATCTGCGTGGCCAGCTCGAAACACAGGTCCATGCGCGTGGCGCGGATGTGCAGCAGGACGTCGCCTGGTGTGGACACTGCGTGGTGCACCCCCTGAATTTCCTTGAAGGGGTGCAGTTCCTTGGGGCGAGGCGAGCCGAACAGACGGTCCCAGGCGGCGGAGCCGAAGCCCGTGATGCAGGACAGATGGCCATCGAGGTCGCGAAACCCGACCGAACGCAGCAGCCCGGGCAAATCCGCGCAGAACGAACGGACGGCATCCAGGTGTTTGGGCTCGGGGTCGATGGTCAGGACCAGGAACATGGCCGCTTGCGTCAGTGGCGCGTCAACGGGCTGGGGCGTCGCGGAAGGCAAGTTGTTCTCCTGGCGGGGCAGCGAGGTGCATCAAGACGGTCAGTTTATCCCGGAATGAGCCCGCCCTATTGTGTCGGGCGAACAGTCAGCGCCTGGCTGACTATGCCCAGAGGGCCCTCGATATCGTGGATCACGCTGTGCGTGAGCCCGACTCCGTGTTTGCCGAAGGATACCTTGGTGTCGAAGCCCATCCAGTCACCCGCCGGTTCCCTGAACAGGTGAGCGGTCAGGTCCAGGTTCGGGAACAGTGCCTCCTTCGGCAGCACGCGCGGGCTTAGCCCGTTTGCGACGTCGACCAGTCCCATCAGCCGGGCGACCGGTCCCACTTCAGTATCCGGCAGCAATGCGACCTGCGGCCTCACCCAAGAGCGGGCCTCGCCGGGAGCGGGCGATTCACGGCGCAGCTCGACACTGCGCACGAAGCCACCGGGCCAGACGTCGCCCAGTTGTGCCGGTCCGAGGGAATTCAGCGGTGGCATCGGTGCGAAGGCCGTGCCCGCCGTGCGGGCAGTATCGTACTGCTGCATGAGCCAGCAGCGGGCGAGCACGGCGTCCCGCCCGGCCTGCCGCAGGCGAACTTCCACCAGCTCGATCGTCTTGCCGGGGCGAATCACATTGATGTGTGCCTCGAACGCATCCATGGCCAGCACACCCAGGATGTCGAACGAGACCCGGCCGATCGCCAGGTGTCCGCCGCCGCGCGCCTGGCGATCCCGATCGATGAGATGCGTGATCAGGCCGAGTGCTGGGGCAATGTGCTGCTCGGCCGGATTCCAGCCGCCACTGACGTGATGGGTGGGGGTAAAGCGGTCTGGGCCGAGTGCCTGGAAGTAGTAATCGTCGTTTGTGGTCATTTCCGAGACAGTATCTCGGAAATCATGGGCCAGTGGGTACGGCGGTGCCTAAGTTATTGATACAAATGGCATAAAAAAACGCGCCCCAAGGAGCGCGTTTGAGGGTGCCGAGCTAGTCGGCACGTGGATCACCCGCAAAGGCAATATGCGGGAGCAACGAGTTGCCTCGCTACTACCCCCTATGTACTCACGACGATCGGGAAGTAGGTAGAGAATTTTGATGTTTTTTTTGAATTTATTTTTCGGACCAGGGAAGGGAGCCATTCCGCCCACTCGGTCAACCGTCCCAGTCAGCCCCAGGTACATGTCGGACCGGCAGACTCGGTAGGGCTTTTACCCCCTGATTCCACCCCCAACCGATTTGGCGAAAACGTCTACCGATGTGTCCGATCGGATGCTGACCATAGCCCGCGAACCGTGAGGGGTGCTTCCGGCAGATCATAAAAATAGGGGGGGAGGGGACGATGATAACGACTAGGTGCGCTCTGGGGAGTGTTGTACCTGTCTGCTGTCTTCTGGCAAATGTCGTAGCCGCGGCGCCTGACGGTGCCTCGTCGCAAGCCGATGCCGGCATTACAGCGGATGTTCTGGCTGAAGTCGTCGTAACCGGATCGAATCTTCGAACCACTGAAGATGGCGGTCCATCCCCGGTGGCTGTATTCAGCAGGGCCGAACTCGATGAACTCGGCGTATCCACGGTCACCGATGTTCTCCGCTATGTGCCCCAGCAGCCTTACCTGAATGCTGAAATGCGCAATAGCGGAGGCGCCCAGTTCGCTGAAATGCGCGGGTTGGGAGTTGATACCACGCTGGTGCTGATCAATGGGCGCAGAACGATTGCGTCCGCCGCGAATGCGACCCGCAATGCGTTTGACTTGAACACCATTCCACTGGCGGCCGTGGAGCGAATCGAAATTCTGTCCGATTCCGCTTCGGCGGTGTATGGCGCTGATGCCGTGGGTGGGGTCATGAATGTGATCCTGAAAAAGGAAATCCCCGCCCCGGTTCTCGATCTCAGCTACGGCTCCGCCGCGGGAGGTGCGGATGAGCGTCGCATTTCCATGAGCGGCGGGTACACGAATGAACGCCTGCGTGCCTCGTTGATTCTCGACTATTTCGATAGGGGGGCACTGCTTGGCCAAGAGCGGGACAGATATGCAAACCAGGATTTTCGGCGCTTCGGCGGCATCGACTGGCGTTCTGCAACCACCAATCCGGGGAACGTCTCATCCCTGACTCCAGATCCGCTGCCTGGATTGCCCTCTCGGTTTGCAGCGGTCCCGCATGGGAGTACCGGGGTGGGGTTGACGCCTGGCGATTTCCTCGCGACAGCGGGAGCGAAGAATCTGGACAGCTTGTATCGATACCAATCGATTGTCGGTGAAGCCGAGCGCCGCAGCGCAATTGCTTTCGCGGAGTTCGATATCACGTCCAAGCTGACCACCTTCGGCGAATTCATGTACACCGATCGTCGCAGTCGAACACAGAGGCAACCGTCCGCATTGTACTACTCCGTGGTTCCTGCTTCGAACCCCTACAACCCATTCGGGGTACCTGTCGCGGTGGATTACCTGCTGACGGGGCTGGGGCCTGAAAAGTCGAAACTCGAATCAGACCTGCTGCGAGGAGTAGTTGGGTTGCGAGGTGGGCTGGGGTCGTGGGAGTGGGAGGTTTCTCTGCTGCGTACGCGAGAGACCGGTTCGTCGTCGGTGGCGAATGTTGCTGACATGGCGCGTGTTGCCGCGGCGTTGGCCGAGACCGATCCAGATCGGGCGCTGAATCCCTTTCAGGACGGTCCTGGAGGCAGCGAGGCACTGCTGAGATCGCTGGTCGCTGAGCGTGCTGATTCATTTTCGAGCAATGGAACGCAGCTGACAGGCTTGTTGCGCGGCACGCTGTGGCAACTGCCGAGCGGGAGTGTCGACGTGGTGGTTGGGGCGGAAGCTCGGACTGAAGATCTGTTCTTCAAGCTGAAGTCGAGCGTTTTGGAATCCGCCCTGGTTGATCATGACCGGAACACCTCCGCTATATTCATGGAAGCGCGCATCCCGTTGGTGAGTGCCGACTCGAAACTCTCGTTGATGCGGGAGCTTAGTTTGACGGTTGCGGCCAGGAACGATCACTACGACGACTTTGGCAGTTCCTTCAATCCGCAATTCGGTCTGGTCTGGAAACCTGCTGCTGATTTGACACTGCGAACATCCTACGGGACGGCATTCCGTCCACCGTCGTTGACGGAACTCTACGGGCCGCGCGCTACCGTTTCGAGCACGGTCAGCGATCCGCGCAGGGGCGGGGAAGCGATGGCTGCCGACCTGGTGGTGGGTGGGAATCCTGATTTGCAGCCGATCGAGGCGGAATCATTCACGACTGGATTGGTGTTTTCGCCCGCCGCTTGGGACGGATTCAAGATGACTTTGAACTATTGGCGCATTCGCTTGAGCAAGCGGGTGGCAACGTTCGACGCCAATCTGGTGCTTGTTAACGAGGACAGATTCCCAGAGCGGGTTACCCGCGCCCAACCTTCTCCGGCCGATCAAGCGGCGGGGTTGCCTGGAGGGGTCACGGTTGTCGACACCTCAGCCATCAATTTTGGCAGTCTCAAGACCAGTGGCATTGACTTGGCGTTTCAATACGCCTTCGAGACCGGGATTGGCAGATTTTCACCAAGCCTTGCCGTGACCTGGGTCGATTCGTTCCGCTCCATCGATGTCCCCGACACCCCGGAGTATGAAAGGGTCGGAATCGCCGATCCGGCGGGGTCGATTGCCAAATGGCAGGCAGTGGCAGGTCTGGGTTGGGCAATTCCCAGGATGGGGCTGTCGGCTGTCGCGCGTTATCTGCCAGCCTACGATGACGCGCTCTACATGATAGGACCCACCGGGCGTTCGATTGCATCGTTCACGCAGGTCGATCTGCAGGGCTGGTATTCCTTCGATAGCGCGTCGGCTCCCGCCATGTCCTGGCTGCAGGGACTGAAGCTGACGGTTGGATTGATCAATGTGTTCGACCGGGAACCAAGCTTTGCCGAGGTTGGGTATTTCACCGGGCATGACCTCTCGCAAGGTGACCTGCGACAACGCTTTGCCTACCTCAGGCTCTCGAAAAGCTTCTGATTGCGGCAACGCATCTGCTTTTTGAGTCTCCACTTTTGCCGAGGAATCTCATGTCCGCTCGATATTTAACCGCCCTTGCGTTGGCCGTGCTCATGGTCGCCGGTGCCGCTCAGCCTGCTACGGAGCGTTCCGTCAAGCAACCATTGACGCCCGCCGCGGCTGTCGAAACCACCCGGCTCATTCCCGAGCCGATCTCTGCCAATGATGAAAATCCGGACGGAGCCGTTTCCATATCGCCGAACGGCAAGCGCTTCCTGATTCGTACCGTTCGTGGTGATGTGACCCGGAACGGGATCTGGATGGAGTTGATGCTCGGTTCCTGTGATTCGAATGGCGTCAAACTGGATAGTGAACCAATAGCGCGTCTGTTTGGTACCGGCCTAGGCTCCACCGGCAGTCCGGTGGGTCCGGCAGGCTTGGTTCAGGGCGAAATCAACCCATTGCGCTGGATCGATGATTCGCATGTTGCCTTCATGTGGCCCGATGATGCGGGCATTCATCAGGTAGTGCGCCTGGATCTCGCCAGCGGCCAGTTCGCCTACGTGACACGGCATCCGACCACGGTTCGAGCTTTTGATGTTGGACGCAACGGCATCGTCTTCTATACCGCCATGGCGGCACAGCCAGTTATGGAAGAACGGCGGTCCGACGTCGATGGTACGGTGCTTGGAGCGAACGTCGACGCCTTCCGCCTATTTCGGTACGGCTTGCAGGGAGATGTGGCCGCTGAGCGCTTCCTCAGTACCGAATGGTTCATTCAACGACCGGATGGTAAGCCCGCACTGGAAATTACGGTTGCGGGACGTAAGGCCAGCATCGACTACCGGCACGCCATCAGTATCTCCCCGAATGACAGGCTGGCGATTGTCAATGCCAATCCGATGAGCATTCCATCGAATTGGGATCGATATACGAACCCCAACGCACGGAACTGGCTCAAGGAGTCGCGCCGCAAGCGCAAGGTATTTTCGTTGGAGCGAACAATCCATCAGCTATACGTCGTGGATCTCCAGTCCGGGGTTTCCAGGCCGCTGTGGGATGCAATGACGCTGATATATCTGACCAAGGTGGCCTGGTCGCCCGACAGTCGTTTCGTGTTCCTCGCGCCTACCTTCTTGCCACCCGGCGACACCGACGCCAGCGGGCTGATGGGTGAAGCGGCGGCGATCGTAGATGTCCAGACTGGTGCTTATCAGCGCCTATCAGCCCCACAGGACTGGTTGGCTGGTACGGCTCTTCGAAGTCTCAGAGCCGCCAGTTGGCCCAGCGACCACGAGATCGAGTTCATCAAGCGGGACGAGGGAGCCCAATTGCGCAGGTTCCGGAAATCAGGACACTGGGTCGCCCTGGATGAGAAGAGGACTGCCGGCCCGGTTCCGCCTTTCAGATTCGAAGTACATCAGAGCCTGGCCGAGCCCCCGAAGATCTTCGTATCGTATGCGGGAGAACGACAGCCGCAACTACTGTTCGATCCCAACCCTGGGCTGGCTGCGAAGTTCGATCTCGGCCGCGTGGAGCACATCGATGGCGCATTGAGTGACGGAGCTGCCTGGGATGGCCTGCTTTTCTATCCGCCGGACTATCAGGCGGGACGGCGCTATCCTTTGGTAATACAGAGTACCTATGCGGGTAAAATGAATCGGAAATTCACGCTCTACGGTGCGCAGGGTAACGACGGTCTGGGGCCGACCCTGCGTGCGTCCTACCCGGGTCGTATTCTGGCGACCAGGGGCATGTTCGTGTTGCAGTTGAATGTCGCCATGGGTGATGAATTCGGCACTCCGGATGAGGCGCGGCTCAGGGCTCGGGCGTTTGAAGCCGCGGCGGAAAAGTTGAGCGAATCCGGGCTGGTCGAACGCGATAAGGTGGGTCTGCTTGGCTTCAGTCGTAATGGTTACTATGTCGAATATGCTCTGAGTCATACGAACTTTCCCTTCGCCGCCGCCATAGCTGCGGACAACATCGATCCGAGCTACTTCCAGCACACTCTGATGGGATATCGAGCCGGTATCACTGATATCATCGGCGCGCCTGCATTTGGCGAGGGGTTGCAGTATTGGCTGAAGAACTCTCCGGGATTCAATGCGGACAAGATTTCCGCACCGCTACGCATGGTGGACCAGTCGAGTGGGAAATTCGGCGTATTCGCCGGGTGGGAAATCTATTCACGGTTGAAGTATCTCGGCAAGCCCGTGGAGTTCTATGTCATGCCGGACGCTGAACAGCATGGCGACCATAACACGCAGAATCCCAGGCAAATTCTCGCGGTCCAGCAAGGAAGCATCGATTGGTTCGATTTCTGGTTGAACGGGCACCAGGGCGACGATCCGAGAAAAGTGCTCCAATATGAGCGCTGGCAGGAGTTGCGACGATTGCAGGAGCAAAGCAGTAAAGCCAATCGTGAGGCAGCCAAGTTGTCTGGAGGGTCGTAAGCCATTGAGTAGCTAGATGAGGGTTATGTGTTGGCTGTCGCCGTCGAGGTCACAGGCGTGGCGGAAAGTATTCGCTGTTGTTGTGCCATCCATTTTCGCGCCCAGACTTCTGTTTCCAGGTGGCGCATGATCTCGGAGGCCATGACTGTGGATCCTAAGGCTTGAGGAGCCAGGGCTCGCTCGACCGCGGCCTTATCCAGTAGCCCATTTTGTACCAGGATGCCGTCCACCAGGCACTCCCGCACGAAATCCGTATTGTGGTGCAGCAGAGCTTCCACGAAGCCTACCGGGCGATCTTTCCAGGTCCGCTTAGCAATTCGCTCCGGCAAGTCGTTCTTGAAAGCGTATCGGGCGAGGCCACGTTCCCGGCCATTCAGGAAGTGCACGTAGGTTGGAATGCGCAGACATAGTTCAACCACCGGTTGGGAATACAGTGGTGTGATGGTTTCAGGGACCAGATCCATCTCGTGGGTCAGCCCTTCCTGGAAGCGTGGTGCGGTGATCAACTCACCTAAGCGAAGGCGCGTGCTTTCATGGGAAAGACGCTCCACTGGAAACCACGGATGAGGTGGTGTGGTGGCGTTCATTCCGACTGCTTGTTGTAGTTCCGGCGTCAGTAGCTGGCAGGCCTTCAGCCAGTAGGCTCTTCTGTCGGAAGAACACCTGGCTTGTTTCGAGCCCCTGAGGGTGCTCGTGAGCACGGACCAGGTGGATTTCTCGGTGTATTGGGCGACCGCCGATGCGAGTTTCAGTATTCTCGGACGGAGCCCATGCCGGCTGAAATAGTCAGATGCGGCATGTTTTATTGATGTGCTGCAGAAACCCGAATCACCGCCTTCTCCCGTGAATACGGCCGAGGCGTTCTCATCACATGAAAGCTTTTTGTCGAGGGCCGTGCCTTGATAGGCCATAAGGGTTTCCGGTTCCACTGAAGGAATTCCGTGGAGTGCCGCATTGAGACGGATTTCCGTGGGGTTCAACGGGCACTCGATTTGTTTCCCGCCGTTATGCTGGACAGCAATCCTGGCCCAAGCCCGCTCGTCCAGGCCGAATTGTGGGTTGTAGAAGGTGTAATGGACGATCCTCGGCTTGCCTGGAGATCTGGCGGCGCAGCCTGCGACAATCGATGAATCCAATCCGCCCGACAGGCGGAGCAAGGCATTATTGTGGATCGCCGACCAGCAATCGATGGTCCATTGTACGGTTTGTCGCAATGCTTCCGCTGCTTCCTCCGGGTTTTCCATGGCTCCAGATTCCGCGATGCCTGCGGGATCCCAGGCCTGATGCTTGTGAATTCTGTCAGCGATGAACTCGATGCACTCGCCTCGGTGGACGGTGCCGACCCCAACCAGCGGGCTTTCCTCCGGATCATAGTTGCCAATGGTCACGCAGTTCTTCAGGTAGGCGGGATTGGGTCGCGGTGGCACGATGCCGAGTCGCAGAATATCCGCTATGCACGAGAAACAGAGGGTCAGCCCGCCAGACTCGAGAAGATAGCAAGGCAGGTTACCAGTGGGATCCTTGACGACCAGTGTCGATCCAGTAAATCGGTTGCGCATGAAGGCGACATAATTGCCCCAGTACTGGGTGATGAGGTGCCGGCCCCGAGTGGTCAGAGTGGCCGTGACATCATTGTCGGACAAGGCGGAAGCGATTTTCTGCCCGCGATCATTGTGGAAAACATGTCCAAGTATGACGCCGGAGTTCATCGCCGGTAGCGGCGTATGACGAGGCATGTCGGCTACAGCTACCAGCAACCCATCTTGTTGAGTTGCGAATGAATACAGGCCGCTGGCATGAATGAGTTCGTGGAGTTTTTTCGCGGTGCTGCGTTGGCCCGAATGCTTGTTGTTCCAGATGATCGCAACGTAACGCAACATGGTTGGACTCCATCGATCATACGGCAAGAATTGGCGTGTACTCCCGAATCTGCTCCGGCGTGCAGTCCAGGGTCATGCCGTTTGCCTGGACCCAGCTGTGGGCTGCCCAGGGGCGGGTCTTGACTCCAATGCACCAAATGGCCGCGATTCCTTGCCGCAGCAAAAAATCTGTCAATACCAAGGCGTGAAACAGGCACTGATCTCTGGCTGTGAAGGTGTATGCGCGCAGCCGTTTGAAGATATTTACGAGCTCGATGAGTTGATCGAGGTCCCGGTGCGATACGTGCCCTTCTATCGATGTCTTCTGCGCAGCTATGGCATCTGATATTTCCAGCAAGGAACGGCGCTGTAGAGCGGATTTTGCCCACCAGTAGGCGTGCATGAAATGAGCTAGATGACGGGGCCGGCAGGCACGAGAGGAATGGGTGTCGCGGCCTACGCAGTCGATAGGCTGCTCCAGTTTCATTGCCGCAGTAGCGCTTCGATCTACCGGTTCAATGCACAAAATTCCATCGGCTAGCAATTGCTTTACCATGGAAGACATGTGTTCGTCGGCGAACGTCGTATAGTCATCATTGCGGTGCTCTTCGGCGGTAAGGATGTGCTCAAGTAGCGCATGGAGAGAAGTTGCCTCGTTCGTGGCCAGGCCATAGTAGCGATTGCATTTCAGGTCCAATAGAACCGCTCCCTCGGGAACCCAACAGACTCGCATGTGGCGTGATAGATATAATCGCGTCGCGATACTTGGCATGCTGGGCGATGAGCGGTCAGGATCGGGCGGGTCAGGTTCGGTCGTGCTTGATTTCATGGTGTCTCCTGAGAGACAGGATGTGCAGCAATCCCTGCACACCCTGTTGCTCGCGTAATGTCGTCAGATCATGGCCGCTCGGCCAGCTTGTGCAGCACGTTGTCCAAAACGATGGGCACCAACATGCCATCCCTGGTTTGCTGCTTCGCATCACCGAGATCAATGATTGAGTAATACATGACGATCTCCTTCAGTTGATATGAATGCTTCATTCGCTACCCTCGGTAGCGACTTCAACGTGCGACGGAAAAGTTGTGGGGTCAATGGGGTGGGAAAGAATCGAGGCCCGGCAGACCCCGGGGACCGCGGCACGAAGCGAAAGAGATGGTTCGCGCCGCCGAATGATCGGGGAATTTTTGTGTGTAGTTTCAGCGCGCTAGCGTGGGTGCGCGCTGCGGGTTGCGCTGTTGACCGGTTCGGCCGCGGAGTGACGAGCGCCGCCTGTATTTATTTTCGTCGCGTTGACTCTGGCACGGCATTTCGCAATTACGAGCCTGATTTGCGCAACGGCAGGCCGCCGTTACGCTGCGCGGTAGCTACGCGCGCTATGAATCTCCAGCAAATCGGCAACCACCGCCTCCGCGGTGGGCCAGCGGCCGGCGCCCCGGCCGTAAACCAGGGACTGCCGCCCACCCTTATGTGTGATCCGCAGGCGGTTCCATTCGTTGCGGGTCCGGGCGAATGCATCGTCGAGCGCTACCGGCACCAATTTCACCTTGCCCACGATCTTACCGTCCACTTGGCGCGCCGAGGCGATGACGCGCAAAGTCTCGTTCTTGCCCAGGGTGGGTTGCAGCCGAGCGAGCAAGTCGCCGTCCAAGGCCTCGGTGGAAATTTCACTCAGGCTCAAAGCCTGGCCGAACGCCTGCTGTGCCAGGATGCTGAGCTTGCGGGCGGCGTCCCGGCCGCGCAGGTCGTCGCTGGGGTCGGCTTCGGCAAAGCCACATTCCTGGGCGGCGCGAACCGCCTGGTCCAGCGATAGGCCCTCGGCACAGCGGTCGAGCACGTAATTGCAGGTGCCGTTGAGCACACCCTCGATGGATTGGATTTGCGCAGTGGCCGCCGAGCGGCGCACGGCCTCGATCATGGGAGCGCCCCCGCCAACGGCGGCGGAGTAATGCAGGCTCAGGTCATTGCGCGCCGCCAACGGGATGAGCTCCGAGCCGGCCTCCGCGATCACGGCCTTGTTGGCCGACACCACGTGAACGCCATGAGCGAGATAATAGTGCGCCAGTGCCAGCGAAGGCTGCAGGCCGGGGAGGGCATCCACCACGATATCCGGCTGCAATCGCACCAACTCGTCCTGCGACTGATGCAAAAGCTCGCTGGGAACCCCTTCGTTCGCATGCTTGGCCCGATCCCGCACCAGCACTCCGATGACACGGAAATGATCGGGCAGAGAAGTCAACCGACGATAGACTCCCAGTCCCACGGTTCCCAGGCCGAGGATCAGCACCGACAACGGGCGGGGTTTGACCACGGCGGTCAATGCGCGCTCGACTTTGCCAACCACGGTTTCGTACGGGCGGGAGAGAGCGGCAACTTCGGCGTTGCGGGAATGGCGTTCCAGGAAGCGCACGGCTTTGGGCTGAATCAATTGCGTGGCGCGTTCCACCGCTTCGTCGTAGCCCAGCGTCACGAAGCGCTGCAGCGGCGTTGCGGCCGTTTCGGCGGGATCCCTTTCATAAACACCATCCACGTCCTTGATGAGACGGCAGCGTTGCGCGCCCAGCACATTTGCCAGATACACCGCGGTCAGATCGGAGCCGCCGCGCCCCAGCAAACGCAAGCGCTCGTCCTCGCCATAGCCGAAGAAGCCGGGTACCACCAGCACCGCAAATTCGTCCACCAAGGCGCTGAGCCGCTCCCGATCCACACTGACGAGTTCGCTGTCCAGGGCGCTGCCCTGGGTATGCAGGGCGATTTCGCGTGGGTCGACTACGCGGGCGGCGACGCCGGCGCGGTTGAGTGCGATACCCATGAGAGCCGCGCTGTGGCGTTCGCCCGTCGCCAGCAACTCCGCGGCGGCGTGAGGCTCGGGCTCATCCGTCAGCGCGCGTGCTTCGCTGAGCAGGGCTTCGGTGGTATTGCCGATAGCAGAAACAATGGCAATGACGCGCGCGCCGCGCCGGTACCAGGAATAGATTTCATGGACCGCCGCCGGCAGGTCCGCGGCAGTCCGCAGGACCGAGCTGCCGAATTTCAAAACCACAATGTCACGCGCCATTCCGCCTCCAATGAATCCTTCAAGGCGGCCGGGACGTGCTGGAAAGGCGGGCAGAAAAAAACCTGCCCGACCAAAGCCGAAAGCAGGTTACCGCTGCCGCTTTAGCCGTATTTCTTGCGCGCCCGCAAGCTGAGGATCAAATCGGCGCGTGGCTGGGCTTGGGGGCTCCAGCGCAAGGCGAAAGGTTACCTAGTGGCGGCCCATGGCGTCAAGAAACGACCCTACATGAGTAGGTATTTTACGCACGCAGGTTCAATTTGGTGGGTGGGGTGCCTATGCTCCTGAAGCTTGAGATGCAGTTGCAGCGCCATGCGCGCTCGAACAGGGAACATGGACGGACAACTGGACCTAGCCCAAGCATTCATTGACCGCTGCCGCCAGGGCGCGCCGCTGGCGGAGCTTGTCACGGCATTCCGCCGCACTCTGCAACAGCTCGGGTTCGGCTACTTCGCTTGTTGTTCGCACGTCGATCCGTTATGGCCGCCGCCCTGGGCCGTCATGATTCTTCATTACCCTGAACGTTGGGTGAGGTACTTCAGCGATCGGCAGTTCTACCAGAACGATCCAGTATTCCAACGCGCCGACCGCGCGGATGAGCCGTTCTTTTGGTACGACAGGACTTTTCTCGCCAGCCTGACCCCGCTCCAGCACGACATCCTGGCCGAGGCCCGCCGCCTCGGCCTCGAGAATGGCTATACCGTCCCGATCCTTGTGTCCGATGGCGTGCGGGCGTCATGTTCAGTGGTGCCGGACGGGCCATCGGTCGATCCGCACAGCTATCTGATCGTGGGTACCCTCGCCAGGGGCATGTTCGCCGCTGCCAGGCAGGTGGCCGTGCAGCGCCATCCCCTGTTCAGCTCGGTCCAGCTGAGTGAGCGCGAGCGACAGTGCCTGAAATTGGTCGCCCACGGCATGACCGATGCAATGATCGCCAAGCGCCTGAATCTAGCTCCCAGCACGGTCCACAACCATCTCGCCAACATCATGGAGTGCCTGGGTGCCACCAAGCGTATCCAGGCGCTCATGCTCGCGTTGGCGACCGAGAATATTTCCCTGAGCGAGATCCTGCGCCAGGAAATTTCCGTCGTCTCGCATCGCCCGGTCAAGGGAAAATAATACGTTCGTATCAGGCCCCGGGCGGCGCGCGGCGGCATCCTGTATCCCGGTCTGTTGCAGCGGTGCGCCAACCGTCACCGCCGGCCCGCAGGGGGACGGATGTCGCGAAGGTGTCGAGATCATGAACCGGGAGCGTTTTACCTCGTAGCGCAATACGACCAACGGAAACGATTGTTCTTGCGAGAGAGCGACTATCGTATTTTCGAGTGCGTACTGCAGTCCTCCCTGCGGCTCTATGATTGCCGTGTGCATGCGTTTTGCTGGGAAGCCCATGCCGCGCGTTTCCTGGTCCAGATCGGGGAAGCGCCTCTCGCACGCCTGATGCAGCGGCTCAATAGCCTGTACGCGCGTCGGGTTCATCGTGGGCGCCTGTTCCAGCTGCGCTATTACGCGACCCTGATCGATCCGGATGCCGATTTGGTTGAATTCGTGCGCCTCCTTCATGACTCGTCGATGATGAAAGAGACGTTCGATCGGGACGACTATCCGTGCTCCAGTCACGACGTCTATCTGGGTACGAGAGCCGCAGCCTGGGTGACCACCAGTTCCACGCTGCGTCGCTTGCGCGATCGCGGTGTTTCTTACGAGGCATGGATGAACTGCTCGCTCGAACCGCCCGAAACGCTGCCGCGCCGGGATCTGAACGAGGTAAGTGGCGCCGATTCTACCGCCATTTCACTGGGCCAGATCGTCCAGAGTGTATCGTCGATGCTCGAAGTGCCGTCGGATCTCATCTGTTCCCCGACGCGCAGCCGGAAGCTGACGCTGGCCCGCGCGATAGTTGCCTGGCACGCCCGGAAGCGCGGCGTGGCTTCCTATACCGAGATTGCGCATCGATGCCACCGCCATCCCTCATCGATTTCCGCAGCTGTGGAACGATACCGCCACGCGCAGCCCATTCTGTTCGAGCTGGATACTCTACGTTCCGTTCCTTCTTATCCACCCCGAAAGGCGGGCGGCTCCGGAGTTGAGAAACTGACACTGCAATAAAGGGCGAAGCCCCCGGTTCTATTCCTTCGTGGCATTGGCCCGATAGAACGCCTGCAATTCCTCAGTGGTGGCTTCGGAGATCGCATCGACGGCGGCCAGCGTGCGTGACCGGGTCTGGAACAGCACTGAAGGGTCCTGTCCCTCGTAGCCGCCGAGATTGGGACGGTGGATCCTGTACCCCAGCAAGTCGCGAATGGCCTCCGGAAATTCCTGTGCCACCTCGGGCGGGTAGGTGAGGTAGGCATTTTCGTATTGCTTCAGCCAGCCCAGGCAATAGCTCAGGATCAATCCGGTGCGCGGCGCAATGCTGCGGTTGGCGCCGGCGCAATGGGTCACCGAACCGAGATAGACCAGCGCGGAGCCACGAGGCATTTCCGCGATTACCGCATCCCGCGGATCGAGTTGCCGGGACAGGGGCTGGAACTGGCTGCGCGGCCATATCATGGTTGCGCCATTTTCTGCGGTGAAATCCGACAGGGCCCACATCACGTTGATCAGATATTCCGCCCCATTCTTGGGGCAGGGCCACATTTCCTCGTCACGATGCGGCGCCTGCTGGCGCTCTCCGGGATGCAACCGCACCGCCTGAGTGAGATTGATCTGGTACCAGTCGCAATGCGGGCCCAAAGTCTGATTGGCGAGCCACAGCAGAGGCGCATTCAGGATCAGCGCATGCGTGCCGGGCGACTTGAGCAGCACCGAGCCGAAGCGCGTGGTCTCCCAGCCGTAGAAGTCGCCTTGACAACGCGGGGTGGCTTCGAACCAGGGTTCCAGCTCGCGGCTGATCCGGTCGGTCATTTCATCGGAGATCATGTTCTCGAAGATCAGGTAGCCGTTGGAGCGCAAAAAATCCAGTGCCTGGGCTGACACCAGCTGGTCGGGGCGTTCGCCCGCTCGACGGATGAGGGACGGCGCGCTGAATCTGATGGCCTGGGTCGACATGAGGGTTCTCCCGTTCAGGCGGCAAGCGAGGTGGTGTGGCTCATGAAGCGGGTGACCGGTCCGGCGATACCCCATCGCTGCCGCAGCCTGCCCAGGCCCTGTGGATCGATGTCGGCAGCCACGGCTGTAATCCAGTCTTTGCCGTCGGGCAGGGTGGGACCGAGCACGCGCGTGCGCCAGCCGCAGTCCCGTGCGAGAGGAAGCAAGCCCGCGTTGGCGGCAAACGTCACCTGGTTGATGCCGAACAGCAGTGCGGTTTCCATGATGCCGGCGATGATTTCCCACAGCATCTCGATGCGCTCGCGCCGGCGGCATAGCAATGGCGAAGGACAGAATCGGGAGGCCTCCCAGATGTCCGGTCCCCGCGGCACCCCGCCGGCGCAAGCGGGCTCGAACAAATCGGACATCAGATGGGGGTGCACCGTGGGCAGCAGGCGTGCCGAAGCCCTGACTTCCGCTGCCGGGTCCGTCTTGGAAATCAGATATAGGGTGTCATCACGGTCATAGGCATCGATTTCCAGGTCGTCCACCACGGGAACGTCCCAGCCAATGCCATCGACGAACACGGCCTTGCGGTGGCGGTGCATCTGCGCCAGGTCCGGGCCGAACCCGCCGCGGTTCTCGGCGTTGACGATGAAGATCATGCCCATCACTCCCTGCCATCGGTCGTCTGGCTATTGGGTGCGAGCCGCGTGCCGTGAATAGGTAGTGATCGATCCCCCCGTGGCCGGAGGTCTTTGCACCCCGAATTACACTATGACTACATTTTAATGATGGAAAAGCCGTGCCCGGGTGGAACGTCCGGGTCAACCGGGCCGTCTTAAGGAGGAGTACGATTGCTTCGAATCAATGGTTGAGGAGGATTTATGCAGCGTTCAGTGGGATCGAGATTCCTGGCGCTGGTGTTGGCGGGCGCGGCACCGCTATGCGGCTATGCGGCAAGCTCGGCCGACGGCGCGGCGACGGTCGAGTCGGTGTGGAAGCCGGTCGAAATCCGCTATTCCTACATGGCATTCACCAGCGCTTATAACTGCGATTCGGCGGAGGCGGCGTTGAAACGCATTCTGTTGGCGCTGGGCGCGCACCCGCAGACCCGGGTACGGGCCACCGGTTGCTTCATGGAACGTCCCTCCCGGAATTTTTTCATCACCGTGACCACCGCGACGCCGGTGGCGGCGGGCAGCCCGGATCTGGCGGTGTCCGATAAGGACGAGCGGGAGCTGTTGCAGCGTCTCGGGGTCAAGAGCCCCATCTCCGGCGATCAGTTCGCGGCGCATTGGCAGACTGTGGATTTGTCTCGGGACCGCAAGCTTGACTTGAAGCCGGGGGATTGCGAGCTGATGAAGGGGCTGCGCGACAGTGTGCTACCCAAGCTGTCGGTGAAGGTGGTCACCGACCGCGTTCAATGCACGCCGAATCAGCTCAGCATCCAGACGCCCGAACTGGTCGTGTCGGCGCTGATGCCGCTGCCTGCCGCCGATAAAGTCCAGCCTGCCCGCTGATTTCGAACGATAGCGGTGATCAGATGCCACGCTTCCTTCCGAGGATCGGAAGGAAGCGTGGTTCAGCGATCATCGACGACGGCTTTCGAACAGCGAGGCGCTGGGTTCCTGCACCGCCGGCGACGATAGCAGGTCGCGTGCAATGGCGATCTCGTCGGCCATCAATCGATCCGTGTTGGTGAACGGAATGCGCTGCCGCAGCGCTTCGTGAACCCGCAGCAGCGGCGCCGAAGTGCGTAATGGGCTGTGGAAGTCGATGCCCTGGCAGGCCGCCAGCATCTCGATTGCGATCACCTCGCGCGCATTGCTGGCAATCTCCAGCGTCCGGCGCGCGCCATGCGTGGCCATGCTCACATGATCTTCCTGGTTGGCCGAGGTGGGAATGCTGTCGACACTGGCTGGGTGGGCCAGCATGCGATTCTCGGCCACCAGGGCCGCGGCCGTGACCTGTGGAATCATGAAACCCGAGTTGATGCCGCTCTCGGCGGTCAGGAAGGCCGGCAGGCCGCTCATCTTGGGATCCACCAGCAGCGCGATGCGCCGTTCGCTGATGGAGCCGATTTCGCAGGCGGCCATGGCCAGCATGTCGGCGGCGAACGCCACCGGCTCGGCATGGAAGTTGCCGCCGGAGATCACTTCGCCGGTATCGGCGAACACCAACGGGTTGTCGGTGACGGCATTAGCCTCGATGGCCAGTACCCCGGCACATTGGCGCAGCAAGTCCAGGCAGGCTCCCATGACCTGCGGCTGGCAGCGCAGCGAATAGGGATCCTGGACGCGTGGGCAGTCGATGTGCGAATGCCGTATCGAACTGCCAGTCAGCAGCTGCAGGTAAAGCGCGGCCACTTCCATCTGGCCGCGTTGGCCGCGTGCCTGATGGATGCGGGGATCGAATGGAGCATCGCTGCCCTTGAGCGCATCCACGGTGAGCAGCCCCGTCATGACCGCGGCGGAGAACACATCCTCGATTTCGAACAGGGCGCCCAGCGCCAGGGCCGTGGAAACCTGCGTGCCGTTCAACAACGCCAGTCCTTCCTTGGGGCCGAGCGTCACGGGTTCCAGCCCCAGGTCTCGTAGCACCTCGCGGGCGGGCTTGATCGTGCCTCGATGTCGAATCTGGCCTTCGCCGATCAATGCCAGGGACAGGTGGGCGAGCGGGGCGAGATCGCCTGAAGCGCCTACCGATCCTTTACTGGGAATGCAGGGATAGGCCTGCGCATTGAGCAGCGCCACGAGTCGCTCCACCACCGGCTCGCTGATGCCGGACAGCCCCCGTAGCAGGCTCGCAACCTTCAGCACCATGATGAGACGGACCAGATCGTCGTCGAGCAGCGGACCGACCCCAGCGCTGTGCGACACCACGATGTTGCGTTGCAAGCGCTCCAGCTGATCGGCGGGAATCGCGGTGTTCGCCAGCAGGCCAAAGCCGGTGTTGATCCCGTAGGCAGGTTGGTTGCTGGCGGCGGCTCGTCGCACCGCCGCATGAGATGCCTGCACCCGCTCGCGGCAGGTCGTGGCGATGTCGACCTGCAATGGATGGTGGTAAACGTTGCGGAGTGCTGCGAGGCCGAGGTCGGCCCCGCCCAGTTGCAGTTTCATGCCAGCGTTGGCCATGTCGGTGGTTGATTGGGCGGACGTCATGATGAGGTTTCCGATCCGTGTCCGAGCTCTCAACCGCCCAAGGACGGCAGATTGAGCCCTTGTTCGCGTGCGCAGTCTATGGCGATCTCATAGCCGGCATCGGCGTGACGCATGACACCGGTGGCCGGATCGTTCCACAGCACCCGTTCGATACGGCGCGCCGCGGCATCGGTGCCATCACACACAATGACCACGCCGGCGTGCTGGGAGTATCCCATGCCCACGCCGCCGCCATGATGGATGGAGACCCAGGTGGCGCCGCTGGCGGTGTTGAGCAGGGCATTGAGCAGCGGCCAGTCGGCCACCGCGTCCGAGCCGTCGCGCATGCTCTCGGTCTCGCGGTTGGGCGAAGCCACCGAGCCCGAGTCGAGGTGATCCCGGCCGATGACCACGGGCGCCTTGAGCTCGCCGCGCTTCACCATTTCATTGAAGGCCAGGCCCAGCCGTTGACGTTGTCCCAGGCCCACCCAACAGATGCGTGCCGGCAAGCCCTGGAACTGGATGCGCTCGCGCGCCATGTCCAGCCAGCGATGCAGGTGCGGATCGTCCGGGATCATTTCCTTGACCTTGGCGTCGGTGCGATAGATGTCTTCCGGATCGCCCGACAGCGCGGCCCAGCGGAAGGGTCCGACGCCGCGGCAGAACAGGGGGCGAATGTAGGCAGGTACGAAGCCGGGGAAGGCGAAGGCGTCCTTGACCCCCTGGTCGTAAGCTTCCTGGCGGATGTTGTTGCCATAGTCGACGACGGGAATGCCCAGCGCGTGGAAGCCGAGCATGGCTTTCACATGTTCCGCCATCGAGGCGCGCGCCGCCTTGGCGACGGCTTCCGGATTGGCGACCCGTTCCCGGTCCCATTGCTCCAGGGTCCAGCCCAGCGGCAGGTAGCCGTTGACCGGATCGTGGGCCGAGGTCTGGTCGGTCACGGCATCCGGGCGCACGCCACGGCGCAGCAGCTCGGGCACCAGTTCCGCGGCATTCCCCAGCAACCCCACCGAAATTGCCTTGCCGGACTGGGTGGCCTCGGTGATCTGGCGCAGCGCCTCGTCGAGCGAGTCGGTCCAGCTGTCGAGATAGCGGGTCTGGATGCGCTTGGCGATGCGTTCGGGCCGGCATTCGATGGCCAGCATGCTGGCGCCCGCCATGGTGGCTGCCAGCGGTTGGGCGCCGCCCATGCCGCCCAGACCGGCGGTCAGGATCCACTTGCCGGCCAGGTCGCCACCGAAATGGCGCCGCCCCATTTCCACGAAGGTTTCGTAGGTGCCCTGCACGATGCCCTGGCTGCCGATATAGATCCAGGAGCCGGCGGTCATCTGGCCGAACATCATCAGGCCCTTGGCGTCCAGTTCGCGGAAATGCTCCCAGTTGGCCCAGCGGCCCACCAGATTGGAGTTCGCTATCAGTACGCGAGGAGCGTCGGCATGGGTGCGGAACACGCCTACCGGCTTGCCGGACTGCACCAGCAGCGTCTCGTCGTCGCCCAGGGTCTTCAAGGTGGCCACGATCTGGTCATAGCACTGCCAATTGCGCGCCGCGCGGCCGATGCCGCCGTATACCACCAGATCCTCCGGGCGTTCCGCCACGTCGGGGTCCAGGTTGTTCATGAGCATGCGCAGCGGGGCTTCGGTGAGCCAGCTGCGGCAGGACAACTGAGTGCCCCGCGGGGCGCGGATGACACGGGCGGCGGGAGGATTGTTGGTCATGGCGGTGCTTCCTGGGGCGTGAAGATGTGCTATCTATACCTGTATATACAAGCATAGGCAATAGGGGACGCCCTCAGCCCTCGGCCATCGCGACAAACTACGGCTTGAATGTGCCCGAGAGCTCGTAACGCGAGCCCGGGTAGTATAGATCCGCGACCGATGCCAACCGGTCGTTGCTCCAGGTGCGGCGGCGCACCAGCAGGCTGGCCTCGGCCGGTCCCAGCTTGAGCAGCTTGGCGATCCGCGCTTCAGGAACAATGGCTTGCACCGTGTGTTCGGCTCGGTGCAGCGGCGCCTGCCGCATCAGATATTCATGCGGGGTCTGGCGTGTGAAATCCACTTTGAGGTACCCCGGCACCACCACGGCGTTCACGTAGCGGTCTTCGAGCAGCAGCGGAGAACTGCCCTCGAAATGCAACAGCAATGAATGAAACAGGGGCGCTCCGGCAGGTACCCCGAAGCGGGCCGCGGTGGCCTCGTCCGCCGGCATTTCTTCGAGTTTCAATATCTTACAGTGATACTCGTGGCCGCGGGCCCGGACTTCGTCGGCGATGTTGTGCACTTCGAGCGGATGGGAGTGCACCCGTCGTTCCGCGACGAAAGTCCCGACGCCGGCGACACGGACCAGGTAGCCCTCGCTGGCCAGCTCGCGCAGCGCCCGATTGGCCGTCATGCGCGAGACCTTGAGTTTGCTGACCAGTTCGTTTTCCGACGGGACCCGGTCCGCCACTTTCAGCGCGCCCGAGGCGATCCGCCGCAGGACGTGCTCCTTGACCTGCTCGTAGCGTGCGTTGGACAAGCGCGTTGTGTTCCTTGGAGGCGAAAGCGAATTGCGGGGCATCATACGCACCCTGCGGCGACGCCGGCAAATGGCGGCCTCGCGCCGGTCCCGGCCCGATCCAGGCCGGGCTTCCCCGGCAGCGGTCAGCTCATTTCCCTTAGTTGCTGGTAAGGCGAAAGCCCAGCGCCTGCCAATAATGTGAACCAGCACGCCAAATACCCCCGCGGCGGGCATCAAGCGGAGCTGGCCTGGCGCCGATACTAGGGGAACGTCCGATCCGGAGCTGGCCGCTCATGCCCGTCGAACAAACATCCCCGCAGCGCGGGCGCAAGAACGTGCGATGACTGGGTTCGCGCTCACCTCGCAGACATACCACGTGTTGTGGTTCGTCATGCTCTGTGGCGTGCTGGTCGTGCTCGCGGCAATTCTGCTGCACCGGCTGCGCGTGGGACAGCTGCGACGCGATGCTGCAAAACTCGAAGCCCTGGTCGCGGAACGCACTCGTGCACTGTCGATCGCCAAGGAAGATGCCGAGAACGCCACGCTGGCCAAGTCCCAATTCCTGGCCAACATGAGCCACGAAATCCGTACCCCCATGAACGGCGTGATCGGCATGACCGGGCTGTTGCTCGACACCAAGCTGGATCGCGCGCAGCGCGATTATGCGGAGACCATCCGCGCCAGTGCCGAATCGCTGCTCACCATCCTCAATGACATCCTCGACTTCTCCAAGATCGAGGCCGGCAAGCTGGACATCGAGGACATCGAGCTGGATGTGCGGGCGCAGGTGGAAGATGTGGCCTCGATCCTGGCGTTCCAGGCGGCGGCCAAGAACATCGAGCTGGTGGTCAACGTGCGGGCCAATGTGCCGGTCCGGATGCGGGGAGATCCGCAGCGTATCCGGCAATGCCTGTTGAACCTGGTCGGCAACGCCATCAAGTTCACCCAACAGGGAGAGGTCGTCATCGACGTGGCGGCCGTGGGCAAGGCCGACGACCGGACCTTGCTGCATTTCGAGGTGCGCGATACCGGCATCGGCATTGCCCGGGAGGTGCTCGACAAGCTGTTCCGGCCGTTCACCCAGGCGGATGCTTCGACTACCCGCAAATTCGGCGGCAGCGGGCTAGGCCTGTCCATCGTGCGCAAGCTGGTGGATATGATGGGCGGGCGCAGCGGTGCGCAGAGTGAAGTGGGCCGGGGCTCGACGTTCTGGTTCACTCTGCCGATGCCGGTGGCCGCGGCGCAGGAACCGCCGGCTGCGATGTTGTCGCAGCAAGCGGCATACGGCCGCAAGGTATTGCTGGTCGACGACAACGATACCAACCGGCGCGTGCTGTCGGGCCAGATGGTGCAGGCGGGCTACGAAGTGGAGACGGCCGCCGATCCGCACCTGGCGGAACGGCTGTTGCGCACCGCCTCGGTGCCGTTCGACGCCGTGCTGCTGGATCTGCAGATGCCCGGCATGGATGGGGCCATGCTGGGTGAGCGCATCATGAAAGCGCCGGACATCAAACCCACGCGGCTCATCCTGCTGACGTCGCTGGATCGGCCCGGAGATATTCAACGCTTTGCCGACATTGGCTTCAGCGCTTATCTGACCAAACCGGTACGCACCGCGGAATTGCTCGATTGCCTGAACCGGGCCTTGTCGCAGGAGCCCCACGTCTGGCACATGCGCAGCCAGCCGATCATTACGCGCGGCTCGCTGGTGGCGGGGGAACAGAAAAAGCTGTACCAGGGCCACGTGCTGCTGGTCGAGGACAACGCGGTCAATCAGCGGGTGGCCAGCAAATACCTGGAGCGCCTCGGTTGCGAAGTCCGGGTCGTCAGTGACGGCCAACAGGCCTTGCACGCGTTCTCGCATGCCGCCTTCGATTTCATCCTGATGGACATGCAAATGCCGGTCATGGATGGATTGGAGGCGACGCGCCAGATTCGTATGCTGGAACGCCGGAATACCCGGCTCGGCCGGACGCCCATCGTGGCGTTGACCGCCGATGCCATGATGGGGACCCTGGAGCGCTGCCTGGACGCCGGTATGGACGACTATCTGACCAAGCCGCTCGACATCGCGCGCCTGCAGGCGGTGCTCGGCCAATTTCTGGGACAAGTCAAGGCATCCGCCGCCGAGAATGTCCCGTCGGTACAGGACCTGGAAGCGCAAGAGATCCTGGCGCGGCTGGTCACCATTGCCGGCGACGACGATCCTGGCTTCATCGCCGAGTTGGTCAACACCTATGTCAGCAGCTGCGAGCCCGTGCTGGCCGAGATGCGGCAGGCCGGCGGCGTCAATGACTGCGTGCGTCTTGCGACCGCGGCACACAAATTTCGAGGCGCGAGCGTCAACCTGCGGATAGATCGGCTCGCGGTACTGGCGCTGCAGATCGAGTTGGCGGCGAGAGCCGAGGAATGCGGCAACGGGTTGCCGGAAATCGAGCACTTGGCCGTCGAATTCAGTCGCCTTGCCGCCGCCCTGCGCGCGCGGCTCGCAGCCGGCCTGGCGCCGCGCCAGGTCGCCGCTCAGGGTTGAATTCAGGCCGCACACTATTCCGATCCGGTCAAGTCCCGAGCCATGTGACATGGCCCGCGCGCGGGGTCGCTTCAGGCGGGCTGTCCATGTCCGTCCATCTATAATAATGTCCGCAAGCAGAACCGGCCGCCTTAAGAAGAGGTCTTGCATGCGTCGTTCTACTTACTCGCTTTGCTTGTTTGCCACCACGATCATGTTCGGCGCCATGTCCGGCTGCGCACCCAAGGCGCCACCGGCCGCTTCTGACGAGGCTCCCGCCCAGTCGCTGACCATCATCAATGCAAAGGTGTGGACCGGTGATGCCGCCCAGCCCTGGGCGCAGGCGCTGATGATCGAAGGTGAGAGCATCACGCTGGTTGGTTCCAACGAGGATGTGCGCCGGCGGGCCGCCAAGACCAACATCGTCGATGCCGGCGGGCGCATGATCGTGCCGGGCTTCACCGACAGCCACGTGCATTTCGTGGATGGCGGCCTGCAAATCAAAGCGGTGCAACTGCGCGACGCCAAGACTCGCGAAGAGTTCGTAGCCCGCATCAAGGACTATGCGGCCAAGGTGCCGGCCGGCACCTGGATCCTGGGCGGTAATTGGGATCACAGTCTGTGGGGTGGCGAGCTTCCCACCAAGGAATGGATCGATGCGGTGACCCCCGATCATCCGGTCTGGATCATGCGGCTCGATGGCCACATGGCCTTGGCGAACAGCGCGGCGCTGAAGGCGGCGGGCGTTACACGCGCCACCAAGAACGTCGACGGCGGTGAGATCGTGCGGGCCAAGAACGGCGAACCCACCGGCATCCTCAAGGACAATGCCTTACAACTGGTCGAATCCGTGGTACCGGTGCCATCCCAGGAGACCAAGGACAATGCCCTGGCGGCGGCAATGCAGTACGTCAACGCGCAAGGCGTGACCTCGGTGCACAACATGGGGACCTGGAGCGATCTGGAAACCTTCGATCGCGCGGCCAAGGCCAAACGGCTCACCACCCGTATCTACGCGGCCGTGCCACTCGCCGATTGGCAGAAGCTGAGCGAGGTGGTACAGGCCAAGACCTACGGCGGCAGCGACGGCCGTGGCGACGAGTGGCTGCGCATCGGCGCCTTGAAAGGTTTCATGGACGGTTCGCTGGGCTCGCACACGGCCGCGTTCCTCGAGCCGTTCAATGATGCCCCCAAGGACAAGGGCCTGCTGGTGAACAAGCAGGAAGACATGTACCGGTGGATTTCGGGAGCCGACAAGGCTGGCTTGCATGTGATGGTGCACGCCATCGGCGATCGCGCGATCCAGATGCTGCTGAATACTTACGAGCAGGTGGAGAACGAGGACGGCGCGCGTGACCGGCGCTTCCGTATCGAGCATGCACAGCACATCGCGCCAAGCGATATTCCGCGCTTTGCCCAGCTGAATGTGATTGCCAGCATGCAGCCCTATCATCTCGTCGACGACGGGCGTTGGGCCGAGAAGTTCATCGGCAAACGCATCGCCACCGCCTATGCGTTCCGCAGTTTGCTGGATACCAAGGCCAAGCTGGCCTTCGGCAGCGACTGGCCGGTGGCTCCGGCCACCCCGCTGGAAGGTATTTATGACGCTGTTACGCGCCGTACCTTGGACGATGCGAATCCGGGCGGCTGGGTGCCGGAGCAGAAAATCAGTGTCGAGGAAGCGCTACGCGCCTACACGGCCACGCCGGCCTATGCGTCCTTCGAAGAAAGTCGCAAGGGCACGCTGAGTGCCGGCAAGCTGGCCGACCTGGTGGTGCTGGACCAGGACCTGTTCAGCATCGCGCCCGAGAAAATCCGCGACGTGCAGGTCGTGGCGACCATGGTGGGCGGCAAAGTGGTGTACGGCGCCTTGCCGGGCAAATAACCCGGGAGAATTCGCGGTGAACTGGCTGGCGCACGTCTTTCTGTCCGAGCCGGACGTGGACTTTCGCTTGGGCAATCTGCTCGCCGACTTGGTGCGAGGCGAGGATCGCTCCGGCATGAGCGCCGGGTTCTTGCGAGGAGCGCACTGCCACAAGGCGATCGACTCCTTCACCGATGCTCATGCGCTGGTGCGCCGCAGCCGGGCCCGGCTCGGCGCTCAGCATCGCCGCTTCAGCGGCGTGCTCATCGATGTGTTCTACGATTATTTTCTGGCGACACACTGGAGGGATTACTCCAGCGTGCCCTTGGACGCATTCACCGCGGATTTCTATCTCGCCGTCCGGAATCGCAGCATGCGCTTGCCGCGTGAGGCACAAGCGACCATGGACCGAATCATCGCGCACGATCTGCTGGGTCAGTACGCCCAGGTCGCAGGGGTGGAGCATTCGCTGCGCCGCCTGTCCACGTATCTGTCGTCCCGCTGGGGCCGGGACTTCGCACTCGATAGCAGCGTGTCGGTGCTGCGCGCGTACGAAAGCGAGCTGGCGGATGATTTCGCGGCGTTCTTCCCGCAGTTGCAGCAGCACGTGGCGGCAGGCTCTTGGGGCGGCTAAACCTGTTGCTGTTTCCAGCGGCCCTGGCGGAACAGCAGCAAGGCCCAGATCGCCAGCACCGAATAGGACACCGGCAGGGAAATGAAGACGCCGAGCGGACCCAGTCCGAAGGTATGAGCCAGCAACCATGCCAGCGGCACCTGGCCCAGCCAGAAACAGAAAAAATTCAGGCGGGTGGGTGTACGTGTGTCGCCGGCCCCGTTGAAGGCCGCTTCCATGCACATGCCGGCGGCATACAGCGGGAAGGCCAGGGCCACGATCCAGAGCGCCTGCCTGCCGTACGCCAGGACTTCGAGCTCGGTGCTGAAGAAGCCGACCAGCGGGCCCGACAGGATCACGAACACCACACCGATCACGCCTAGGAAGATCATGTTCATGCGGGTCGCGATCTTGACCGCCGCTTCCGCGCGTTCTGGTTTGTGAGCGCCGAGATTCTGGCCGACCAGCGTCGCTCCCGCGTTCGACAGGCCCCAGGCGGGCATCAGGGCGAAAATGATGATGCGCATCGCAATGGTATAGCCGGCCAGGGCGGCGCTGCCGAACGGCGCTATGATCTTGACCAGACCGATCCAGCTCGTGGTGTTGATCAGCATCTGTGCCACGCCGGTACTGGCGGTGACCAGGATCAGTTTCAGCAGCTCCATGACCGGTCGCAGGTGCCGCAGTTGCACGCGGATGCGGCTGTGATGGCCGGTCAGATGCCACAGCTGGTACAGCACACCGACGCCACGGCCGATATTGGTGGCCACCGCGGCGCCCGCCAGTCCCATCTCAGGGAACGGCCCCCAGCCGAAAATGAAACATGGGCCGAGCACGATGTTGAGCGCATTGGCCAGCCACAGCGTACGCATGGCGATCACGGCGTCGCCGGCACCGCGGAAGATGGCATTGATCAGGAAGATCATGAACACGGTGACGTTGCCACCGAGCATCAGGCGCGCGAAGTCAGTCCCCAGGACGACGATGCTGTCGCTCGCGCCCATCAGCCTGAGTATGTCGGCGGCAAAGTAGCCGAGGATCAGGCCCACGCCGGCCGATACGGCGATGCCGAGCAGCATGATCTGTCCGGCGGTCTGCGCCGCGCGTTCCGTATCCTTCTCGCCGATGCGCCGGGCGACGATCGCGCTGCCGGCGATCGAGATGCCCATGGCAAGGGCATAGATCAGCGCCATCACCGCTTCAGTGATGCCGACCACCGCGATGGCGTCGCTGCCGAGATGCGAGACCCAGAACACGTCCACCACCGCGAACAGCGATTCCATGATCATTTCCAGGACCATGGGAACCGCCAGCAACAGCACGGCACGGTTCAGCGATACCGCCGTGTAGTCGTGGTGCTGACCTTTCAGGGCCTGGCCGACGATGCGCCAGAACGAATCTTGCGCAACGCCGGATTGGGCGGGGGACGGTGTGGACATACGGGAATGGGAGGGACGAAAGCGCGCATTCTACACACATGCGCCAGGTGCGCCGCCCGCCTCCTTGCGGGCGTGGCCAATCGAGTTTCAGCCGAGGCGGAACAAGCCCAGGGCGGTCACCAGTTCGTCGAGAGTGGCTTGGGTGACCGCGCGCGCTTCGAGTGTGCCCGAGCGAACCATATCGAGCACATAGTCGGGCTGCTGCGCGTAATGGGCGCGTCGCTCCCGGATCGGGGCCAGCAGAGTCTGCAGGACGGCTTCGAGCCGTTGCTTCATCGCCATGTCGCCGAGACCGCCACGGCGGTATTGCGCCTTCAGGTCGGCAACCGCGGCCGGGTCCTGATCGAAGGCATCCAGGTAGGTGAACACGACATTCCCTTCCACCTGGCCGGGGTCGCTGGCACGCAGATGGTTGGGGTCGGTATACATCTGGCGCACGGCCTGGCGGATCTGTTCGGGAGTCGCCGACAGGCTGAGCGCATTGCCTTGGGATTTGCTCATCTTGGCCTTGCCGTCGATGCCAGGCAGCCGGCCCACCGAAGGAATGAGGGCCTGGGCTTCCTTCAGTACCTCGCGGCCGATTTGCGTGTTGATGCGTCGTACGATCTCGTTGGTCTGTTCGACCAGCGGCGACTGATCCGCGCCGACGGGCACGACCGTGGCCTTGAAGCCCGTTATGTCCGCCGCCTGTGACACCGGGTAACACAGGAAGCCGGCGGGGATGTCCCGGCCGAAGCGGCGCGAGCGTATTTCGTCCTTGATGGTGGGATTGCGCTCCAGCCGCGCGACGGTGACGAAATTCAGGTAGAGCAGGGTCAGCTCGGCCAGGGCCGGCAGGCCGGATTGCAGACAGATCGTGGTCTGGCCGGGATCGATCCCGACCGCCAGATAGTCCAGCGCGACTTCCAGCACATTGCGCCGTACCTTGCCGGGGTCGTGCGCGTTGTCCGTCAGCGCCTGGGTGTCCGCCAGCAGCAGGAACTGACGATGGCTGGTCTGCAGACTGACGCGATTGCGCAGCGTGCCGGCAAAGTGTCCCAGATGCAGCGGTCCGGTGGGTCGATCGCCAGTGAGTATGACGGGACGGGACGGGAATTCGACGGGCATGTTGACTCCTTTGGAGGGGAGCCACCGCGTGCCGGCCGGCTTGTCGTTCGGGAGATCGAAAATGACGTTGCTGGCCGGTTAACGGCGGCAACGTTCAGATTAGAGATTAATGAATGACGACGTGCCGCTCCTAGAAGGAGCGCCACCACAGTGTCCTGACGGGCTGCGTCGCGTTATTCATGCTGCTTGAATAGCACAATCATTCCCGCCGGCACAAGCTGTGCCGGCGGGATGGCGGTCTGCGTTCGCCGCGATTCAAGGCTCAATCCGCAGCGACCAGGTGCGGGATCGGCACATTGGGATCCACGTCGGCCGCGTAGTCCACGCCCGGCACCTCGAAACCGAACAGCCGCAGGAAATCGGTCTTGTAGCCGGCGAAGTCGGTCAGTTCGTACAGGTTCTCATTGGTCACCTGATTCCACAGCGCCTGAACCCTGGCCTGCACCTCGGGCTGGATCTCCCGGTCGTCGGCTCGCAGGCGGCCTTCCGCATCGAGGCGCGGCGTGGTGCCGTACAGGCTTTCCTTGAACAGACGATAGACCTGTTCGATGCATCCTTCGTGCGTGCCCAGCGGCTTCATGATCTTGAACAGCAGCGACAGATACAGCGGCATCATGGGGATGGCCGAGCTGGCCTGCGTGACCACGCCCTTCAGGACCGCGACGCGTGCGTCGCCGCCGGTGGCAGCCAGCTTGGCGCGGATGGCCAGCACTTTCTGGTCCAGGTCCTTCTTGGCGGCGCCGATCGAACCGTTCCAGTAGATGTCACGCGTGATTTGTTCGCCGACGTAGGTGAAAGCCGTGGTCTTGGCGTTCGGCGCCAGGACACCAGCCTGCGCCAGCGCGTCGATCCACATCTGCCAGTCCTCGCCCCCCATCACAGCCACCGTGTTGTCGATTTCCTCCTGGGTGGCCGGCTCCAGCACCACCTCCTTGACCACTTCCTTGTCGGTGTCGATGCCGCGGAACGCGACCGCCTTGCCGATGGGCTTCAAGGTCGAGTTGTACACCACGCCGGTCTTGGGATGCGTACGGCGCGGCGAGGCGAGGCTGTAGACCACCAGGTCGACCTGGCCCAGGTCGCGTTTGATGACGTCGATGGTCAGCTGTTTGATGGCGTCGCTGAAGGCGTCGCCGTTGATGCTCCTGGCGTACAGGCCCTGGGCGGTGGCGAATTTGTCGAACGCGGCACTGTTGTACCAGCCGGCGGTGCCGGGCTTAGTGTCGCCGGGCTTTTCGAAGAACACGCCGAGCGTGGCGGCGCCCGACCCGAAAGCTGCCGTGATCCGCGAGGCAAGGCCGTAGCCGGTGGAGGCACCGATCACCAGGACTTTCTTGGGGCCGTCCACCGGGCCGTGCGCGGTGACGTAGTCGATTTGCTCTTTGACATTGGCCTCACAGCCGACGGGATGGGCAGTGACGCAAATGAAGCCGCGCACGCGCGGTTTGATGACCATACGAACCTCGATGTCAGACTGATCGGCAGGCCCCGATGGTATCATTCCCGGGTCAACGGTTCCTGGCACCCCAGCGCTTCGTGTCCATCCGGCCTGTGTCCTTGAATGGCGTCGCTCCCGCCACTTTCCAGTTGCCGCGCGGTGCGTGGGCCACCGTGCTCGACTGCCTGGCTGCACATTTCACGGCGATTGCGCGGGAGCAGTGGATCAGCCGCATGGACCGGGGGCTGGTCCTCGACGAGCGAGGCGTTGCGTTGACCCAGGCCAGTCCATATCGGCCCGGGCTGCGGGTGCACTATTACCGTGAAGTGCCCGCGGAGGCACCCATTCCGTTCGCCGAGACCCTGTTGTACGCGGACGAGCATCTGGTGGTGGCGGACAAGCCGCATTTTCTGCCGGTGGCGCCGGTGGGCCGCTATGTCCGAGAGACGCTGCTGACCCGCTTGCAGCAACGTCTCGCCAATCCCGAGTTGTCGCCGCTGCACCGGATCGATCGTGGCACGGCGGGATTGGTCATGTTCTCGGCCAGGGCCGCGACCGGCAATGCCTACCAGGCGTTGTTTCGCGACTGCCGGATCGCCAAGCACTACGAAGCGATCGCACCTGCGCTGCCCGCGCGGCAGTTTCCGTTGACCCGTGCGTCGCGCATCGTCCGGGGTGAACCCTTCGTGCGCAGCCAGGAGGTCGTTGGGCCTGTGAATGCGCGTACCCGTATCGAAGTGGCGCAAGGCGAGGGGCGCTTATGGCGCTACACCTTGTATCCCGAGACCGGCAAGAAGCACCAGTTGCGGGTCCATCTGGCCGCGCTGGGGGCGCCGATCGTCAACGATGATTTCTATCCGGTCATGGTCGAGCGGGCGGTCGACGATTTCAGCCGGCCGTTGCAACTGCTGGCGCGCGGCATCCGATTCCGCGATCCTGTGACCGGTGGCGAACGCGAATTCGTCAGCCGGTTCCGCCTGGCCGAGCCGGACGGCCACGAGCTCACTGCGCAATGGGGGAGTTGAGGATGGTCAGTACCAACGTGCTGCTACGGGAACGCGGACATCACGACAGCGGCAGGGTCGGAATGATCGAGCTGTTCTTCGACTTGGTATTCGTGTTCGCGGTCACGCAGCTGTCACATAGCTTGCTGGCACAGCTCACCTTGACGGGCGCGGCGCGCACGGCGTTGCTGCTGCCGGCGATCTGGTGGGTCTGGATCTATACCTCCTGGACCACCAACTGGCTCAACCCGGAGCGCGTCCCGGTACGCCTGGCCCTGTTCGGATTGATGGTCGCCGGATTGGTGCTGGCCGCATCCATCCCGGGAGCATTCGGTGAGCGGGGGATCGCATTCGCCGCCGGCTACGTGGCCATGCAATTGGGCCGGACGCTGTTCGCGCTTTGGGCGCTGCGGCGTGGCCCGGAGGCGCTGCTGAAGAACTTCCAGCGCATTATCGTCTGGCTGGCGCTGGCCGGCGTGTTCTGGATCGTCGGCGGCTATGCCGACCCGCAGGCCCGGGTTGCCTGGTGGTTGCTCGCCCTGGCCATCGAACTGCTGGGACCCACCTGTTTTTTCTGGGTGCCGGGGCTCGGTCGCTCGAGCATCGGCGATTGGAACGTCGATGGTGCGCACATAGCTGAGCGCTGTGCCTTGTTCGTGATCATCGCCCTGGGTGAGTCGCTGCTGATCACCGGCGCGACGTTCTCGCAGCTGGTATGGAGCGCCGATACCTTCGTGGCCATGCTGGTGGCGGTCGTGGGCAGCATCGCCATGTGGTGGGTGTACTTCGACACCGGCGCCGAGCGGGCCACGCATCGCATCGTGCATGCCAGCGATCCCGGTCGGCAGGCGCGCATCGCCTACACTTATCTGCACATGCTGATCGTGGCCGGCATCATAGTCTGCGCCGTGGCCGACGAATTGGTGCTGATGCACCTGGAACACGCCAGCAGCGCGGGCATCGTGGTGATCCTGGGCGGCCCGTTCCTTTATCTGCTCGGCAACCTGCTGTTCAAATGGGTCACCAACGATCGTCCCACCCCGCCGCTGTCACACCTGGTGGGCCTGGCCCTGCTGCTCATCCTGGCACCCGTGGCCTTGCGCCATGAATTTTCCGCCCTGATGCTGTCCACGCTCACCACCCTGATCCTGGTCATCGTGGCGGCCTGGGAGACCATCGCTTTGCGTCGGCGTTGAATTGGGCGCGTGAATCGAAAGGGATCGCCCGCAGCGTTCATCGGTTGCTGCGGGCGATGCTTGAGTCAGGAACTCATTCGATCCACAGCTCGCGTTCCTTGTCCTTCCAGAATTCGATACCCATGGTGCTGTGATTGAAGACGCCCTGGTAATAGGGGTCGTTCTTCTTGTACTCGGCGTAGATGCCCTGGTAGTCGCCGCGCTTCTTCTTGTATTCCTCGAAGGCGGCCATGCTGTCGTATTCCCACAGAATGAAATGACGACCTGATTCCATCCCGGCGACATGCTTTTCGAAGTAGCGCACGCTCTTCCATTCCTTGAACAGGTCGCGATGCTCATTCACATACTTGAGCCAGCGGCGCATCCACTCGTCGTGCTCCTTCTCCTTGCCTTCGGCGATCACCCAGCTTTCCATCTCGAATACGGACATGATTCTTCCCCTCGGGCTAGCGATACTTGTTACCGCCGAATTCACCGGCGTACTTCAGCAGGGTCTGCATTTCCGGCGTCACGTTGCGAGCACGCGGTGCCGTGGTCTCACCCGCCGGGCTTTTAGTCGTGGCGGCCAAGGCCGACCCGCCCGCTACCAGCACGGCACCGCCGGCCAGCGCGGACCGCAACAGCGTCCGTCGCGCAATTTTCTTGGTCATGGTACGCAATCCCCCTAAATGGTTGGTTGGATGGATCAATCAATGCAAGCTAGCGCTTGCGCCACTGGAAGAACTCCACTGAGTAACCGCCCGGGTCGCGCAGCAGGAAGGCCCGGATCGGTACAGCAGGGTGGTCATAGATCGGTTTCTGGATCTTGATCTCGGTATTGCCCTGCAGGCGCCGGTACCAGGACTCCACGTCGTCGGTTATCAGGCTCACCATGGTGGCGTCGCGTTTGGCGTCGGCGGGAACCTGGTCTTCGGGAGCCTTGACGATGCCGAGCGTGGCACCCGTGGCGGTACGGTACAAGGTGACCCAGGGGGTCTCGTAGTAGTGCGTCAGGCCGAGCAGCTTGCCGTAGAAATGCCGAGGCGCGGCAAGATCGGTGTAGTACAGAAACGTGGCTTGCTCGTACACGCCGGCCGGTGGAGCGGCGGGGGTGAACTGCACGACGGTGTCGGCGCTTGCTGTGTCATTGGCAGGTCCACTCACGGCACAACCCGCTCCCCAAGTGATGGCCGAGGCCATGAAGATGTAGCGTGCGAGGTTCACGAAGCGGGATGTCTGGTGGTGGTTGCGCAAAGTTGGTGCAGCCAGGTTGTCGGTGTGGATCTGCATGGAGCGTCCCGGCGCATGCTGGGTTCGAGCGTGTTTTGCTTCGTGTGCCATCCTAGCCTGCACCTTCCTCCGGAGGCATGCGGCAATTAGGGCTGCAGCCCAAAATCTCGTATATACAGGTCTGCTGTCGTACCGGATATTCGTGCCATGCGGAGCCGGTATGGCGTCAGACGGCGACCGCAATGAATCAAGCGTTGCGCGCTGCCCACGGGGAGGGGCGCGCAGCGGAAATACGAAAGACGCGCCGTATGCCAAACATCGTTCTGGGGGCGACCATGCAGCATTTCTCATCGCAGCCGAATCGGATGCGTCCGGTCGGACGTTCGAGCCGAGTACTTTCGGCGGCCGTATTATCCACCGTTGCGGCCAGCGTGGTGTCGGTCGCCGTGCCTTTCGCGGCCCATGCACAGGCCCAGACACAAGCCCAGCCCAGCAGTGAGCTGGAGGTGGTGGTGGTGACCGCGCAGCGTCGCGAGGAGACGTTGCAGAAGGTTCCAGCCAGTATCTCAGTGTTCAGCAGCGAGAAGCTGGACGCAGCCAACGTGAAGGACGTGCGTGGCTATTTCATGCAGACCCCCAACGTGACTTTCCAGGAAGAAGGCAAGAGCGGACCGCGTTCGGTGGATATCGCCATGCGCGGCGTCAGCAACATCGGTGGCGCCGTCGATGCCTTCGGCATCTATGTCGACGGTTTCAATATCGCCAACGGAGCCCAGGAAGGCGCGGTGAATCCGGCGTTCGAAGACATCGAGCGTGTGGAAGTACTGCGCGGGCCGCAGGGAACATTCTTCGGGCGCAACGCCACGGGTGGAGCGCTGAATATCACCAGCAAGGCGCCGGGGCCGGAGTTCGAGGGTCAGATCAAGACCCATTATGGCTCCTACGGCACCTGGGGGCTCACCGGGGTGGTCAATGCGCCGGTGGTCGATGACAAGTTCTTCCTGCGCGCCATGGTGAATTACGAAGAGAGCGACGGCTTCGTGCGCAACGTCAACCCGGCCGGCGGCCGCAGTGATTTCCAGCTTACCAATGTGAAGCTGGCCGGACGCTGGCTGATCAATGACCGGCTCACCATGGACCTGTCGGCCTATATCACCCGCGAGGACTCCGGGCTCAATCCGATGATTCCCACCGGGGTGATGAGTGCCGATACCGGTTCCATCATCGGTACCACGGTGCCGGTGTCGGACGGTCTGGCTTTCTATCCTCGCAATACCAGCGTGGTGAACCACGACCGGCCGCTCCAACAGAGCAACGATCTGAGCATCGGCAACCTGCGGCTGCGTTACCAGGGCGATGGCTTCGAGATCCACTCCATTACCGGCTACATGGATACCGAGCGACGCTACGATGATGACCTGGATTTCACCAGTGAGCCGCTGCTGACCCAGAAGATCGATGACAACTCGCACACCTGGAGCGAGGAACTGCGCGTCCAGTCCACTGGCGACGGTCCGTGGGTCTGGACCGTCGGCGCATTGTATGCTCAGGACTACAAGGCTATTTTTCACGAAGTACGGGCTGGCACGGGCGGCTTCTTCGGCCTGCCGAATGCCTTCCCCATCGACATCGTCGTGGAAGACACGCGGACCAAGAGCTGGGCGTTGTTTGCCCAGACCACCTGGCATGCGACGGATAAACTGGCGCTGACATTGGGCGGACGCTATTCCGACGACAACGTGGCCAAGACCTCCGGCGGCATCGGTTTCGGCACGCCCAAGCAGAACAACCGTGGCGAGGTCTCGTTCACGGATTTCTCGCCGCGCCTGTCCGTGTCCTACGACTGGACCGACGACCTGACCACTTACGCGACGGCGTCCAAGGGTTACAAGGCCGGTGGCCTGCAATTCAACGCGGCGCTGCCGCAGCAGTTCTACGACAAGGAAAATCTCTGGAACTATGAATTGGGCATGCGTTCGTACTGGTTCGATCGCAAGCTGATGCTGAACGCCACCGTGTTCCAGATGGACTGGAAGGACCTGCAGGTGGAATCGTCGTCCACCATCATCGATTCGGAAGGCGCGATCGTGGTGCTCGATGCGACCACCAACGCGGCCAGTGCCACCAGCCGTGGCGCGGAGCTGGAGATCACAGCCCGCCCGATCAGCGCATTGCAATGGGATGCGGCGATCGGCTACCTGGACGCCAAGTTCGACGAGTTCCCCAATGCCATCGTGTCCGGCGTGCAAGTGGACCTGTCGGGCAGGACGATTATCCGCTCGCCCAAGTGGACGCTCAGCTCCAACGTACAGTATGAGTTCCCGATGGCCGGGGTGTCGGCCGACGCAACGGGGTATGGACGGGTGGAATGGAGTTACCGTTCCAAGACCAAGCCCAATGTACCCTCCATCATCGAAACCGGCTTCCCCAACGACATCGAGGCCTTCCAGGTGGTGAACCTGCGTGCCGGTTTGCGCACCGGGGCCTGGGGGTTCGAAGCTTTCCTCGAGAACGCACTGGACGAACAGTACTTCACCGGTCACGCGGCCTTCGGTTTCGGTGGCATCCGTGTTCGTCCGCACCCACGGCTGTGGGGTGTGCGCGCCTCGTTCAATTTCCACTGATCCGTGCTCGATCGGATCGCGAAACGCTGTGCAGCGCCAGCCATCTGGCTGGTGCTGTGGTGCCTGGTGTCACCGTTGGCGACTGCGGCGAGTGAACGCTTCGCCATCCTGGCCAACAACGAAAAGATCGGTACGCTGGTGGTGACGCACCAGGACCGACGGATCGAGATCGACTATCGCATCGATGACAATGGACGCGGGCCGAAGATCCGGGAGTCCCTGCTGCTCGACGCGGCTGGCGTGCCGGTGCAATGGCATATCGAGGGGGCGGCGGGTATCGGGGCGGCCGTCAAAGAAAGCTATAGCCTGCGAGGCTCCCGCGCTTCCTGGAAGAGTTTGAACGATTCCGGCAACGCCAGCGGCGGGAACGGTGCGCTGTATGTGGCCAGTGCCGCCAGTCCGTGGAGTTATGGACTTTACCTGCGCCAGCTGTTGAAGCGGCCGGCGTTGCGGACCGACGCGCTGCCGGTCGGCGAATTGCGCGCCGAGAAGCTGCGCGATCTGCAAGTCGGCAGCGGTGCCACTGCGCTTACCGTGAGTGCCTATGCGCTTTGGGGGCTGGATACCGCACCCAAGCTGGTACTGATGAGCGCGTCGGACGGAACTTTGTTCGCCGTGCTGGATTCCCGCTCGGTCCTGGTGCTCGAAGGATACGAGTCGGAATATTCCTCCCTGTCCCGCCTGGCGACCGACCTCAGTCGCGAGTACCTGGAACGATTGACCCGCCAGCTGACGCACCGCGTCGACGGCCCCATCCATGTTCGCAACGTGCGTGTCTTCGACAGCCACTCGGGTCGGCTGTCGGAACCGCAGACGGTGGTTATATATCGCAACCGCATCGCCAGCGTGCGTGCCGATGCCGAGGCCCCGGCCGATGCCATGGTGGTCGACGGTGAGGGTGGAACCTTGTTGCCTGGCCTGACCGACATGCATTCGCATGTGTCCGACTGGGACATGCCGCTGTATCTGGCCGGCGGTGTGACTTCGGTGCGCGACCTGGGTAACGACAATGGCATGTTGCAGGAACTGGTGACCCGGACGGAGTCCGGCGCGAGCATGGAGCCGCGCGTCACCCTGTCGGGCTTCCTCGAAGGGCGCAGCAAGTTCTCGGCCAAACTGGGGTTCGTCGTCGATCAGTTGCCGGCGGCGCTCGACAAGGTGCGCTGGTATGCCGATCACGGCTACTGGGGCATCAAGGTCTACAGTTCCATGACGCCCGATTGGGTCAAACCCATCGCCGAGGAGGCGCACCGCCTGGGGCTGCATGTGAGTGGACACGTGCCCGCGTTCATGACGTCCGAGCGCGCGGTGCGTGACGGGTACGATGAAATCAATCATATGAATCAGCTGCTGCTGAGTTTCGTATTGTCACCTCAGGAGGATACCCGGACGCCACTGCGTTTCACCGCGGTCGGCGAGCGGATGGCCGGTCTCGATCTGAACAGCGAGCCGGTGCAGCGCATGGTGGCCTTGATGAAAGAGCGTGGCACGACACTCGACGTGACCATGGGTGGCCTGGAATGGATGCTGCTGAGCCGTCCCGGAAAATCGCCTCCCGCCATCGAAGGTTGGCTGCCGCACATGCCGGGCCCAGTGCAGCGCGCGCGACGCACGGCCGTACTCAGTTTCACCGACGAGCAGGCGCCGGTCTACAAGGCCTCGTGGGAGAAATTGATGGCGGCGCTCAAGATGTTGTACGACGCCGGTTTGCGCATCGTGCCTGGCACCGACGACGTGCCCGGGTTCATGTTGCACAGCGAACTGGAAGTCTATGGGCGGGCTGGCATTCCCAATGCGCAGGTGCTGCGGATCGCGACCCTGAATTGCGCGCGCTATCTGGGCCGCGACCAGGAGCTGGGCTCGGTCGAGCGGGGCAAGCTGGCCGACCTGATGCTGGTGGCGGGCGATCCGACCCGGGACCTGAGTGCCATCCGCCAGGTGCGCATGGTGCTCAAGGACGGCGCCGTGATTTTTCCGGAAGAAGTCTACTCGGCCATGAGCATTCAGCCCTTTGGCCGCAAGCCGCCAGTCAAACTGCCCGCCGCGCAGTAGCATCATCGAACAGAGGTACGGGCGTGAATCGATCCAGACGAGGCTTTCTCCAGGATTCCGCGCGGCTGGCGGTCCTGTCCGCCATGGCGCCGCTGGCTGGCCTCGCCGCGGGCAATGAAGCCGCGGGCCCGGTCAAGCGTTACTCCACTCGCGCGATCGATCTGGTGCGTACCTCCCAGGCTGTCGATCTGAAGCATGCCCTGACCCTGAACCCGGAGGTGCTCAAACGCTGGCTCACCGACAGCGCCTCGTTCGGCGAGGCCGACAAAGAGATGTTTCGCGGCAGCGGTCTGCGACTCATTCAGACCACGCTCGAGACCGTCGATGACACACTGCTGGATTTTGCCTGGCACAACGGTTTCGTGGCCGCGCATGGCGATCTGTTCGTGCGCATCGAGCGGCTGGCGGATCTGGCCAAGCTGGCGGACGGCAAGCGCATCGGCATCATTTTCGGGTGCGAGAACTCGGACCACTTCAAGACCTTGGACGATGTGAATCTGTATTACTCGCTGGGCCAGCGGGTCTCCCAGTTGACCTATAACAGTCAGAACCGCCTGGGCGCGGGCGCGACCGAGCGGGTCGATGGCGGCTTGAGCGACTATGGCGTGGCCGTGGTCGCTCGCATGAACGAGGTGGGCATGGCGGTGGATCTGTCCCACTGCGGCAATCGTACGACCTTGGATGCGATTGCGGCTTCGCAGCGGCCAGTTCTGTTCACCCACGCCGCGACGCGGGCTGTGAACCCTTCGCACCCCCGAACCAAGACCGACGACGCCATCCGCCAGCTCGCCGCGAAGGGCGGCGTCATGGGAATTCCATTCCTGCGTGTTTTCGCCCGCGACCGCGAACCGACCACCCTCGAGCATGTGCTGGATCATTTCGATCACGTGATCAAGCTGGTCGGTGTCGAGCATGTCGCGGTGGGCAGCGACATCGGACCGTATGGTTACGATTCGTTGCCGCGCGCCATGGTCGAAGCCTCCAAGGCGGCGCTCAAACCCGGCAGCTACGGGTTCCGGGACAAGGATGATGTGGAGGGACTGAACCATCCCCGGCGTATCTACGATCTCACCGAAGGACTGATCGGGCGCGGCTACAGCAACGAGGCCATCGGGCTCATCCTGGGCGGCAATGCCCGGCGTGTGCTGGGGCAGATCTGGAAGGCCTGATCGCCCGGCCGTGCTGCGCGATGGCGCACCGGCCGCCGTGATCTGCTGTCATGCCGCATTTGCCGGTACGCCGGCGCTGCCGGCTGCTACGTCTGGCCCGATGAGGTAAAGTCGGCGCGGGCTGTAGTACCGCAGCGAGCCGGCAATGACGACCAAGGATACCCAGAAGCTCATACTCGACACCGCCATAGAGCTGTTCAACCAGCATGGCAGCGGCAAGATATCGGCCAACCGGGTGGCCGATACCTGCCAGCTCAGCCGTGGGCATTTGCATTATCACTTCAAGAAAAAAGAAGAGATCATCGGCGCCATCTATGAGCGCATCGCGGCCGAAGTACGTCACGGCGGCGTCGACGATCTGAAAAAGCCGACCGTGCATCATATGCTGGAGATGCTGGACCGATACCTGGGATTGATCTGGCGCTATCGGTTCTTTTTCCGGGAAATGATGGCGCTGCTGGCCGCGGACGAGCATTTGAAACAGCGCTTCAGCCGCGACCGGCGCGACCGTACCCAGGTCATGATCAAGTACTTCCAGGCCCTGATCGACAACAACGTACTGCTGGGACCGAAAGACCCCAGAACGCTGGAGAACCTGGTCAAGGCCAGCTGGATCGTGTCCGACAACTGGATCAATTATCTGTCGGTGGACAGCCCGGCGGTCTACCCGGACTGTGCCAAGGAAGGCTATGAACTGATGCTGGATCTGTTCCGTGCCTATCTGAGTCCGGCGACGTTGGCCGTGCTGCGGGAAGGAACGGCCGGGCAGACGGGTGACGAGGTCAAAGAAGGTGAGCCGCCACGCTGGGCAATGCGTTGAGCCGATGCGTTGCTTTCGGCCGCGCGGGCGTCGCGGTCTTCACCCTAGAAATTGATATCCGGATTGCCGCCCGGATAGATCACGCCCACGATGCGCATGCCGTTCGGGTCGGTGCATTGCAGCGAGTGAACCTGTTTGCTGGGCAGAAACACCACATCGCCGGGGGCCACCCGGGTCTTCATGTCCTCGGTCCAGATCATGCCCTGGCCGTTCAAGATCAGCAGCGCCTCCTCGTACAGGTGCCGGTGCGGCGCGGCCTTGGAGTAGGGGATGCTGCCGATGAACTGGGTCACCAGGTGTGAACCGACACTCTTGTCGACCAGCAACTGGAAGCTGCGGTCCGCCATGCGCTGTTCCTTGGCAGGGTCCAGCGCGACGATGCGCTGTGGCTGGCTGGCATCGAAATTGTCGAGCATGGGCCGATCGAACCGGGGTGCGTCGATCTGCGGGCAGGCTGAGAAATAGACGGTGATGGTGGTCTCAGTCTCGTTCCTGATGCGGAATGTTTCACCCTGGCGGATGTAAATGCCGGTGTTCGGACGCAGCTCGAAGTCGTGGCCTGAGATTTCGATCGTGCCACTGCCCTGGTTGACGAACAGGACCGTCTCGGCGTCGCCGGCCGATATTGCGGGGGTGGCCCCGGGGCCGACCCTGAGATAGAACATGGACTGGTGCTTGGCGCCGGTAGCGGCGGTGGCCACTGGATTCCAGACCACGTTGCCCACGGTGTTTGCCGGCAGGTTCGCCAGCCGCGCTACGTAGCAAGCGCCGTTCAGCTCGAAGCGGCCCGCGCGGTGATGGGCGACATAGGCCTTGTGCCGGTTGTCCTCGCTGTCCGGATCGTCTTCCTCGTAGGTGTCGCGCAGGTTGTTGTGCGTACCGTCGCAGATCGGTTGCGACCGGGAGTGTTTGCAGCCGCAGAACAGCAGTTCGTGATCCGCTTCGCTGGCAACATATTTGACCGGCTCGAATCCGGTGCCCTGGTGCGAGCCGTCACAGAACGGCTGGCTCTTGCTGCGGCCACAGGCGCACCAATAATAGGTCTTGCCCGGTACCGGCTTGTAATAATACGGCTTGTAGCGCGCAATCGTTGGCTCTGGCTTTTGCGGCGCTGGCTTTTCGTTGCCACTCATGCGAAATCCTCCTGCGACTGGCCTGCCCGCTGGAGGCTCGGCGCCCCGGAAATCAGTGCGCCGGGTGACACTCGAGATGAGCGGTTAGGAGCGATTCCAAGTGTAGCCAAGGATGTTCCGGGCCACGGTGCTGGTTTAGAGCTAGGGGCCTAGACGGCTGCGACGACGGGCTGCGACCGGGGTGGCTGACTGGAATGAGCGTCATCGGCCGTCGGATGACCTGGCCGTGAACACCGCCCGCTGAGCGTCGAAGGCACGCTGGTAGGCGGGCCGCGCTTCGCCACGGGCGATATAGGCACACAGGCTGGGGTACTCCTCCAGGACGCCCGATCCGGTCAATCTGCGCAGCACCGTCACCATCAGCAGATCGCCGGCACTGAACGCACCGTCGAGCCAGTCGGCGCTGCCCAGCCGGTTGGCGAGTTCGCCCAGTCGTACACGGACCCGATCTTCGAGGAGGGCCAGGCGTTCTCCATACCAGGGTTTGCCGCTCTCCAGGTATTCCGCCATTTCCAGATCAACGATGGGCGGTTCCACCGTGTTGAGAGCGGAAAACATCCACGCGATGGCGCGTGCACGAGCATTTGCCTCAGCCGGCAGCAGCCTCGCATGGTGCTCGGCTATGTGAAATACAATCGCCCCCGACTCGAAGAGAGCGAGGTCGCCTGCTTCGTAGGTTGGAATTTGACCGAAAGGATGCAGTGCGAGATGTGCGGCCTGCTTCATCTGACGGAACGAAACCAGTCGCACGTCATAGGACTGACCCACCTCTTCAAACGCCCAGCGAACGCGCATATCGCGTGCCAGTCCCTGGCCGCGGTCGGGTGAATTTTCAAAAGCCGTAATGGTGGGGATCGTTGGTTTCGTCATTTGCGCTGCTCCACATTCGACGGCGGTGTTCCGAGGACGAAACACGAACCCGCATTCCGACATCAGGGGTTCATGCGAGGCTTTCCAGATAGGGGCGCATCACGTTGGCGACGCGGTCGATTTTGGCGTAGTGCCAGATTTCGTCGCTGGTCATGCGGCGACCAATCCACGCATCGCGTAGCGCCTCCAGCGCCACGTCCAGCCCGATCTTGTTGCGGTACTTGAAGCAGTCGGCCACGGTTTTGGCGACGCCGGTGACGCGGATGGTCACGCCATCGACGACGTGCTCCTCGACGCCTTCGGTCAGCGCTGCGCCGGAGAAGCGCACGAGGCGCAGCGGCGGGTAGCCGAGCTTTGGCGTGGCGGCCTTGTTGTCGATGGCCAGCCAGACCTCGAACGGAGCCTGTGTCGTCAGATCATGGAAGCGCAGTGCCGACAGCAGGCACACCACGCCCTTGGGGACGCGGCGGGCAACTTCAGCCAGTGTGCCGTGCGCCGAGACCGTGCGCGCCGCGAGGCCGTACAGCCCGCGTCCAACGCGCTCCAGTTGCCCGCGCCGCACCGCCCGCGTCAGCGCTACCCGTGGGATGCCCAACGGAGCCAGATCGTGCGGGCGCAGCAGTCCCCGTGCGCGCGCCAGCTCCAGTAGCTTGTCGGTGGTTGTGTCCATGGTCGGATGTATTGTTCCATAATATAGGTAAATATCAATAACAGCCGATTAATAGGAACGTGGCGCACTCGAAAGGCTGGCTTTTTGTTTTCCAGATATTATCATTATAATCAATAAGTTATATTTACGGTTGGGCTGGAATAGTGATTTACGGGGCGTTTTTAGTGCAAAATAAATGCACTGAAGCTCTGAGGTGACACCATGAACGCTGTGCTGCGCGAGCCACTGGTGGAGCGTTTTCGCGAATCAGACACTCCCTTCCTCTCACCTGCCAAGGTCGGTGACTTTCTCGGCTTACGCGTCCAGGAATTGGCCGAACGGGCGCACGTACATCGCAATACGCCAACCGCGCGCCCGCATGCACCGCAGCTTCAACAGTACCTGCGTGACGTGCTGCGTGTGTTGGCGGTGGCTGCCGTGATGACCGGTGACGAGAAGCGCGCGGTATTTCTATTGCGCAACGAGCCCCTGCGAGCATTCGGTTACAAGACGGCCGACATCTTGATCCAGGATGGTCGAGCCGATGCCGTCATCGCTTATCTGGAGTCGCTTGCTGGCAGCGCCGCTGGATGATCATCTGCACGCTCGGTGAGGGCGCGTACGCAGCCTGTTATCGGGTGATCACGCCAACGTACGCCGGCACACCTTGATCCGGTATGGGTGCCGCACGCCGCGGCGGTCGATTCAATCGGCCTGGCCAAGAAGCGTTGTATCTGTCGAGCGATGAGGTAACGGGTATTCGAAGCACAGCGGCTCGCGATGGTGGGTGGGTACAGGTGGCAAGCTACGCTCCGCTCCGGCTTTCTCTCCACTGCTCCGGTGGATGGAGCGCTTGCTGTCCATGCCCCGTTCCGCCTGATCCAGCGCTTTGCGGCAGGTCCTTTCCCTTGACTCTATGTTATCAAATATGATAACTATAGGGAATGGCATGGAAGGTCACTTTTTTCAGCGCGAAGGTGGAGCAAGAGACGCTGGCGCTGCCTGCCGGGATACTGGCGAATTTCCTGCGCGTCGTTGAGCTGATCGAGGAATTCGGTCCCGCGCTCGGCAGACCCCATACCGCCCCTCTCGGTCAGGGCCTCTTTGAAATCCGCGCCAAGGGCCGCGAAGGAATTTCCCGTTCGGTCTTTTGCACGCTCAAAGGGCAGGAAATCGTCGTGCTGATTACGGTGATCAAAAAGGGGAACAAGATTCCCCCGCGTCACATGGAGACGGCGCGTAAACGCATGAAGGAGGTACAAGCCAATGACTAGACGCAGCTTTGAACAATTCCGTAAGAAGGCGCTGAAGAAGCCCGGCGTTCGCGCCGAGTATGACGCGCTGGCTCCGGCCTTCGAGATGAAGCGCCAGATGATCGCGCTCCGCAGGGCGGCGGGACTGACGCAAGAACAGATGGCCGATTTGCTCGGCACGAAGAAGAGCAATATTTCGAGGCTGGAAAGCGTTAGCTCGGAAGTTTCGCCGCGCCTCTCGACGGTCGAGGACTATGCACGCGCTCTTGGCTACAAGGTGAAGGTCGAGTTCGAGCCGAGGGCTCGCTGATGTCTTAGGTGCACCAGTGCGGATTGAAGGTGTCGAGATAGACCGGAATGTGCAGATGCAGCCCGGCAGCAGCGACGATTCTATCCGCCACGTCTTCCATGTTCCCGAGCAGCCTGAACCTAGAGAAGTCGGGCGGGGCGCGATTGGGAGTCCACTGCGTCATCACATACATAAAGACGCGCGCCGTGCCGACATGCTGATCGGCAGCGGAGAGTTTTCATCCGTGGGCCTCATGTCTTCCGCTTCCAGTTTTTTGAGAGCGCGGGGCGGCAATGCTTTATAGATGTTCTTGTAGAAGTCGAACTCGTCCGCGCTCGGCGGATTGTCGGTATCGGCCATGCGCGCCTTGGCCGGCGATCAAGCGAACCCCCCGCAACGAGCCCTAGGCAACGGACCCGCAGTCCTTCGGCTGGCGCGGTGATGCATACGCCTTGCGTGTACTTACAACACGACGCTCTGGGTTGGGACTGAACTGCGAACGGCGTGCGAGCGCCTACAGAAATCTACTCACCACATCAGAGTTTGCTGGCGCTCGGCTTGGGGACGCCATCAACGTGCAGAATCTTTATGGCAGTGCCGTTCGTCATTGTGTTCACCGCGTTAAGGTTCTTCACAGCGGCGTCACTGAATCCTCCGACATCCACAACCAAGTAGATCGCCCGCTTCGAACCCTCTGCGTCCATGTACTCCGGCAGTTGCTTTTCAACTCCTTTTTTCAGCCCCGAAGTGTTTGATGATTTCTTCACTTCTACAAGGACGCTGTTCTCCATGTTCGTGCCGAACTTGAAATCTACCGGGCCTCGGCCCGAATCAGATTCACGTGCCATCATGATCCCGTTGGCTCGGCAGTACGATTCTGCGATTCCGAAGAACACGAGCTGTATCGCTGACTCGTGTTTGACCTTGCCGCCATCGTTGTAGAAGAGCTTGCAGAGTCCGTTGTTCTCTACAAGCTGTGTGAACCTCTCGCAGATCAGCAAGATCATGGCTTCTACTTCATCCACAGTCGGTACAGCAGGCAAGCCCAGAGGGAGCGGATTCTCATTGGCCATCCTCTGGGTTTCAGGAAACCAACGATATTCGCCGGCGCGGTCGCGGGCGAAGTCATAGGGCTGAGCATCCTTTTCCGCATACACGCGGACCAAGTCATCAATGAGTTCCGGATACTCCAGCAGCGTCTTTTTTAGTGAACTCTTACTCAGATCGGCGATCACGTCTTTCCAGCTCTGGCCAATGAACTGATTGAGCCGATCTCTGAGCTCTTGATTGTGTTGCGCGACGAGGTCGCGTCCGCTCCAATCCAAGGCAACGGGCAAGTCGCGCAGCAGAACCTGAGGAACTAAGAGAAGGGGCTTCTGCGTAAACGGGTTGAGTGGTAGGTCTGTCTCACCATCCACCTCAATCGCCGTAGCGCCGTTGTCCACAAGAGTCGAATACACGCGCCGCGTGTATGTCGCCAAGTCGGAGCGTATGACGTTGGCAGTCATATCGCTGATACGGTCGGGCCCAAAGTCTTGTTCGAGAAGTCCGACTAACTCAAAGATTTCTGGATCGTTCCGTCCTTTGTTGATGATTGCCTTCGCTGTCGCTAGCAAACGGGCTCTCAGCTCCGGGCCAATGCCGCTGCCTGAAGTTCCCTTGCTTGCGTAACCGATGCAGAGCCCCTTGACCTCCGGCCAAGTCATCATCCGATCTGCCTGCCGCCAGAATGCATCGCCCGTTGCATCGGATGCGGCTAGCAACTTCGCGATTGCGCGGAAATGGTCCTGCAGGTTCTGGTAGCTCTGCTCGAACTCAGGAACGTCGACGTGCTTGAGCAGATGCGGGTCGATGAAGAGCCGCGTGTCCAGATCGAGGATCGGATCAAACGCACCTAGATCTGCTAGCGCTGATGGGTCGACGTCCAGCAGCATCGACATAGATACAGGCATCGCAAAACCTCAAAAGTCCTTCGCGGTCGCGCCACCGCGAAGGACAGTCCATGATTAGTTCTTCTTGTCCCTCGGAGGCATAGGATCGTTTCCATAACTGTCGGAGTCACGGATGCGACCGTCCGGGCGATGAATCACGACTTCGACATGTTCGCGCCGAGCCTGATCGCGAGCGCGATCAATTGCTTCCCGCTGCGTGTCGTGGACGCTGCCGGCGCGCCCCGCACCCTCTCTTCGTGTTGCCCATCCATCCGAATGTGGAACCACATGCACATCTCTTTTAGCCACAATCAAATCCTCATCTGTGAAGTTGAACGAAGTCATCTCAGGGCCGCGCCCTCGTTCCTCTTCTCAGCAATGACCGGGTTGTACCCGCTGGTCTTCCGTAGATATTGGGTACGTGGTCAATGAGGTTTGGTCATGTCACTCAGCTCCGGCAGGCCCAGCACCCAGTGCTTTTCCGTCGGAACACCCGTGAACGGGAGCGCCTACCACAAGATCTTGTAGTAGCGCATGAGAATTTAGGCCTGTATGAATCTACAGTCAATCATTTAATTGTTATTTAAATCAACGTCTTCCGCGGGCGCTTTGTAAAAATTACCAGAAAATCATCAACACACAACATCTTGTGTTGAGCGTACCGCAAAAATAAGACGCCCCGACAAGCGGGGCGTCTGGAATCGACCTGGGCCTCGGGATCGCTACGCGACGCCGTTGAACTTCCGCCAGCGCTGCGTCTGAGTGCGGATCGTGGCGGCCGCAATGGTCACGCCCTCGAACGCCGGAGTCGCGTTCTTCGCCGTCGCATCAACTCCGGCAGCGCGCAGATCGTCGAGCGCTTTCCATACGCGACCGCACAGCGTGTCCGGAGCAGGGCGCTTGATTCCGTGCTGTTCGACCGACGCTGACCGAACTGAAGCGCCTCAAAGAATCCCGTGCCCCGATTGCCGGAGGAGTAGTGACCACATGAACGATCGACTTCTTGATTGGTGCATGGCGTCTACGCATGTGCGACAGGTGCAAGGCGTTCAAGAGTGAGTGATGCCGACGCTGCAGGCATTCCGTGGTCAAGCACACCGACCCACGCTAATCGATCGGATGCAGCAGCAGCTCGCACCATGGTCGAGTGATGCTGCCATCAAGGCCCCGTTCGCGGGGCTTTGTTGTATGTGAGGGCCGCTCGTGCTCGTGAAGTGCTACAAAATCGGATCTGCTCGGAGTGAGCTAGAACGCGATGCACGCGAAGTGCTTGTTTTCGTAGTGGGAATTGGTGGGCCCGCCAGGATTCGAACCTGGAACCAAGGGATTATGAGTCCCCTGCACTAACCGTTGTGCTACAGGCCCACGTTATAGGCGGGCGCGGGATTCTAGCAGCGCCGCGAGGCCTCGGCGAGCGGACTGCACGAATGGCCTGCCCTGCTTCCGGGGACGGCAAGGAGGAAAGCGGATTACGTAAATCCCCTGACGACCGGGAGGTCGAAATTGCGAAACCATGAGTCGGCTGGAATTTTCGATCCAGTGGGGCCCAGGCGAGGCATGCGCCACGCCGCCCGTGGCGCGGCCCGTCCATCATCATTTCCGCAGGGGGCCCCTATGCAGCCTGCCCGATCCTCTACGCATCCTGTCTTGCCGGGTTTTCTGCCGGGGCGCCGTCGCGCACCGCCGGGAGCGGTGCGCGCGGCTGATGCGCCGAGAGTGTTGTTGCTGACCTCCGGGCTGGGGTATGGCCACGTGCGGGCGGCGCAGGCCGTGGCAGCGGCACTGCAGCGGCGCTCGGTCGAGGTGGGGATGCAGGACCTATGGTCGCTGATGAACCCAGGGGCGGCCAGCATCGTGCATCAGACCTACCTGCGCCTGGTGCAGGAATATCCCGAGCTGTACGAACGCATCTATCACCTGGACGAACAGACCTGGCGCCAGATCCTGCAAAGCGAAGCCGGGCCGCCGGCCGAGGTGCTGGAGGTGCTGGAAAGGATTTCCAGGATCGCGGCCAGCACGGTGGCGGAGGCAAGCGGTGGGCAATACGCCTCGGACCGCTTGTTGCTGTCTATGTTGTATACCTCGCTGCCGTACGACAGCGCGAGCCTGGGAGGCAATGGCGTGCGCGCCCGGCTCGCCATCATGAAATGGAGCTGGATGCGTTTGAACAAGCGACTGGAGTCCATCGTGGCCGACTACGCGCCCGATGTGATCGTCAGTACCCAGATGATTCCCGCGGCGATGATCGCCGCGTTGAAGAAGCGCGGCCGGTTGAGCGTTCCTCTGGTCGGTGTGCTGACCGACTATGGGCTGCACGATTTCTGGCGACAGCAGGGGGTGGATTGCTACTGCACCGCGCATCGATCCCTCCAGGCGGACCCTCAGGGCCGGAGCTGGCCGGGACAAGTGATCGCCACCGGGGTGCCCTTGATGGCGGGGTTTGCGCAGCCGGTGTCGCAGGCCCAGGCCAGGCAACAGCTGGGGATCGCCGCGGATGGCCAGGTGATCCTGGTGCTGGGCGGCGGGCTGGGGCTGAGCGTGGACGTGGTGGCGACACGCCTGCTGGATCGGCCGGCGAACAGCACGCTGGTCGTCATGCTGGGCAAGAATGCCAACGCCCGCTCGGCATTGTCGGCGCGCGTGGCTGCCCATTCGCCGGTGTTGCGCAACCGCGCTCCCGGCAGGGTGCAGGTCCACGAATGGACCGACCGCATGGACCTGTTCATTCGCGCGGCCGATCTGGTGGTGGGCAAGCCAGGCGGGATTTCCGTGGCGGAGGCGCTGGCTTGTGGCAGGCCCTTGTTCGCGACCCGTTCGCTCGGCGGCCAGGAGGGATTCAATGTCAGGTTCCTCGAGCATCATGGGGTCGGTGCGCTGGTGCCCGACGTGGAACTGGCCGATCGCATCGAAGCCGTGCTTCGACAGCCCAGGATGCTGACCGATATGCAGCAGCGTGCCTGGACCTTGGGATACCGCGACGGTGCGGACCGGGTTGCCGATCTGGTGATGGACCTGGCCTACGAGCACCGTCCGTGGCCGGCGATGCGGGAGCACTGAGGTGAGTGAGGGGATGGGGATGACTACCGCCAGAAATGCCGCCCAGCGGGTCCTGAAGGCAGTGGACCATTGGTATTGCCGTAAATACCGGTTGCAGGCGCTGGGACCGGTGCTGCTGCTGGGACGCGGACGTTACCGGGGGCCGGAGCTGCATTTCGAGGATGGTACGTCGCTGCGCGACAACGAACCGATCGGACGACTGCATTTCAACAATTCCAGCATTGCCGCGCTGGGTGAAGGCTCGATGCACCAGACCGGGTTCCGGTTCGCGCGGCTGATGCGTGTGTCGCTGTTGCGTCTGGCCGAGCAGGCGCGCTCGAATCCGGATTTCAGTGACCTGCGCGTGTTCGAAGGAATCACCTGGATTCCGCAGCATGGCGAAGTAGTGGGATTCGTCAGTCGGCCGTTGCCGCCGGGTTTGCGGACCTTGTGGCTGGCAGCGCACTTCAAGCTGCTGCTGTGGGCCTTCGCGCCGACCGCGAAGGTCCGCGAAGCGGTGCAGCCCAAGCCGCGCGTGTACTGGCTGACGCGCGCGGCACTACAGCAAAATCTGGGTAAATTGGCGAAGGCGACCGAATGATACGTACCGTTACACCTGCGCCTATCTATCTCACCTTCGATGATGGGCCGGATCCGCGCTGGACGCCGGAGATCCTGGATGTGCTGGCGGTAGCCGGCGTGCACGCCACTTTTTTTGCCATCGGTAGCCAGGCGCGCCGCTATCCGACGCTGGTGCGTCGTGCCAGCGCCGAGGGCCATGAGATCGCCAACCATACGCTCGACCATCGACATCCTTGGACCATGTCGGCGACCGCGGCGCGACGACAGGTGCGCGATGGCGCAGTGGCATTGGCGGATATTCTGGGCTATGCGCCTCGTCTCTATCGAGCGCCGCATGGGAGGCGGCGCGCTTGCATGGTCGAAGAAGCCATGACCTGCGGTGAGACACCGGTGCACTGGAATCTCAGTGCGGTGGATTGGGGGCCGTTGGGCACGTCGCAGCGCATAGCCCGACGGCTGCAGCGCGTCCGTGCGAATGATGTCGTGCTGATGCACGATGGGTGCAATCGCCACAACCGGCCGGGCGATCTGCTGCGGGCGCTACCAGGCTTTCTCGACGAGTTGCGGCGGCGTCAGCTCCAACCCGCCTTGTTGTAAGTCCGATCTTGCTTATGCCCCTGGCGCCCTAATGCTCGCAAGCCAGGCGTCGGTGCGTTGCGCCTCGTTGGAACGCAGCCAGCCGAAAACGATGCTGTGCCATAGCACCCGCTGCACATAGCCGCGGGTTTCGTTGTAGGGAATATTTTCCACCCAGATGTCGGGGGCGATGGCCTGGCTTGGCAGCCAGCGCGCCGCGGCGTTGGGACCGGCGTTGTACCCGGCCAGGGCCACTGGCGTCTGGTCGCCGAAACGATCGAGCAGGATGCGCAGCTGGCCGGCGCCGAGCGTGACATTGACGCTGGGAATGAACAGCTCCGAGGTCTTGGGCTTGGGGCGCTTCAGGCGCTGCGCCGTGTGCCGGGCGGTGGCCGGCAGCAATTGCAGCAAGCCGTAGGCACCCGCCGAGGACACGGCTTCGGTGCGGTACAGGCTCTCCTGACGCAGCACCCCATAAATCAATTCGGGGTCCAGCGCCGTGGTCTTGGCGGCGGCCCGAACTTCATTGTCGAACGGACGTGGATAGAGCAGTGCGTAATCGCTGAACACCCGTTGCTGCGTGGCGGTGGCCACCGCCAGGTCGTAGCAGCCCCAGCGGCTGGCCACGTGGATCGACTGGGTGCGTTGCGAATCGGACAGCGACTCGGAGCCGAACTGCCATTCGGCGTACGCTTCACGTCGCATGTTGGCCAGCAACAGCTCATGGGCGCGCACGAATGCCGGCATTTGTTCGATCTCACGCTGCGCCGTTGCATCCGAGACGATCTTTTCCGGGTGCGGCGTCACGGGCTGTTGCAGCCGGGCGGCCGCCATGGCCGAGTAATAATTGTCATCGGCGAGTACCGAGGTGTACAGCTGCCGGGCCAGGGCTTGATCCTTGGCCTGTTCGGCGGCTCGGGCGGCCCAATAGCGCCAGCGCGCGGTTTCCCGATTGGCGTCCGACATGGCCGCAATGGTCTTGGCGACCAGCGGCCAATCCTCGGCCCACAGGGCGGCGCGGGCACGCCATTCGAGGGCCGTGTCGTCGAAGTCGCCGGGCTGGACTTTCGAGAAATAAGCGAGAGACGCGGTATCGCGGGACCAGGAGAGCGGCAGCGCCAGTGCCAGTGCATACGGACTGGCCGCCTTGTCGTCGAGACCACGGCTATGGATCAGAGCGTCGTAGCGATCCTCGGCGGCTTGCTGGTCGCGCCGCGCCAGTCGTGACCAGCCGGTCAGCAGCGTCGCGCCGTCCACGGGAGTTTGGGGTGAAGCGATCAGGGCATCGATGGCGCGCTGCGGGTTCTCCAGCATCGAGGCCCACTGCAGCAGCGGTGCGGCACGTTCGGCAGGCAGTCCGGCAATGATGGTCCGGGCGAACGGCGCATTGCCCTTGTCCAGAATCAGCCTGGCGCGTTGTTCGATCAGCTCCGGGCTCAATCCGCCGCTGGCGCGTAGCCAGTCGAACGGCTGCTCGCATTCCGACAGGCGCTGCGCGCTCAGCCATTGGCTGGCGACATCGCGGCTCAGGTTTTCCACGCGACCCAGTTCGATGCGTGCGGTGAGCTGCTGGCAACGTTGGGCGTCGCTGGCCCCCGCGTCACTGTACTGTTGCAGGAAGGTGGCCCACTGTTTGCGTTCCGCCAGACTGGTGAGCCAGGCGCGCCGCAGGCTGCGGGTCACCGGCTCGCGATCGAAGTGGCTCAGGAACGTGGCGATGCGCTCATCGACGGCAGCCAGCGTGGCGTCGGGGCCGTCCAATGCCTTGCGCAGCCGTGCTGCTTGCAGATAGGGATAGAGCGGGTAGTTGCGCAGCGTCGCGCTATCGGATGCCTCCGACGCGGCGCTGGACGGCTTCACTTGGGTGAGCGCACGCACGAACGAGGCACGTACTTCCTGAAACGAATCCTCCGCAGCGAAAGTTGGGGTCGCGAACACAAGCAATGTCAGCAGCGCACCGACGCAGCGGCGCGTGACGAAGAACTGGATTGGCATGAGTGAAGGTTAGCCGGATGTGCCGGTAAGTGCCATGGCGACGGCTTGAGAGTAGGCTTGGCGCATTATCGTTGCCTCGTTCGTCAGTCGGTGGAGATAGACCATGCCCGCAGCCGCTCGTTCCGGCGAGTCTCTCGATGAGCTGCACGCCTTGCTGCTGGAGCTGCTGGCGCAGACGACTGAAGTGGCGACGAAGGGTGACGTGGTCCAGTTGGAATGGCTGGACACGCCGGTGGGACCGATGCTCGCGGGCGCGAACAGCACTGCCGTGGTACTGTTGGAATTCGGTGCGCGTGACCGCCTGGCTGGACAATTGACCTGTGTGCGCCAGCAACTCGGGGCACCGCTGGCGGCGGGTAGCAATCGTTGGCTCGCAGCGCTGCGTCAACAGCTGGCGGAGTATTTCGCCGGCCGGCGCCGCTGTTTCGAATTGCCCCTGGCCTATCCCGGCAGTGAATTCCAGCAACGGGTCTGGTCGTTGCTGCTGCAGATCCCCTATGGGGAGACCTGGTCCTATCTGGACATGGCGGCCAAGCTCGGCGACCTCAAGGCGACGCGCGCGGTGGGGACGGCGAACGGTTCCAACCGGATCGCCATCCTGATTCCCTGTCACCGGGTGATCAATGCCGATGGCAAGCTGGGCGGCTACGGCGGCGGCCTGTGGCGCAAGCAGATGCTGTTGGACCTGGAGCTGGGGCAGGGCAAACTATTCTAGGGGCTGTTTCAGGGGGCCGCCCGGCTGCGGAACTAGCGGCGGTTGTCTGTGGCCTAACTGAAAAGTAGCATCCCGTGTGCCGCAGGTAAGCCAAGAGGTTCGTCATGTTCAGTCGTCGTTCAGTTGCCGGATTGACCAGCTTGATGTTGGGCGCGTTGCTGGTGGCCGGCTGCGCGACCACCAGTCGCGTGCCGGCGCGCATCGATTACGACAAGAAGGCCGACTTCTCGGTGTATCGCACCTTCGGCTTCCCCAAGGAAACCGGCACCGACCGTGGCGGCTACTCCACCTTGATCACCAGCTATTTCAAGAACTCGGTGACCACGGCGATGGAGGCGCGTGGCTACAAGTACACCGAGGACCATCCCGATCTGCTGGTGAATTTCTACATGAACACCCGCGACCGCACCGAACTGCGCCCGAATCCCTCCATGTCGCTGGGCTATGGCTACTACGGCTATCGTTACGGCCTGTACAACGCCTGGCCGTTCTATGACGAAGACCGTACCGTGACCTACAAGGTCGGCACCATCAACCTGGACATCGTGGATGCCGAAAAGAAGCAGCTGATCTGGGAAGGGGTCTCGGAAGGGCGGGTGTCGGATGAGGCCATGGCCAATCCCCGTGTCACCGTCAACGCGGTGGTGACCGAATTGATGCGCCAGTATCCCGGCAAGCCCAACATGTAGAGCCCCAATGTAGATTCGGGGCTCTGAATTCTCGACAGACGCTGGCAGGTTTTGCTCGTAATCTCCCTGTGCTGGCCCTCCGGGGAGATAGCGGGACCCATGGCAAAACTCCAGTCACCCAAACAGCAGTCCTTGTCGCTGGCGCAGGCGCGTCGGCTGGCCCTGGCCGCGCAGAACTTCGGCTCCGGCGCCGGTGGCGTACGGGGGATCCGGACGCTGGGCACGACAGTCGGCAAGCTGGGCCTGTTGCAGATCGATTCGGTCAATGTCCTGGTGCGTTCGCACTACTTGCCGCTGTTCTCGCGCTTTGGCGGCTATGAGGCCGATCTGCTGGATCGTGCCGCGTATGACGGCCAGCGCCGGGTGCTGTTCGAATACTGGGGGCATGAGGCCTCTTTGCTGCCGCTGGCGCTGCATCCGCTGCTGCGTTGGCGCATGGAGCGGGCCAAGCGGGGTGAAGGCACCTGGGCCTCGCTGCGGCGGTATGCCAAGGATCATGCGGTCCTGATCGATGCCGCGTTGAAAGAGATCGCCGCACGCGGCCCGCTGGGCGCCAGCGAACTGGAGGGTGCGGGCAAGTCCAGGGCCGGTTGGTGGGAGTGGAGCCAGGGCAAGAAAACCCTGGAATGGCTGTTCTGGACTGGCGTGGTGACGACGGCACGCCGGCGCAACTTCGAGCGTCTGTACGACTTGACCGAACGGGTGCTGCCCACGGAGGTGGTGTCGGCCCCGACTCCGCCCAAGGATGAGGCGCAACGCAAACTGATGACGATCGCGGCTCGTGCCCTGGGGGTGGCGACACTCAGGGACCTGCGCGATTACTTCCGCTTGCCGGCTGAAGATGCGTCCGCGCGCCTGGCTGAGCTGGTGGAAGAGGGGCAGCTGATTCCCGTGAGTGTCGAAGGCTGGAAACAGCAGGCCTACCTGAGTCGCGAGGCGCGACTGCCGCGCAGCGTCAACGCCACCGCATTGCTATCGCCGTTCGATTCACTGATCTGGGAACGGCAACGCACGGAACGGCTGTTCGGGTTCAGCTATCGCCTGGAAATCTACACGCCGGCCCATAAACGCCAGCACGGCTACTACGTGCTGCCGTTCCTGCTGGGCGATCGCCTGGTGGCGCGGCTCGATCTCAAGTCCGATCGCCAACGCGGGTGCCTGCAGGTGCGCGGTGGCAGCGTCGAGAAAGGCATCGCGGCCGAAACAGTGGCCGAGCCCTTGGCGGCCCAGTTGCAATTGCTGGCGCAGTGGCTGCGGCTGGAGCAGGTCGAAATCGCCTCGCGCCGTGGTGAACTGATGGCACGCCTGCGCTGGCAGATGAGCGGCGCGAAATGAAAAAGGCCGGACTTTGTCCGGCCTTTTTCGATTTGACTCAGGGTGAATCAATCATCTACGAGGAAGCTGCGCAGCTGTTCGCTGCGGCTGGGATGACGCAGCTTGCGCAGCGCCTTGGCTTCGATCTGGCGGATGCGCTCGCGGGTCACGTCGAACTGTTTGCCGACCTCTTCCAGCGTATGGTCGGTGTTCATGTCGATGCCGAAGCGCATGCGCAGCACCTTGGCTTCGCGCGGTGTCAGGCCGGCCAGCACCGAGTGCGTGGTTTCGCGCAGCGATTCCATGGTGGCCGAATCGATCGGCGAGTCCACCGAGGTGTCCTCGATGAAATCGCC